>Ga0315298_1003998_pt1 | contig 22595 bp, 20 predicted proteins | sample WHS_1_MG_FD_203077 | JGI IMG/M metagenome (GOLD analysis project Ga0315298, IMG submission 203077) | Extremophilic microbial mat communities from Washburn Hot Springs, YNP, Wyoming, USA - WHS_1_MG | ecosystem: Environmental > Aquatic > Thermal springs > Hot (42-90C) | place: USA: Wyoming...
ATCTCGTGAGCGGGATTCCACATGATCGGCACGCGCGGCCCATTCCATAGCCAGTGGGTCCCTCAACCGCTTCGGTCCCAAGAATCTTCGCGCGGCGGCGCACGCCGCCGCCGTGCCAGTGGATTTTTTTGCGCAGCCACGGCGCGCAGCAACACGCATCTTTCACGACGGACCTCCCTATGAACAACGATCAATTCGATGACGCGCAACGCAAGGCCCTGCGCCTGCTGACCCGGATCTTCGGGCTGGTCTGGCTCGTGAACGCGGGCTTTCAGGCGATGGCTTGGCTCGCGGTCGCCAACGCGCATGGAAATTTTCTACATGCGCTCGCGAAGCCGGCCTCGAAGGTTCCCGCTGCCGTACGTCCGCTGCTCCTGGCGGCGTTGCACGGGGCGCAGGCGATCGGCCCGAAGCCCGTGGCGCTGGTGATGGTCGCCCTTGCGATCCTGCTCGGTGCGGCACTGCTGAGCGGGCGAAAAGTCAAATGGGCGGCACGCATCGGCGTGTGTTACAGCGTCCTCTGCTGGATCTTCCTGAACGGTTTCGGCTTCCCTTACAGCGGCGGGCAGACTGATCCGGGGGTCTTCGTGGCCTACGCGATCGCATTCCTGTTCGTGTGGTCGGTGGCGCCCCTGCTCGAGGGACGCGGACCGGATGAGCCGAAAAGCGACAACCGCCTGTGGGACTTTGCGCGCCTCACCTTCGCGGTGCTGTGGCTGTTCGATGCCTTCCTGAAATGGCTGCCGGCATTCCTGCTGCATTTCACCAGCCAGATCACGGGCGTCATTCCCGGGCAGCCGCACTGGATTGCCGTCTGGCTCGGATTCGTCGCCGCCCTCGTCCATGCAGTCGGTCCCATCCCGGTCGCCATTCTGGTCGGACTGTCCGAAACGGCGATTGCTGTGGCGCTGCTGAGCGGAAAATGGCTCCGGCTCGCGATTCCCTTCGGCATGGCGTACTCGCTCTCGGTCTGGATGACCGCGGAGGCCTTTGGCGGCCCGTATTCCAGCGCCGGCACCGGAGTCCGGGGTAATGTCCTCGGCAACGTGCTGATTTACCTGATCCCCTTCCTCTTCCTGTGGATTGCCGAATCGCGCCGCCGCGCGACGCAGGCCTAGTCCGTGCCTCACCGATTGGCGCGGAGCGGCACGGCTCCGCGCCAATCGGTCTGCACCCTCGCCGCCTCTGCCATCGCGCCGGTCCGGACCGCGCATTCGCCGGCAGTACCCGGGGGATGGGCGCTACCGGCGAATTTCATGGCAGGCGGGAGAGTCCTCCTCGCCTCAGTGCAGGTGATACCGAACGGTCGCATACACGTAGCGGCCGCGCGGATCGCCGTAGGTGAGGTCATAGCCGCCGACGAAGTTGTTCGCGATCGAACCGTAATTCGTGTACGGCGGATTCTGGTTGAAGAGATTGATCACCCCGATGGTGAAATCGAAGTGACGCAGTCCGGAGTACGACGCCTGCGTATTGATCGTGTCATACGCAGAGACGTCGCGCGGGACCTGCGTGACCGTCGAGGGCGTGTCCCTATAGGGCTCCTGGTAATTCTGGGTCACCGAGAGTTCCCATGAAGCCGTCCGGTAGCCGAGCGTCAGCGTGTGGCGCCAGCGGATGATCGCGCCGCCCGCCTCACCGACCGAAGAGAGTCCCTGGTTGACCACGTCGGTCCAGGTGCCGTTGTAGTTCTGCACCGCGTATTTGTAGAAATACGCGCCGTTGGCCTGCACGAACACAGCACCAGGTCCCACACGCTTGTCGTAGCTGAGGTTGATGTCGAGACCACTGAGATAGGTCTTGAACAGATTCGCCGCGGTCTGACTGATCGAAACGATGTTTCCCGATGAATCGCGCGTGACGAAGCGCGAGAACTCGTTGGCCGTCTGGGCGTTCTGCAGGATGACCGAATACGGCAGGCCGCCGCCGGCAATCTCATTGCGCAGATAAATCCAGAATGAATCCAGATCAAATCGCAGGCCTTCGGTCGGTTGGAATACCGCTCCCAGCGTGTAGTTCACCGACTTCTCCGGCTGCAGGTTCGGGTTACCGCCCGTGACAGTCGTGAACTGTTCGCTGCAGGCCGGATTGTTCGGGTTGAACACCGGACACTGGAGGGGGTCGCGCGTTCCGTTCGACGTCACACTGAACGTCTGCGGCGCATACAGATCCGGCAGCGACGGTGCACGGAAGCCCGTTCCGGCAGATCCGCGCAACTGCAGCCAGTGCAGCGGCTTCCAATGCAGCCACAACTGGGGATTGACCGTGCTCCCGACCGCCTGGTAGTGGTCCCAGCGCACTGCGATGTCTCCCTGCAGGGAGTGCAGGAGGTAACCGTTGAGCTCGAAGTACGCGGCCTGCGCGGTCCGCGAGGCGGATTCGGGCAGCGAATTGCCGCCGAGACCGCCCACATTGCCTTCTTGCAGAACCGCCGCGGGCGAATAGTCGTAGGTCTCGCGGCGCAGCTCAGCGCCCACGGCGAGCCGAAGGGGCCCGGTGGGCAGCTGTGCGATCTTGCGACTCGCGCTGCCATCGACGCTGGTCAGCGAGGTCTTGGTCGTATAGTCCTGGCCAATGAACTGGTCCGATTGCGCTTGCGCGAGTGCGCTCGCGTCCTGCGTGGGTCCAAACGGATTGATGACGCCGGAGTCGAGCAGCGGCATGATCGTCGAGTACAGCGGCCAGCCATGCTCGAGATTGTCGGACAGCGCCGTCTGGCCGAACAGGGCCGACCCGTTGTAATGCCAGCCCAGCGCGTTGCCCTTGATGCCAGCGACCACGCGGATCGTATTGGTCCTATCCAGCGTCTGGCGAATGCCGTTGGCGAAATCCCGGTAGATGAGGTTCAGAGGCTCCCCGGCGAGCCCATGGGCCGCCGCCCAGGCCGTCGGATAATAGGGACTCGTCGGCGGCAGCAGAAATGCGCCCTGGCCCGGCCTGGCATTCGGGTTGTGATAACCCGGGTACTGCGTGGCGAGCAGATTGGCCAGATAGGCGACGTACGGGTTTCCCGGCAGCAGCGGGTTGAGGAAGGCCAGCGGCACCGGCTGCGTGTAGGTCGTCTGGCGTACCTGTGAGAACAGCACGTTGCCGTAGAGCTGGGTTGAATCATTCAACCTGTAGGCGCCATTGAGAATGAGGCTGTATCGGGACCGCTTCGGCTGGAGCGAATCGTAGGGTGAATTATCGAACCGGCATTGCGTCGGGTAATTCGGGTCGTTGATCGACGTCGGCGTGCAACTTCCCACTGCCGGGCTGTATACGCCACCGTGCGGCAGCACGGTGTTCGGTGGAATCAGTACGTTCGCCGGGAACGCGAAGAAGGACGTGACGTCGTTCCCATAGCCCGGGTTGTAACGACTGGCGTAGGCACGCGAGGAGCCCATGATGGGCGATTTGTGGTCGTATTCGAGCCCGATGCCGAGGTTGTAGCGGTCTCGTTCCAGCGAACCGATACCGGCATACACCGAAACGTTCTCGGACGTGCCGCCGCCGGCCTGGGTCGGAGAACCCACGGTCGCGCTCGCGTCCAGTCCTTGAAAATCTGATTTCAGAATGAAGTTCACCACCCCCGCGATGGCATCACTGCCATACACGGCGGAAGCGCCGTTTTCGAGGACCTCCACCCGCTGCACCGCAGCGAGGGGAATGGACCCGACATCCACGGTGTCCCCCGCCGTGCTGACCGGCATCCGCAGCCCATTGACGAGCACGAGCGTACGGGCCGCGCCGAGGCCATGCAGCGAGACCGTCTCGATACCGCCGGTGGTGAATCCTGTGGCCTGCGCCGACGAGATGCTGCCGACGCTGCTCGTCGAGGTGACCTGTTGCAGCAGTTGCGGAACGCTGGTCGCTCCCGAGAGCCGGATATCCCGCCGGCTCAGCATCTGCACCGGCAACGCGTTCAGGGTATCGACGCCCCGGATGCGCGTGCCGGTGACCACAATGGCATGCAGCGTAGCGGCGCCCGCGCTCGAACCGGCATCGGCCTGCGGTGGATCCGACGCCGCTCGGACGCCGGCCCCGCCGAAGGTGGTGTTTTGGGCGTTGGGTGCATCACTGCTGGAATTCGTGGCCGGAGGATCGCCGACCTTCGGATCGGACCCCGAGGCCGCACCGGGCGCGGGCGGGTCGGCGGCCACCTGACCGGAGACGGGCACGATCGTGATCGTATGCACATCGATGTAGCGGAACGTCAAACCGGTTCCGGCGAGCGCGTGCTGGAGTGCCTCAGAGAGCGTATAGCTGCCCACGACCCCGGGACTGCGGCGGTTCGCGACATCCTTCGACGGATAGACGATCTGAAAACCAAATTCCTGCGCCAGACGTCGCAGGGCCGGCCGCAGCGGCTCCGGCGGAATGTTGGTGCTGACCCGGGTGGCGGCCGATTGCGCCGCAGCGCCCGCCGAGACCCCCAGCAATGCCATACCCAACGCAACGGCGATGACATCGGACCGCATGACCCGTCCCCCCAATCGTTGTCATAGGTAATGATCGGCGAGCGTCATGCGACACCCCATGACGCTCGCCCTCTGGGCAGAAAGAGCGTCGACACCGCCGCTTTATACCCCCCGGGCGGAAAATCCTATCGCGGCGCCCGCCGGAAGATGAGCACCCGCCCGCCGGCGTCCCGCACCTCGATGCCCGGGTATTGGCGCAGGAACGCGATCAGGGAGTCCGGATTGGTCGAGGAGAACACCCCGTCGATCCTGAAGGTCTCGAGCGAGGGGGACGCGATCACCATGTGCCGGGCGTTGTAGCGGTTGAATTCCTGCACCACATCGCTCAAAGCAGTCGAAGCAAAGATGAGCTTGTGGTGCACCCACGCAATCGCGTCCGTGGCATTCGCCGAGACCGGCTGCAGGCGGCGTGTCGGGGACACCGTGATCTGCTCCCCGGCGCTGAGGTAGACCAGCGAGAGATCCCCCGTACGGTGGAGGGCCGGTGGCGGGAGCCGATCGGCCGCACCGATGCGGGACGGGTGTGGCCGGGCAACCGCAACTTTGCCCTCGATCACGGTGACGATGGCTTCGGAATGCAGCAGGTTCACATCAAATTGCGTGCCGATTGCGCGCACGACAGTGGCGCGGCTGCGCACGATGAACGGGCGATTCGGCTCGAACGTGTCGGCAAAGAACGCCTGGCCGCGCACCAGATCGATCTCGCGCTCCCGCTGGGTGTAGCGCACGATGATCCGGGAGCGGGCGTTCAACTCGACGACCGAGCCGTCCGCCAGCGTGATGGTGCGCTTCTGGCCGATCCCGGTGGAATACGTCGTCGCGCCGGCATGCATCCACAACGCGATCAGCCCTGCCCCGATCAGCGCAAACACCCCCGCGGCCCAGGACACGCGCGCGGCCGTCAGCCCCCGCGACCGGCGCCGATCCTCCGGCCGCGCAGCGACGCCAGGAAACGGGACGAGATTGTCGGCGTCGCACGCCTCGGCGATGAGCGCCTCCTTGGAAAATCGTGCGCCGACATCCAGCGCCCCCGCCCGCCTCCAGCTCGAGGCGACGTCGAGGTAAGCCGCCATGTGCGCCGGGGCCTGCTGCAACCAGGCGAAGAACGCCTGCCGCGTCGCCTCCTCGGCAGCGCTCGCGCGGAATTCCGCGAACCATTCGCAGGCCTGCTCGTAGACCTCCTCGGAATACCGCTTGCCGATACGTGCTCTCACGGCCTGCCTACTGCGCATCCAGGTGCTGGTGAATCTGCTGAAGTGCCTTGGCCAAGTACTTCTTGGCCATCGGGAACGAAATGCGCAGCTCGCGGCTGATGTCCTTCAGGGTCATGCCGTATTGGCGATGCAGCACGAATGTTGCGCGCGCCTTCGGGGACAGTCGCTCGAGCGCGCGGGTGAAGGCTTCGAGACATTGCTGACCGTGGGCCTGCAGGAACGGATCGGCATCCGGGGACGCCGGCAGCTGCGCCAGCAGCTCCTCCGCCTGCTGCGCCGGCGGGATGAGCGAATTCTGCAGCGCGTGCTGCTGGGCCACGTGCAACGCCACGGTGTACAGGTAGGCCTCCGGGGACCGAATGGCGTCGCCGTCCGGGATGCGCAGCATCCGCAGGAACACCTCCTGGGTCAGGTCGGGTATATCCGCGGGATTGCGCACCCGGAACGAGAAGAAGCGCCGCAGCCGCTCGCCTTGAGAGTGCGCGAGCGTGGCGGCGAGACTCGATGACTTATCCGGCGGCATGGCGGATCGATGGCGCAGAGCTGTGCATTCGTTGTCTTAAGATCGCACCCGGCCACCCGTTTATACCCTCCTTCGCGCAAAAATATCGCGCCTCGGCCCACGGCGAGCCGTCCGCTCGTCACGCGACCCGCACACCGGTGCGCAAGGGTTGAACGACCATTGGGCGTTCCGTATTGAGCCGCCAGGGACGCCGATCCGGGAAAGCCGGCGTCCCTGCACATATAATCATAGTTTAAACAATTACTTACGGAGTATCTTTCAGGTCGAATTTTCGAAGCGAATCGCCCAGTCCCGGGGTCAGACTCGGCGATTCACCGCGCAGCGAAGCCCGCAAGCCCCCGGTCGTTCACCGGCTCAGAAGATCCCCGGGCGTCGGCGGCAGGCGCGGCATGGTCTGCACCGGGAAAGGTCCGGTCAGCGCAGTGAGGAATGCCACGATGTCGCGGACCTGCACGTCGGTCAGTGTGCGGTTCAGCTGCGTCGCCGCCATGACCCGCACCGCCTCGGGCAAGGTCTTCACCGAGCCGTTGTGGAAATACGGCGCCGTGTACACGAGGTTGCGCAGCCCCGGGACCCGCCAGACGTTCTTGTCGGCATCGCGATGCGTCACGTCATAGCGTCCCAGATCGCTCGTCAGATCATACTTTTTCACATAGGGGTTATTGGTATAGATCGGGAACTTCATGAAGAACCCCGTCCCCATCGGCAGCGGCGGTCCGCTGAAGTTCGGCCCCTGATGACACCCGGTGCAGCCCACCGAGGCAAACGTCTCCATACCGCGCACTTGCTCTGGCGACATCGCACTATGGTCGCCCTGCAGGTACCGATCGTAGGCGCTCCCCGGGGTGATCAGCGTGCGCTCGTAGGCGGCAATCGCCTTGGCGGCATTGTCCATCGTGATGACATTGCCCGGTCCAAACGCCTCATGGAAATATGGCGCGTAGCCGGGAATCTTCTCGATCCGAGTGACTTCGGCCGTGAGGTTCTTCATCCCCATCTCGATGGGGTTGGCTGGCGGACCTTTGGCCTGCTCCTCGAGCGTGGGCGCACGACCGTCCCAGAACTGCACGGAGAGGAACGCCGCGTTCCACACGGTGGGGGCGTTTCGGCCGCCTCGCTGCGCCTCGACACCGATGGAGACCGGCCGATGATCATCGCCGCCTTCCATGATGTTGTGGCAGGAGAAGCACGAGACCGTTCCGGTCGAAGACAACCGCGGATCGAAGAACAGCATTTTGCCGAGTGCGATCTTTGCCGGCGTGGTGGGATTATCCGCCGGTGCAGGTGCCACCGTCGGGAGCGCCTGCCAATGCACTGCCGTCTGCGCTGCGGCCGTCCCGCCGATCAGTAAACCGGCGACGACAACCAGATTGCGAACCTTGCGGATGCTCATTGCTCTACCCTCACCGTGTGCGCCTTCGCGCCGCTTCTCATGACCGCGCCACAGAGCGACCGAACGTGGCCCTGAACACTTGCCACCCTGCATTCCTTCTACGCCGCCGCTGGGGGTGCTTGGATTCGGACAGATACTTACGGGGTGGCCGCATAGATGCATGCGCATCATCACCGCGCGGTTTTCCAGACAAGGCTTTTCGTCGCCTACGGCCATGATGAGGAGCCTGCCACCACGAGAGGACGCATGACCGGTCCGCAGCATTCTGCTGCACCCGGAAACACGGGAGGTGCCGGGGTTCTTGCGCCCAGCAGTTCGCATGGCTTGCGCGCCGGCTGGACGGCGGCTCCCAGCGGTCCTGTCGCGTACCGGCACACATGTCGGGGATACGTCGTGCACTCATCCGTGCCGAACCGGAACCGCGGCGAGTATTTCCGCGATGCCAGCGCCGCCCCCTGGATCGCCGGCCCGCCTGAGGCGTCCCAGTTTGGAACAGTGCCCCCGCCCGACGTCATCCCGGGCGCAACGGTCGTCCACCCACCGCCGACTGTGCTATACGCGATCAGGACATGTGACCCTGCATTCGGCCGCCGCCACCGGATCCGGCTGCCTCGAGCGTGGACGGAAGCGTGAACACAGACCATTGCGCGGTCCACGGTCCATCTTCGATTGGGATGCGAGCCCCGCGTGAACGTCACTCTGCGCGAGATCACCGCCAACGACCCATCCCTGGAAGCAGACTTGTATCCGCTGCTCGCCGCCCTACGACCCGGGCTCAGCGTCGATACGTTCGATACGCTGTTGAGTGAGGGTCGCGAACAAGGTCTGCGCGTGCTCATCGCCGATCAGGGCGCGGATCGGTGCATCGGTGCAGCCCTGTACCGGATCGTGGCCACGAGCCGCGGTCGGGTCACGTTCCTCGACGACCTGGTCACCAACCCGGCACGCCGCTCCAAAGGCGTCGGCGCCGCGCTGCTCGCTGAAGTCGAACGGCGCGGACGCGCCGCAGGCTGCGCGCGGCTGGAACTCGACTCCGGCGTGAACAATCAGGGCGCGCACCGTTTCTATCACCGGCACGGTCTGCACATTCTCGCCCTGCACTTCGCCAAGGAATTGGAGTCCGCGTAACCGATGCGAGCGCGCGCCACGACTATCAACGCCGCCCGCCCGCGAACGCAGTGGTGCACGCGCACTTCAGGTTCCACACCGCCGTCACGCACCAGAACAGCAGCGTCGCATAGGCGGCGCCGACGCCGAGGGTACTGAGCAGGGTCATGTGCAGCACCTGTCCGGCCTGCAGCGCACCGAACGCGAACACGGCGGTGGAGAATGTCGGGGGCCAGGCCGCCGCGGCCCGGAACCCGCATTGCAGCAGAAGAAACCGCGCACTCAGCAGCAGTACCGGCACGCTGAGCAGGATGGCCGCACTCACGGACATCGCGGTCCCGTCGGTCAACCACTGCGCGGGCAGCCCCTGCGGCCGGTTGTGCAGCACCTGACCGAGCGCCGCGGCGGCAAGACCTGCGCATCCCATGGCGATCCACCAGGGCGCGAGGGCGCCGGTGCCGAGCCCGTGTCGCCGGATCCGCAGCCCCGCCAGCACGGCGAGCACCCAGTACCCGAACCAGCCGAGGACGGCGCTGCCGGCGGCGAGCACTCGGAGCGCGTCGACCCACTGTCCCTCGACCTGCGCCGCCAGGCGGTCGGTCGCGATGGCCGCCCCGAGCAGCACCGCGGGCACGAGAAACCACGTCCCGTCGAGCTGGTGCAGATCAATGCCCCGGACGGCGAGCGATCCGCCGAAGCGAGCGACGGCGATCAGCGCCGTCAGCCAGGCCGCGCCCAAGCAGATCCCGGCGCACAGCAGCGGCCAGCGGGTTGCCGCCGCCGCGCCGAGGGCCAGCAGTCCGCTCGCGATCACGGCCAGACCCAACGGGACGGTGTGGAATCCGGAATGCTCATGGGCCGGGCCCAATGCCCACCTCGAGCGCCACCGGAGTGGAGAATCCGCCCCCCAGCGCGCGACGGCGCGCGCCGTCACCCACCCTGCCTGGAGGATTGCGAGGCCGAGCAGCGGGCGCACCAGGGGCACCAGAGCGCACCGCCCCGCCAATGCCGATGCACCGGCGGTCGCCATCACGGCACCAAACGGCAGTCCGCCGCGCAGCGCCTCGGCACGCCCCGCCACGCCTCGGACACGGGCCCGGATGGAGGGCCCGCTCTCCTGAGGCACCTGTGCCGATCCACCGTGCACCGCTACGCTCTGTCCGTTCACTGCCGTGATGGAGCGCTGAGCGTACACCCCGGATCGCACTCCAGAGTCAATCGGGCGCGAGTCACACCCCATGGCAGGCGCTTCGGCGCCCGCCGTCACCGCCAAGATTTCGCTTCACGCCGCACCGTGGCGTGAAGCGAGCGAACGGATCGCGACACGACCGGGGGTCAGTAAAAACTCATCAGCTGTGAGCGTTCGCGCTCGAGTTGCCCCGCATGCGCCCGCACCCGGAGCAGGTCGCGCCGGGCCACCAGACCCACCAGGACACCCGATGTCCGCTCGACGATCGGCACGCGGCCGACATCGGCCGCGATCATGCGGTCTGCCAATTCCCCCACCCGATCCTCGGGATGCCCGACGAACACCTCCGGTGCGCCCAGCCGCTCGCCCAGCGTTTCCTCATCCCGCCAGCCCTCCCGGGACCAGCGCAGCACCTCGGAGCGCGACACCATTCCGACGACCCGCCCGGCATCATCGACGACCGGATAGCTCCTGTACCGCTTGACGCCCGGTTCGGCCTCGAAGAAGGCCAGCGTGTCCGGCATCGACAGGCTCGCCACCAGGGTGTGCACCGGATGCGCCATGATGTCCCGGACGCGCATCACCTCGAAGGGATCCACGGTGTACTCGTACGTCAGATGCCGTCCGCGCCGCGCCAGACGTTCGGTGAGAATGGAGCGGCGCATCAGCAGTACCGTCACCGCAAACGATGCCGCGCACGCAACAATGACCGCCGGCATGACCCGTAAGTCGCCGGTGAGTTCGACGGCGAACACCGTGGCAGTGAGCGGACAGCGCAGCGTTCCGCCCAGCACGGCCGCCATGGCAATGAGCGCCCAGAACCCCGAGCCACCGAACGGCAACACGTGCGCCTCGAGCACCCCGACGGCCCCGCCCATCATCAGCAGCGGCGCGAGCGTACCCCCGGAGGTTCCCGAGGCCAGCGCAACGACCCAGATAATCGACTTCACGACGAGCAGCGCAATCGCGGCATGCATGAGCACATTGCCGCTGATCAGCGCCTGGATGTTGTCGTAGCCGACGCCAAGCGCGGCCGGATCAAACAGTCCGCCGATGCCGACGACGATGCCCCCGAGCGCCGGCCACCACATCCAGTGCATGGGCAACTTCTCATACAGCTCTTCAACCCAGTAGAGTGCCCCCGTCGTGAGCGCGGACTGCAGTCCGGCGATGACCCCGACCAGCGCGCAGACCGCAAGCCCCCACCACGGCATGACCGGCGCACCGGTGTGTGCGAACAGCGGCCATGCACCCACCAGCCAGGGCCGCCAGGCGATCGCCACGACGGCCGAGATGACCACGGGCACGAAGCTGCGCGGTTTCCACTCGAAGAGCATGATCTCGATCGCCAGCAGCACCGCCGCCACGGGTGTGCCGAAGATCGCGGTCATGCCGGCGGCGGCGCCTGCGGCGAGCAATGTCTTGCGTTCCGCGGCGCTCAGCTTGAAGAACTGAGCGAACAGCGAGCCCAGCGCCCCGCCGGTCATGATGATCGGCCCCTCGGCGCCGAACGGACCGCCGGTTCCAATGGCAATGGCCGAAGACAGCGGCTTCCACAGCGCGACCTTCGGCTGAATACGGCTCTGACCGATGAGGATCGCCTCGAGTGCCTCCGGAATACCATGCCCGCGGATCTTGTCCGAGCCGTAGCGTCCGATCAGCCCGACGATCAGCCCGCCGATGACCGGGATCAGGATCGAGCTCGGCGCCAGATGCGCGTGGCTCAGGTACGACGTGTGCGTCGAGAGGACGTGGTAGTAGGCGAGATTCGTCACCAGTGCGATCAGCTTCAGCAGCGCCCACGCGGCAAACGCACCGAAGGTTCCGGTGACGAGCGCCATGGCGGACAGGACCAACAGGCGCCGGTCAGCGGTGAAGTCACGCAGCGTGTCGTTCGAGCCGTGACTGGAGGCAGAAGACTTCATGAGGCTCCCAAATACATACGATAAGGTTCAGCCGCGCATTATATGTCGTATTACGACATATCTGCGCGTCAGACTTCATGGGGTCGTCTCAAATCAGGAAGATAAAGCACGCTAGACCGGTTGCAGCGGCCGTAGCGGCCTGAACTTGCCCGCGCCGATCTTGGCGCTGCTGCGCCAGAGGTAATCGCCAGTCCGATTGCTGTGCTCCCAGCCGAGCAGCGACGGGTACTGCAACAGGCCGTCATCGACGGCTTGGCCGTGGTCGCGCAGGCCATTCGCCGCTCGCGCCACATGGCTCGTGTTCCTCAACACGATGGCCGCCGTCACCACGTTGAGACCGCCGGCCCGGTAGCGCTGCTGCTCGAAACCGCGGTCGCAGATTTCGCCCAGGCGGTTGGCCCGGCCGCGCCGTTGCCGATGATGGACCGGTCGGTTTCGCTGAACGTGCAGTGATGGATCAAGTCATCCTTGGCATCCGGCAACGGCAGCAGGCTTTCGCGCGCGGCAGCGAGCAGGGTCAAACGGCGGGGGCATGCGGCTTCATCCTTCCGGAAAACGCAGACTTTTGAGAAACCCGCCAAGGCAACCGGCGCGGCACACGAAATCAAGGCCTTGCTATTCTCGAAAATAGCTCTTGGAACTATATTCTTGATTGCATATCATCTCAACGAGTTTCGATAAGAAAGGATGCCCATGCGACCGTCCGTTGTGCTTGAATTGAAGCGAATCGCCGTGCGCGAAGCGGTAGGCCGCTTCCGCACAGCGAATCCGCGCGTCTTCGGTTCGGTACTGCATGGCACGGACCACGATGGCAGCGACATCGATCTGCTGGTCGATGCGCTTCCTGGTGCGACGCTGTTTGACCTGGGCGGCTTGCAAATTGAGTTGGAATCGCTGCTCGGCCTCCATGTCGATCTACTGACCCCGGGTGACCTGCCGCCGAAGTTCCGGGCCAAGGTGCTTGCGGAGGCACAGCCGGTATGACTGAGCACCGTCTTCCCGATTACATCGATCACATCCAGCAGGCCGCAACCGATGCGTGCGGCTTCGTAGAGGGCTTGACCAAAGAGGATTTTCTTGTGGACAAGCGAACTCAACAGGCCGTCATTATGAGCCTCATCATCATCGGCGAGGCTGTCACCAAGGTGATGGATGGCTATGCCGAGTTCGCACAGGCACACAGGCAAGTGCCGTGGCGCAATATGCGCGGCATGCGCAACCGCATCGCCCATGGGTACTTTGACATCAACCTCGACGTGGTGTGGGAAACCGTGCAGGCAGCACTACCGGAATTGCTCAAGCAACTGCCGGCCGTGCGCCAGGATGCGGAAGCAAAATGAGTCGCAGCCGCCGCAAGACGCCCATCGTCGGGCATACGACCTGCCGCAGCGAGCGCGAAGACAAGAAGATCTGGCATCAGCGCTGGCGTACCCGCGAGCGCACGGTGCTGACCAGCGCGTCGCCAGAGGCCCTGAATGCCCACTTGCCCTTGCTGGAAAACGAAGTCAGCAACGTCTGGTCGATGGGCAAGGATGGCCGCGCCTACTGGCCTGTCGAGCGCCAAGCCGCCATTGCGGATCGCATCGCCAGCCACAAGGTATATAGCCCGAAAGAATACGCCTCCCTGAAAAAGCGCCTGCTGCGCAAGTGGATGAGCAAATAAGGCACCGTTCATGAATCTATCCAAACACGCTCGCGCGGCTACGCGTGAATCTTGACCGCATAGAACTCATGCAGGCGTTACAGGACCGCACCGACCGAGCGCGAGACAGGCCATGTTGATCGGGTATGCGCGCGTCTCGACGCAGGATCCGAGCCTTGAGCTGCAATGCGAAGCCTTGGCCAAGGCCGGATGCAAGATGGTCTTTCAGGACAAGGTGAGCGGCACGCGGGCAGACCGGCCCGGCTTGGCCAAGACGCTTGAAATGCTGTGCGAAGGCGATACCCTCGTTGTCTGGAAACTCGACCGACTGGGCCGCTCGGTCAAGCAACTGGTCGAGCTGGTAAGGGAGCTGCACGAGCAAGGCGTCCAGTTCAGGAGCCTCACCGACTCCATCGACACTGGCGCGCCGTCCGGGCGCTTCTTCTCCAGCCTTGCCGAGATGGAGCGAGAGCTGACCGCCGAGCGCACCCGCGCCGGGCTGGAAGTCGCCAAACGGCTTGGCCGCAAGGGTGGTCGCAAGCCCAAGATGACCGACAGCAAGATCGAGTCGGCCAAGAAGCTCTTGGCCAGCGGCGTGCCGCCCAAGGACGTGGCCAAGAATCTCGGCGTATCCATTCCGACACTGTACCGCTGGGTGCCAGCCTCCGCGCACACTTAGCGTGCGTGATTTCCCGCTTTCTGAGACGGCCCCTTCATAAACGCCATCGCCCGGCGCTTACACTACGAGATGCAACGTGGATGCCGCAGGATCCCGGCGAGCGATCGCCGGCGGCCCGTCAGAACGTTCGCTTCATGGATCGGCCGCCGCGGCGGCGCAACGATCCACCGGACCCGGTCGTCGTTGCACTCGCCTCTCGGGCCTCGAGGGGGTCGAGCACGAACTCGTGCAGCAGGCAGGCCGGCGAGGCGAACTGCCCGGCCGACGCTGTCGCGCCGTCGACTGGCGTTCCCTCAGGGGCGCGGTGCCGGCCGCGGATTTTCTTGCTCGCCCGCCTCACTCGATCGCGCATGAGCTTACGTCCAGATTCGGCCATACCGAGAAGCTCGAGCGGGAACGCCGGGCGCTGCAGTTCATGCCGGTCAGGGTGCGCCCGTCCTTCGAGCCGCGTCAATGTGACGGCTGTGGAAGACGCGGCGGATCCAACACAAAGTTCAGATAATCAAAGTATTATGAGTATTTTTTTGTGTGACACATCATTTCTCGGCGCCGCTGGCACGCAGTCGCCTCGACGCGGATCGCCCCAGCGCCCCTTCAGCGCAGCAACATCCGGGTGGCCGCCGATGCCGACCCGAGAATCACGCGCCCCATGACCGGCGGCAGGTCGAGGGGCTTCAGGAACATCTTCAGGGCCATGCGGTAGGGAAAATGCGCGCGGACCATGCCGCGGATGCTGCGCAGGAATTGCTCGTACTCGTGCCGATCGACACCCATCTCGGGATGTCTGACCCGCAGCACGTGCTTGAAGGCGATGAAGCCGTCTTCGGCATCAATCTCACTGGCCCGGCTCCACAGCGTACGCATCACCGCCGCCCGCCCCGGCTGTTCCGCGCGGCAGTAGCGGCGGAAGAAATGGTAGAAGTTCTTGTAGTGCCGGACCTCGTCGGCGGCGATCCGTCCGGCGAGGTCCTTCAGCACCGGCTCCGGGGCGCTCTCGGCCAACAGCCGATAGAAGCTCGCCGTCCCGGTTTCGATCACGCACCGCGCCACCATCTCGAGCGAGCGGCTTGGCGCCAGCCGCTCGAGCTGGCAACAGCGTGAATATTCGGCGTAGAACCCCTGATAGGCGCGGTCCCAGTCGAACTGCGGCCAGGCCGTCTGTACGTAGCGGCGCAACGCGGCACCGTGCTGCAGTTCCTCCGGCTCCCAGTGGTGGCGCAACCAGTCGACCACCTGCGCATCGTCCCGGAAATACTCGGCGAGGTTTGCCGTGTACAGATCCGAGGTGATCTCGATGAACGAGGCGCAGGTCAGCAGCCGAAACAGCGCCTCCTCGCCCTCGAGCGTCTCCCGATCGATCCCATCGTACCGGATGGCGTCCATGGACCACGGTAGCAGCGCGGCGTACTTGGCATCGGGCGTGTTCATCAGCACCTCCTGGTGGACTGCGGCTTACCCTCTCCCGTGTGCCTCCGCGGCGTTCGCGCTCAGCATGGTCATCCGTGGCGCGGTGCGGACCTTACTCCGCGGCCCTCACCAGCCGAACCCGAAGGCGATCGCGGACAGCCCGCCCGCGACCAGGCAATACCACGCGAACGGCGAGAGCGCCCAGACGTCGTGGTTACGGAAATAGCGCATGAGAAACGCGGTGCTGGCATACGCCACGATACCGGCCGCCAGTGCCGCGAGCAGCGCGGGACCGAACAGCGCATGCAGCAGATGGCCGTGCACCAGTTTCGGCACCTCGAGGACGGCCGCGGCGAAAATCACCGGCGTACCCATGAGAAACGTGAAGCGCGCGGCCGACTCGTGGCTGATCCCGCGGCTCAGGCCGCCGACGATGGTCGCGCCGGAGCGCGAGATGCCCGGCAGAAACGCCAGGCACTGATACAGGCCGATCACCACCGCGTCCAGATACGACAGCTGCTCGGCGCGGCGGGTAGCGGCACGGCGCAGCGCCTCACCCAGCCACAGCAGCCCGGCGTTCGCCGCGAGGAACACGGAGGCCGCCAGAGGGTTCGCAAACAGATGCGCCAACGGCTTCTTCAGCGTGAACCCCACGATGACTGCCGGAATCGTGGCTACGATCAGACGCGCGATCAGCCCGCGCTGCACGGCATTTTCGGCCGCGCCGCTGCGCCCGAAGAACCCGGCGAGCATCGCCAGCCAGTCGGCGCGGAAATAGATGAGCAGCGCCGTGGCGGTCCCGACGTGCAACATGACCAGAAACGGCAGAAATCCGGGCGCGGCCAGATTGATCGGCCAGTGCAGCAGCGCCGGCACGATGACCGCATGACCGAGCGAGCTCACCGGGAACAGCTCGGTGGCTCCCTGTAGGACGGCGAACAACAGCGCGTGAAGCGTATCCAAGAATGTGACCTCGAAGGCGGCGCCCGCGGCGCGCAACCGCATGATGATTGATGCGTGATCGAGACTACGGGGGCCCTGCTTCAATTGCAAGACAACCCCCGCACGTGCGTGCGGTCCGACGCCGCGAGTTCAGTGTCCTCGCTGCCGCCAGCCCGGGCGTCCGTGTGCGTGTGTCAGCACCGCGGTGCGCGTAAATCCCCGTGACGCTCAGGGGCGCAGTGCGGCATCCAGTGCTTCGAGCAGTCCCTCGAGTTCCGCCCCGGTGGTGTAGTGCACGAACGACACCCGCGCCACGCCGCGCTCGACATCGACATTCAGCGCTTGCAGCAGCCGTACGGCGTAGAACCCGCCGCACCCGACCATGTACCCGCGGGTCGCGAGCCGTTCGCTCAGGACCGCAGGCTCGACCCGGTGCGGCACGAATGACACCGTGGCGGCCCGCTGTGCCGCGGCGCCCGGCCCGAGCAATCGCAGATCCCCGCGCCCGCGCAGATAGTCGAGGAGTCTCTCGAGCAGCGGCAGTTCGACGGCGCGCAGCGCCTCGCGAACGCGCTGCGGCCGCTGCTCGCGCGGGGCGCCGGGATGCTGATGCGCATCGAGCACATCGAAGTATTCGGCGATGCCCCTCGCGGCGGCCACCTGCGCATGATCCGGACCGGCCGGCACCAGGCGCTTCAGAGGATATCCGGCGTTGAACGAGTGTCCCTCGTTGGCCAGCTGCTCGAGAAGCTGCGGGCGAACCACCATCACGCCCTGATGCGGGCCATACGTCTTGTACAGCGAGAGCAGGTAGATGTCCGCATCCAGCGCGCGTACGTCAGGCAAGCCGTGCGGCGCCCAGGATACCCCGTCGACGACCGCGTACGCGCCTGCGCGGTGGGCCAGTGCGACGATGTCAGCGACTGGATTGATGTCACCGACGATGTTGGAGGCGTGCGGAAAAACGACGAGCCGCGTGCGCTTGGAGAGCAGTGCCTCGAGACGACCGAGCTCGAGGCATCCACTTTCGGGATCCACCGCCCATTCGCGTACCTGCACGCCACGCTCGGCCAGCCGGCGCCAGACGCCGCTGTTGGCCTCGTGATCCTGATTGGTGACGATAATGTCCTCGCCGGGTCGCACCACGGTGCGAAACGCCTGCGCCAGGACATAGGTGTTCTGTGATGTCGAGGGCCCGAAATGAACCTCTGCGGCCGTGACCCCGAGGTATTCCGCGAGACGTTCGCGCGCGAGGTCCATCCACTCTCCGGCTTCCGTCGAAGCCGCAAATGGATAATACGGCTGGACCTTCAGGCGCCGGTAATACTCATCCAGCCGGTCGATCACCGGGCCGCAGGCGTAGGAGCCGCCGGCGTTCTCAAAAAACGCCTGGCCGCGCAGCGTGGGCTCCCGGAACGCCGGAAACTGTGCCCGCGCGAATTCGACGTCCAGAGGCGACGCGACCTGAACCGATCCCATAACTCGATCCCCTTGTCGTGGGTTCACCGCGCGGTGACGGATCGTGCCCGGCGGCCAGAGCGCTCATCCTAATCGATTCCCCGATCGGCGGTGCAGCGGCGCGTCCGGAGAACATGGAGTGTCCCTGAACTCAGCCCGAGGGCTCGGCGGTGCCGACCTCCGCTCCCGCCGCGGACCGGCGCGCCGGCACCAGCCGCGCGGAGTTGCCGATGAAGGTCAGTTCGGAGGCCACGTGAATGAACGCCGCGAGCAGCGGGTTCAATAAACCGAAGCCCGCGAGCACGATACCGACGGTGTCGACGCCGAGAGTCCCGATGAAGTTCGCCCAGATGATCCGCCGCGCGCGCCGCGCGATCGCCAGGGTCTCGGCAAACTTCACCAGATCATTGCCCAGGAGCACGACGTCCGCACTTTCGCGCGCCACGTCGGTGCCCGATCCCATCGCAACACCGACCTGGGCGGCGACGAGCGCCGGGGCGTCATTGACCCCATCGCCGATCATCGCAACGATACGTCCCTCGCGCGTCAGCCCCTGCACGTACTGACGTTTGTCCTCGGGCATCAGTTCAGAGGCCACTTCGCGGATCCCCAACTGCTCGGCGACCGCATCGGCCACGGCACGGGCATCTCCGGTCAACAGCACAGTACGCGCGCCGAGGGCGCGGATCTGATCGACGGCCCGACGCGCCTCCGGCCGAACCTGGTCGGCGATCTCGATCGAGCCGAGAAATCGCCCGCTGCGGGCGACATAGACCTGCGAGGCACCACTCTGCGCGCGCGCCACGGCCTGCTGCGGGACCGAAATGTCCTGTGCGGCGAGCAACGCGAGATTTCCGACCAGAACGTGCGCGCTGCCCACGGTGGCGTCGATCCCGCGCCCGGGCTCGTAGCCGAAGTGCTCCGGCTCGGCAATCGTTCGGCCGAGCCCCCGGGCGTACGCCACGAGGGTCTTGCCCAAGGGGTGCTCGGAGCGCAATTCGGCCGCAGCGGCCGCATCGATCAGCACCTCCGCGTCGATGCCCTCGACCGGATGGACGGCCTGCACCTGCGGCTGACCGAAGGTGAGCGTGCCGGTCTTGTCGAGCACCACGGTGTCGACGCGCCCGAGCTGTTCCAGATAAAGACCGCCCTTGATGATCGCGCCGCCGCGGGCCGCGCGGCCGATGGCACCGAGGATCGCGAGCGGCGTACCGGCCGCGATGCCGCAGGCCCCGGCGACGATGATCACCGAGATGGTCGAGCGCAGATCACGCGTCAGCACGTAGGTGAGCGCGGCGGCGGCGAGCGCGAAATAGACCAGATAGCCGGCAAGTCGGTCAGCCAGGCGCTGCACCGGGGCACGCGAGTGCTCGGCCTGCTCCACCGCCTCGATGATCTTGCCGTAGCTCGTATCGCGACCGATCCGCTCGGCGCGGATCTCGAGCGCGCCGGATTGATTGATCGAACCGGCGAATACGGCCGCGCCTGCCAGCTTCTCCACCGGCAGCGACTCCCCGGTGATGCGCGACTCGTCGATGAACGAGTGGCCGGCGATGACCGTGCCATCGACCGGAATGCGCCCGCCCGGATTGACCAGGACCGACTCGCCGGGCTGAACCGTATCGGCATCGACCTCGGCGAGCACGCCGGCACGGCGTACCGCGACCGCTCGCGGCAGAAACTCGAGCAGATCGTGGATCGCGCGGCGGCCGCGCGAGACGGTCAGACCCTCGAGGACTTCGGCGATGAGGACAAACAGCGTAATGACAAGGGCGGTGAAAAATTGCGCGATCGCCGCGGCGGCGAGGATGGCGATGGACATCGACAATTCCATCGTCATGCGTCGCGCCAGGAGATTCTCGAACGCCTCGCGATAAATGGGCCAGCCGCCGATCAGCAGACCCGCGGCGCCGAGTACGCTGATCGAGGACAGCGGCTCCCAGATGCGAAACCACACGGCGACCGCGGCGAGCGCAACGATGGCAATCCGCACGCCCTCGGCCCATGAGAAGCCGTGCTCGTGGTCATGCTCGTGGTCATGCTCGTGGTCATGCTCGTGGTCATGCTCGTGGTCATGCCCGTGGTCATGCCCGTGGTGCCGCGGGACCTGCGTGGCGGCGCAAGCGCCGTCGTTTGGCAGGGCGGGCGCCGATTCCTGCGGCATCGTGTTCACGTCGCGGTCCTCATTTGAAATAGGTTCGGACGACACCGATGAGATCCACTGCCGCCTGACGCTGCTCGTCAGACGATTGCGCAGCATCGCCGGCCAGGTGGGCCTGGATGTGATCTTCCAGGACTTCTGCCATCAGGCCGTTGATCGCACCGCGCACGGCGGCAATCTGTTGCAAGACGGCCGTACAGCCCTGATCGGATTCCAGTGCTCGTTCGAGCGCATCGACCTGCCCCCGGATGCGCCGGACCCGAACCAGGAGCTTCGCCTTTCCGCGTGTCGTATGCGTCATGTTGGTGGGGTCCGGATACTATAGAGGGGTATTGTATCAGAGACGCGCCTGCATTCGGCCTCCTCAATCACACCCTGCGGACTGACTCCAGCATAGGACCATGCAGACGCTGCGCGCCGGTCGCCCGAGGGGCTCCGAGCGTGTCCTCCTCAGCGCTCGGCGTCGGGCTCGTGGTGCGCCTCGGCGCATAGGCCATGATCGGCGAGCGTTGCGATGACCCGACAATCGCGCACCTGGCGACCGTGACGGTGCTCGAGCATGCGCTCGAGTTCCGCACGCAGACTCTCCAGCATGACAATACGCCGGCGCACCGCCTCGAGCTGCCGGCGGGCGATACGGTCCGCCCGGCTGCACTCCGAATCGCGCTCATCGGCCAGCGCGAGTAATTCCCGGATCGCGGGCAGCGGGAATCCCAGCTCGCGGGCGTGCCGGATGAAACTCAGTTTCTGCTGGTGGAACTCGCCGTAGCGGCGCTGTGCGCCGGGCGTGCGGGCCGCCGGGGGCAGCAAACCCACCTGCTCGTAGTAGCGAATGGTCTGCACTTTGCACCCGACGCTGCGGGCCAGCGCACCGATCGGCAGGGAGAATTCGCGCATGCTTGAAGCTCTAGTCACTGGAGGTTTTAAGATACGGATCCACGTACCGCGCTTCAACCCCGGACCGGCGCGGAGATTTCTGGTGGCACACACACATTCGCATCACACAGATCACGATCACGCTCTCCTGAGCGCCTCGGGCCATGACCACGACCATGGGCATGGTGCGAGCGCGCGTCGGCTGCTGTTCGCCCTGGGCATCCTGCTGATCTTCACCGTCATCGAGGCGCTCGGCGGCTGGTTCGCTAATTCCATCGCCCTGCTCGCCGAAGCCGGGCATATGCTGGCCGATTGCGGCTCGCTCCTGCTCGCGGTGTTCGCAGTTCGCGCCAGCCGGAGACCGCCCGATGCGCGCCACACCTATGGCTCGAGCCGCTACCAGACCCTGGCGGCCTACACGAACGGACTGATTCTGCTCGGACTGACCGCGGCCGTAACGGCCGAGGCGATTCGACGGCTCATATCACCACCGCCGGTCGACGGCCGGCTGATGCTGCTCATCGCCCTGTTGGGCGCGGCCGCCAACGTCGGGGCATTCCTCGCGCTCTCCGGCGCCCGATCACTCAATGAACGCAGCGCCCGCGCCCATGTGCTCAGTGATCTGTTGGGATCGGCGGCGGCCGCGAGCGCCGCAGTGCTGATCGTCGCATTCGGCTGGCGCCTCGCCGACCCGCTGCTCTCGCTGCTGGTCTCGATGCTGATCCTGCGCTCGGGCTGGCAGTTGACGCGCGAGGCCGGTCACGTGCTGCTGCAGGGCGCACCGCACGAGGTGGACCCGGAGCACATCGCCCGCGATCTGGAACACCTCCCGGGGGTGCGCAACATTCATCATCTGCACGTATGGTCCATGACCGGGGACGCTCCGGTGGTGACGCTGCATGCCACGCTCGAACCGACAGACGACCCGCAATCGGTTCTGACGCTCATCCTCGAGCGTTTGCGCGACCGGCATGGGGTCACGCACGCCACCGTGCAGCTCGAGGGTGGATCCTGCCCCGATCCCGGCGAGCACCGCTGTCATCGCGCGTGAGTGCGGCCGAGCCTGCCGGGCAGTCGTGCCCGGCAGGCTCGGCGCTCGCCAGTGAGCCCAGGGCCGTCTCTAACGCAGGTCGAAGCGGTCCGCGTTCATGACCTTGGTCCAGGCGGCGACGAAGTCGGTCATGAACTTGTCCTGCGCGTCCGCCGATCCGTAGACCTCCGCCACCGCGCGCAATTCGGAATTTGCACCAAAAACCAGATCGACCCTCGATGCGCTCCACTTGGGCTTGCCGCTCGTACGCTCCACGCCTTCGAAGACGTTCTCATCCGCTGTGGCCTTCCACTCGGTGCGCATGTCGAGCACGTGGACGAAGAAGTCGTTGCTGAGCGTGCCCGGCCGTGCCGTGAACACGCCGAGCGGTGAGTTGCCGTGATTGACCCCGAGCACACGCAGACCGCCGACGAGCACAGTCATCTCCGGCACCGTCAGCCCCAGCAGCTGCGCCTTGTCGATGAGCAATTCCTCGGCGGGAACCGCAAAACGCGCCTTCAGGTAGTTGCGAAAGCCGTCTGCGACCGGCTCCAGATAGGCGAACGACTCGACGTCGGTCTGCTCGGCC
>Ga0315298_1003999_pt1 | contig 22591 bp, 18 predicted proteins | sample WHS_1_MG_FD_203077 | JGI IMG/M metagenome (GOLD analysis project Ga0315298, IMG submission 203077) | Extremophilic microbial mat communities from Washburn Hot Springs, YNP, Wyoming, USA - WHS_1_MG | ecosystem: Environmental > Aquatic > Thermal springs > Hot (42-90C) | place: USA: Wyoming...
TCAAGGAGGGCGAGCAGGTCAGGGTCCCCGTGGATGGCATCTCGGTGGGGGATCTGCTGTTGGTTCGCCCGGGGGAGCGGATCGCCATGGATGGTGTGGTGGTGCGAGGCTTCTCCACCGTCGACCAGGCTCCCATCACCGGCGAGTCGGCGCCGGTGGAGAAGGGGGTCGGGGACGAGGTGTTCGCTGGGAGCATCAACCAGCGGGGAGCCTTGGAGGTGAGGGCCACCAGACCCTACCGGGAGAACACCCTCTCGCGCATCATCCATATGGTGGAGGAGGCCCAGGCCCAGAAAGCACCCTCCCAGCAGTTCGTGGATCGGTTCGCCCGATACTACACGCCGATGGTCATCGCCCTGGCAGCGGCCATGGCGGTGATCCCACCCCTGGCTTTCGGGGCATCTTTCGATGACTGGTTCTACCGCGCCCTGGCACTGCTGATCATCGCCTGCCCCTGCGCCCTGGTGATCTCGACGCCGGTGTCCATCGCTTCGGCCATAGCCAGCGCCTCCAGAAACGGGGTGCTGTTCAAGGGTGGGTCCTATCTGGAGGCCATGGGGAGCATCCCGGCGGTGGCCTTCGACAAGACGGGGACGCTCACTCGAGGGCGGCCGGAGGTCACCGACGTGGTGGCGCTGAACGGCTACGATCGGCGGGAGGTGCTGGCGGTGGCGGCGGCGCTGGAGTCGCTGAGCGAGCATCCCTTAGCGGATGCGGTCCTGCGTCGGGCCCGGGAGGAGGGGGTGGAGGTGCCCTCGGTGCGGGAGTTCCAGGCGGTGCCCGGGCTGGGAGCTGTGGGGAAGGTGAAGGGAAGCAGCTGCTTCGTGGGGAACGCGCGGTTGGCGCGGCAGGCGGGCGCGGTTTCGCTGTCGCTTCCGGCTCTCTTAGATGGGCTACAGGCGGAAGGCAAGACGGTGGTGCTGCTGGGCAAAGAGGATCACCTGATGGGTGTGGTCGCCGCCGCCGATGCTCCGCGCCCCGAGAGCAGGCAGGCGGTGGAAGAGTTGCGGAGCGCTGGGATACGGCACGTGGTACTGCTGACGGGCGATAACCGGCGGACCGCCGAGGCCATCGCCTCCCAGGTGGATGCCGACGACTTCCAGGCCGATCTGCTCCCCAAAGACAAGAAGGGCGCCGTGGAGATGCTGCTAGGCAGGTACGGGCGGGTGGCGATGGTGGGGGATGGAGTGAACGATGCTCCGGCCCTGGCGTGCTCCACGGTGGGTATCGCCATGGGAGTGGCGGGTTCGGACACGGCGCTGGAGACGGCCGACGTGGCGCTGATGGGTGACGATCTGAGCAAGCTCCCCTACGCCGTCAGGCTCAGCCGCCGCACCGTGAGGACGATTCGGCAGAATGTGGCTCTCTCCATAGCGGTGAAGCTGGCCTTCGTGGTGCTGGCCTCCATGGGCATGGCGAACCTCTGGATGGCGGTGCTGGCGGACATGGGGACCTCCTTGGCGGTGATCGGGAACGGGATGAGGCTTCTTGGCCAAAGAGAATAGGCACAGGTTGTGCCTGTCTTCTCTGGAGGCGAAAAGCGATGGAAGGCAACGTCGATGGCGACACCAGGGGGTCGGTGGGGCTGGCGATCAGAGGTCTGGTGTCTGGAATCGGCCTGATCGCCCTGTTGGTGCTAAGCCACCTGGCAGGCTGAAACTTTGAGGAAGGCGTGGGCGGATCCGGACCCGCCCACGCCAGCGGTGCCCTAGCTGGGGAACGTGGGCCTGGGTAGCAGGCCGGCCCTTTCCACGATAGTGGAGACCATCTCCTCCCAGCCCACCGCCATGAGGTGGATGCCGTGGACCCCCGGGATCTGCCGGATCTGATCGATGATTTCCAGACAGATCTCCACCCCTTCCGCTTTGGCGTCCTTGGCGTTCTCCATCCGGGTCACGAAGCTCTCGGGCACGTCGAGGCCCGCGACCTCGTTGCGCATGTAGCGCGCCATGGCGGCGGACTTCACCGGTATCACCCCCGCCAGGATGTGGACCCGCTTGTCCAGTTCCCGGGCGCGCACCTGCTCCATCCAGGCGGCGAACTTCTCCACGTTGAATACCGCCTGAGTCTGGATGAAGCTGGCCCCGGCGCTCACCTTCTTGGCCAGCCGGACCACCCGAAACTCCACCGGGTCGCCGTAGGGGTTCTCCGCGGCGCCCACGAAGAGCGGAGCATCCCCTTTGAACTCATCCCCGCTCTGGAATCGGTGCTCGTCCCGCATCCGCGTAAGGGTCTGGATCAGCTGGATAGAGTCCAGATCGTACACGTTCTTGGCCATGGGGTGGTTGCCGAACTTCTGGTGGTCACCGGAGAGAGCGAGGATGTTCTTGATGCCAAAGCCCACGGCTCCCAGCACGTCGCTCTGCATGGCGATGCGATTCCTATCGCGGCAGACCATCTGCATCACCGGATCGAGCCCCATCTGCTTCAACATGATGCAGCAGGCGAGGCTGGACATTCGGGTGATGGCCGTCTGGTTGTCGGTGATGTTGATGGCGTCGCAGGCGCCCCTGAGCTGCTCCGCTTTCTTCTGCACCAGTTGCTGATTGGTGCCCTTGGGGGGACCCAACTCGGCGGTCACGGCAAAGGCGCCACTCTCGAGGACCCGCTCGAGATTGCTTCCGGCTTTCATTGCCACGCTCCCTCTCATAAACTCCTGGGTACTCTGCCCTCCAAAGCCACGCCGCGCGAAGGATGCTTCCGCACAATGCCAACTCGATCCGGCTGCTGACGCCGATCAGAAGGGGTTGGTCGTGGGCAGCGGCAGAGGAGCGGCGCGTCCACGCGCGTCCACCTCCATGTGGCGACAGCGGCTATTTTACATCACCTGAGACACCACGTCACGGGATCACCAGCTTGTCCCCCACGTGCAGCACCTTGCTCCTGTCGGTGATGTTGTTGGCCGCCATGATGGCGTCCACCGTGGTCTTGTACCGCTGGGCGATGCCGAAGAGAGTGTCTCCCTGTGCCACCGTGTGCACCCTGCTGCCGGGGGCAGCGGTGGGGGACGGTGAGACCGCTGAAGTGGCAACCGCGGTGGGCGCGGGTGTCGGGGCAGTAGCGGCGGCCCGGGTCGGAGCGCTGGTGGCAGCAGGATTGGCCGCGGGTTTGGTGCTGTCGCTGGCCAGGGTGCCGATGGCGGTCCAGACGCCAAAGCCGAGCACCGCCAGGACGCTGAGAAAGGCCAGCACTAGCCCCCCGTGGCCCTGCTTCGGCTCGGGGATTTGCGGATAGGAGTCCTCTGGCTCCGGTTGGCTTGGAGCAAGGCGGCTCGGGGTGCGAGGTGTTCGACCGGACATGGGAAACCCTGCGTCTAGAAGTCCCGCGTGCTGAGCCCTGGGATCAAGCGGCCCGATCCCAGGACTCAGCCGGTGGACCAATCAAATATGTCTTCGCTGGGGCGGCGAGCCACGACGTGCACCGCCGCCGAGTGCCGGCCGCATGATATGGTCTTATCGGAAATGTGTCAAATCCTCGATGCTCAGTCCCCCAGCGCCTTTCGCCAGTAAGCATCGTGAAGGCGAGCCGCCACGGGGCCGGGCCGGCCATCGCCGATGGTCTTGCCGTCGACCGATACGATGGGAGCAACCCCGAAGGTGGTGCCGGTGATGAACACCTCGTCGGCGGTGTAGAGCCTGTCCACCGGGATGGGGCCCTCGACGCTGGGTATGCCCAACTGAGCGGCCAGCTCGAGAACCACCTCTCTGGTCACCCCATGGAGGATGTAGTTGCTCTTGGCGGCGGTTCGGAGCTCCCCATTGAACACCGCGAAGGCGTTGGCTGCCGTCGCCTCGGTGACGAAGCCGTCTCGAACGAAGATGGCGTCGTCGCAGCCGGCTTCGACAGCCTTCTTCCTGGCCATGGTGTTCGGGAGGAGCATGGTGGTCTTTACGTAGCACCGGGCCCATCGCTCGTCGGGGACCGTGATGGCGGTTAGCCCCTGGTTGCGCCACCGCTCCGGGATTGGGGGCTTCGGGCCGACGGTGACAATGACCGTGGGCTTGAGGCCCGCTGGACGGAGGTGGGCCCTGGGCGCGGCGCCGGTGGTGGCCTGGATGTAGATCACCGCCTCCTGAAGACCGGATCGTTTCAAGAGCTCCTCTATCTGGCTCTTCAGAACGTCGATGCCGGGCTCCAGGGTGAGCCCTATGGCCTCGGCGCTGTTGCTGAACCGGCGCATGTGCCGGTCCATCTCGAAGGGGCGCCCCCGATAGCAGTACATCAGCTCGTAGACGCTCTCGGCGAACTGGAACCCTCTGTCATCCACCGCTACGGTGGCGGTCTCGTACGGCACGAACTGGCCGTTCAGTAGCATTTCCGGCGACATCAATCCTCCCCTTGCGCACAGAGTGGCCAGCGCCCGATCTGGGCCGGCAGCTCAAGCCGATGGGCGCCATAGGCGCGTGGCCTGGTCGGTCGGTGTGTATCGTAGCCTCCTTGTGCCACTCCAAACAAGTCCCGAGGGGAGTCTAGGTGCGACCCCAGATTCCGGGCGGCTACCCCTGTCTCCAGTAGGGCGCGGTCGCCCCTGGCCGCGCCCATTGTCATCTGGATGTGGGACTGCCGTGGGCGTGAAGGATCGCGGGGGGAGTGGGACGCGCACGATGGAGGGATGTCGTGACGATTACAGCGACTCAAGCCTCAGGCCTCGCAGCGTCTGGGCGTTGAGCGCCACGATGACCGTGCTGGCCGACATCAGCATCGCTCCAAGCCAGACAGGGAGCACAAAGCCGACGCTGGCGAGCACCCCTGCAGCCAGCGGCAAAGCGACGGCGTTATAGCCCACCGCCCAAACAAGGTTCTGCACCATCTTGGAGTAAGTCGCCCGGCTCAGCTCCACGATCCGCACGACGTCCCTGGGGTCATTCCGGACGAGGACTATGCCCGCCGAGGCTCTGGCCACATCGGTTCCCGCCCCGATGGCGATCCCCACGTCGGCCTGGGCTAGAGCGGGGGCATCATTCACGCCGTCACCCACCATGGCGACGACCGCTCCTTCCGCCTGCAGCGCTTGCACTTTGCCGGCCTTATGCTCGGGAAGAACCTGGGCGAAGTAGGTGTCGATGCCCAGCTCGCTTGCCACCCAGCGGGCGACATCCTCGGAGTCCCCCGTGAGCATCGCTACTCCGATGCCCCGGGCCCTCAAGGCTGCCACGGCATCCCTGCTTTCCGGCCGGATCTCGTCCGCCAGGGCGAAGGCCGCCAGCACGCGTCGCCCCTCTACCAGGTAGACCACCGTGTGGCCGCGTTCTCCCCATCGGCGGCTCTGCAGCTCCAGTCTCTCGGGAACCCGGGCTCCCAGCCCTTCCAGGAGACGTGGACCTCCCACCAGGAGCTCTCGCCCCTCCACCCGGGCCCGCACGCCACGTCCAGGGAGGGCCTGGAAGTCCGTGGTCTCGGGGACTCTGATACCTCGTTCCTCCGCTGCTCTCAGGAGGGCCCTGGCGATCATGTGCTCGCTGTCGCTCTCGACCGCGGCGATGAGCGCGAGAGCCTCCTCCGCGTCCATCCCTTCGGCGGGCGCGATGCCGATCAGACCCTGCCCGCCCTTGGTAAGTGTGCCTGTCTTGTCGAAGACGACCAGGTCTACCTTCCGAGCCTGCTCCAGGGCGAGACGGTCGCGCACCAGGATACCGCTCCTGGCCGCGAGGGTGGTGGAGATGGCGATCACGAGGGGAATGGCAAGCCCGAGGGCATGAGGACAGGCCACCACCAGCACCGTGACCCCTCGCTCAAGGGTGAAGTTGTTCAGGCCTTGGGCCACTCCCCAGGCCGCCATGGTGACGGCCGCCATGCCGATGGCGATGATAGTGAGCCAGTAGGCCGCTCTGTCCGCCATGTCCTGGGCTCGGCTGCGACTGCTCTGGGCCTCCGACACCAGCCGCATGATGCCGGCGAGCACGGTGTCCTCGCCGATGCGGTTGATTCTCACCCTCAGGGATCCGCTGCCGTTGACGGTGCCCGCGATCACCTGATGGCCGGGGGCTTTGTCGACAGGTCGGGACTCGCCGGTGATCATGCTCTCGTCGACCTGACTCTCCCCCTCCTCCACCAGGCCGTCGGCGGGAACCCTGGCACCCGGACGCACCAGGACCAGATCTCCCTGCCGGAGGGAGGAAACCGGCACCGTCTCCGCACGGCCGTGGGTGATCCGCTCGGCCTCGTCTGGAAGCAGCCTGGCCAGCTCTTGTAAGGCACTCTTGGCGCTGCCTATCGCCCGCATCTCCATCCAGTGGCCGAGGAGCATGATGGTGACGAGGGTGGCCAACTCCCAGTAGAAGGGCGTGCCCGTCACCAGACCGAGGTTGATGGTGATGCTGTACAGATAGGCCGTGCTGATCGCCATGGCGACCAGGGTCATCATCCCGGGGCGCCGGTCCTGAAGCTCGCGGACCGCTCCCACTAGGAAGACCCAGCCACCATACCAGTAGATGACGCTGCCCAGCACCGGGGTGAGAAAGGCGGATCCCGGGAACGCCGGCGCGCGGTAGCCGAGGAGATCCTGCAACAGATCCGAGTAGATCAGCACCGGGATGGTGAGGATCAGGGCAATCCAGAAGCGGTTCCGGAACATGGCCACGGTGTGACCCGCGTGGCGGTCGTGTCCCCCGTGGCGGGCGTGGGGCTGGTGGTTTCTATCCCGGGGTGCCTGGAGCGCTGTCCCGCCGCGCTCGTGGCGCTCGGTTCGGTCCGCCGCTCTGGCTGACGTTGATGGGGGCGCGCGGTGTTCGTGGTCGTGTTCTCGGCCGTGATCCATTCCTGCCGACATCGCGGTGCTTCGGATGGTGTCGATGATGGCAACTTCCGGGCCATGCGGCCCCACTCCTTGACTTCTACCACCCGATTGCTTAGAATGTTCTAGAACATACGTTCTATTACCGCATGTAGAAAGGAGGTGATGCGGCGTGCGGTGTGTAGCCATTGCCGCGAATACCGGGCGGCAGTGCTCTCGGGGAGCGGTGCCGGGAGAACGTCTTTGCTGGAGACACCTCAGAATGCCGCCAGAGCGGCTCCGGCTTCTGAGAGAGGAGAGGGCGCTCCCCGCGGAGGAGGTAGAGGGGGAAGGGCATGGTTCAAGGGCAGCGGAGGCCAAAAAGAGCTTTTACTCCCACGCTCTGGAGGAGGGAGCGCTGGGCCTGGAGGTGGCATCGGCGCTGCGTGGAGTGGATGACGAGATCGCCGTCCTGCGGATGCTGATCCGAAAGGTTGCCCGGGAGGGGGATCTGGAGGCTACCCGCCGGGGCATCGAGACCCTCTGCCGGGCTCTCAAGGTCCAGTACGTCCTGGAGGGGCGCTCCACCGAGGGCCTGGCCGGCTCCCTGGCTCGGGTGCTGGACGAGGTCGGAAGCGAGCTGGGAATGACTGTCTAGATAGACAAAGGAGAGAAACCAGTGGAGAAAGCCGAGGATACGCTGAAGGGGGCCATCAGGAGACTGGCTTCTCCCGGGGAGAGCCGGGAGGGGGGTGAGCAGGTCAGGGCGCTGGCGTCCCATCTGGACGATCGAGGCTGCGCGTACGGTCGGGTGGCTAATGCCCGCCTGGAGGAGCTGGCTCGCGGCTACGAGAGGGTGGAGGCCAAGCTGAACGCTGTTCTGCTGGCGGTGACCGGCACCTTTGTGAGTACCATGGTGGGTATGGTCGTCTACCACCTGAGAGGGGGATGAGAGTGGACGACAACCTGGAGGAGTCGGGGTGCCGCGGGGATTCGCCTTACCAGGAGAGGGAGAGGAGGATATCATCCCTGGCGCTGCGCTACCGTTCTGGGGACCGCGCGGTGTTGGGTGAGCTGTACGCCGAGTTGGAGCCTCTGATCCGCTCCTTTCTGCGCCCCCACCTCTCGGCTCCCCGCTCGCTTCCCATTGGGGTGGAACCCGAGGATCTCTGGCAGGAGGCCCACGTGGCGTTGGCCGAGACGGCCCTGGAGTGGCGGCCCGAGCGGCTCGACAACTTCGTGCCCTACTTCTCTCGCTCCTTTCCATGGCGTATCGATCACTACCTGCGGCGGCAGATGCCCCCCAGGCGCACGGCTCGCTTCCAACTGATCAGCGTGCCCCATGACAGCCTGATGGAGTCGATGGAGGGCATGGTTGGACCCGATGGGCGCGATTGGGACGACGCTCTGGCCTGCTCCGAGCTGTTGAGCAGCCTGCCCCCTCAGTACGCCCGCATAGTTCGGTTGCATTTCTACCACGGCCTCTCTTTTGCAGAAGTTGCTGAGGCGACGGGGATCAGCCGGTCGGCTGCCCACGAGGCTTTCGGCAGAGCGCTCTCCCTGTTAAGATCAGCGATAGCGGAGCCTGCCGCACCGGGGCTCGATAGCATGACTCGTCCTTCGGCCGATGGCCGGAATGGAGCCGATGGGGCTCTGCTGCGCCGGTGTGTTGAGGTGATGCATCGGCTGGCTCCTTCGGGCTCCCCTCTTCCCGGGCGCGATGCCCTGTGCCGGCAGGCCGGCTTGACCGTCCGCGAGTACCGGCGAATAATGGCGCGGTTGGATGCCGGCGGGTGTGTGGTGGGCAGGAGACGGGGGAGCCCAGGCAGCCTGGCCAGCGGGAGCGTGGATGAGACGATGCGGAAGCTGGAAGAAACCGGGCACCAGGAGCTGAGAACCAGGTAGAGGTAGCATGGAACTGACGTTGACGCTGCTCGGTACGGGAACCTCCCACGGGGTACCAGCGATAGGATGTCGCTGCCCCGTGTGCGTCTCGGAGGATCCTCGGAACAAGCGGTCCCGCTGCTCCGCATGGCTGCAGTACCAGGGGCGAAGCCTCCTGATCGATACCGCCACGGAGCTGCGCATCCAGGCGATCCAGGCGGGCATCGACCGTCTGGATGCCATCCTGTTCACCCATTCCCACGCCGACCACATCTCCGGCCTCGACGACGTGCGAGTCTTCAGCGAGCGCCAGAATATGGCGATACCCTGCTACGGCAATACCGAATGCCTGGAGGACATCCGACGTCGCTTCGACTACATCTTCCACACCACCCAGTTGGGGGGAGGGAAACCTCGCCTGGAGCTGATCACCATCTCGGAGCCCTTCGATCTGTTCGGCCTGGAGATCCAGCCGATCCCGGTGTCTCACGGCTCACTGCCGGTGCTGGGGTTCCGGTTCGGCAGCGGTGCTTACGTCACCGACTGCAACCGCATCTCCGACCGCTCCATGGGGATGCTGCGGGGGCTGGACCTGCTGGTGCTGGATGCCCTGCGCTGGAAGTCCCATCCCACCCACTTCAACCTGGAGCAGGCGCTGGAGGTGGTCAGGCAGCTAAAGCCTCGAAGGACCTACCTGACCCATACCACCCACGATCTGGACTACAACGCCACCAATGCCGTCCTCCCCGATCGGGTTGAGCTGGCCTACGACGGACTCACGCTGCAGTTCGCGGCCTGAGAACGGGCGCGGTTCATTCGTTGGACCCTTGCCCTGAGCTGGTAAGTAGTATATCTTTTGCAGCGCCATCAAAGTGGCAGATCCCTACCGGTAACCCGGGAGGTGGCTCCCATCGTCTCCATCGAGCTGTCCAGCCGTCTTCATCTGGCGGCAAGAGGCGCCCTGGCCTTCTTGGCGGCGCTGTGCCGCGGGCTGGCTCTCGCCGTCCGGCTGCTGCTCTTCGCGGCCACCGTGGTCCTGGTGCTGGCGGGTCCCCTCACGGCGGCCTCCCATCTAGCAGGAGTGCGTGGGCTCCCCCCATCGGTGCAACTGCCTCCTGGGGCATGGTTCGCTGATGAGCCGACCTCCATCAGCCACCAGGCCAGTCCGGAGCAGTGGTTTGGAAGCTGGTCCCTTTCCGCCCTCCAGCCGCTGTTCGCCGGTTCGGAGTCGCCTTGGGCATCTTCGGGGGGATCGGTGCTCGCCCAAGAGAGCGGGGGGCAAGCGAGCGGTGAGCCCGAGGGGCTCCCATCCACCCAGGGTGCGCCGATGGCCGGGGTGATGGCCGTGGCTACCGGCACCCCTTCGCCGACGGCCACCCTCACCCTCCTTCCAGCGGCTCCGGTGGCCCTGAGGCCGCTCAAGTACCGGGTGGCGGAGGGCGATACTCTACTGCAGATAGCCCGTCGCTTCGGCATCACCCCGGAGACGGTGCTGTGGGCCAACGACCTGGGCAACGGGGAGCTGATCTACACCGGCCAGGAGCTGACCATCCTCCCCGTTTCCGGTGTGCTCCATCGGGTTCAGAAGGGCGACTCCCTTCAGTCCATCGCCGCCCTGTACGGGGCCGATCCGGAGCTGTTGCTGCGGGCCAACCTGCCAGCGGATCCCGACAAGCTGGAAGTGGGGTCTCTGCTGATCGTGCCGGGCGGGATGAGGCGGACGACGGAGTCGAACTTCGTCGTGCCGACTCCGCCCAGCCAGCAGGAGTTGGAGTCGGCGCCCAGATATCGGGTGGAGCAGGGCGATACCCTGATCTCCATCGCGGATGCCTTCGGTGTCCGCCCTTCGGTCATCCAGGTGGCCAACGGCCTGCTAGATCCGGACCTGCTGCAGGCGGGTCAGGAGCTGGCGATACCCGGCGGACGGACCCCGCCGGCCAGGCCGAAAGCCACCCCCGTGGCTCCAACTCCCGCTCCGACCCCAACGGCGGCGCTCACACCGGTTCCCGCGCTACCGAGTGCCGTCGCCGCGCCCGGTACCACAGCCAGGTACACGGTGAAGTCCGGCGATACGCTCTTCTCCATAGCCAGGGGATTCGGCGTGACGGTATCCGCGATACAGACGGCCAATGGAATGGGGGACCCGAACGTGCTGCGAGTAGGGCAGCAGTTGATGATCCCGGGGGGGCGGGATACGGGAGCGGGCGGTGGGCAGGGCGTTCCGGCCAGCCCCGAGCCGGCGCGAACCCCGACGGTCACCCCGGCGGCTGCCACGCCGCTGCCGCCAAGGGCGACGCCGACATCGCTCCCCGCTCCACCCACCCCGACGGCGGTTTCGAGGGCCACGCCCGTCCCCACGGCGGGAGCGGCGGCACAGACCCGCCCCGCCGCTCCCGCCTCGGGTTCTCGCGGGGACCGGATAGCCGAGATCGCCCAGAAGTACCTGGGGTATCGCTACGTGTGGGGGGGCGACTCGCCCCAGGGCTTCGACTGCACCGGCCTCACCTGGTACGTGTACAGGGAGGCGGGCGTGACCATCCCGAATCACGACCTGCAAGGGCAGTTGCGAGCGGGGCCTTCGGTAGACCGGAGCAAGCTGCTGCCGGGGGACCTGGTCTTCTTCAAGGATACCTACCAGCCCGGGTTATCCCACAGCGGCATCTACCTGGGAGGCAATCGGTTCATCAACGCCGAGACCGAGGCGGTGGGAGTGCAGATCAGGTCCCTAACGGATCCGCTTCGTGGGTGCCTCCCGCCCCTGGTAGACAGCGAGTAGCAAGGGGACTTGTCCCCTTGCGCCCACTCTCTTGCTTTCTCGCTACTGGCTACTTGCTTCCAACCAGGAAGGCCGAGCGATGAAGGCGGCGGCGAGCTCCCGCGGCCGGGCGTCGGCGTCGAGGCGGGATACCAACTCCGGTACCTGCTCCAGCCTTTCAGGGGAGAGCGCGTCCTCCAGAGTGTCGCGGAAGAGTGCCCGGATCTCCCCCCACCGCAACCGGCGGCTGGGGCTTCCTCGAGGGTGCTCCACTCGTGCGACCAGCACCCGGCCGTCCGCCAGCCGCAGAGTGACGCGGGAGGGCACCTCCTCGGTGCCGGTAGCGGCCTCGATCCCCGGGTCTATCACGCAGCGCACCCTTTTCGAAAGCTCGCGGATCCGAGGGTCGGCCAGACCGGCCTCGTAGTCCTCCCGACGAAGGCCGGCCTCGGGTCCCCGTTCTCGGCCCTGTGCCAGGGACACCGCCAGGGCGAAGGGTACGCTCATCTGAGCGCTCTGGAGGTCCGGAGGATCGGTCTGGGTCAGCCGCCCGAGGATCACCTTCGGTATCCCCACCTCCACCTCGGCGATCTGATCCGGCAGAAGTTGGTGCTCGCTGCCCAGCGCCAATCCGGCGTCGGCTGTGGCCTGAAGCCGTCCGGCTCCCGCGTGGATCTTGTTGCTCACCTCGAACAGGCGGTAGCCTTTCCCCAGATCGTCGGTGATCCGTCGCGAATCGTGGTCGTCGGAGAAGGCGCGAAGAAACCCGGCGTCGCCCTCCAGGATGTCCGCCGGCCCTCGTATGCCCCGTTGGGCCAGCAGGGCCGACTGGACTCCCGCCTCGGCTGCCCGGGCCGCGTTGATCCTTTTGACGGTGGAGCCGGACTTGTAGAATTGGGCAAGCCCTCCAGCGTAGGAGGCCGATACCCCCAGGGCTCCCGCCAGCCCCTGCGCGTCCAGCCCCAGCAGCTTCCCCGCTGCCACCGAGGCGGCGAGGGTACCGCAGGTGGGGGTCGCCATGAAGCCCCGGTGGAACTGGGAGGGCTGAACGGCCAGACCGGTACGGAGACCCACCTCGTAGCCGCAGACCACCGCTGCCAGCAGCTCCGGACCGCTGGCATCGGCCATCTCTGCCACGGCCAGGGCCGCCGGCAGGACCGAGGCCCCCGGATGGAGCATAGACCCCACGTGGGTGTCGTCCAGGTCGATGGCGTGGGCGAAGACCCCGTTGACGAAGGCGGTGCGAACGGCGTCCAGCCGGTCGCCGTAGAGGAGGATCGAGGAGGAGGGCTTGCCGCCCAGCTCCAGCGCCAGTTGGCGAGCCGCGCGGCTCCACGGCATCCGCGCGCCGACGGCTATCGCTCGAAGAAGATCCAGAATCAGGACCTTTATGCGCTCGACCACTTCGCTGGGGGCATCCTCCAGCCGGTAGTCGCTGGCCCACTGCGCTACCCTAGCGGTTGTGCCGGGCTCTCGTATTGCTGCCATCGGGGGAAGTCCTCCAAGTGGGTAGCCAGTAGGAAGTAGCAAGGAGCTAACTCGATATGCGTGCACCTTCTCGCTACTTGCTACTGGCTACTCCCTTCCTTCGTACCCAGCCTTCCAGGCCCGAATCTTACTGCTGGGCGATGTCGGACATCAGCGGTTTCACGGCTTCTTCCTGTTTGGCCCATGCGGTCTCGAAGGCGGCCGTGTCCATATACGTGGGCGGCTGTCCGGAGTCTTCCAGCCTCTTCTTGACTTCAGCCGAGTCCAGGGCCTTCTTGGTTGCCTGGCTCAGGGTCTGAATGATCTCCTTGGGGGCGCCGGCGGGCATCAGTATGCCGTAGTAGGCGGTCATATAGGCTTTGTAGCCTTGCTCCGCTACCGTCGGGACATCCGGCAGAGCCGGATCGCGCTGCTCCGAGAAGACCCCGAGTACGCGGATGCTGCCACTTTTGATCTGCGAGATGATAGCGGGCGTCCCCACGGTCTGGGCATCCACGTGCCCACCCAGCAGAGCGGTCGTGGTCTGCCCACCGGAGTCGAAGTGCACCGGGGCAAGCTTCACGTCCGCGGCCTTCATCAGGAGAAGGGTGGCGATGTGGGTGACGCTTCCGATCCCCGCATCGGCGACCTTGACCTGGTCCGGTTTCGCCTTGGCGGTATCCACCAGGTCCTTTAATGTCTTGAAGGGGCTGTCCGCTTTGACATCGATCACCTGGGGGGTGCTGCTGTAGTTCGCCACGGGCTGGAGGTCCTTGCGACCAAAGGCGGCCTGGCGCCTGGGGTCCAGGTATACGGGTATGTTGGTCGGTATGCTGGAGGTGCCGAAGGAGTAGCCGTCCGGCTTGGCCTTGGCGATCTCGGTGAGTCCCACCTGAGTGGCGGCGCCGGGCTTGTTGGAGATCTCAATGGAGGTGCCCAGCTCCTTCTCCATAACCGGGGCCAGAAGGCGAGCGCCGATATCGCTGGTGCCGCCCGTGGCGAAGGGAACGATCATCGTCATCGCCCTGCCCTTCTGAGGGTAATCCACCCTCGGCGTAGGGACGGCCGTGGGCGGGGCAGGGGCTTTGGTGGGCTCAGAGAGCTGAGCGGTGGCCTTGGGCTGCTCGGTGGCCTTGGTCGGCGCGGCCGGAGCCTGGGTAGGGGGTGTCGGGGGCGCGGCGGGCGCGGCGCAGGCCGCGAGTACCAGAGTGGAGGCTGTCACCAATGCTATCAGCGAGACGAAGAGACGGCGCACGGTCCTTGTCCTCCCCATTCCAGAGTATTGGTTTGCCTGCTGGTCCTGTTCCCTGTCTGGTTGGCTTCCCTTCCTGGTCGCTGGCGGATCCCGCGCCGCATCCCTTGCACATGCCATCGATGGAACGTGCGGCAGCCGAATTCTAGGGCAACGCCTCTGGCAATTCAATGGGACGCGGGTGACAACTTGGTGTTCCCATCGGGGCCAACCGGATGGAGGGGCTGGGGGTCGGAGCTGGCGAGTTGGACTCCACGGCGGCCAATTCCCTCGATTCGTTGCGACCCCCTCCGGCAGACGTTACAATTCGAGAGCGGAAGGGAGGAGATGGAGATGGCCACGAACGACAGCCCTGTCCCGAGCGGGGTTGCTGCTGTGCGCCCGGAGGGGCACAGGCTGAACGTCCAGATTGTCCGCCACGGCAAGCTGACCTGGGTGAATGTGGAGCGCCCCACCCGGGACGAGATCGAGTGGCTGCGCCAGAACTACCCGTTCCACCCGCTCCACCTGGACGACTGCCTCAGCAAGATCCAGAGGCCGAAGATCGACGAGCACGAGAACTATCTCTTTATCGTCCTCCACTTCCCTGTGTTCAACAAGATGGAGCGGGTGACCGTGGCCAGTGAGGTCGACATCTTCGTGGGCCCCGACTACTTCGTGACCTGCCACCTCGGTGACCTGAAGCCGCTGCGGAGACTGTTCCAAGATTGTCTGAGCAACCCCGCTCGGCGACAGGAGTTGATGTCCAGGAGCACCGGCTACCTCCTGTACCAGGTGGTGGACCGGCTGGTGGACTACTGCTTCCCGATCCTCAACAAGATCGATACCAACATCGAGGCGGTGGAGGACACCATGTTTGAGGAGAACGTGCGGCAGACGGTGCAAGACATCTCCGTGATTCGGCGCGATGTCATCAACTTCCGTCGCATCATCAAGCCCCAGATCCCGGTGATCGCCAGCCTGCAGCACAAGGAGAGACCCTTCCTCCAGGAGGAGCTGGAGGCCTACTTCTCGGACATTGCCGACCATGTGGCCAAGATCTGGGATATCCTGGAGGACTACAAGGAGGTGATCGACGCCCTGGCCGATACCAACGACTCCCTCACCTCCTACCGGCTGAACCAGGTGATGAAGACCCTCACCACCATATCGGTGATCATGCTACCGCTGACCCTGGTGTCCGGGATCTACGGGATGAACATTCAGCTTCCGCTCATGGAGCACCCCGCGGCCTTCGTGCTGATCCTGGGGATCATGCTGCTCATCGCCGCGGGGATGCTGACCTACTTCCGGCGGCAGAAGTGGATCTGAGGATGGTGTGAGTGAGGGACGGGCTCAGGCCGCCCCCGCGTCACCGGCGAGCTTCTCGAGGGCGATGCGATGGGCTTGGAAGGCGATCTTCTCGGGGAGGCGGTTCAGGGGGAAGGCCCGCACCTCCGCGGCATCGTCGCCCGCTTTCAGCTCGCCGCCCACGATCCGGCCGGTGTAGACCACCAGCAGGCAGAGCCCTCGGGGATCGCCCCGCTCCATCAGGACATCCACCAGCCCCGTCAGCTCCACTTCGACGCCGATCTCCTCCCTCATCTCCCGGGTAGCGGTTTCCTCGGGCGACTCGCCGAACTCTATGAAGCCGGAGGGCATGGTCCACTGCCCCTTGAAGGGCTCGTGCTTGCGCCGGACCAGGAGCACCTTGCTGTCCTGAAGTATGGCCACGGCAGAGGCCTGGTTGGGCTTCGGGTAGTAGACCCAGCCACAGCGCGGACAGACCTTTCGCTCCCGATCGTCCTCGCGCCTCAGCTCCAGCGCCGTGCCGCATCTTATGCAGTAGTTGGCCATGCTCCACACCGGTCAAAAGTAAGCGGTCAGTGCTCGATCTTCTCGATTCGAAGCCGAAGGGTGCCGGCTGGCACCTCGACCTCCACCTCGTCACCCACCGACTTGCCGCTGAGTGCCCTGCCCACGGGCGACTGGATGGAGATCTTTCCCCGTCTGGGGTCGATCTCACCCGGCCCTACCAGGGTGTAGACGATCTCCTCGTCCTCGGCCAAGTCGCGAAGCCTCACCGTGGTGCCCAGGTCGACGGATGTGGGCTTCGATTGCCGCGGCACATCCACCACTTCGCCCGTCTCCACGATCCGTTTCAGCTCCCGGATGCGTGCCTCCACCTCGCCCTGATGCTGTTTGGCGACGTCGTAGGGCGCGTTCTCTCGGAAGTCCTTGTCGGCCGCGGCCCTGCGCAGCTCGTTGGCGATCCGCGGGCGCATCTCCGTCTCCAGGTACTCCAGCTCCTTGACCAACTTGTCATAACCCTCGCGGGTCAGGCGGAGGCCGTTCCCCTGGTCGACGGGCTCCCTGGCCGGGGCGGGCTGAGGCTGCTCGGCCGTCCTCTTCTTCTTCTTGGGTAGCTTCACCTGCACGGCCAGGTTGGTCTCGATCAACCCCTGCTGCCGTGCCCCCGCCAGGAAAGCCTTCAGCGCCTCCAACCTTCCGGAGAGATCCCTTCTCGCCTCGGCCGCCAACTGCTCCTGGTAGCGCTCCAGATCCGGGGGGGTTATGGCACGGATGGGCCGCTGGGGACCGAACCATCGAACGAAGTCGTTCAGCTCCTGGGCTCGCCCTCTCTCTTCCGGTGAGAGCCCGGAGAGGTAGGCGGCAACGGCCTGGCCCAGGGCGATATTTGACTGGGGCTGAGATCCACCGCTAGAATTGTTTTGTACGGAGCGGGGCATCAGTTCCTATCCTCCGAAGGGTTGCTTGCCACCGGAAATTATAGCCCATGGTTGTGGGACCCGCCAACGGCGGGGGCGCGGGAATGTTGGGAGGGATGAGAGACGCGGGGATGGGATCGTGGCCGATCTGAAGCTGCTGCAGGCTGGTGCCAGTGAGCTGGGCATTCACCTTACGCGGGAGCAGCTTTCCACCTTCTCCCTCTACATGAACGAGCTGCTGCGCTGGAATCAGCGGGCCAATCTCACCGCCATTACAGCCCCCGACGAGATCCAGACCAAGCACTTCCTGGACTCCATCACCTGTCTGCTTGCCTTCCCCGGTGCCGTACCCTCTCCCCTCGAAGAGGGCCCTCCGGTTGACCTCGCTCTCCGCTTGCGGCGGGGCAAGGGGCTGTTCTGCATCGACCTGGGGACGGGGGCGGGTTTTCCCGGGGTTCCCCTCAAGATCTGCCTCCCGGAGATGAGCCTGACGCTGGTGGACTCCATCGCCAAGAAGACGGCGTTTCTCTCCTCACTTGTCCAGACCCTCAAGCTGAGCGGAATTCGAGTGCTGACTGCCCGAGCGGAAGATCTGGCCCACGATCCCAGGGAGCGCGAGCGGTACGATGTGGCGGTGGCTCGCGCCGTGTCCAGGCTGGCGGTGGTGGCGGAGCTAGCTCTGCCCTTCTGTCGAATCGGCGGTCGTGTGATCGCTCCCAAGAAGGGGAACGTGGCCGAGGAGATGGAGGAAGGCCGATACGCTGTTGAGACCCTGGGGGGCAGATACGGCGATGTGATACCGGTGGAGCTCTCCCTCCTGGGGGAGGGGCGGGTGCTGGTGGTGATGGAAAAGGTGTCGCCCACTCCCACCCGATATCCGCGCCGGGCGGGCTTGCCGGCCAAGCGCCCGCTCTCCCGTTAGTGCTTGGTGCGTTGGAACGCCCCTCCGCACTATGCAGCGCGACTCTATCCCCCTGCGCCGGCGCTCTGTGCCGCCTCTCGCGGGAACATCCTGGGGAGACGATGGCGCCAGGCGGCAGGCAGCAGGACGTCCATGGCATCGTCCACGGTAACGATGCCCTGGAGACGGTTTTGGTCGTCCACCACCGGTACCGCCAGCAGGTTGTACTTGGCGATCACCCCGGCCACCGTTTCCGGCTTCTCTCCCAGCGATACCGTGATGGGGTTTCGATCCACCAGGTCGGCCAGGGTTCGTTCTGGGTCGGCCACGATCAGGTCGCGCAGGGATATGCTGCCGATAAGATGCTCTTCCTCGGGCCGGTCCACCACGTACACGCAGTAGACATTGTCCACCGCGCGAGCGGCCTCCCTCAGCCGATCCATGGCCTCGCGCACGGTCAGGGTTTCTGGAAGGCTGATGTACTCGGTGGTCATGATGCCACCCGCGGAGTCCTCGGGGTAGGATAGGAGCTCTCGCACCTCCTGGGACTCCTCCTCTTCCATCAGAGAGAGCAGCTCTGCCGCCTTGGAGGCCGGCAGGTCCGCCAGCACGTCCGCGGCGTCATTGGGTCCCATCTCCTCCAGGATGTCGGCGGCCCTGGCGCTGTCCATCTCCCTGAGAATCTGGGCCTGCCGCCGTTCGGACACCTCCTCTAGGGTGTCCGCGGCGGTCTCGTCGTCCATGGCCTGCAGGAGGGTGGAGCTCTCCCGGACCGAGAGTTGGTCCACGATCTCGGCCAGGTCCGAAGGGTGGACCCTGGGAATGGTGGTTCTGGGCACGGTGATCCGCAGGGCGGGAGAAGGGTCCCTGATGAGCTGCAGCTTCTCCCAGGGGATGAGTTGGTCTTCCGGTCGTATCCCTACCAGTCTGGCGGCCCGGTCCACCCCCAGCCGACGCAGCAAGCCCTTGGTGCTGGGGTCGATGGCCAGGAGCCGGAAGTGGCTATTGGTCTTGCCCAACTGTATATCGTTAACGCGACCTACCTTGCTGCCCTGGATGTCGGTGAGCTGGCGGTCCAGCACCTGTTCGGACAGAAGTATATCGCCGGGGTCAACCTCGTAGGGGACGATGTGGCGCCTGGTTACGTTCAGCTCCACTCGGCCACGGATGTCGGCGACCTGCTCCCATGCAACGACGAAGCGCTGCCGGTTCACGCCCTCTACCACCAACCCCTTGACGAGAGGGTAACTCACGCCCGAGGCGATCAGGTCCTTTAGTCTCCCCAGGATGGTCCCCTTGGCGTCGACCACGGGGCTTCCTATGATCTGGCTGAAGAGGAGCATAAAGAAACCACCTCCATTCCAGAAGAGATGAGAGGTGGCGTTCCCCTGAACCACGGGCGCCCTCGGGCGGCCCTGAATCGACTCCCGCGGAGGCAAACGGCAGACGTTACACGCCTGTCACCTCCTCGGGAGAGTGGGGAACGGCACCCCGCGATATTCGATTGGCCCAGCGGGTACGTTCTCCGCTGCTACTGTCGGCGTCCATAAGATCCAGAATTGTCCCTCTCGGTTGCCGGCCACGAGGGCCGATACGACCACTGGAGCAATGGTACGCCCGACAACGGTCAAAGTCAAGGCGGATTTGGAGCGCGATGCGCGCCCCGCGCGGGCCGAAGCCCTTGACTTGTCGACGGTTTGGAATATAGTGGTAGCAGATCCGTAAGCCTGCCGGCCCCGATCTCTAAGCGCCGGTTGAGACCGCTTCCCCAGCCGCCGCGCCTTGCCGCGGATTCCCAGAAGGAGAATGCCTTGGATACGCCCTTGGTCGCCGCTCTCGCGCTGGTGGCTCTGCTGCTGCTGGCTGTCCTCTACCTTCAGCTTCGCCGGCCCCCTGGTGGCCCCGACCTTTCCACTCCGCTCCAGAGCCTGACCCAGGCGGTGCAGTCGGCGCAAACCCAGACAGCGGTGCTGGCCGAGAAGCTGGCCCACCTGGAGCCACTGGCACAGGTAGTCTCGGGAGTCCAGGTGGAGCTGAAAGGGGTGGCGGAGCGGGTTTCAGCCGTGGAGCGGGGCCAGGCCGCCGTGGGCCAGAACGTCCAGTCGCTGGGGACGGCCTTGGCTCGGACGGATGCCGCTGCCCGCACCCTGATGGAGGCGACGGAGGCGATGCGGGCTGAGCTTTCCCAGGCCCGCAACAGCCTGACGGAGCTGCACACCCACTCGAAGGCGCGGCAGGAGGCGGAGCAGCGCAGCGCCGAGTCGCTGCGGCGGCTGGAGACCATCATCGCCGGCACCCAGGCGAAGGGAAGTGCCGGAGAGAACATCCTGGAGATCGTCTTCGCCCAGCTTCCGGCCGAGTGGCAGGTGCGCGACTTCAAGGTGGGGGGCAGGGTGGTGGAGTTCGGCCTGCGGCTGCCCAACCACCTGATCCTGCCCATCGACAGCAAGTGGCCGGCCACCAGCCTGCTGGAGCAGTTCACCGCGTCCGAGGACCCCGTGGAGCGGCAGAGGTTGAAGGGGCAGGTCGAGCAGGCCGTGCTGGCAAAGGCGCGGGAGGTGAAGAAGTACCTGGATCCCGGGATCACCGTCGGCTTCGGTGTTGCCGCGGTGCCCGATGCCGTCTACGAACTGTGCTACGGGGTCCAGGCGCAGACCTTCCAGGAGAACGTGGTGCTGGTGCCTTACAGCATGTTCGTCCCCTATCTGCTGCTGGTGTTTCAGACGGTGCTGCAGACCTCCCACAATCTGGACCTGGAGAAGCTGTCCGCCTATCTGGACACCTTCCAAAGCAGCGTGCAGGCGCTCCAGGAGGAGTTGGAGGGGAGATTCTCGCGGGCGCTTACCATGCTAACCAACTCCAGGAGCGACATGAGCGCGCATCTGAGCAGGGCCAGCGGCGCCCTCACCAGCCTGCAGATCGGCGCGGGAACGGCGGTGGCGCTGGTGTCGCTGCCCGATCCCGAGGCCGCCGAGGGTGTCGCATCCCTTTCCAGTCCAGCCAACCGGTGAAAAACCGCGCGTACCGGCAGATGGCCTTCTTGATCGCATCGGTTCTGGGCAGTCGTGGCTACGAAAGCAACCGTTCGAGGACTCGGTGGCGAACCAAGAGCCGGAGGGCGCCGAACCAGGCAAGGACTATCGGTAGGATTATCATCCAATCGAGGGGCGAGAGTGGCGTAAGCTCGAAGTATCGCTGCCAGGTCGGCCAGTGGAGCCCCGCGAGATACACTAGGAAGATCGAGACTACCAGCGCAACGATACCACGGTCGGAAAGGAGCTGAGAGAAAGGGGCGTCCAGAGGATACCAGAGGGAGATGAGGGCCAGCAGGCCGCTCACCAGCGCCGCTGTAACCACAGCCGTGCGCGCCTCGGCCACGTCCGCCTCGAAGCCGATCAGGGCGAGTCCGTATACGCTCATGATGGCCAGCGCGGCAGTGGTGCCTATCAGCAGGACGATGATCGCCATGGTGCGGAGACTCTCGCGGCGCGGCGTGGCCGGAAGAGCCCAGGCCACCACGAAAAGGGCGGGCAATCCCACGGTGAGGAGAGCAATCAGGGCGGCGTGGGGCGGGAGAAGCGGGAAGGGGGCACCCACGAAGCTGCTGGCCAGGATCAGCTCGATGGTGGCCGCATCGCGGATCAGAAAGAGCTCGATCAGGAGCATCATGCCATTGACAATGCGTCGCCCCTCGCTCAGCACCTTCGGAAGCACGTCGAAGGAGTCGTTGAGTAGGATCACATCGGCCACGGCACGGGCTGCCGGGCTGCCGCCGCGCATGGCTATGCCCACGTTCGCCTGCTTCAGTGCCAGGACATCATTGACTCCGTCGCCCACCATCGCCACGTGGTGTCCTTTGGCTTCCAGGCATCGAACGATTTCTTGTTTCTGCTGAGGCGAGATGCGGCCGAATACGCTGGTGCGATCCAACAGCCGCGCCCTTTCGTCAGGGGGTAGCGCCGCCAGCTCAGGCCCGGAGGCCGCCCGTGCGGAGGGCGGCAAACCCACCACCCTTCGGGCCACGGCTAGAACAGTCGCCGGGTTGTCGCCCGAGACGATCTTGACCGAGATGCCCTGCCTCGTCAGCGCGGCTAGTGTACCCGCGGCTTCGCCGCGCACCTCTTCTTCGAGCCCGATCAGGGCCAGTGGCTGCAGGTCCTCAGGGAGGCGCGGCACGCCACCCGCCAGAATCGGCCGCTGCCGTGCCCTGACGAACAGCAGGACGCGCTGTCCCGACGCGGCCAGCTTCGCGCTCGTCTCGGCCACTCCGGTTGCTCCCCTGGAATGGGCTAGCAGCACCTCCGGTGAGCCCAGTACGTAGGCGCCGGGGGGGCAGGGTGCCGCGAAGGACAGCAGGCTCCATCGCCTCTCCGAGGAGAAAGGTACCGCCATGTCCACGGGACAGGGCTTCGATGGCAGGCTGGAGCCGATCGCTTGCAGTGTCGCGTTAGGTTCGGGAAAGCTGGCCGCGTACAGCGCGATCAGCTTCTTGATCCGCCTGCCCCCATCGTCCAAGGGGACCACGCTCCGAAGACGGAGCCGGTTTCGCGTCAGCGTGCCGGTCTTGTCAATGCACAGGATATCGGCATGGCTGAGTGACTCCACGGCACCGAGCTGCTGAACCAGCGCGCCACTCTGGGCAAGACGCATCGCACCGAGAGAGTATGCGGCGGTGGACATCAGCAGCAGGCCCTGTGGCACCAGGGTGGCCATGACGGCAGTGGCCCGTATGGCATCGACGATGGACACCCCCTGCATGAGGAAGGCCACCGCTTGCAGTATGCTGACCGCGACTACGATCACCAGCAGCGCCCTGAGCACTCGGTCGAGGAGCTGCTGGGTCGGAGTCCGCTGGTATCTGTATCTCCTGGCTGCCGCTGTCAACCTCTGAGCGTAGCTGGCCTCACCGATC
>Ga0315298_1004003_pt1 | contig 22571 bp, 23 predicted proteins | sample WHS_1_MG_FD_203077 | JGI IMG/M metagenome (GOLD analysis project Ga0315298, IMG submission 203077) | Extremophilic microbial mat communities from Washburn Hot Springs, YNP, Wyoming, USA - WHS_1_MG | ecosystem: Environmental > Aquatic > Thermal springs > Hot (42-90C) | place: USA: Wyoming...
GACAGACACCGAACGACCTTTCGTACGAGACGTGCACGCTCTGGTGGAACAGGCGCTTGCAAATTCGGGAGCTATCGAAACCCTGCCCTATTCCGAAATTGTCAAATCGATCGCCGCCTTCGAGGGACGGCACAGGCATCAATGACGCGGCGATGCGGACGCGAAGAGCGAAGCGCAATAATCCGACAGCTCTTGCATCAGCGCTGAAACGGCCCGGTTAGCGGCAACCACGCCGCCGTAGGGATTATTCTCGGAACAAGCCTCGAATATTTCGAACTGCCGTGTTGCCGTCATCTTTCCGTCCCGGTGAATCCTTGCACGCAGCACGAAATGTATCCTGCTCGAATTTCCGTAAAATTCCTGCCTCAACAGGACGATCTCGGTATCGAGTCGCATGTCCCCGGGAGATGGTGCCTTCACCACATTTTGAAATCGCCTAGATAAGGCCTCGATCAGGATCGGATACAGCATCTTCGCGGGCGAATCGACCCACTGATTCCTTGAAAAATAGTCGATCTGATGCGGCCTCGTCACATACGCCATCCTGGGGGTATCGTATCCCGGCAAAACGGATGGGCTGTCAATCACAAGCGTCACCGGCAGCATATCCCGGGGCGGCTTGCTTGCGACCGGAACATCCAGGGTAAAGAGATCGACTCTGGTCTGGGAAGCGCAGGAAGCCAGCAGGAGCACCAGAACAAAAAGTTTTGCAGCCATGTCATTCTCCTGGACCTGGGCGGCCTGCCGGCCTGCCGTAAACGAGTATTGCGGGATTTCTTTCGATTTCGGCGCTCACCCGCTTGAGCGATGCGGAAAGATCGTTCAATTGCAGCATCAACGAACGGAATTCTGGAATGGTATCATCGACGTGTGCTATCGTGTTGCGTGCGGCAGCACTCGATTGCGAAGCCTCTTTCGCCATTTTCTCGAATTCGTCTGCAGTTCTTCCGAGGCGTTGAATCAGTTGCGGCAATAACTGGCTGGCTTTTTCGCCGTTCGCCAGCATTTTCGAAGCGTCGGTCACGCCCGAATCGATCTCGTTCGACCGCCTTGCCAGGACATCGCTCAATTTGGCGAGATCGGACAGTATTCTCGATAAATCGGCCCGATTCTTTTCGTTCAGGGTGTCATTCAGCCTTCCGATCGATTCGTTGAGACTGGTCAAGAGGGGCGTGATCGTGGTGTCTAGGCGTGTCATGAGCGAAGGTGCCGACCGGATCACGGGATATTTCTCGCCATTTTTAGCTTCAAGAATCGGGGATTGCGCATTCCCTCCCGACAACTCTATGCTGGCAATCCCCGTCAACCCCTGGCTTCTCAAGGTCGCGACGGTGTTTTCCCTGATGGCGATCCCGCTTTCGATTTCAAGAAGAAGACGCACCGATTCCTGCTTGTCTGGCGCGATCGATATCTCCTTGACACGTCCGATAGAAACGCCCCGATATCTGACGGGAGCATTGAGATTGAGACCGGCAACCGATTCATTCATGTAGACCAGATAATCGTTGTAGCTCTTGCGGAATTCGGCCCCAGCGCCGAGCCAGATCACTCCGGCGATCAAGGCCATGCTGAAAACCAGAACGAAAATACCGACTATCGTGTAATTGACTTTTGTTTCCATGCCTGCTCCCGTGCCGCCCTACCTCTCGGCCCGTAAAAATATTCTCGGATCAAGGGATGATTCGATTCTGATAATTCCATCATGGTGCCCACTCCGAGCACATGCCCATCTCCCAAGAATGCCACCCTGTCCGCCACATGCCAAAGCAGATCGAGGTCATGGGTGACGATTACCATGGTGAGCTCAAGCGATCGCTTGAGATGCAAAACGAGTTCATCGAATCCGCTCGCGCTCAAAGGATCCAGTCCGGCAGTCGGCTCATCCAGGAAAAGCAACTCCGGGTCAAGCGCAAGCGCTCTCGCCAAGGCCGCCCGTTTTCTCATCCCGCCCGAGAGCTCGCCCGGATACTTGAATTTGGCACTGGCAGGCAGCCCAGCAAGCGCAATCTTGATGGACGCGATCTCCTCGATCAGATCCTGACTTAACAAGGTGTGTTCTTGAAGTGGCAAACTTACATTCTCCAACACATTGAGGGAACTGAAAAGCGCACCACGCTCGAACATCATTCCACAGCCCTTCCTGAAATCGAGTGCTTCCATGTCACCGAGTCCGAGCACTTCCTTCCCGAAAACACGTATCGACCCCGAGATAGGCTTTTGCAGCAGGATGATTTCCCTGAGCAGGGTCGACTTTCCGCAACCGCTGGATCCGGCAATCGCAAAAACTTCCCCGCGCATGATTTCCAGGCTGATGTGGTCGTGAATTACGGCATTCCCGAAACTTGTGCAGAGATCGCTTATTTCCAGGATCGCTTCGTTCACAGTTGCACCAGACTGAAAATGACGGAAAAAATGGCATCTGCCACGATGACCAGGAATATCGATTGCACCACGCTCTTCGTCGTCTGGCGGCCCACGCTGTCTGCGCTACCCTCCACCCGAAAACCTTGGAAGCACCCCACTACGGCGATGATCGCGGCAAACACAGGAGCCTTGCCGACTCCGACAAGAAATGCCGAAAGCCTTATCGATGAACCGAAACGATCAATGAAGTCAGTGTAGCTCACGCTCAGGTCAAACGAAGCCATGATCATCCCGCCCAGAACTCCCATGATGTCGGCGTAGACCGTCAGAAGCGGCAGCGCGATCAGCAGGGCGATGATCTTGGGAAGAATAAGCTGTTCCATGGGAGAGATGCCTATCGTGCTCATGGCATCGATCTCTTCCGTCACTTTCATCGTGCTTATCTGTGCAGTGAAGGCGGAGCCGGAGCGTCCCGCAATGATGATCGCGGTAAGAAGCGGGCCTAGCTCGCGCAGCATCGAAAGCCCGATAAGATTGACGACGAAAATATTGGCCCCGTATCTTGCCAGTTGCTCTGCCCCCTGATAGGCAATCACAATCCCCATCAGAAAGGAAAGCAGCCCAGCTATGGGCAAGGCATTGAAGCCCGCATGCTGCAAATTGTGCCATATCGGCTTCCAGCGAATTCTTCCCGGATTCGCGGCGGCGTGCACCAGGGCAATTGCCACTTCACCGATGAAGGAAAGCATGTCCCCCAACTGGGAAAGCAACTGCCATCCCGCCACGCCCACCTTTTCGAGAACACCTCTTGATTGTGGCTCGGTTCTTTCAGCCAAATCGAGCGATGCAACCATCTCGACCAGTGCAGCATGTCCGGGCTTCAATCCGGCAATCCCGAGCCCATGTCCCTGAAGGGTGCGATGGAATAACCATGCCCCTGCAGTATCCATGGCCTCGATATCCTGCGCCATCACCGATGTCGCCCCGGAAAGCGGCAATTCCGCTAGTTTCCCTTCCAGATCGGCCACCCCTGAAATCGTCCATTCTCCCGCCATATGTATTTCGGAGCCGACAATTTCAATTCTGGCCTGCATATCATTCCAGCCCGTCCGGGACGACGGGCAAACGTCCATTTTCTTCGAGCTCGACAGCTTCTATCTTGGCAAACCGCTGGGTGATCTTCCTGCTCGAAACATGCACTTCTTCCACATCCTTGTTGGCAAGGCGTATGTGATCGGCAAGACTCTTCATGCGCTTGTCGAAAAGACCGAAATCGCGCCCGAGCTTGGCGAGTTCTTCCTTGATGATATGGACCTGGCGTCTCGTCTCGACATCCTTCAGTACCGCGCGCGCAGTATTGAGCACCGCCATCAGCGTAGTGGGCGAGACGATCCATACGCGTTTTTGCATCGCATAATCCACCACATCTCCGTGGTAGGCATGAATTTCGGCGAAAACCGCCTCGGCCGGGACAAACATCACCGCCCCGTCGGAAGTTTCGTTGGGTATGATGTATTTCTTGGAAATATCGTCGACATGGCGCCTGACATCCAGCTTGAATTGCTTCTGGGCAAGCAGGCGCTCGGTTTCACCAAGATTCGCATCGAGCATTCTGTGATAGTTTTCCAGAGGAAATTTGGAGTCAACGGCGATCTTCCCGGTCGGCTCGGGCAGGAACAGCACACAATCGGCACGGGATCCGTTGGATAACGTGTATTGCATGGCGTAGAAGGGTTGGTCGGGATTGTTCGGCAGGATATTCCTCACCAGGGATTCGAGCTGAACTTCCCCAAAGGCGCCACGGGAGCGCTTGTCTCCGAGGAGTTCCTGGAGACTCACGACATTGGTCGTCAGCCCATCGATTTTCTTCTGTGCCTCGTCGATCGTCGCCAGCCGCGCAATGACGCTGGTGAATGTCTCATTGGTCTTCCTGAACCCTTCGTCCAGCCGCTCCGTCACCTTCCCGCTGATCTCGGCAAGACGTTCATCTACCGTCTTGTTCATTCTGTCAATGCTGGCAACAAGCTGTTCGCTCGCCTGGCGGAATGCAACAGAGATCTGCTCCTGGTCAAGCCGTCCCTGTTCGGTCAGTTTGGCCTGGAGTGAGAGAGAGAGTTCGGATAGCTGCTGAATCATCGCTTCCCTGTTCCTGGCAAGGTGTTCGCTTTGCGAAAGCTGCAGGGACTGCATCGCCTCCCTCGTCTGGACCAATTCTTGCGATACCTGAGCACGCAGCTTCTCTCCGGACTCCTGGAGGGCTGCCACCATCCTGTCGGATTGCCTGACAAGACCGTCGTGCAAGTCTGACAAAACAGCGCGGTGCTTTTCCTCGGTCAGGCGAATCTGATTTTCGGAAAGACCGCGGAGCGATGCAAACACCTTGAAAGCGAACAAGCCGAAGACCGCGAACATCAAAATCGCAAAAACGGATAAAACGATCTCGAGCATGCCCCCCCCTATTTGACCCATCCAGTATACATCAGGCACAAGACTGTCCCAATATGGTGCAATGTCTTTGAATCATAAAAAAAGTCCGGTATAATTGCGCTTTTACCTTGCCTTACCGTCTGCGCATGGCGGAAGGCTTCAACCCACAAGGAGAATCCATGCGACATTATGAAATCGTTTTTATCGTCCACCCAGACCAGAGCGAGCAAGTTCCCGCGATGATCGATCGCTATCGCGGCATGGTCACGTCCAAAGGCGGGAAAATCCATCGCCTAGAGGACTGGGGCCGCCGTCAGCTTGCCTACCCAATCCAGAAAATCCACAAGGCGCATTACGTTCTGATGAATGTCGAATGCGACCAGGAAACCCTGGAAGAACTCGAACACACCTTCAAGTTCAACGATGCGATTCTGCGCCATCTGACCGTCAAAATGGATTCCGCCGTGACGGAACCCTCGCCCATGATGCGCGAGGAACGGGCAAAGGCAGCGCCTGTCGAGGAAAGCAAGCCGGCAGAAATCGCCTAAGTGGATTGCAACACCGTCTGCCTTACCGGGAAGCTCGCCAGTTCCGGTCCGTTGCGATATTCGCCAGCGGGGATGCCTATCGCGGAATTCAGGTTATTCCATTCATCGACTCAGGTCGAGGGTGGCACGGGGCGGAAGATCGAATTCGAAATAGGCGGCATGGCTGTAGCAGATGTTGCAATAGCGCTATCCCGACTCAAGGCAGGGGACCCCATCAGGCTTGAAGGATTCCTGGCAAAAAGGAGTCACAGAAGCGGGGAACTCGTTTTTCATACAACTCATTTTGAATTAATAGGATAAAATTATGTCACGTCCATTCAAACGCAACGACAAGAACAAGAAAGATGGCGCCAATGCTTCGCGCAATCTTTTCAAGCGCAGGAAATTTTGCCGCTTTACCGTGGAAGGCATCAAGGAAATCGACTACAAGGATGTCGAACTCCTGAAAGATTTCATCAGCGAAAATGGCAAGATCATTCCTTCCCGCATCACGGGAACAAAAGCCCATTATCAGCGTCAGCTCGGAACGGCGGTTAAGCGCGCCCGTTTCCTTGCGCTGCTCCCCTACACCGATCTGCACTGAGGAGTTCAACCATGCAAGTTATTCTGATGGAAAAGGTGGCCAATCTCGGCATTCTGGGCGATATCGTCAAGGTCAAGGATGGCTATGCCAGGAATTTTCTGATTCCGAAAAGGAAGGCAAAGCGAGCAACCGCTGCCAACATCGCGGAATTTGAAGAGAAACGCGCCATTCTCGAGAAAGCTCAGCAGGAAATTCTGGCCAAGGCGCAGGACCTCGGCCAGAAACTCGAGGGGCTCGTCGTCCAGATCGAACACAATGCCGGAGTGGATGGAAAGCTTTTCGGTTCGATCACGAATACCGACATTTCCGAAGCATTGAAAGCCCGTGGCTTTGACGTGGAGAAATCCGCTGTTCGCCTTCCCACCGGCCCCCTGAAACAAACTGGCGAGCATTCCGTCTCGATTGCGCTTCATGCAGACGTTGTCCCGACCATTTCCGTATCCGTGGTCGCCGCCTGAGAACGCGCATTCAGTTTGCAAAAAAAGGGCTGATTGTAGCCCTTTTTTTGTTTCGGGCGGATAATGCACACTTGAAACGCGATTGCACAAGATGACTCTCGAAATCGACTCGATCAAGCTGCCCCCCCATTCTGTTGAAGCCGAGCAATCTGTACTCGGCGGACTTCTCCTTGACAACAATGCCTGGGACAAGATCGCCGATCTGATCAACGAGAGCGATTTCTACAGACAAGATCATCGCCTCGTTTATCGCCACATATCGCTTTTGATCGGCAGGAGCAATCCAGCAGACGTCATAACCGTTTCGGAATCCCTGGAAAGCAGCAAGGAACTCCAGAATGCAGGAGGGATAGCCTATCTCGGCGCACTGGCACAAAACACCCCATCTGCGGCAAATATCAGGCGATATGCCGAGATCGTCAGGGAACGATCGGTAATGCGCAAGCTTGCAGAGGTGGGCTCCACGATTTCGGAATCCGCCTATAATCCCATGGGACGTACCGCAGGTGAGCTTCTCGATTCAGCAGAAGCCAAGGTATTCGAGATCGCCGAAGCAAGCGCACGGGGCAAGCAGGGTTTCGTCAACATACAACCCCTTCTGCGGCAAGTCGTGGAACGCATTGAGGTACTCTACAATCGCGAGGAAGACAGCGATGTAACCGGCATCGCTACGGGTTTCGCCGACCTGGACCAGAAAACTTCCGGATTGCAGCCCGGGGATCTAGTTATCGTGGCGGGGAGGCCTAGCATGGGGAAAACCGCATTTTCACTGAACATCGCCGAAAATGTTGCACTGCACTCGAAAAAGCCCGTCGCAGTCTTCAGCATGGAAATGGGCGGGACCCAGCTTGCCATGCGTATGCTGGGTTCCGTAGGGCATCTTGATCAACACAAGTTGCGTACCGGCCGCCTTGCAGACGACGATTGGCCGAGCCTGACACATGCCCTGGGCAAGCTTTCGGAGGCACCGATTTTCATCGACGAGACCCCGTCGCTCAACTCGATCGAACTGAGGGCCAGTTCACGCAGACTGCACAGGCTGCACGGGGAACTCGGCCTGATCGTGGTCGATTATCTTCAGCTCATGTCTGCCAATTCTTCAGGGGAAAACAGGGCGACCGAAATATCGGAAATCTCGCGCTCGCTGAAAGCGCTCGCCAAGGAGCTTAACGTCCCTGTGGTTGCACTCTCACAGCTCAACAGGAGTCTTGAGCAGCGCCCCAACAAGCGCCCGGTCATGTCCGACCTCAGAGAATCCGGTGCCATCGAACAGGATGCCGACCTGATTCTCTTCATCTACCGGGACGAAGTCTACAATCCGGAAACTCAGGACAAGGGCATCGCAGAAATCATCATCGGCAAACAAAGGAATGGCCCTATCGGAACGGTGCGATTGACCTTTCTCGGGGAGTACACCCGCTTCGAAAACGCAGCCCATTCCGGACAATACTAAAGAGAAACTCATGATCAGAACCCGTTTTGCGCCCAGCCCAACTGGATACCTGCATATCGGCGGCGCTCGCACTGCCCTGTTTTCCTGGGCCTTTGCAAAGAAGCTCGGCGGAAAATTCATTCTCAGGATTGAAGATACCGACCTCGACCGTTCCACTCCGGAATCCGTGCAGGCCATACTTCAAGGCATGAAGTGGCTGGGACTCGATTACGACGAAGGTCCTTTCTACCAGATGCAGCGTCTTTCGCGATATAGGGAGGTGGCCGAGCAGCTTCTTCGCGAAGGGAAAGCATACCATTGCTACGCATCCAGAGAAGAGCTGGAAGAAATGAGGGAAGCGCAACGCGCAAGAGGTGAAAAGCCCCGTTATGACGGAAGATGGCGCGACAGCAATCAGCCCCCCCCAAAGGATGTCACGCCAGTCCTGCGCTTCAAGAACCCGCTCGAAGGGGAAGTCGTTCTGGAAGATATCGTCAAGGGCAGAATTATCTTTCAAAACAGCGAACTCGACGATCTGGTCATCATGCGCGCTGACGGCACCCCGACTTACAATTTCGGAGTGGTGATCGATGATATGGATATGGGGATCACCCATGTCATCAGGGGGGACGATCATGTCAACAACACACCGCGCCAAATCAACATCCTGAAGGCGCTCGGAGCCTCCCTCCCCATATACGCCCATCTGCCAATGATTCTGGGAGAAGACGGGGAGCGCCTTTCCAAGCGTCACGGCGCTGTGAGCGTGATGCAGTATTCCGAAGACGGCTACCTGCCAGAGGCGCTGCTCAATTACCTTGCCAGGCTGGGTTGGTCGCATGGTGACGAGGAGGTATTCGATCTGAAGCAATTCATCGAATGGTTCGGACTGGATAAGATCAGCAAATCTGCAGCGCAGTTCAATCCTGAAAAGCTGCTCTGGATCAACCAGCAGCACATGAAACGTGCTGATGACAGCAGACTGTCCATGCTTGCAAAACCATTCCTGGAAAGGGATGAATGCAACACTGAGAACGGCCCAGATCTCGAAAAAGTCTGCAATCTGCTCAAGGAGCGTGTCAATACCGTAGCAGAACTTGCCGATGCGGCAGTTTATTTTTACAGGAGACTCGACCCTTCCCCCGAACTTGCGACTGAGCATTACTCCAGTGAAAATATTCTGCATTTCAGCGAACTCATCGCGCGCCTCTCGAATATCGAATGGACCAGGGAATTGCTTGCGCAAACCCTCAAGGCTTTCGCCTCTGAAAAGGGCATGAAACTCGGAAAAATCGCCATGCCGCTCAGAGTGATGGTCACCGGAGAAGCACACACTCCGCCAATCGATGCCGTGCTAGAATTGCTCGGTAGAGAGGAAGTGCTTTCCCGAATGAAATACCAGCTTGCGCGCTTTGATTGATCTCTTTAGCATTTCAAATTGGCAGGCCATTTTCTGGAAAAAGCATGACAGACAAAGCATCGATTGACGCATTGCAGGCCACAATCCGAAAAACAGACACTCTCCCCACCATTTCAGCAATCGGGCAACGGCTGCTCACATTGCGCCTCGACACGGAAGAAGGAGAGCGGGAACTGATGAATCTTGTCGAGTCGGATCCGATGATCGCGGCACGTATCATCGGGCTGGCCAACTCCCCGGTTTTTGCAGCCGCAAAAAAAATCTGCTCGATACGCGATGCCGTGATGGTCCTGGGCCTGTCGAGAGTTAAGGCGATCTCTACCAGCATTGCACTCATGGGACCGATCCGGATAAGGGATAGCGAACATTTCAACATCAAGAGCTTATGGCTTCACAGCTTTTCCATGGCAGTGGGAATGCGTACCCTGTCCGGAATGATCCCTCGCCAGATCCGCCCTCCCGAAGATCAGATTTTCCTGGCAGGACTTTTACATGATATCGGCTTTCTTGCATTCGCCTACCTTGAGCCCAAGAAATTCGACGAATTTCTCTCGAAGATCGAAGCAAATCCGGAAAAACCTATCGCAATTCTAGAAAGAGAAACGCTTGGAATCAGTCACGCAGAACTGGGTGAATTGCTTGGGCTCCATTGGGGTCTCCCCGAAGAAATTGTAGCAGTCATTGCCGGACACCATTTAACCGGGGTTACCCAAGACCCCATGCTTACCCTCGCCAGGATCACTGAAAGAATTCTGGGCGATAACGCGATACGCGAGGAAGTGCGGAGCATCAGCGCCGAAGAAGCACAGGAGGAACTGGAAATCCTTGGCCTGCAGCCCGTCCATTTGGAAAAGGCCACCACCATTCTCGCACAACAACAGGAGCAGATCCGCATTCTCGCAGACATGCTGGGAAGCCAATGACGCGCTTTACAGGATGGCGCCGATTAAGTATAATTTCGGTCTTTGTGGGGGTATAGCTCAGCTGGGAGAGCGCTTGCATGGCATGCAAGAGGTCAGCGGTTCGATCCCGCTTATCTCCACCAAAAAATTTCTGTCCCCATCGTCTAGAGGCCTAGGACACCGCCCTTTCACGGCGGCGACACGAGTTCGAATCTCGTTGGGGACGCCAGACAAAATAAAGGCTTAGGATTAATACCCTAAGCCTTTATGCTTTCAGATTTCGGATCCGGCCCTACATCAAAACCAAAAACAGCGGAATTTTGCTGAAAATCCCGCGATTCAATCACTACTGGCCCATGTATGTCGGAGCGCTCTGGTGCAAGCGATCTCTGAGTTGTTTGAGTTGATCTGCAGTCAACAAATCCTCAATCTCGTTTTCAGTATCAAGCGCAGCTTTGATCATCTTCCGCTTCAGGTCGAATATCTTCTGATAGGCCGCATCGATGGCAACCGGATCCCGCTTGTCGGCATGGTAAAGGTCGCGAAGCGTGTCGGAATCATCCATGATCACGCCCATGGTATTCCAGTTATCATGCTGTAGCTTGTCGATGAGCTTGGTTATCTTGCCGCGCTGCTCATCCGAAAGATTCAGCGACTGGACCATGGACGTGCGCGGACCCAGCATCTTGACACCCATTCCGCCATAACCCCCCATCATGCCGTGGCCATATCCCATTCCCCCGCCCGCCCCGTAGCCCCCCCCCATCATGCCGTGGCCATACCCTCCCATGGCCCCATACACGGGATGGCAATCTCCGACCTGCGGATGAACAAAATGCTTGGAATTTGGTTTCTTGACTGCGGCCTGGGCTGCATCTGCGGCAACGGCACTCCCTGTGATCAGCGCCAGCGAGAGTCCGGATGCAAGAAGAAACGATTGTCGGAATTTCATGAGATTTGCCTCCTTTGAATTTGAAAAAACGATTCTACTTGTTCTCGCATTGTAGCGCACCCCTCGCGAATCAGGTCTCAATTCGGATCATCTTTATCCGTATCGAAACTATACTCGAACAGCACGCTGGTGATGCTATCGAGGCTGGCTACCCCCGCTATTCTAGAAAGCGATTCGCCAAGCACCATTTGCCAACGTGGATTGATCTGCCAGCCTACCTGCGGCGTAAGCACCATGCCCGCAGCAGTATGCCCGTATGCGTCGACGCTTGTTCTGTTGAGATCCAGCTCAAGCTGGATCACCCAATCTTCCGAAATTCGGTGCCCCACGGATGTGTTCGCGGACCAGCCCGTTCTGGCATCTGCAGAGACACGCTGGGTAATGCCATACTGCCCCTGAATCCAGTATGTACCATGCCTTATCCCGATGAGCATTTGCTCGGTAACGCTTGACCCAACGCCAGGAAAGTTGGCTGGCTGGGGCGTCGCCCACCACCCCCCTTCTATTTCTCCTCCAATTACGCCCGCATTCTCGCTATCCCCGTCGCCCCAATGGATGGGAACATATTTCAGACCGGCCGAAATCGGCGCAAGAGCGGATGGCGCACGCCCTATAGGCTGGGTTGCAAGCAATATCGGCGCATCGATTTCCGTGCCCCAATCCGTCCCGAGCGCGGCGTCCCATTCGTTGCCGAAATTCCAGGCATGCCCCCGTGAAGCATTGTTGTCGCGGCTGCTGGAAAGATAGACTGCATTTTCAATCCATGGCTCTTCTATATTGAGCACACGTGCCATTCCCTGATCAGTATCATCCGGCCCGGCCATTGCTGCCAGCGGCTGCATGAAAAGACAAGCCATAAACAAACACAATGATGATTTTCCCAATTGCATCCCCTTTTTGTAAATGATAAGCATTCCCATTTAATGAGATGCTAACATGCCCCAAACAAGAAATGCAATAGCTTATGAGAAATTAAATATCCCGTTGAATAGAAGAGAAATCAGCCCGCCCGATCCACTCTTCCTGTGATGCGCAGAATGCCTACAATGAACGCCGTCGTTTCCCACAAAGACAACAGGAAGAAAAAAGGCTGAGGCAGCTTGGGGAGCATGAGTCCGGCTATCGCAAGGGCATCGATCCCGGTTGAAAGGCAAAAAAAGAGTGAAATCAGATAGTACTTTGCGGTACTAAAAATGATCGAAATTGCAACAAGCACGACCATAAAACGAAAAACCGAAATGACTGCAGGAAACGTACCGAATGCAATATGCCTTGCAATGGCGAAAAGCGCTGCCACCATCAGCAATATAAAAAATGGAGCAGTAGGCTTTCCGGGCAACCCCGTTCCGTCATGCTTGAAAAAGAGAGCCAGCCCGATATGCCGCAACAAGCCAGTTAGAAAATTATGACTGTTCATCTGAAACATCCCGCGTCAATAGCTCCCTAATGCAACCAAACATATTTGCGCTTATCCGATGACTCGTATCACCGGATAATGAGTACGCACCCGCAAACCCGACCAGCTGATTCAGGAAAACGGCAGAATCAATTCGTTCACTTCGCAATACACTAAACATAAATTTAATACAGGGCTAGATTTATTTGCTATATTTATCACCAATTGTGGGTGGAAGGCACTACCCGACCGAAAGCAAAAGAGACAAGGCAGGAATATGGTGGAACCCAATGGGGTCATGAAACATATCGACTTAGTCAAAGGCGAAGATGCCGTTTTGCTGATTCATGGATTATCCGGTTCTCCACTCGAAATGCAGTTTGTTGCGAGAACCCTTTACAAGGCCGGATTTTCTGTCAGAGTTCCAAGGTTTTCCAAGCATGGGTTCGGAGCAACCAGCAAACAGGAAAAGTGGCAGGACTGGCTGGATGAGGTCTCTCTGCATTTCGACGAAATGAAACAAAAGTACAAGTCCGTTTCGGTGTGCGGCCTGTGCATCGGGGCTGTTCTTGCCCTAAAGCTGGCCGCAGAGAAGAAGGAAGAAGTCGCCTCGCTCGCTCTCTTCTCCACCTCGCTTTATTTCGACGGATGGAATATCCCCTGGTATCGCTTTCTGCTCAACATCGGTTACTTCACGCCTTTCCGCTATTTTTATTCCTATCGAGAAAGTGAGCCTTACGGAATCAAAAACGAGCAGCTCAGATCCTGGATTTCAAGAGAAATGGGAGAGAAATCCACTTTCTCCTCCCTCACCGCCAAAATCCCCATGACCAGGCTTTTCCAAGCAGAACAACTGATCCGTCAAACGAAGCGCGCACTTCCCGAAATCGCGATTCCCACCCTCATTATTCATTCCCTGGAGGATGACACCTCAACAATTCGCAGCGCCAATTACGTCGAACATCACATCGGCAGCAAAAAAGTCCGCAAGGTATTTCTCGACGACAGCTACCACAATATCACGATGGACAATCAGAAAACCATCGTTGCCGAGGAAACGGTTCGCTTCATCAAGGAAACTGTCACAAGCCGAAATTTTTCCAGCACAGCAGAATTCAACACCATCCGAATTGCCTAGAAAGAGCGCCATGCCTTGCAGGCCTGCCGCATCAAATACGCTGAAGATTGATTGACAAATTTGTTGGGGCTTGCAACTTCCAAATACATGCCGCCACCATCAGACAGCTTGTATGTCTTATCCCTTAGCTTTGCCTGACGAACAGCGATCTCGCTAAGTTTTGATGCCCCCATTTGATGCCCCCAGAATTCTCCGGATGCAGACGAACTTTCGCGAACCAGGACGAACGGAATGTGCGATTAACTCATTGAATCGCACAAGAATCTATTGAATGATACCACGGAAATACTAGGGAGGATGGGGTGGCTGATGGGACTCGAACCCACGACGACAGGAATCACAATCCTGGACTCTACCAACTGAGCTACAGCCACCATTGAAGCAACCTTGGCGTGCCCGACAGGAATCGAACCTGTAACCCCCAGCTTAGAAGGCTGGTGCTCTATCCGGTTGAGCTACGGGCACCGGGCCGGGCAAACCGCCGGGTCATAAGCTGGTCGGGGTGGAGAGATTTGAACTCCCGACATCCTGGTCCCAAACCAGGCGCGCTACCAGGCTACGCTACACCCCGGAAGGCGAGAATATACGCTTCCCTCCTGGAAAGGTCAATTCAAACCTTCCAGGAAGCGGCGAGTGCTCCACTTGTGATATGATCGATCTTGTGATATTTAATCGTTTTTGCTCGAATAGGAAAGTAATGATGCCCGAAGAAAAAGTGAAAATTCCCTACGTTCCGGAAGAAGGCGAGGAATACATGAACCCGAAGCAGCTCATGCATTTCCGGAAAATTCTCGAAGGGATGAAAGTCGAGCTCGGCCAGGATATCGATAGGACCGTCCATACCATGCAGGACGAGGCCACCGTATTTGCAGACCCGAATGACCGCGCAAGCCAGGAATCGGACATGGCTCTGGAACTGAGGAGCCGCGACCGCGAACGCAAGCTGATCAAGAAGATCGACGAAATCATTGCCAAGATCGACTCCGGAGAATACGGCTATTGTGAAAGCTGCGGCGTCGAAATCGGGCTCGGCCGCCTTGAAGTCAGACCGACGGCAACCCTCTGCATCGACTGCAAAACCCTCGACGAAATCCGCGAAAAGCAGATCGCGAAATAATCCCGCGCCGGCAGGGCCAGATGGCTTTGCCGCCTCAAATCATGCAAGAAGAACAGAGCAAGACCAGCCGCAAGAAAGAAATGCAGGCTCTTCAGGATATTGGCGAATTGCTCGTGGAACTTTCCCCGCAACGCCTTCAGGAGCTCGACCTGCCGGAAAACCTGCTGGATGCGGTCAGGGAAGCCAAGCGCCTCACTCAATTCGGCGCGATCAGGCGCCAGATGCAGTACATCGGCAAGCTGATGCGCGAAATCGAAGTGGACGAAATCAGGTCAAAGCTCGCCCTGTGGGATGCGCAATCGAAAGAAAACGCAACCGAGCTTCATCTGGTGGAGCGGTGGAGAACCCGGCTCCTGGACGAAACCAATGCCTTCGAGGAATTCGCGAGAACCTATCCTCACGCAGACATGACCCATATCAGAAATCTCGTGCGCAGCATCCAGAAAGATCGGCTGGCAGCAAAGCCCCCCAAGCAGTTCCGGGCATTCTTCAGACAGCTGAGGGATATCGTCAGACGCGGAACAGCTTGACCTGAGGCATTTTCGTGTAAAATCGAACCATGCTGAATGACCGCGCCCAAGTCCTGCTCAAGACCCTGATCGAAAGATACATCGAGGAAGGGCAGCCTGTCGGCTCGCGCGCGCTTTCCCACTATTCGGGACTCGAACTGAGTTCGGCATCGATACGCAACGTGATGGCCGATCTCGAATCGCTCGGATTCGTCGAAAGCCCCCATACCTCTGCCGGGAGAGTTCCGACCGCAAAGGGTTACCGCTTCTTCGTCGACAGCCTGCTCGTGGTCAAGCCTCTGGAGCAGATGGAAATCGAGCAACTCGGCGAAAATCTGCTTCCCGACAATCCTTCTCGTCTCATCAGCTCGGCATCCCATCTATTGTCTGAGCTGACCCGTTTTGCGGGTGTGGTAATCGCGCCGAAACGGGAAGCGCTGGCCTTCCGCCAGATCGAATTTCTGAAGCTCTCCGAAAAGCGCATCCTTTTGATCATCATCACTTCGAACGGCGATGTCCAGAACAGAGTCATTTCCACCGAAAGAATCTATACCCCTTCAGAACTGACAGAGGCTTCGAATTACCTGAACCGGAATTATGCCGGACTCACGCTGAACGAAATCCACAAACGGGTAAAGGAGGAGCTTCACCAGCTCCAGCACAATGTCAGCGAACTGATGTCAGCTGCAATAGAAACCTCAACCCGGACAGACCTGGAAGAAGAATGCGTCATTTCCGGCGAGCACAACCTGCTCCAGGTTCAGGATCTCTCTTCCGACCTTTCGAACCTGAAAGGACTTTTCGACCTTTTCGAAAAGAAAACAGCCCTGCTGCAGCTTCTCGATGCGAGCCGAAATGCCCAAGGCGTACAGATATTCATCGGAGCAGAATCCGGACTCGGACAACTCGATGAATGCAGCATCGTCACCGCCCCTTATGGCGCAGAAGGACGCATCGTCGGCACGCTGGCTGTCGTCGGTCCCAAGCGCATGGCTTACGAACGCGTCATTCCCATCGTCGATATCACTGCAAAACTTCTGAGCGGCGCACTTTCCCAACACTGATGTCAAAAACAAAATCTGCTTACCGGCACGGCCAAATCAAGAAAACCGGCGTACTGATCGTCAATCTCGGCACGCCTGATGCCCCGACGAAGGCGGCATTGAGGCCTTATCTCAAGGAATTCCTTTCCGACCCCAGGGTGGTGGAGATTCCGAAGCCGCTATGGTGGCTGATCCTGAACGGCATCATTCTCAACACCCGCCCAGCCCAATCGGCAAGAAAATATGCGTCGATCTGGACAAGCGAAGGATCGCCGCTGAAGTTCCACACGGAAAAGCAGGCGAATCTGTTGAGAGAGTATCTCGCGCAAAGAACGGAGACGCCACTCATGGTCGAATACGCGATGCGCTACGGAAACCCTTCCACAACGAGCGTTCTGAATGGCATGACGGAAAATGGCTGCGACAGGATACTCGTCATCCCGCTTTATCCTCAGTACGCAGCAAGCTCTTCGGGCACGGTGTTCGATTCCGTTTTCGATGCCCTCAAATCCATGAGGAACCCTCCGGAATTGCGCATCATCAAACATTTTCACGACCATCCTGGCTACATCAAAACGCTCGCAGGCAACATCTCAGACTTCTGGAATCAACATGGCAAACCCGAAAAACTGGTGATGAGCTTTCATGGCGTCCCCAAGCGCACGCTCGATCAGGGAGACCCCTATCATTGCGAATGCCTGAAAACGGGAAGACTGCTCGGAGAAGCCCTGGGCCTCCCAGAAGATCGATATGTCGTCACGTTTCAATCCCGTTTTGGGCGCGCCGAATGGCTAAAACCCTATACCGTGGAAGTCATTGAAAAAATGGGAAAACAGCAGTTATCGAGAGTGGATGTCGTCTGCCCCGGGTTTGTCAGCGACTGCCTGGAAACACTGGAAGAAATAGCCATGGAAGTAAAGCAGACTTTCCTCAATGCAGGGGGCGGGGAATTCAACTACATTCCGGCACTCAACGAAAACGAGAACTGGATTCAAGCGCTTTCCGGCATCGTGCTGGAAAACCTCCAGGGCTGGATGGCAGTACCAAGCCCGGCCGAAGCAGAAAAAAGCAGGCAGCTTGCCTTGAAAAAGGGCGCAAAAAACTGACCCTTGAAATTCACCTCGGCAACGCCATATAAGAACGAGAACCTCGGAGGACCACAAGATGCAAGATGAACAGAATACAAACGAAACACAGACCGAATCGATTCCCAGCACGGAAGAACTCCTCAAACAGGCAGAACTCGCAGCACAGGAACATCACGATGCCTGGCTGCGCGCAAGGGCAGAAACCGACAACATCCGCAAGCGCGCCCAGATCGATATCGCGAACGCGCACAAATACGCCATCGAAAATTTCTCGACGGAACTGCTTTCAGTCAAAGACAGCCTGGAGACGGCGCTTGCCGTCGAGAATGCCTCGATCGAAAATCTGCGCGACGGCGTCGAACTGACGCTGAAGCAATTGAACTCGGTTTTCTCGAAATTCCACATCGACGAGATCAATCCGGTCGGGAGCAAGTTCGATCCGCACCAGCATCAGGCGATCAGCGCAATTGAATCGAAGGAAACGCCCAATACGGTCATTCAGGTACTGCAAAAAGGCTACCAGCTCAACGACAGGGTAATCCGCCCTGCCCTTGTCATCGTTGCCAAGAGTGCTTGAAATTTCGACACGCGTCCGCATATACGGAACAACTCTCTAAAATTTGCTAAAGGAACCACCATGGGAAAAATCATCGGAATCGACCTGGGCACCACCAACTCCTGTATTGCGATCATGGAGAACGGCAAGCCCAAGGTCATCGAAAATGCCGAAGGCGCAAGAACCACGCCGTCCATCATTGCCTACACGGATGAAGGAGAAGTGCTTGTTGGCGCCCCTGCGAAAAGGCAGGCTGTGACCAATCCGCACAATACCCTCTTCGCGGTGAAAAGGCTCATCGGCCGCCGTTTCGCTGAAGATGCCGTGCAGAAGGATGTCAAGCTGATGCCGTACAAGATCATCAAGGCCGACAACGGGGACGCCTGGGTCGACGTGCGCGACAGAAAGATTGCCCCGCCTGAAGTTTCTGCCCAGGTGCTGATGAAAATGAAGAAAACCGCCGAAGATTATCTCGGAGAGCCGGTGACTGAAGCCGTGATCACGGTACCCGCCTATTTCAACGATTCCCAGCGCCAGGCGACCAAGGATGCAGGCCGCATCGCCGGACTCGAGGTCAAGCGCATCATCAACGAGCCGACTGCCGCAGCGCTCGCTTTCGGCATGGACAAGAAGGAAGGTGACCGGAAAATTGCGGTCTACGATCTGGGCGGAGGCACCTTCGACATCTCGATCATCGAAATCGCCGAAATCGACGGCGAACACCAGTTCGAAGTGCTCTCAACCAACGGCGACACTTTCCTGGGCGGAGAAGACTTCGACCAGAGACTGGTCGACTATCTGGCCGAGGAATTCAAAAAGGAACAGGGGATCGATCTCAAGAACGACAAGCTTGCCCTGCAGCGCCTGAAGGAAGCTGCCGAGAAAGCAAAGATCGAACTTTCCTCGTCCCAGCAAACCGAGATCAACCTGCCCTATATCACTGCAGATGCGACAGGGCCCAAGCATCTCGCCATCAAGATCACCCGAGCGAAATTCGAGAGCCTAGTGGATGACCTCATCGAGCGCACGGTCGAACCCTGCAAGATTGCAATCAAGGATGCAGGCGTCAGCATTTCCGACATCGAAGACGTCATACTGGTCGGCGGGCAAACTCGCATGCCGAAAGTTCAGGAGAAGGTGCGTGCCTTCTTCGGCAAGGAGCCTCGCAAGGACGTCAATCCCGACGAAGCTGTCGCAGTGGGCGCCGCAATCCAGGGAGGTGTGCTCCAGGGCGAAGTGAAAGACGTGCTGCTTCTCGACGTCACCCCGCTCTCGCTCGGGATCGAAACTCTAGGCGGCGTGATGACCAAGCTCATCCAGAAGAACACCACTATCCCGACCAAGGCTACCCAGGTATTCTCGACCGCGGAAGACAACCAGACCGCAGTGACGATCCACGTGCTTCAGGGTGAGCGTGAAATCGCCTCCGGCAACAAGAGCCTGGGCCAGTTCAATCTGACCGACATTCCGCCTTCGCAGCGCGGCATGCCCCAGATCGAGGTCACCTTCGACATCGATGCGAACGGGATCTTGCATGTCTCGGCAAAGGACAAGGCCACCGGCAAGGAAAACAAGATCAAGATCCAGGCGAGCTCCGGCTTGAGCGACGACGAGATCGAACGCATGGTCAAGGATGCCGAGGCGCATGCCGCCGAGGACCGTCAGGCGCTCGAACTCGTCGAAGCCAGGAACCAGTGTGACGCCGTGATCCATTCCGTCAAAAAGCTGCTCGAGGAACATGGCTCGAAGATTTCCGCTGACGAAAAATCCAAGATCGAACAGGCGACCCAGGCTGCAGAAGAAGCCGTCAAGGGCAATGACAAAGATGCAATTCACGCCCGCATGGAAGAACTCAGCAAGGCCTCCCAAAAGCTGGGAGAGGCGATGCAACAAGCCCAGCAACAGGGTAATGCAGAATCGGCTGGTGCCTCCGATGCTGACGTCGTCGATGCCGAGTTCGAGGAAATCCACGACAAGAAGTAACATTTGAATCGGGGACTCGGAATGCATGCGCATGCATTCCGAGTCCCCTCATGGTTTCTGAAAATATGAGCAAAAGAGATTATTACGAAGTTCTGGGCCTGAACCGGGATGCGTCGGACGAAGATATCAAGAAGTCCTATCGCAAGCTGGCGATGAAGCATCACCCAGACAGAAATCCGGACGATCCCAAAGCCGAGGAGCTTTTCAAGGAGGCCAAGGAAGCCTACGAAACGCTTTCCGACCCCCAGAAAAGGGCGGCCTACGACCAGTATGGTCATGCCGGTTTCGATGCGGGCGCCGGCGGCTTCGGCGGCGGATTCTCCGGCGGTTTTGCCGATGCGTTCGGGGACATTTTCGGCGACATCCTCGGCGGCGGCATGCGCGGAAGATCCAATGTCTATCGTGGCGCAGACCTGCAGTACAATCTCGAAATCTCGCTCGAAGAAGCTGCCCGAGGAACGGAAACCAAGCTCAGGATCCCGACGCAGGAATCCTGCGAGACCTGCAAGGGGAGCGGGGCCAAGACTGGCACTCAGCCTGCCACCTGCCAAACCTGCGGCGGGCATGGGCAGGTCAGGATACAACAGGGGTTTTTCTCCATCCAGCAGACCTGCCCCAAATGTCATGGCAGTGGCAAGGTGATTACCTCCCCCTGCACTGACTGCAATGGTTCAGGACGGGTCAAGCGCCACAAAACGCTTTCCGTCAAGATTCCGGTAGGGGTCGATGAAGGCGACAGGATTCGCCTTTCAGGCGAAGGAGAAGCCGGCGTCAACGGCGGACCTTCCGGCGACCTGTATGTCGTGATTCGCCTGAAGCCTCACCCCATTTTCCATCGGGAGCACAACGACCTGCACTGCGAAATGCCGATAAGCTTCGGCACTGCGGCTTTGGGCGGCGAAATTGAGGTGCCCACCCTAGACGGCTATGTCAAACTGAAAATTCCGGCTGAAACGCAGTCCGGAAAAGTGATGCGGCTCAGGGGCAAAGGAATCAAGGGGGTCAGAAGCAGTGGTCACGGCGATATATTGTGCCACCTCGTCGTCGAAACCCCGCTAAACCTGACCGATCGGCAGAAAGAGCTTCTGACGGAATTCGACGCCATCAGCCAGCAGGACAAACCCAGGCACAGTCCGAAGTCAGAATCCTGGATGGACAGGGTAAAGTCCTTCTTTGCACAGTAGCTCGAATCTTCGATAACCACCGGTCGGCTTCGGCCACGAGCCATTCTGAAGCCGAATCGGCAGGCTGCCGCTTATTTCGCCGGTCTTCCCGATGATAATAGGCATTCCTGGAAATCATCGCGTTGCACCCGTGTTTCCCCTACACGACGGCGCTGAAGATAAAATCAGGTTACTTCCATTCCCCCCGGGCAATCTTCTCCGCCCAGAACAATCCGACAACGGTTTTCACGTCGGTGATTTCCCCATACCTCACGAGGTCCAGGGCTGAGGCAAGCGGCAACTCCATGTGCTCAATGAATTCCTCCTCGTCGAGGTTCTTTTCGGAGAAGCTCAGATTTTCTGCAAGAAAGTAAATCAGGCTCTCGTTCGAATAGCCTATGCAGGGATGGATGGTCGCAATCTCTCTCCAATTCTCTGCCTCGTAACCGGTCTCTTCGAGAAGCTCGCGCCTCGCGCATGCCAATGGCTCTTCTCCTGAATCGATCTTGCCGGCAGGCATTTCGATGAAGGTGCGACCCAAGGGATAGCGGAATTGGCGCTCCAGCAGCAGGTTCCCGTTTGGAAGAAAGGCGATGACGACCACGGCGCCTGGATGGGTGATGTATTCGCGTACCGATTCCTTGCCGTCGGGAAGCCGCACATGGTCCCGCTTCACTTTCAGCAGCACGCCATCATAGACGGCGTCCGAATTCAGCGTTTCCTCGAACAGATCGCGGGACACCTAGAATCCCAGCATGGAGCTCTGGATGGATCGGGCGCAAAGGGCCATCAGGGATTGCGGCAGAATGCCGAGCACCAGCACCGCAAGGCCATTGATGCCGAGCAGTATCCTGGCATCCTGGCCGCCCGCTATCGGCTCATTGTCGACCGGAGCGTCGAAATACATGAGCTTCACGATGCGCAGGTAATAGAAAGCGCCAATCAGGGAGAACAGCACTGCGGCGATGACGAGTCCGAGATGTCCCGAATTCAATGCAGCCTGCAGCACCGAGAACTTGGCGTAAAAGCCGACGGTCGGCGGGATTCCCGCCATCGAGAACATGAGTAGCAGCATGATGAATGCGTGCCAGGGGCTTCTCGCATTCAGCCCTCTGAAATCGTCAAGCTTGTCGGCCTCGAAGCCTTCTCGCGACATCAGCATGATCATGCCGAATCCGCCGAGCGTCATCAGGGCATAGACTAGGACATAGAACATCGCCGAACTGTAGCCATTGACATTGCCGCTCAGTATGCCGAGCAGCAGAAAGCCCATGTGGGAGATCGTGGAATAGGCGAGCATGCGCTTGATGTTCGCCTGTGCAATCGCAGTGATGTTGCCGATCGCCATGGACAGCACGGCAAGGATGGCGAGCATCTGCGACCAGTCGTGCAGCATGGGCTGCAATCCGCCTGAAAGCAGCCTGAGCACGAAGGCAAATGCTGCAAGCTTCGGAGCCGAGCCGATGAAAAGCGTGACTGCGGTCGGCGCGCC
>Ga0315298_1004004_pt1 | contig 22567 bp, 27 predicted proteins | sample WHS_1_MG_FD_203077 | JGI IMG/M metagenome (GOLD analysis project Ga0315298, IMG submission 203077) | Extremophilic microbial mat communities from Washburn Hot Springs, YNP, Wyoming, USA - WHS_1_MG | ecosystem: Environmental > Aquatic > Thermal springs > Hot (42-90C) | place: USA: Wyoming...
ACCTCACGATTAGGAAAGAGAAAATGAGCAAGTCATTGAAGAACATAATACCGCTCAACGAGGCCCTCAAGAAGTGGGGACCTAACGTCCTCAGGTATTGGTACCTCAGCGCGCACTACAGGTCCGATCTGGATTACTCCGAGGAAGCCCTGGAGAGCGCCTCTAAGGGCCTTCAGAGGCTCAAGGACGCCGTGGCCCTCTTGAGGGGAGTGATCTCGCAAGGACCCAAGTTCAGGTCGAGCGATGAGGCCATACTGACCCAGAGGCAAATAGTCGACCTAATAGAGCAGTTCCACGAGGCCATGAGCTTGGACTTCAACACGGCTGAGGCCCTGAACGTAGCTCACAGGTTTGCGGACCTGGCTTTCTCGAAGGTTGTGCCCTCCGAGGACTTCACTTCAGCAGTCCTGGCAATGGAAGGCTTCAGGATATTTAACGAGGTCTTCGGCGTAATGGATGAAGAGTTCGGTGCGGGAATGGAGACGCTATCGAGGGTGCTGGACGCTGTCCTCGAGATAAGGAACCAGCTGAGGGCCAAGAAGATGTACGACCTGAGCGACCAAATAAGGGCGATCCTGGAGAGTTCAGGAGTGAAGGTGTTAGACTCAAAGGACAAGTCGACGTGGAGGCTGACGTAAAGGGAAGGAAGGTCTAGCGCCCCTTCTGATTTTTCCGATGCCTCAATCCCCACGTGTTTCACTAAATCGGTTGATCGCTAAGTAACCGCGTATCTTAACGAGACGTTGAACTGAAAACCTTGAAATCGCTGGGTTATAGCAGTCTTAGCTTCTCCTAACACTTCCTTGATCCCGTTTAAGTAATACATTAAACCATCGAAACCAGTGTTCCTCAACCTCCCTTGCGTATTCGTCAGCTCATACGAGCCTTAGTATACCTCAGAGAGATCCTGAAAGTTAATCTGTGGAAACAACGCTCAACGGTAGTCTTTCTCCGTCACGCCATCTTAGGAGCATCTCGTAAGTGGAGGGCGACATCTCTGACCTGTGTACCTCCAGTTCCGACAAATCCAGCCAAACAATCTCAAGCGCGTCGCTGGAAGCCCTTGGCTCCCCGTCTAGCCTCTCGCAGACATAGTCCAATATAACGTAGTGGAAGCCTTCCTTAATCACCTCTACCACTGCGAGAAGCGACTTAACGCTGACCGTTAGGCCCGTCTCCTCCTTCATTTCCCTTTTTACTGCCTTTTCCAGGGTCTCGCCGTACTCGACCTTCCCTCCAGGAACGGCCAGCAGTCCCGCGTTGGGGGGTCTTTTCCTCCTGACCAGTAGAACCTTTTTTCTCTCCTCAACTACGCAGCCTACAGCCACTGTAGGCCTCGACGACACCGCCTTCCAATAACGTTTTTTAATAAATGCGTTTCTCCCCCACTGTGAACAGGACGTTAACGATAGCCCTTACGTTGCTTCTCTTGGCCTACGCAGTGCCCCTCGCCTCAGTTTCACACGTTGAAGCCCAACAGAGCGGCTTGGGCGCGCCATTGAATAAGGTAATAGTCTACAAGGACCTAGTTTACGAGATAAAGTACGTCGCTCCCCTGAAGACGGCAGAGCAGACAAACACGACTACGACGAACTCTTCTAAACCTAACGCAACGACGAGCGAGACGACTTATAAGTCCACGCTGACTTACAAGGTAGTTAGTATCGAAGGCCCGCTACTTAACGTCTCCATTGAAGGTAGAATACCACCTGGAGTCGCGGTGTTGGCTAACGGAACTAGGACGCTGGACATCATTCGGGAGCCCTTATCCCCCTATTACCCCTACGTACCTCCTCAGTTCCTTTACCCAATAAACATGACTAACATAACCGGGCTCTTCGTCACCCAGTTGGGCGTACTCATCAGTACCAGCGACAACTACTCTATACTTCTGGTGTCGCCTTCTTTCATCAACGGAACACTGGTATCAACGTTATCGAGCAACGCGTGGAACGGGTCCGCTCAGGTTAAGATAGGGCCTAATGGCCTACTGGAGTCTCTGATTATGTCGACGGCGAACGGAACCATAGAGATGACGCTCGTGAATTACTCTAACCCAGTGGCGTTGAGTTTCATTGCTAGTCCCCAGATACATAATGCCGCCTCACAACCCTTACTTTACGCCGTCAAAACCTTCGTCCCGCTGTACAACTCACTTCAGGTGACAGGGTACTTACAGTTCGTCATCCCCTACGTCATCACCAACGACTCTTACCTTTCTTACTATTACGCCATAAGGCCTCAGGGAGGCCAGTACGTCGTTTCACCCCAAGGCGTGAGCGGGGTGCCAGTTTACCTGTTCATAAAGGTCGTTAACGTGACGCGAGACCCTTCGGTAATTCTGCCTCAGGTAGGACAGAAGGTCGTAAGGTGGGGCAACACGACCCTGACTTTAGTAGGGACACAGAGCATCACTGTGCTTTCCAACAGCTACTCCACGTTCGTTTACACGGGGATCGAGAACAGGACCCAGAACGTCACGCTGTGGGTGACGCCTTCAGGCGTCGTAGTCAGGGAGCTAGTGACCTCGATTGTACAGAAAGTCCCGATAGTAGAGCTCGAATTAGTTAAACCTGTCCTGGTCCCTGCGACCCAGACGTACTCGTCACCTGTAAGCTTCGGAGGTCCCACTACCTTACCCTATAAGGTAGTGAATCCGGAGACTTCTTACATGATCGCCGTGGTCTTCGCTGTTGTAGTCGTCGTTATAGCTACGTTAGTTAGGTTGAGGTAAAGCTTCGTAAGAGTCGTATCTCTAGACATCACAAACCATTAATTTTACGAAACTGAACTTAGTCTATGGCGACACCGTTCGAAGAAGTCGCTTCTTCCTCCCTTTTGAGTCAGCAGATCAAGAGACTGTATAGCACGGGAAGGTTATTAGGTCTAGACGACGAGACCGTTGAAGCCCTAGCCGCTCCAGAAAGGGTGTTGGAGGTTAAGATGACCATCAGGCTGAAGGACGGTAGGGTCAGGACCTTCGTTGGATGGAGGTCTCAACACAACAGCGCCTTAGGTCCTTACAAAGGTGGCGTGAGGTATCATCCTTCCACCACGAGGGATGAGGTCGTGGCTCTTTCGATGATGATGACGTGGAAGAACTCGCTTTTACTGTTGCCTTTTGGAGGAGGGAAGGGGGGTATTAGGGTAGACCCTAAGACGTTGGACAAAGAGGATCTAGAGAAACTATCAAGAAAATACGTCCAGCAAATCTATATGCATATTGGTAGCGATAAGGATATTCCTGCACCCGACGTGAACACGGATTCCCAAGTAATGGCCTGGTTCCTCGACGAATACATCAAGGTAACCGGAAGACAAGACTTTGGAGCCTTCACCGGGAAACCGGTGGAGATAGGGGGTATCGCCGTTAGGGAGTACAGCACGGGACTAGGCGTCGCGACGATAGCGAAGATGGCGGCTGAAAAATTCCTTAACGGAGTTGAAGGAAAAACCGTAATAGTTCAGGGTTTCGGGAATGTTGGAACCTATACCGTCAAGTTCCTTAGCGAGATGGGCGCGAAAGTGATCGGAGTCAGTGACTCTAAAGGTGGAGTAGTAGACCCTGAGGGCCTAGATTATAACGAGCTTCTGAATGTGAAGAAAGCTACCGGGTCAGTCGTAAACTACCCTAAAGGCAAGAAGGTCACAAACGAGGAGCTCCTTACAAGCGAGTGCGACATACTGATCCCAGCCGCCTTGGAGAACGTCATCCACAGAGGAAACGCCGAGAAAGTCAAGGCTAAGCTGATCGTCGAGGCAGCTAATGGCCCGCTTACTGCGGACGCGGACCTCACACTGAAGAGGAGGGGAATCCCAGTCGTTCCGGACATCTTGGCGAACGCGGGCGGGGTAGTGGGGAGCTACGTGGAGTGGGCTAACAACAGGATGGGGGAAATCCTGGAGGAGGAGGAGCAGAAAAGGCTTGTAATAAGTAGGATGGAAAAGGCTTTCAATGCGGTTTACACTGAATACCAGAAGTTAGATGACGTCGACCTGAGGACGGCCGCCATGGCTCTGGCAGTTGAGAGGGTTTATAAGGCGATGAAAGCCATGGGTCAACTCTGAACTTTTCGAATGCGGTTTTTTCCATTTATCCTCATAATCGCGGTAATATAGCCATCATCAAGATTAAGATGATCGTCGCAGCCAAAAGTATTAGTGAAATCTTAATCGCGTCCTTATTGTTGCCGAACACGATGGGGAACGGACCTATTAGGATCACGCCACCTACTTTAGTCTGACCCTTAGGTTCTCGAGGCTGATCTTTTAGGCTCTTTAAGATTTCATAGATTAATGCGATGATAATCACGATTAGACCTAGGAAAGCTAAGGTGACCCCTAAGTCAAAAAGGGAAACGGTCATGCGATCTCTTGAACCGTCTTCAGCTTGTTTGCTAAAATCTCTATCTCCTTGGGCATCTCTATCGTGTCGTTGTTGCTCACTATGTCCCCTAATGACGTCCTGATCCTCTCGTAGTCCACTCCTCTCCTTTTGGTCACTTGAATTAGCCAGGACGTTATATCGGACTTGCTCAACTCCTTTAACTCCTTGTCCTCCAAGTGTATTCCCAAGGTCTTCAAAACGGTCGGCAGAACGTCCTTGCTGAAGTAGTCCTCCACGTTCTTATAGAAGGGTACACACAATTCCCTCTCGGGGCCTGCTAAGGATTCGCAGAGCCCCACGTAAATGACGGAGAGCTTCAGCCTCTCTATCACTCTTCTCCACACACCCAACTCATAATCGCTCGAGACCTTGAATGCCGTTATTCCCTCCTCGTCTACCGGTACCCCGATCCTCCTAAGCCAATTGAGGAGTACTACCGGCTCGACCTGCTGAGCGGTCAGAATAACCGTCCTGCTGAACAGCAGATCGGTTAGCCTGACCCGTAATATGCTAAGCATGAGATCAAGGGTACCGTCCAAGTTAACCTGAACCGCTGTGGAGCTGGAACCCTTTCTCTTCATCACTATTACGGACTCTATGACTTTAGTGGAAACGAAATAAGGCGAGTGAGACGTGATGAACACTTGGAAGTTCGATCTCGAAGACCATTCCTTGATGAGCTTTATGACCCTAGCCTGTAAGTTCGGATGCATGTTGACTTCTGGCTCCTCGATTAGCATCACCTTGTTACCGCTGGCCCAGATTATGAAGAGCATCATTATTACCCTCTGAAAGCCCGAGGCCGCCAGGTCAACGTAAACCGGGAGGTTCTCGACGTTGAGCACGAGTCTGTTGCCTTCCCATATCTCGAGGCCCTTGACTTCTGGGATCGTGGAACTGACCAGGTTGACGAAGTCGTACCAAAGCCTCTTCAAATGGAGGGGGGATTTGTACAGCTCTATCATCCTCTTAATCGCCTCGTCGAAATACGTGGCGTCGTAGATCGGAACGTATTCCACTAAACCCGAGGCGTAGCTGAACAGGGCCTTGACGTCCTTAAGGGTGTCGCTGTCCACAGGCGATGAGTTCACCAGGAGTTTCTCCACGCTCCAAGTGATGGTCTTTCTGTCGTAATGGACCTTATTGAGTACCTCAATCCTGTAAGGCACTCTCTTCCCTACAACCTTAGCTACCTCGTCCTCGCTGAAGTAAATCGTTCCGCCCAAGTAAATGGGCTTGGTGATGTCGTAAGTGTGCCACAGCAGTGAGTAGCTGCCCTCCGGATCGTCAACGGTCTTCCTTTCGATACCGGAGTTCAGGTTCCTGATGAACGTGAATATGGAGGACAACAGATTGGTCTTACCGCTCCCGTTATAACCCACTACTAAGTTTACGCCACCTAAGTCAGAAAGCTTGGCCTCCTTAATGCTCCTGAAGTTCGCTGCGTAAAACTCGGTAATCCTCACTACGTATCACTCGTAGGTAATACTTGTGTAAGGACTGTTTTTAACGGGGAGGGTTCCTAAGAGCCTGATGTATCAACGTGTGTTAGATCTTAGTATAGGAAAGAAATTACGCGTAGTATTACGTGAAGCTTAGAACGAAGTCCTTATCAGACCCCCGTCCACTGGAATGAGGGCCCCCGTGATGTAGGTTGCCATGTTAGAGGCCAGGAATATCACGACGTTCGCTATCTCCTCCGGGGTGGCGAACCTCTTTAGCGGTACGTCCTTAACGAACTCCTCCTCGATCTCCTTCCAAGTCTTACCCGTCGACATCACCCTAGTCTCTATCAGCTGTCTCATCCTATCGGTCAGCGTGTAGCCCGGCATTATCCCGTTGACGAGTATTCCTTTCTCTGCCAACTGGTTGCTCGCGGTCTTAATGAGCCCGACTAGTGAAGTCCTTATGACGTTAGATAGGTCTAGGTTGTCGATCGGCTGTTTCACGGTAGTCGATGTACTGATTATGATCCTCCCTCCTGGGCGCATGATCTTAGCCGCCTCACTCACCATCAGAACTGGCGTTATCATTAGGGAGTTGGAAGCTGAAATCCAGTCCTCCTTCTCGAGGTTCATTATAGTCCCCGGCTTAGGGGGAGGCGGGACGTAGACCAGTACATCCAGTCCTCCTAAGAGTTGGGCTCCCTTCCTGATCAGCTCCACTCCCTCATCAGGATCGTACAGGTCAGCCCTAACCGCGTAAACCTTCCCCTGGACTTCCAGCTTTCTCCTCGCTTCCTCGAGGTTAGTCACGTTGTGAGAAGAAATCACCACCGAGGCGCCCTCCTCTAGGAACCGCTTGGCAATTGCGAAGCCTATCCCTTTACTTGAGGACGTTACTATTACTCTCTTTCCCACGAGCCCTAGGTCCATTTAAGAAATCGAATATCGAGGGCCTTTTATCTTTGTCCTTCTCACGCCCTAAGAGTCTGGCTAGCGTCCTGAAGTCCTCCTCGAAGTACTTCCTTATGTTCGGGTTGTACAGCCCTGCCGCAGGGTGAAGGGTGGGTAATATCGTCACCTCCCCATAGCCCAAGTCCGCCTTGATCGGTTTGCCGCGCTCCGCCAGAATCGACCTGAATTGTTTCCCTATCTTTTCCAAAATATACCTAGTTGAGTGTCTCCCAAGGGTCACTATCACTTTCGGCTTGATGGTCTGGATTTGCCTGTCTAAATAGGGCGAGCAAGCCAGGATCTCGTCGTCCTGCGGATCCCTGTTGTTCGGAGGTCTACATTTCACGACGTTGGTTATGAAGACTTCACTCCTCTTCAGCCCTAGGAAGTTCTCGATCGCTTCCGTGAGAACCTTTCCAGCGGCCCCCACGAAAGGCCTGCCGTGCAGATCCTCATTCTCGCCAGGAGCCTCGCCTATAAACATGACCTCAGCCTTAGGGTTCCCCTCTCCCGGAACCGCGTTAGTCCTGTTCATGTGAAGCCTACACTTTGTGCATGACCTGATTTCCCTGGCAATCTCGTCCAATTCCGATGCTTCTGACATCAGGAAATCGACCCCTCCTCACTGGTCAGCTTATGTCGGCGTCATCATATATGTGTCCCACCCTGCTGAGGACCCTCATAGATCCCGATGGGCCCTCAGGTCCCGATGGGGGGTGGGACTAGCCGTTTTATCTTAGTCGTAAGGCTATTAAAATGGGTTGAGCAAGGACAAACTGTTCTACCAACTTCAAGACTACACGCTCCTAAGGACGTCCCTGGAAAAGGTGAAACTAATGCTACAGTCCTCGCGCACGGTGCCTTGGGGCCTATTAGGTCAGGAACTCGACGGGCTCTTCAAGAAGGGTTTGAACGACCCCTCGATTAGAGATGAGGTACAAGAGCTAATGGTCGCTTTAGAAGGAAAAGAGAAGGAGGCCGTTTTAATTCAAGTTTCTAAATTAATCTCGTTACTAGATGACAAAATAAGGTCTATTTATAGTGAACTTCAAATGTAACATCACAGAAGTTGGAAGAGAACGTCGACGTTCTTCAACATAATGTATATAGCGACGATAATGATTATCACGGCGAAGACTTTCCTTAAAGTCCCCCTAGGGAGACTGGACGCGATTTTGGCTCCTATGTAGCCTCCCGCAACCCCCCCGGCTAGATAAAGTATACTTATCAGGGGATCGACCAACCCTTGAAGCATGTAAGTGCCCGAAGCCACCACGCCGAACGTGCCCACGGAAATCAGCGAGGTTCCCACGGCCTTCAACATGCACACCTCTGTGCTGAACAGTAGGCCTGGAACAATGAGGAAACCGCCGCCGATACCGAAGAACCCTGAGGCGAAGCCGACCGCGAAACTCGTGGGGATCAATTTGGGCCATATGATCCTTCCGCACTGTTGTGGACTCGGATTTCCTCCTCCAACAGAAGCGGTCTTAGTTCTTGACCCTCCTTTCCAGACGTACGCCGCTACGACTATCATGAAAATGCCGAAGAGGAAGAGCAGGAGAGCGCCGTGAGCCAGTAATCCGACCTTGGCTCCCACGAAGCTTCCTACAGCTCCGACTACTGCGAACGCCACGCCCTCTTTGACCCTAACGTTCCCCTTCCTCCAGTGCATATAGGAGTTGATGTACGCGTTCAGACCGACGGCTAGAGCAGTTGTACCGATGACCAAGTGGTCTATATAGTTCGGCTCGTATTGAGTGTCGTAGGCGAGTCCCACGAAGTAAAGGAGTAACGGAATTGCTAGTATGGATCCTCCGCCGCCTATCAGTCCCAACGAGAACCCTACGAGGAACCCACTCACTACGGTCAACACGTATTGTAAAGGGGTTAGCTCAATCACGACGGGTTTTTTTACTATTGAAAGTTAAAAGTTTGTTTACTAACACATGACCCATACATCATATAACATCTTCATGAGCCTAAAATGATGCATTTTATCAGTAATTTTATTTATTGAAATCGACTTACGATATCTTAACCTAATTGCACCGGATAAGCTTTCATAAAATAGGCCTCTAACAGAAATTCGTCCAACAACAATGTATCTTAAAGAAGTAATTCATCTTTCGCCTCTTTAGTTTAGGATTTACAGCGGGAGGATGTAACGTATTCCCAATCTAACCTTTTTCTTCCATATATCTAACTTGTAACCTAACCTACCCCTCGTAGAGTTCTTCAGTCTGAAAGGCGATCAAGGGATTGGGTTTCCGTGCGGGCACTCTTTCGGCTTGCCGAGATACTCGTAAAGCGCCTCTATCACTTCGGCAGGAACAGTCACGTCGAACTTGGCAGAGAGCTCACATGCCTTAGCCTCATCGACGCCGGACCTCACCAACAAGGTCTCTATGACCCTGTGGGCTTTCCTATAGTAATTTAGGGCCTTCCTTCCTTCTTCCGTGAGCTCCACGCTCTTGCCCGCTTTCTTAACATAACCTTTCTCCTTAAGGTGGAGTATTTCTTCAAATACTGACGGGACACTGATTCTCAATCTCTCGGCTATTGCCGTCAGCGTGACTTTAGAGCCGTTCCTCTCGAGGTGATCGATAACCTCCAAGTACTCAATTTCCCTCTTCGAAAGGCCCATAACTTCGTTATTTAGGTTTCACCTAACTCTTTATTTAATATTTGCTATTGATCGTAAGTTTAGGAGTGCGCCGATTTGGCCCCAACGAATACGTTATCTAATTTATTCGCTTATCGAATCCTTAACGCAGCTCACTAGGCCTTCTATGATCCTATTCACCACGGGGTTCAGAACCCTAGAAGCCAGTGAGGCCAGCACGCCCGATATCTTAACGTCGGCTTCGTAGTGGAGCCTAGATCCGAGTAACTTGAGGTTAGCGTTCAGCTCGACCTGGCTGTTCAACCCTTTACCTTTCGCGTTGAAGGCTAACTCTTTGGAGGCGTGGTCTACCTTCGTGAATACTACATCTGCCACGTAGTCGCCCTTTATCAGTCCCACCGCTATTTGACCCATCACTCGGTAAGCGTTGTCTCCCACCTTCTCGATACTCTTAAGCCCAGGAAAGCACTTCGCCACTTTCTCTACATCGGAAATGAAAGACCAGACCTTATCGTCCTCCAGAGGCGAAAGATCGGCTACACCGTTGACTTTCAACTTCTCTCTGGATACGTCGTCCTATCAAGACTATATTAAGTCGCCTCAACCCTTCACGCCCTCAGAGCGTTTTTATTACACTCGACGCGAGACTCTAAACGACTGCGGGATGAGGGGACTGATAGTCGCAACCGTGACTCCTTTCAACGATGACGGCTCCCTGAACCTTGGGATGATACCGGATTACGTGTCCTACTTGAGACGAGAAGGTGCCGACGGCTTTTTCATAAACGGAACGACCGGAGAGCTGAGCCTGCTCTCGTATGAAGAGAAATTGGAGATAGCAAGGAAGTACCTTGAGGTTACCCCTAAGGAGACGATAGTGGGAATTCACGAGAACAGCGTCGAGAGGGCGGTTCAGCTCGCCAGGGAAGTGGTGAACCTAGGAGCTTACTTTATCGCCAGCCTCCCTCCCGTTTACTTGAGGCCGTCCGATAAGGGGATAATCGAGTACTACGAGGCGCTCTCCAAGTTAGGCGTTCCGGTGATCGCTTACTACTATCCGGCAAGGCTGGGCTACACTATCAGGGTGGATGTGTTCGAGAAAATGGCGGCTGACGGGACAATAACGGGAATGAAGTTCACGACATCGAACGCCTCTGAGTTCGTCAAGTACATGAGGGCCCTAAAGGGTGCGAATAAGGACTTCGTTATGCTGAACGGAGACGACTGGTTGCTGCTCTATGGGCTTTCGATGGGCGCAGATGGGGCGGTCAGCGGGATAGCTAACATCTCGCCGAGCCTGGTCAAGTCGTTGTTGACTGCCGTTAGTAACGGTGATCTGAAGAAAGCCGTCGAGGTCCAAGCAATGATAAACGAGATGTTACTCGCTGTGGAGAAAGCGGACTACCCAGCCGCGATAAAAGAGGCGCTTAAATACAGGGGCGTGTTCGTAGGCCCCGTCAGGAAGCCCTTGGAGGAGAACATGGAGGCGGGATCCTTAATGTACGGGATCCTGAAGAGGTTAGGGCTATGACTATGATGAGGGTCGATGTGAAGAGCGGTGATTGGAATATCCCCGACTGAGAGGTCCTCTTGAAGATTTAGGGACTAACTTCGACTACGTAAACGTACCAGTAGGCGTCGTTAATTACTACGGGTAACACCACTATAGTGTTCGTATTGACTTCACCGGTCTGGTAGAACAAAATCGCCTGAGCCTTCTCCCCTGAGTTAGTTAAGTTATATCCCTCTAAGGTGAGCAACCCCGGTATTGTGAACGCGGTAATTTTCGATCCTTCGGGTACCTCAACGTCTAGTATTATCCTCGCGTGTTGAGGAACCACCATGAATGTGACTGCCCTGGCGTTCCACAGCAAGTCCTTCCAGTTCCTTTCGCCTTGCTCAGGGTATACGACTACTGACTTAGCGAAGGTCAGGCTGGATCCAGAAACGTTTATCGTACCCTCCCACTCAATCTCGTAGAACACGAATCCCCAGGTCCCCGCGATCGATGTAGAGCTATAAATTAAGGTGGCGTTGACCGGGCCGCGGTAATAGGTGTTAACCTGCGAGGTGTTCTGAGAGGAAGACGCCATAGCGGTTACCGCAAACGGAGCGTATAGTGTGCCGTTAACGACTTCTATGGTCGTCAGTGCGGAAATCGTACCGTTGCTCGACTCCCCTCGCTCTAAACCCATTTTCTTCACCGAGACACCTACTAGCCAGTGCTTGACCATCTCATTGGTCGACATAACGTAAGCTAGGAGGCCGAGAGAGCCTGCCAACAACGCTCCCAAAACGAAGACGACTGCCATCTTTTGAAGTTCCACGTCGCCTAATCTAACAACGCCGCTCTATGCTTTTTAAGGGTAATCGGAATAGTACTCTTTCGTTTCCGTCACCGAATTTCAAAGGGTCTTCCGCTGTTTCAAATGCGAAGCGTGATGACGAACTTTTTCGTGTGCATAATGGTGCCGCGCCCTCGAGTAGGTCGAACGCCTTAGGCTACGAACGAGGACCCCGATCGAGCTCTATGAAAGGAAAGGCTTTTGAACGGGTCGATCTATGGATATCTAACTACACGGTATGGGACTAAAGTTCAAGTCAGAAACGTCAAAGAGAATTTACGCCTACATGCTGAAGCGGGGAAGGCCGCTGAGGCTGAGTGACGTAAAGAGGGATCTCAACCTAGGGAGTTCGGCACTAGTGAAACACCACATAGATAACTTGATGTCGCAGGGACTCGTAGAGAGAGTAGGGGACGGTTTGTATATTGCCAAGCCTCCCTCGGGTTACGTTAAGATCTGGAGGTTTGTCTTGCCCTATAAGGTCCTCCTGGGCTCACTTCTAATAAGTAGCCTGCCCGTTGAGCTCTCGCTTTACTCGCTGAGCGGAACCGCGTTACTACTTTACTCGATGATAGTCTCGATGATTTCAGGCGCGATTATATTTCACGACGGCTACAAGTCTTACGAAGAGCTGACCGGTTTTGATAACCAAAGTGATGAGGAACAACGGGAAGACGGTAGTTGAGGGCTACATCCCTTCCAGGTGTAGCCTCAGGCCCCTTAAGGTAAGCATCGAGCTCTCCAACATAACGATCGTCAGAACCTCTTGCGAGTGTGGGGAGAACCTCTGCAGACACGCGAGGTTGCTCTACACAGAGTACTTCGCGAGTCTTAGGAGAGGCCTGAAGATCGACTGACCCTCCAGGCTTTTAATGGGAGTATCCCTTGATTCTTTCGTGAAATATACTGAAACTGCTCCTAGGCTCTTCCTCAACACGGGAACCAAGTTCCCCAGGAGAATCGTTTGGGCCATGGGCCTAGTCAAGTACAGTGCGGCCAAAGTGAACTCGGATTTGGGCCTACTCGACAAGAGGATCGCCGAGGCTATAATGGCGGTAGCTAAGGACTTGATGGACGGAAAACTCGACGACAGAATAGTCCTCGACGTCTTTCAAACAGGATCTGGGACGGGGCTAAACATGAACGTTAACGAGGTGATCGCTGAGGAGGCAAGCAAGCGTTTTGGCATCAAGGTTCACCCCAACGATCACGTCAACATGGGGCAGTCGTCTAACGACACTGTACCCACCGCGATCAGGATAGCCGCAGTAGCTGAGGCTGAGGAAAGACTAGTTCCTGCCCTGAAGAAGGTGATCTCTACCCTACATGCTAAGTCCGAGGAGTTCAAGGACGTAGTGAAGGCGGGTAGGACGCACTTAAGGGACGCCATGCCGGTAACTTTAGGCCAGGAGCTTTCTGCCTACGAGGACGCCTTCGCGCACGACTTAAGGTTACTCAACCACGCCCTGGATTACGTCAGGGAGCTACCTATCGGCGGAACCGCCGTGGGCACTGGGATTAACGCCCATCCGGACTTTCAGGTCAGGTGTATAGAGGTTTATAACGAGCTCACGAAGCTGGGGTTCGCCCCAGCTAACAAGTTCAGAGGACTGAGGCTCTTAACCGACCTGCTAACGCTGAGCGGAGTAATGAGGACAATCGCCGTAGACCTTTACAGGCTTTCCCAGGACATCAGGCTCATGTTCTCGGGCCCGATGACCGGGTTGAACGAGATTGACCTACCTAGCCAGGAGGAGATAGCGGGGAGCTCGATAATGCCCGGCAAAACGAACCCAGTCACTGTAGAGGCCACCCTCTTGGCCGTTTCACAAGTCATGGGTCTCGACGAGGCCAACGTGAAGGCGTCTATGCTGGGAGAGTTCGAGCTCTCCATGGGGGTGCCGCTCATGGGCTACAACGTAATTACCCAAATGGCTCTACTATCCGAAGCCCTGAACAAGATGGCCGATTTAGTAATCTCTCAGATGGTTCCGAACGTGGAGAGGATGAGGCACTACGCCGAGAGTAGCCCCTCGTTAATAACAGTGCTTTCGCCGAAGATCGGTTACGACAAGGCTACCGAGATCGGGAGACAGTTAGTTAAGGGCAAGTCGATAAGGCAGGCGTTAAAGGAATTAGGGTACACGGACGCTCAAATAGACGAACTATTAAAGCTAAAGGAAATGACGAAGCCAGGTATACATGAGAAATGAAGACTTGTTTGTCCGTCGTCAAGCGAGAAGGCTTTTTCCTCGTGATCTTCAAGAGGAGAGGACTAGGAAACGGTAGGTACAACCTGCCCGGCGGGAAGCTTAAGGACGACGAAAGCCCCGAACAGTGTGCGATCAGAGAAACCCGAGAGGAGGTAGGGATAGACCTTCTGAATCCACGCGTGCTCGGGAAGATCAGCTTCATCCACGGGAACTTAATGGAGGAAGCCTACGTCGTCGTTTCAAACGATTTTAAGGGTATTCCTGAGGAAACGCAGGAAGCCCTCCCCTTGTGGCTTCCTTATCTCCCTGAGTTCAACGTGTGGCCCGACGACACCGTATGGTTCGATTACGTGACTAGAGAGCAACCTTTTGAATGCGTTTTTAACTTCAGTGAGGATTGGGACGAGTATTATGGGGGAGTATGCAAGGTGAAGTGATTGGACGTATTAACGCTGTTCACTTTAGCTCTGGTAGCGGCCACAGCTTCCGGTTGGTTGCTTCGTTACCTCAAATTCTCCCCCGTGATAGCATATATCATCGCGGGCGTCGTACTGAAGTATTTCAATGTGAACCTGGACGCTACAGTGTTTAACTTCCTCTCCACTCTTGCCGTTCAGTTATTGGTGTTTAGAATAGGTTTGTCTTTCGACGCCTCGACCGTGAAGAACGTATTCGGAAAGACAATCGTTATCGTCTTGGTTGAGGTCTTCTTAATCGCTAGTGTTATCTCGGCGGTTTCGAGCTTGATGTACCTAAACTTAGGGGAGTCCGTGCTACTCTTCGCAACTGCAATAAACGCTTCCTCGTCCATTTTATTCAAACAGTCCAGAGGTAAGATTCCTAACGACGACTTCGAAGTAGTCATGGCCACGAGCTCCCTTGAGGACATAGTCGCGTTCGGTGCATTGGCGATCTTGACGGGCCAGCTAGTAAACGTCTACAATGGGTTGGTGTTGGTCCTTGAGGGCCTCGCCTCCTTTGGTTTGGGCCTGGGGCTGACGAAGTTCCTGCTCCCCTCCTTATCGAGTAAGGAGAGGGAGTACTCCCAGGAACTGCTCTTCTTGGCCGTTATCACTCTTGTGTTCGTGTTCACGCTACTCGGGGAAGATCTGAAGATCCCAGAGGTGTTACCTCCGCTAGTTCTAGGAATTGCCACGTCCTACGCGTTTAGCGATATGGGCGAAGACAAATCCGAGTTAGAGTCGCGTCTATCCCCTTTGAACGACTTCTTCCTAGTGATGTTTTTCGTCCTAGTGGGTCAAAACGTTTCTCTGTCTTATCAGACCCTTTTGCTCTTGCCTTTGTCTCTTGGTTTGATCGCCCTTAAGTACGTAGCGTTCAGCATCGGATACTGGATAGTAAGCGGTAGTTTCCAGAAGGCTTTCATTACCGGAATTAATATGACGGCCCTAAGCGAGTTTGGGATAGTCGTTGGCGCGACGGCCATATCTCTCGGCTACAATATGGGCTCGGTCTTCGATCTGGCCGTTATGACTTTCGGTGCTTCGGTAATACTTTCTGGCTTTCTAGTCTCTAGACTTTTGGAGTTTAGCCAATTCTTCATTAATTTACAGAAGAAAAGTACAATCATAAGAACCGCTAACGCCCTATTGATTACACTAAATAACAGGCTTAAGATCCCCGGCAGGGCGACCGAGATGACATCCATAATTATACGTTTCATAATTTACCTCAGTAGTATAGTGGTGGCTGGTACGCTTTCCTTGGGACTTTCCGTTAGGGTAATCACTTACGACGTTTTAGTCCCCTTCATAGAGGCCACGATCACGGCTGGCGTCTTAATTTCGTCGTTTTACGCATACCACGAGACGTTCAAGAGTATCGCACGAGTCCTCGGTGTTTCGGGCGAGAGCGCTTGGTTCGTGCGGACTGTTGGGCTTCTAGCGTACTTGCTCTTCGCCCTAGCTTGGCTATCCATATTGGGCGCATTACTCAGGAAACCGTACTTCGATTTCGCCATGATAGGGATAATCGTCCTTTACGTATACTTATCCTACATCAGGAGCAAGCGACTAAGGAAGCCCAGAACTGAAGAGGGTAAGGAAGAAATTAGGTGATTTATAAGTAATACAAGCGTTGATGCCGTTCAACACGTGTAATTCACCCTCGTTACCCTTTACTTCATGATCCTTACCGCGGGCGTGAAGGTAAGCCGTCAAGCCGGAGACGATAGCGTCCAGTTCGTCCTTGGTGATCTTCCCTGAAGGGATGACCCGTAAGTTGGAGAGCTTCTTAGAAGTTCCTGGGTGAGTCTCGACTACCTCGGCGTCTATTTCCCTCGCTAGGTCCTGAAACGCCAGTACCAGATTCTTGAGGAAGCTGGGCGGGAAGACTCTAAGGCCCTTAGCTACCAACTCCCTCTCGAAGTCCCTGTAACCGTGCTTGAGCGTGAGGGGTGCGTCAACTGCAATTATTCTGCATAACCCTAACAGTCCAGGCAGCTCGTAGTTCTTGAGGTTAAGGACGAAACCCTTCCGACCGTCGAAGACAGCCAGGCTTGAGGGCCTCTTATACGCCAAGTCAACGCCGCAGTACACTATTTAATCGTTGTTCACCCTAGCTAAATGCATGAGAACTCCTCAAGTCCTTATAAACTTCAAGGCCTACGAGGACTCCTTCGGGCCTAAAGCCCTCGACCTCGCAAAGGGCCTTGATAAGTTAAGCAAGGAGTACGGCGTTGAGATAACCGTGAGCGTGCCAGCTACGATGATATCGAGGATCGCCGAGGCCGTTGAGATCCCGGTCTTCGCACAGCACGTCGACCCCTTGCCTATCGGAGCCCATACGGGCAGCGTGATCCCTGAAATGGTAAAGGAGGCGGGAGCTAAGGGCACCCTGATAAACCACAGCGAGAAGAGGATGAGACTCGACGAGATAGCGGAAGCAATAGCGAGATCGAAATCGTTGGGCCTCGAGACCGTCGTCTGCGTGGACAGGTACGAGCTTGTTCATCCGGTAGCGTTGTTGAGCCCAACAGCCGTCCTCATCGAACCCCCAGAGCTGATCGGTTCTGGGATAGCAGTCTCTAAGGCGAAACCCGAAGTGATTACTAGGGCTGTAGAGGAGGTAAGGAAAGTCAGCGGGGTTTACTTGCTGGCTGGCGCCGGAATAACTTCGGGAGAGGATGTGGAGATAGCGATAAAGCTGGGCTCCGAAGGCGTCGGAGTCGCCAGCGCCGTAATGAAGGCCAGGGATCCGCTGAAGGTCGCCGAGGACCTGGTTAATGGAGCCATAAGGGGAATGGAGGGGCGGAGAGCCCTTATTAAATAATTAGGATTCCTTAAGTGTAAACAAACCGTCCTTAACATCACCTAAAGTACGTCTCCAAGACCTTGACAACGAGTGAATCTCCCCACTTTTTCCTAGATATTTCAATCGCCTCAGCAGTCCCATATAAGGCGTAAAGTACCGCAGCAGTTACGTAAGCTGAAACGAGGCCGGCCTCTCCGCCAGTCTCCGCTTGAAAAGAATCCAGCCTCATCACGTCTATAATTATTTCGTCCCCTTCCACCTTAGCCGGGCTGTTCCTGCCTTCCCCTAAGGTTATCTTTTTCGCTATTCCCAAGTCATTACGCAAAACCTCCTCAACGCACTCCAAGTGCTTACACTCTTCAGGACGCATTTCCTCATCGAGATACCCAGAACGCCTAACTATTAACTTCGCGTGTCAGCCGAACAACCCGTCGTCATCGCTCGGTTAAGGTTGGTCTCTTCATCCAGGTGAACATTACACTTCAGACGTTAAAATTCTACCCTTTTAAGGTAAGGCTTATATTATGTTTACAAGCGGAAATATTGATGAACAGAAATATCGTTTTAGGCGTGGTCGTAATCGCTATCGTTTTAGGCGTGGTCGCAGGTCTGCTCCTCTATAGTCCCCCTAACAACACGAGCAAACAGTCCGCGTCAAGTACACCGTTGTTCATATCCGTCGCCGACGCGTACACGGGTGAGGCTAAATACCTGGGCGGATCCTTCTCCAATGCGACGGGAGTGCAATATCACGTCGCGGGCCAGGGCTCGTTCGCCTTAGCCAGGGAAATAGCCGCTGGTTCTATTCCAACAACCGTCTTCATGTCGATATCGGATAAGGCTTACTACCCGAGCTTCATGGGCAACTACTCCCCCGGCTGGGCCATAGGCATAGCATCTGATGAGATGGTTATTGCTTACACTAACAAATCAATAGCTAACAATCCGGTCGCCCAGAACATCGTGAAGCTGTTTAAAGAGGGTGTCGCTGAGAACTCCAGCGCTTTGCTCGCTTACGCTTTCGGTAACCTGACGTCGGGTCAAGTGAGGGTGGGGATCTCTAACCCCTTGACGGATCCGGCTGGCTTCAGAGGGTGGTTGGTGCTCCAAGTAGCCGGCTACCTCTACGCCCATAACGAGAGCTTCTATGAGAAGAGGATGTTGCTAAATAAGGGGAACGTTACGGCTGCTCACGCGGCTGAGCTGGTTCCCGCCTTGGAGACCGGGAACATCCAGTTCCTGTTCATTTATAAGAGCGCCGCGGTCGCGAAACACCTGGAATACATAGAGTTGCCTCCACAGTCGAACTTCGGCTCCCTTCAGTACGCTGACTTCTACAAGCAGTTCGTATACGTCGCAGGGAGCCAGAAATTCCAGGGAGGCCTAATCATATTGTGGATTTCCGTTCCGAAGAACTCCAACAACCCAGACTTAGGGTTCCAGTTCATCAATTTCACGTTAAACCACCTAAACGATCTGGCTCAGTTCGGAATGACGCCGTTGCAAAAACCGATCCTCGAGATCTGGGTCCCCCAGAACCAATTGCCACCGCAAATACAACAGTACCTCAGCTCAGGGAAGTTCGAAGTCATTAACGTTAGTGTCTGATAAGGAAGTAGAAGTTGTTAACGTTAGTGAAGGTAAACCCCGTTTTTATCGCTCTCCCGTACCTTTCCAATAAGCCGTAACTGTCGTGAAGCTCTAACGCTCTTAAGGCCTCGCCCTTATCTAGGTACAGCTCCCCGTCCACGTAACAGCCCGCGTACTCGCTGTTCCCGTCCAGGCCGTCCGAGGCCAGCGCCAGTAGGGCGAAGTCCTTCACCCTCCTTCCTAAGTAATACCCCAAACACGCCTCCCCGTTCCTCCCTCCTTTCCCCGCTTTCCCCTTTACCCTCACCTCAGGCTCCCCTGCTAAGGCTACCTTAGATAAGCCCGTGCTATGTGAGGAGTTCGCTATAGAGGCTAGAAAGAGGCCAAGCGACTTCGCTTCTCCTCTCGCTTCGCTTGTCAATACCAGCCAGTCCGAGAAACCTTCCTTGAGGACGGCCATGGCGTCTAAAAGAAGGAAAAAGTCCGTGTTGTCGATCTCCTTCGGGGTTTCCCTTAAGTACTTCTCGTACCCCTCAAGTCCGACCCTCTTGAGCGCCTCCATTGCGTCCTCAACCGTAGTGGGATCGGGCACTGTAGGGCCGCTGCCGATGGTAGAAGGGTCGTTGCCGGGGACGTCGCTTACGGCTATTGTTACTACTCTCGACTTTGAGAGTTCAGCCAACTGACCGCCTTTAATTTTAGACAAGTGTTTCCTTACCGCGTTGATTTCGTTGATCGATAGGCCCGACTTGACCAGCTTCTCGTTCAACGTCCTCAGTTCCTCGAGGCCCATGTCCGTCAGTTCCAACAGGGACGAGGACCCACCGGATAGGAGGAACAGAACTAAGTCGTAATCCTCATTCTTTAAGGCCTCAACGACGACCTCGCCCGCCCTGAGCGAGCCCTCCCCGGGTACTGGATGCTCGGCGACGATCACCTCAGCGCCTTGGAGACTTACGAATACCGGGGTCACAACTATCGCCCTCACCAAGGGAACCTTATTCAAGAAGTACTCTGCCATCGGAACGGAGGCCTTGCCCACAGCTATCAGTAAAGTCCTACTAGTCTCGTAGCTCCTCCCCTCTACGGTAATCTCGCGCCCTTTAACCTCGACTTTCCTGGCTAGCCAGTACCTAGGGTCGCTCAGCTTCAGGACTTTATTTACTAGCTCCCCTATCGTTCCCTCTTCCCGCATCCCTCATCTCCTTGTAGAGCTGTCCGGCAAGCTTCCTGCCCTCCTTAGTCAAATCGTAATAAACGCCCGACGGTTTGTGATCCATCTCCTTAGCCTTAACCTTAAGCCAAGGCTTAATGGAGGAAGTGACGCCCCTCTTCAGGCTACCCTTAAACCTCGTTAAGAGTCCGGCCTCTTCGAGTCTGGTGCAGGCCGTCTCTATTTCGCCCTCGTCGTACTTGGGGGCCCAGCCATGTTCACCCAACAGCCTCCTTGCCATGAGCCAGGGCGTGTCAGGACCGTACTTGTAGATGTGGATGAGTATTTTCTTCTCCAGGTCACTCAGTTCCATTCACTAGCACCTGTTCAGCCAAGGCGTTCTCTATTTCATGAACCTTCCCGTCTACCTCTACCTTGCCTTTGTCTATCACCCTAACTTCCTTGCCCGGAAATAAGCCCAGCTCTAGGGTCCTCCTTAACACCCACTCCTCCTCCCTTAGTATCATGACGACCCTGTACTTTCCGGGCCTCGCCTCCGATAGCTTGACTCCCTCGACCTTCTCAACCCTCCCTGGAATGGGGTGACCGTGAGGACAAGTCCTCGGCCTCCCTAAGATCTCGTCAAGCCTCTCGAGAACGTCGTCGGGCCACACGTGTTCCAGCCTGTGGGCTATCTCGTGCGCCCTAACCCAGTCTATTCCGATTATGTCGGTCAATAACCTCTCGGAGAGCCTGTGCGCCCTTATGAGTTTCTCGGCAAGCTTCCTGCCTTCTTCCGTGAGGTTGATCTTCCTGTCTTTCCTGGTTACGAGGTTCATCCTCTCCAACTTCGCCAAGGCCGAGCTTATGGTTCCTGGGCTCACGCCGAAGATCAGTATCAGGTCGGAGACTCTTGCGTGGCCTTTCAGCTCCTCCAGCTCGTAAATCTCCTTTAGGTAGTTCTCGAGGGGTTCCGAGATCTCCGCCAACGCTAAGCTATATACCGATTATGTTCACTAAGTATTAACTGATGCAAATGTACAAGGTGAGGTTGAAGCTCGAGAACCCGGAAAAGGCCAAGAACTCCTTGGAGGACATAAGGAAGGTCGGCCTGATCCCGGTGTTCTTCGCCGTTTCAGGGAATTACGAGCTCTACGAGGCCGTGGTCCCCTTCAAGACCATCTCAGACGTTAAGGAGGCCTTAGTTGACTTAGCTTATCTGGCCAGCAAGAAGGGTAAGAGAAGCGATGAGAGATACGCTATAATCTACGAAGTCAAGAACATGGACTTGGGTATCGCCCTGGGTGCAGCACTTGGAGCCTTGGGAGGTTACGCGTTGGGTCACGTCCTGGGAAGCGTTCTGGGAGCCCTGGGAGGTGCAGCACTCGGAGCTATAGCGACTAGCCTGCTCAACGAGAGGCCAGTCGAGGTCATGCCGTGGCCTATCGCCGTCAGCTCTTGACAACCTCGAAATAGGACCAGGCCCCCATCTTCCTTGCCTTATCCACTTCGAAGTACCTAGTCAAGACGCCTAGGTAGTAATCGTAGCTTCTCAGACTTAGCCCCCACCATCTCGAGAGGATTTTGTCAATCAAGTTGTTGTCGGTCATCACCGTTAGTACCGCCCTACCGTTGTCTTTCAGCACCCTGTGGATCTCCTGGACAGCTATGGAGGGGTCGTCAAGCATGTGTATGACGAACAACGAACTGGCCGAATCGAAGGAGGAGTCCTTAAACGGTAACCTCCTAGCGTCAGCCCTGACAGCTATCACGTTGAACCTCTTTTTCTTTAAATAACTGAGGAACCTTAGGGAGACATCCAGGCCCACGCAAACCCTGCACTTACCGTAGTCGAAGAGCTTTCCAGTTCCCGTCCCTACGTCCAGGTGCCTCTCACCCATCGAGCTCGCCGCTGACGACATTAGTGAAGAGTAGCTTGTCCCTGCCGTTAGGGACAGTCCTAAGGGGGCCCAAAGGCTTTCATAGATGGGGGCTACCCTTTCGAGTAACTCGTGGGACTCGACGTTCTCCGTTAGGAAATCCAAAATACCGTTCGCTTCCTTGAACTCGTGCCCGTTCTCGCACCTCCACTTGGTTATTATTCTAGTGCCATCAATGGGGCACCTCATCATCTCGATTATTTCGTCCTCCTGGCTCATGCCTCATGATGGCATCTGTTAATGATACCCAATAATCTTGAGCGTCATTCCCCTTGCTTAGACACTCCTTGATCATCCTCATGAGGGCTTGGACAATTTCGCTCACCTGGCTAGGCTCCCTTATTTCGACCCTGATAGGGGCCACGAAGTCAGAGAGACCCTCCACTAGAATGACGTCAACGCTGAGACACCTGACGAAGTCGGGGTGGTTGGCGAAGAGAATTAGACCGCCCGGGTCTCGGAAAATTACAGCGTCAGCACCAGCTGATCTGAACCTGTAAGTGTCCTTTCCCTGTAAGTCTATCACGTGATGGGAGGGCTTAACGACTAAAACCCTGAAGCCCTCACCTTTCAACTCCTTAACTACCTTCTCTATCACGGCCGTTTTACCGCTGTCCTTACGCCCCAGAACTTGCGCTACGCAC
>Ga0315298_1004005_pt1 | contig 22563 bp, 30 predicted proteins | sample WHS_1_MG_FD_203077 | JGI IMG/M metagenome (GOLD analysis project Ga0315298, IMG submission 203077) | Extremophilic microbial mat communities from Washburn Hot Springs, YNP, Wyoming, USA - WHS_1_MG | ecosystem: Environmental > Aquatic > Thermal springs > Hot (42-90C) | place: USA: Wyoming...
CCGCCTTCCATCCTGTATCCCAATCTGGCAATAAGCTCTTTTGCCTTCTCCACGTCATACTTGTATTGAGGTATGTCCGGGTTGTACCAGACGCTGGTCGGCGGCATCATCCCGGGACTACCTGCTATGGCATGCCCACGGAAGACTATCTGCACCAGAGCATCGCGGTCAATGGCATAGGCTAGAGCCTGCCGGAACTCTTTCGAGGATAATGGCTCCTTTTTGTGGTTGATGGTAAGCTTACCGTTCCAGGAAGGCGGGTCGGTAATGATGGTGAAACCTGCGGTCTTAAAATCCTCCACTACTTCAGCGGGTATGCTGGCCGAATTGACCGAGCCGTCCTTTAGCGCCGCTGGCATCATCTGGGTGGCTATTTTGACAAACCTTATCTCTCTGGCGACGGGCTTATCCAAGTAGTAACTGTCATTTGCCTTATAGAGATAGGTGCCAAGCTCCTTATTATAGTCAGCAAGCCGGTAAGGCCCGGTGCCAATGGCGGCTTCCGAGGAAAGGAACTTCTCCGGTTCGGTGACGTTCTGCCAGATGTGTTTAGGCAGTATCGGCTGGGTACCGGCCACATCCTGGAAAAACGGGGCGTAAGGCTTGCTGAGGTATAATTTCACCGTGTATTTATCAATCGCTTCCGCAGACTTGACGATGCTGCCGTCTACCCACTGATAAGGATGCTCCTTGGTGTAGTTATAGGTAAAAACCACGTCATCGGCAGTGAAGTCAGTATCGTCGTGCCACTTGACGTTTTGCTGCAGCCTGAAGGTATACGAGTTGTCACCGGCGTTGTACTGCCACTCCCTGGCCAGTTGCGGAACGAAAGCGGTCTCGTTCTTCCAGACGAGCGTCTCAAAAATAAACTGCATGCGGGTATAGCCAGGGCCGCGGGAATAATGGGCGTAAGGTGATGGATAGCCCCAGTCGCCTGTTGAATCGGCAATGGTGTACGAATCAATTTGCGGGAAAGACTGTGACCCCGTCTGCGGACTTTCGGCCGGTTTGCCGGTGCTGCAGGCCGGTAATGCCAGCAGGGAAAGAAGAATAACTGGAACCATTATCCTGGGCAATATTCTCTTTATTGTTTTATTCATCAATAGCTTGTCCTTTCTTATATTTGAATCTCATGATGAGTGCCTAAAGCTGGTAACGTTATCAATTTCACCCCTGCGGTAGCGGTCTATTCCCAGCAGCATCCGGGCGAACTCCCTGACGCCGTCCATGCTTGGCCAGGCAAGAATCGGCTTATAGCCGCAGGCTGTCTCATCCGTGGCCATCCATAACGTTGCTTCACCCATTTCCCTGGAGACATCCAGCCTGAAATTGGTCATAGAGCACCTCCAATCAGGAATAGTTTTTGTCCTATCAGGCAATTACCCGATGATGGACATGCCGTCGCCACCCAGCTGGTAATACGGCTGCCCCGAGCAGGGCAGGCAGACAATTTTCCCGTCTTTCACCCTGGCGCGGGGCTCCATGATACCTTCACCGCATACAGAGCACGGTACGCTGGCAAATATGCGGGCATAGGCGGGAACGTCGTTTTTCACCTTCTGGATTTTGAGTACCTCTTTATCAGGGAGCTCAACCACCTTAAAAGATAACTCTCTCCATAGCCTGGTCAGGCGCTGGCTTTCTTCGTTGCTGCCGGAGCGCTTCACCACCACCTTTTCCCAGAGCTCTGTAGCCTCGGTGGAACGCTCCTGCGCCACGCGTTCAAAAATAGCCGATATTCTTACCCCTTCGCCCGTCCGTTTCGCCAGGGTGAAGGCCGTCTTACCATAATCGCGGTAGATGAGGGCGTTATTGCCCAGGGAGCAGCCGGTTACCATCTGAACCCCATCGGCAAAACAGCTATTGGTCTCCACCATAGCAACTACCTCCTCCATACCTGTCGACCTTACACCTAGCTCTCTAACCGCACGGGCAGCCGCCTTGACTCCCAGGGCAGACCCCGGGCAAAAGTGACCATGCAGCAAACCGCTGAGTCGCAATAATTTCTGCAAATCGCCAGTGGCTATAGCCTGTTCAATTTCTTGTCTGGGATTGTCTAAATCTCTTATATCCAAAGCCTCCTCCTGTTATGCATTGCATTTAGTAGTAACTGCAAATAGTTGCAATAACAGGGTAAAAAAATATATAGATTTTCCAGTTCTTCTAATTTCGACAACCTTCACAGAGCCCGCTAATAACAACATGGCTGAGGTCAACATGAAAACGGTATTTCTCTCCGAGCAGTCTTTCCATTGGTACGAAAAGGTTCTCATCAAGGTCAAAGGTTTTACCACATCTGCGGCACACCAGGTGGTGATGATGTCCTGCCTCGGCGTGGTGATAGATAAACTGGTCGCCTATCTCGCTTTTATAAACACAGCCGGCTTCTTCCAGGAGTTCCAGCGTGCGGTAAATCGTTGATTTGTGAACACCCGGCATTCTGGATTGGACATAAGAGATGATTTCTTCGGCAGTAAGCCGTGTCTGGGTGTCATGTATGATATCCAGAATCAGCTTTCTCTGTGGCGTAAGCTTGAGGCCCTTTTCCTTCAATGTAACAAAACAACTCATCGTCATTGCACCTAGTCGCAATTATAAGTTGGGGTAAGACCTTTTGTCAAGACCAAATAATACGACTAGAAGTTGCGGGTCCCATAATGTTCTCTGTATAATGTCTATTGATTACCTGCCAATTTAACTCGATTAAGAGAAAAGGAGGTGACGCTATGATAATGATGTACCGCTGAATTTGATTCGGTGCCAGTGCAGTGCGCGTGTCGCATTGTTCTTATCATACCGGCCGGAAGGACCATAGCGTTGCCTCCTTAACATCTTCAATTCAGTAACCTGCGAGCTCCTTCGTTATAGGTTTCTCCATGTAGCCGGACGAAATTTATGATGAAAGGAGCTTTTATGTCTTCTATTTTGCGTTTTCTTACGTCTCGCTGGGGACCGATTATCACCGGTACTGCTGTAGGTGTCCTTGCCCCCGTACTTGTATTTCTCGGTAATCCCGGCAACATGGGTATTTGCGTAGTCTGCTTCACTCGTGATATTGCCGGAGCGCTTGGCTTGCAGCGCGCTGGTGTGGTTCAGTACATCCGCCCTGAAATCATCGGGTTTGTGCTGGGTGCACTGGTGGCAGCGCTTGCCTTCAAAGAGTTTAAGCCACGCACCGGCTCAGCACCTCTGGTACGTTTCCTGCTGGGGATGTTCGCCGTTTTCGGAGCCCTGGTTTTCCTGGGATGCCCCTGGCGTGCCTATTTGCGTCTCGCCGGTGGTGACTGGAATGCCATCTTCGGTATCCTCGGTCTGGTAGTCGGCATAGGACTGGGTATCGTTTTCCTGCGTATGGGTTTCAGTTTGGGCAGGAGCCGCCCGGCACCCAAAGCCGTTGGTTGGGTAATGCCTGCTATCATGGTTGTGCTGCTTGTCCTCTTGGTTGTAGCGCCTCAGTTCGGGCGTGACGCCAACGGTAATCCGACCGGACCCATATTCTTCTCCACTACCGGACCCGGCAGTCAGCATGCACCATTGCTTATCTCTCTCGCTGTGGGGCTCTTTATTGGTTTTCTTGCTCAGCGCAGCCGCTTCTGCACAGTGGGTGCGGTACGAGACATGATAATGCTGAGGGACTCACATCTATTGAATGGCGTCATAGCGTTTATTATCGTTGCCTTTATTACCAACCTGGCATTAGGACAGTTCCACCCCGGATTTGTCAACCAGCCAATCGCTCAAACAAATGAGTGGTGGAATTTCGGCGGTATGGTATTAGCGGGTCTGGCGTTTACCCTCGCTGGTGGTTGTCCGGGCAGGCAGCTTTTCCTTACCGGAGAAGGCGATGCTGACTCTGCCATGTTTGTTAGCGGTATGCTTGTTGGCGCCGGCGTTGCTCATACTTTTAGCATGGCCAGTTCCACCGCAGGGCCCGGCGCGTTTGGACCGTTCGTGGTAATCACTGGTTTGGTTATCTGCATTATCATCGGACTAACAATGCGCGAGTCTTTGGTTATCGCTAAAGCTTAGGAGATTATTCATGAATAATTGAGGAGTTGACTAATATGGCTGTACTTAAACGACAACAAAAAATGAAATTAGAAGGTGGCGGCCTAGTACTTTTTCAAGAAGTATCACATGCCATGGCCGCAGAGAAACTGCTCAAAGCTGCCGGTTATATCGTAAGGTTGGTTGCTCCCCCACCTGAGCTACGCAAGGGATGTGACCTAGCTGTCGAAATAAACCTGGTTGAGCAGCCTGGCATTGAACGGTTGCTGAAAGAAAGAGACATGGACTACGTCAGCATTGACCCGATAAAGATAAAAACGGCACCGCTCCTTGATGTAGTCAAGGTAACTGATTTTGGCAAGTGGGTCATGGTCAAGGCAGGCAATATGAAAATCACCTACGAGAAGAATAGCGGCGTCATCGTAAATGTTTCCGGTGGGGGTTGTCCTGACATTCCTTATCTCCATGCGGAGCTAGTTGACAAACGGCTTGATGAAGCACCACGGCCAAAAGACCTGGGCTTTACCCTTTGCGCTTTGAATTTGGATAGGGCATTTGACGAGTGCCTTACACTATTTTCGGGAGGTAACCCAAAATGATGCTCACTGCTGGAACAGTCCCTATTAAAGATATGCCTCTTATCTTGGGGAGGGTCGCTCGCGAAGGTGATTTTCTCGTGGTAGATGCTAAAAGGATACCTTGCACCCAGGGAACCGGAGCGATGATTAGCGCCGCACTGTCCACTACCAGCTATCTCGGACTTGATGCTCCGCGTGCCCTGCTCGTTGGCGATATCGGCGAAGGCAAAGGGAGCCGCGAGCTGTATCAATACCTGATTGACCATATTGCCGAGCTTTCACCAACGGTGCTGGCGCTGCATTACTGGTTGCCTGACATGTCCCAGACACGGCAGCTATGCACAACCATAGAAAAGTGCGAAAGACGCCCAATTATGATTGCGGATGCCGCGTCCATGTATTCGGCGAAAGCCGCCGGATTGGCCGAGGCGTTTGACATTTTCACCCCTGATGCGACTGAGATTGCGTTCCTTGCCGACCCGGAAGCTACCCACCCTGCCTATATTGCTAGGCATCTGTTCGAGACCGATATAAGCCGGGCTCCTGAACTTGCACAGGCGGCTTATAAAAATCACGGTGCTGCCAAGCTGTTGCTGGTTAAGGGAGCAACCGACTTCATAATCAGAGAAGGCAAAGTTCTGGCTACCATCACCGAGCCGGACGTACCGGCATTGGAACCTATAGGCGGTACCGGTGATACCATTACCGGCCTGGTCTCAGCCCTTACCTTCGCTGAGCTGGAGCTGCACGAAGCGGCAATCATTGCCGCCAGAGCCAACCGCATGGCCGGGAAATATGCTGAGGTAACCCCAGCTACCAAGGTAAGGCAGGTTATCGCCCAGTTTCCAGCAGTGTTCAAAGATTATCTATGTCAGTGGAGTAATGTCTGCTACGTAAAAGGAGGAAACTAATATGGTCGAGGTTGATGTTCGTGGTTATTCCTGTCCTATACCGGTGGTCCGCACCAAAAAAGCGATGGAGCAGAACCCTCAAGAGATATTAACCGTGCTCACAGAAACAGCCACCTCCAAAGAAAATGTATCGCGGCTGGCGCAGAGTCAAGGGTATTCCGTTAAAGTCGAAGAAGTCTCCGGGGAATATCGACTAACCCTGACACCGTCAGGCAAGTAGGAGGAGATTGTGGCTATAGAAGTCGATGCACGAGGTCTCAATTGCCCCATTCCGGTAGTAAGAACAAAAAAGCCCTGGAAGGCATGGAAGAGGGTGACCTCACCGTTGTAATTGAGCGCCCGGACGGATGCCAGAATGTTCAGCGTTTTGCCGAAAGTCAGGGATGCAGGGTTACTGTTGATGAAAAGGACGGTTTCTTCTACATACATACTCGCAAAGAGAAAACGGCACAATCCGCTTCGCCCAAACAAAGCAGAGACGTAGTGTTTATTACTACCGACCGGCTGGGTACCGGTTACCAGCAGCTTGGTGAAATCCTTATGAAAGCCTTCCTGAACACGTTATGGGATGCCGAGCCGAAACCCGCCAAGCTTCTGTTCCTGAATGACGGCATAAGGCTAACCACTGAGGGGTCCGAGGTTCTGGAAAGCTTACGGCTTCTTGAGAAAGCAGGAGTAGAGATATTTTCATGTGGTATTTGTCTCGAATACTATCAACTAAAAGACAAGCTCAAGGTTGGGGCAGTAACCAATATGTACGAAACGGTAGAGGCCCTCCTTTCAGCAGGCAAGATTATTAAAATCTAGTGGAGAATTAAAATGAGTGAAGACAAGAAGCCACGTCTTACACAGACTGTGCGCGGTGCTGGCTGAGCCTGTAAGCTGGGTCCGGCGGACCTCAATAAGGCTCTGAAAGACTTACCTCTTACCACCCACCTCAACCTCATTGTAGGGATGGAGAGGGTGGAAGATGCCGGTGTTTACAAGCTAACCGATGAGCTGGCCATCATTCAGACGGTCGACTTTTTTACTCCCATTGTAGATGACCCCTTTACCTTTGGTCAGATAGCAGCGGCTAATTCTCTCAGCGATGTTTATGCCATGGGCGGGAAGCCCCTGACAGCGATGAATATTGTCTGTTTCCCGATTCAGACCATGGATGTATCCATACTCAAGGAAATCCTGCTGGGAGGATTGGAAAAGATGCGGGAGGCAGATGTGGTACTGGTGGGTGGGCATAGTGTGGATGACCAGGAACTGAAATACGGGCTTTCGGTAACCGGCACTATCCACCTGCAGAAGGTGCTACGAAAGGAAAACGCCAAACCGGGGGACAGGCTGATTCTGACCAAGCCACTGGGTACCGGCATTATCAATACAGCTATAAAGGCAGAAATGGCCAGCCGGGAAGCAGCGGAAATGGTTGCCAAATCTATGGCCATCCTCAATCGGAAAGCTTCGGAAATAATGCAGGAGATTGGAGCGAATGCCTGTACCGATATTACCGGCTTTGGTCTGCTGGGCCATGCCAGCGAAATGATTGAGAATACAGATATAGGTATGGTCATCTACGCCGAAGCGGTGCCGGTCTTCCCGGAAGCCGAAGAGCTGGTGGCTATAGGCATGATTCCGGGTGGTCTCTACCGCAACCGTGATTTCCGCAAGGACTTTGTGGAATTCAAATCTGATGTCGGACAGTTCCGCCGGGACATTCTCTTTGACCCCCAGACCTCTGGAGGTTTGCTTATCTCGGTGCCGGCGGATAAGGCACAGAACATGCTGGATAGGCTGCATCAGGCCGAGGTGGCAAAGGCTGCCATCATTGGTGAAGTTGTCGCCAATCCAAAGGGTAAGATAATTGTCGAGGCTATTTAACATACAGTTGGATTCGCTGGCTTATTGAGAGGGCTAAACGGAGACTTGGTAAGCTACCTGGCTAATTAGGTTACATCCATTTCATATTTGAGGATACAGTCCTCAAGGTAAACTGTGAACCGGACATTTTCCCCCTCCGCCAGGTGCTTTTCCGATTCAGCTCGCAGCTTTCTAAAATCGGCAGTCTCCAGGAAAAGCCTGAGAATCTCCAGCTTCTCTTCTTTTTCCGTGTCCTCTACTTCATTCCCAAGTAGCATCTGTGCGAGTTCGGCATGCTTTCTCCTGGCAATTGTCTCAATGCAGTGCTCAAGGTCTGGAACCAGTTCAATTTTCAACACGTCGTATTTCCCCTTTTCTCCAAAAGAAGGCTATCTGTTCCTTTACAGTATCAGATTTAATAGTCCCCCGACTATTAACGCCGCAGAAATCATTATCCCAACTGCTTTAAGCATCTTTACTACGCCAAGCTCCCTTAGAAGAACAACAAAACTAGCAATACACGGGAAGAACATAGCCAGCACCACGCTGCCAACTACCAGTTGTTTGGCAGTAAGGCCCAGCGGCGCCAGCATGCCCACCGCCACATCCTTGCGCAGGAAACCAATGACCAAGGCGGTGACCGCCTCCTTGGGCAGACCGAGAAGACCAGTCACCACCGGCGCGGTGAAATTGGCAATAGCATCAAAAACCCCGAAGAAATACAATATGTTGATTATCAAGACACCACCTAGAATAATTGGAACAGCCTCCACCAGGAAGCCGTAGACCCTCATCCACAATTTTTGTAATACCGCTCGCCATAGCGGCAGGCGATAGGGTGGTATTTCAATGAGTAGCTCTGGAGTGAAGCCTTTCACCGCATGGCGGAGTATAGTACCCAAAATAATCCAAGCTACAAAAAGTGTCCCGTAGACGATGGCAACGTATTGTCCCCCACGCTCACCCACTAAGCCAAAGACCATAGCCTGTAGAGCAGCACAGGGCACGGCAACCGAGATAAGCGTAGCGGCAATGAACCTCTCTCTTTTGCTTTCCAGAATTCGGGTAGCCAGAATAGCCGGCACGTTGCAGCCGAGTCCGAGAAGAGTCGGAATAATAGCATAGCCATGCAAACCGAGACGATGCATAATAGTATCCATCAAGACCGCTAAGCGCGGTAGATAACCCGCATCCTCCATCAGGCCAAGTACCAAGTAGAAAGAAAGAACGTAGGGCAGAACCATGGCAAAGGGCACATAAAGTCCGCTGGATAGTAATCCGAATGACTGAACAAAGTTAACTTCACCTCCGATGAGCTTGCCAACGATGACATCATGGAGAAAACCACTGCCTCCAAGGAACTCGCTTAACCTTGCCAGTACCGGTGCCCAGAGATTATTGAACAGGGGTTCAAAAACGTAGCCAATCAGGCTCTCGCCAATGAAACGAATTACCAGAAAGGCTAGAGCCAGAACAACTAAAGCAATAATACCTCCGGTTAATGGCTTAACACTGGCATCGGACAGCCTCTCCCGCCAGGTATGGTGACGATGGGTAACCTGTTGGACCTGCTCTATGATACTGCCAATGGTAGCCCAGCGCTCATCACGACTATGAACCGCAGCATCAGCTAATATAGCTCTGGGAATATTTTCCACCAGTTCTTTTATGCCTTCACCAGTCACTGCTACAGTGGGAATAATGGGCACTTTCAGAAGCTCTCTTAGTTTGTTCAAGTCGATACTTATTCCGCGATGCTTGGTGTCATCCCACATGTTGAGGGCGACTATCATCGGGATTTTCCGCTCTAATAACTGCAAGGTTAAATACAGATTTCTTTCCAGGTTGGTAGCGTCAACCACATTAATAACCGTATCCGCCGAACTTAACATACTAACGGCTACTTCCTCAGCATCTGAAACTGGGTCCAACGTATAAGTACCGGGTGCATCAAAGACCTCAACCGTCTCTCCTCCGAGCTTCATATGCCCTCGTTTGTACTCTACCGTTTTCCCTGGGTAGTTACCGACAATAACATTGATGCCGGTTAAACGGGTGAAGATGACGCTCTTACCTACGTTGGGATTGCCTATTAATACTATTTTCCTCATTGTGCTGGAACCTCATCTAGCTCAACTATTATCTTACCAGCCATCCCGAAGCCTATAGCCACCTGGGTCCTATCTACTTCGATGGTTACCGGCCCGTGCATAAACCCTGAGCTGAGTTTAGTGATTCTCCTCCCTGGTCTGATGCCCAGGGCAGCAAGACGATTGACCATACCGTGCCCGCCATCGATTTGAGCTATTCTCCCGCCCTCGCCGGACTTCAAGTCTTTAAGAGTCTTTATCTGCATCGCTATCTCCTAATATGGTTGATATTGATAATGATAATTATTCGCAACTAATGTAGCAAAAAAATTATTTCCTTTTCTCTTTGCACTTCGGGCAATAGCCTTCCATTTTTAACTGGGCCAAAGTGATATCAAAACCTTTCTCATGCTGTATCCCGGCTATGGCTTCAGCAATAAGCGGGCTATCAAACTCAACGACCTGCCCGCAGCCAAGACAGACCAGGTGGTGGTGCTCCGTCGTACCCTTTATCTCATAGTGGGAATGTGTCTCGCCCAAGTTGTTTTCAGCTATCATCCCGAGTTCCTTGAATAGTTTCAGGTTACGGTATACCGTGGCCAGGCTGATACGTGGTTCCTTTGCCCTGGCGCGGCGATACAGCTCACCCGCATCCAAATGCCTGTCAGCCTGCCGGATAAGCTCGAGGAGTAAACTACGTTGGGTAGTTACCGGTCGGCCCGCTATTTGATTTGAATATTTGCGAATGGTTTTCATTCCCATTTATTGTAGCCGTTACCTTGTGCTTTGTCAACAATGCCCAATGGAGGCAAGCTGGTGAACTTCTGGCCGATAGTTTGTTGCCAAAAATAAACGGTAGGGATGATAATAAACCAAGACCTTTATTGAGTAAGAGAGACAACTGAGTGAAAAATGAAGGGTAGCTACATATTACTTTTAGAGCTTGGTGAATCGCAGTACATTCCCGTTGGGCAATTGGGTGTTCTATATTTTACTGAAGGTTTCTATGCTTATGTCGGCTCGGCGTTGAATGGAATTGAGACAAGAGTAGAACGACATTTCAGACGGAATAAGAAGCATCACTGGCACATTGATTATGTGCTCGACCGGGCAAGCATCTATGAAGTCGTTCTTGTCCCTGTGAAAGAAAGATTAGAATGCACTCTGGCAAGGGCTCTGAAAGAAGAGCTTCTCTGTATCCGCCGCTTTGGCTCAAGCGATTGCCGTTGTCCGGGACACCTCTTCTATGCTACCGGAAAGAACGAGCTTAATGTCCAGGTGGCTGAAGTATTAGCAAACCTAGGTATTAATTACTATCGCCACCTCTCCCGCAGGGCAATCCGCTGCACCTCTCGCTCCTGCTCCTCCAGCCTTTTCTCTTCCTCTTCCCGCTTCTGGCGACATGCCAGACATTCTCTGGCCCTCACCTCTCGCGGCGGCTGGAAGAGGAAAAATGTAGTTACCTCGCCCTGGAATTTGCCGCCGCAGGTGCGGCACTCACACTCCTCTGTCCTCGTTTCCTTCATCGGCTTCTTCTCCACTGACGATGACTGTGAGGCCGGCTTTTCTAGAACGCTCGACATAGTCCTGAAGAGAGTCTGACTTACGTGCTGAAGCCCCTCGCCCCTCTGATTCACGCTGTTCATACTGCCTCCTTTCACTGGTGGTCATGGCTTGATTCTGGCCCTCTTTGGGGCTAGCGGGTAAAGCCTCCCCACGCCTCACAAAATTCCCGATATCCTCGTTAACCCACACCATGCTTACGAATTCCCCGTGCCGCTGCTGTACCTTAGCCCTCCAGCAGCTTAGTATGTCGTCCCGGGTAAAGCCTCGTGAGAGCATTTTCTTGATGAACTGCCCTTCTTTGGCGTGGTTCGGGATAGGGTCTCTTTTATTGGTTGCCTCAGGGTATCCAAAGAACTTTCTGATTTCGTCAAAAATTTCGCGTACTCTGGGGTCGGGCGGCTTTTTATTGCCGCCCCCTTTACCGACAGGTAAAGGGGTTACTAAATCTTTCTTCTCCCCTCTCCCCTCTCCCTCTATATAGTGTTGGTTCAACGTTGGTTTAACTGTTGGTTTAACAGTCAAACCAACGTTGAAGGGGAGCTCATCATAGGTTAGAATTGCTATCCCTGCTGATTTTGCCACTGAGTCGGTAATATTCTGGCGGTCTCGACCGATTAGAAATGCAAAAACCGGCGCGGAATCCTGCATTTTCAATGCGGAAATATAGCGGGAAACTTGTCCAAGATGGTTAATATGAAGCGAGAAAGGCTTCACTTCGATCAAAATAAGGCTGCCGGTTTTGGTTCGCGCGAGGATGTCAATATATAGATTGCCAATGCGTTTCTCAGACTCCACTAAAACTATTTCGTCACCTGTTGGTTGCCATTCGTTTGCCCAGAGGCGTTGAACCAACGTTTCTTTAACGGGCTTTTCGTGCTGGTTAACTTTCAACTCTCTTTCGCATATATATTGGGGCTTGCCCTGCCTCTTTTCGAAGTTTATGACTTCCAGACAGTTGCTTGAGTTCCATCTTAGTGAGTCCAGTTCTATCATTTTTGAAATGCAACTCTTTAGCGAAGAAACTTCACGATTTGTTAAATTAAGGGCTTGCGAAATGTCACGAACCGTCATCGGTTGCGTTTTGGTTAGCATCAGTTCCCCTCTTATTGGAGACTGCCCGGCGAGAAGCAGTATTCCAACCCAACACCACTTCTCGGCACCCGACAGTCTTGTCATCTTGGGGTCGCCTAGTATGTCGAACCACAGCTTGATCCAGGGCAGTGGACGTCGACCTCTTGCCAAACTTACTCTCCTTTACTAATACCCTCGTGATGGCTCTCTTCACGTTTAATAATTAGTTCTTCTATCAGTCCAGCTAATTCGTGGTAGAGCAAAAATTCCCCTGAACTGGGTGATAGCTCTCTTGCCAAAATTTTCTGAAGAGTGTCCCCAGATTCACACGCGTCTTCCTCGGTTACCCTTCCTCGCCCCAAGCATAATTTTCCGCTTCCACCTCTTGCTGGTAGTGGCTGCACTCCGCTTCTTCACACGTATATGGCCAATGGCACTCAAGCATATGACCATAAGGGCAAAACATACACGCCATCGGGTTGAGACCGCCGGCCTCACACTCCCCACGCTCAATCCGCCCGATGCCGGTAGGAAAGCGAACGTTCTTTTCCAGCTCGGCGATATGCTTGCGGCTCTCTTCGTCCATCATGGCTTAATCTCCGATTCTCCTGTTTCGCTCTTAATGTAGGGCTTTAACCGGTATGATCGGGAAGGGTGGCGGAGCAGCCGCAGCGCCTTTTCTTCAATCTGGCGGACTCGCTCCCGGCTTACACTGAACTCCCGACCTACCTCCTCTAAGGTGCGGCACCGGCCATCGCCAAATCCAAACCTGAGCCACAGCACCCTTTTGCCTTTGACGGCAACGGCCGGGGCACGCTCTACTAAAGCCAGGGTATTGAGGACGGAATCAATCGCATCGGCTAAACTGACGCCGTCTATCTTGTCGGTAAGGTCCTCATCCCTGAGCTGGCGGCGAAACAGCGCCGACATTAACCTCGTTTCTGCTTTCATCTCCGCCTTACGGAGGAAGCGCCAGTGGGAATAATACAAGTTTAGCTCTGTATCCGGGTCAGGTACGGTATGCTCTAAATCGGCATGGTAAATATCCGGATAATGACTCATTTCGCGTTTCTCCTTAAATAGCTCCGCCGGTAAAAGCCTGGATGTGGGGGAAGCCAGGCTCTATGCCGGTGATGAGCTCATGACACTGCTCTTTGCTGAGGGCCGGAGCAAATAGAGCGATGCTGACCTCTTTACCTTTGAAATGCTTTTGCTCACAGTCCCGGATAGCTTGCAGCAGAACCCGTATGTCTTCCCTGGCCAGCTCCTCGCTGTAGATGACTATATTTACTTTCATCTTGCCCCCTCTCCTCGGCCATTCAGCCGTATCTGGTATGGCACTGCCCGCCCCAGCGGTATTTCGGCTATGTCTACCTCTTTAAGACATCCCGACTCCTTCAGAAGGCTAATCGGCACCGGGAAAAAGAAGGTGACGCGGTCGTTGTCGGTTATGGTGTGCGCAATGGCGAGCCGCCTCCCCCGCATGAGGTGCTGAAAAATGGCCCGGCGTGTACCCGCGGTGTGGATGTCCAGTATTCTCAGCCATTGGGGTACAAAGTAGATCACCCTGCAGGCTGAGGTGGTATAGCCCCAGGAGAGGTAAGCCTTCATGCCCCCCTTTTCCAGGCGAAATACCTCCCAGGGCACCTTCGATGTCTGGGCGATCCTGGTGTCCGTCTTTCCTTCAACAAGATGCACCGTGCCATTGGCTAAGAAGCAGCGATAGTCCCGGCGACGCCTCTCTCTGCCGACAGATATCACCTTGACGTATTCACGCTCCAGGTAGCGGGCTATGTAGGCTTCGGCGGGCTCACCTATCCGCATGAGCTCGCTGTCATAGCTCCGGGCTTTATCGCTTCGGTTTTTCATAGCGTTCCCCAGGATTCCCAGTTTGGCCTCCTCTTCCTGGCAAATAGCTCAATATAAGGGCCGGGGTACATCCTCTCGATGATTTCGTACACCAGCTCCGGCTTCGCCGAGTGCTCCCTCTTTGGGACAACGATAATCGACGGCACAAGACTACCTGACCGGGGCAGGCATGACCCTTTCGTGGCGGCAAAGAGGAACTCATGCTGGCTGTAGTTGTAGAAGCCCAGCTTGCCGTAGGTGCTCTTGTCCTTAATCCAGACGAACGAGGCTTTGTACTGGAAGCCCCATCTGTAACACAGCCTCAACCCTTCCGGCAGGAAAGGGCTGGTCACCCAGAGAAAAAGGACGCCGTTATCCCCTGTGAGGGAGACGATGTCCAGCCCTGCCAGCTCCTCCAGGGACATCGCGGGGTAGTGACTCTCGGCGCTCCCGCCCAGTCCGGAGTTGTCGTACGGCCAGGGCGGGTCGGCGTAGATGACCTGGTACTTGCCAGCAGGGAGACGGGGCGCGTCAGCTACGCTTCTCCTCTGTACCGCCTGCTTTGCCTGTGAATAAGCTTTGGATATAGTAATCCCGTCCGGCTTTATCTCGGCCAGGAAATCGGGCGCATTTTCGGCAATATACTCCAGCCTGTCCCACTGCCTGCCGGAGCTCAGTCCAATCGCCCTGGCAATGATATCCCGGGTCTTGCCGCCATATGGTGGTGGACCGTTGGCCACCACCATATCTCTTTGCTGCACTCCCCTTGTCACCAGGTAGGTAGCTTCTTGCCTTAGCTTCGCCCTCGCCGCCTCAATCTCTTTCAGCGCCTTGCCTTCGTGGTACAACTGCTGGCCGGTCTTAATGCGGTAGCGGTTGAACTCGATGATAGCCTGTCGTTCATCCAGCTCAGAGGGGTAGCTGGTGCGGATGACCGGAATCGACACGCGCAGCCCCTCCTGATAAGCGGCCTGGGCAGCACGCCACCGGCGGTGGCCGGAGATAATTATGCCTTTCGTGGTGACATACAGGGGTTCGAGAATGCCGTGTTGCTTGATGCTCTCCAGCAAATCCTGGAAGCCGTCCTCCCCGTAGAGCCCGACGCTGTATTCGTTGGGACTCAAAAGGCCCGGGTCATCAAGCCACTCTATTGTTCCGGACGCCTGGTCAACCATTTCTAGACGCTAGCTCCTCATTACCTGTGTCGGGCGCTTGCCCGACATCTGGCTATCTCTCTGCACCACGCACCTCGCACACACCCTCCTGTCCTCGGGCAGGTAGTAATCCTTAAAGCTCCGGCCGCACACACGGCACTTGTAGCGACGGAGCCGGCCGTATTTCATGCGCCTGGTGATGGGTTGCTCCGGATATCCCATCATCCGTACCTGACGGCCAGTATTCTTCTATAGCATTCGCTCGGCAGCTCAGTTATCTCGTTGGCCGAGCTCACATTCAACTCTCGATAGACATCGGCGGGCTGCATCTTAAAATCATCATGGCATGCACGTAGGAGCTCGTTGATTGTGTGGACGGACTCAGGGTCTCGCTTCGGCTTAGCCGGAGACGCCGCGCCGCCTGGCTTTTGTCCCGGCTCTTCCCCATTGCCGTGCGAATCTTCCTCGGCCTGGCTGTTGGCCGTGGTAGACCCCTCAGCCTCAGCCAGTACCTCCGGCGGGAACAGGTCTTCGGGCGGCTCCTCTTCCTCGACTTCAGGCATGGCCAGACGCCTGGCCGGCGCCTTCAGGGCCAGCCGCTGCAGCTGGCTCAGCTTCAGGTCGCTCCTGAGATGCAGCACGTGCACCGTTTTTTTCTTCATCCCGGGCGGGGTTACCTCACGGGGCTCCAGGGACAGCGTCAGCGGTATCCCGGATATTCGGCCACACAGCCCCCGTATGACATCAATGCAGGAGTTTATGTTGACGATGGAGTAAAAGGAGCTGGTGTCCAGCTGCCATACCCCGAGACCCGGTACGTCGGGGAGCACAAAGAGCAGGTTCATCACCCGGCGGCACTGGGGACGGATATGCTCATCCGGGTCGCCCACCGCCTCCGGGCAAGTGTCAGGGTCGCAGGTCATCTCCCGAAACTCCCAGCGCTCGGTGGTGTGATCGGCCGCACCGCCGGTCTCCGTGTCGACCTTCCTGGTGCACTTTACCCCGTCGCCGCGGCAAACCAGCCCCTGGGTGAGGGAGTAGCATTTGAGGAACTGGGGGGCGAAGACCTCCGCGTCCTCGACCGGGAACAGGATGCTCAGCTTCTTTGGCGCATCCCCCACGTAGGGGCGGATTTCCTCGGGCACGTTAAAATGGTCTAGCGCCCTGGGATAGGGGTTTTTCCCCGGTGCCTTCACCTTCTCACCGAGCCTTATCTTCCCCAGGCGCGGCAACCGGCGTATCTCGCTGATTCCCTTGATTGGACTCATTTCGCCACCTCCTTATAAATCGCCATTGCATTGTCAGGTAAAACCCTGTCTTTACCCGTGTGAACATCGTAGTCTTTCAGGATAGTGCCGGCTTCCTGGCTACCCCTTAAGGCCATGTCCCACCAGAACACCCCATGTACCTTGCCAAAAAGCCCCCGGCCGATGGTGTAGTCCTTGAAATGCCCCCGGCAGATATGCAAAGCCTTTTTCAGGCCAGTGTGCTGGATGTCGCCTTCCCTCTCCAATAATCGCTTCACCGGGTGGATTTCCAGAATCTTGTAGACGGCGAGCGAGGGATTACCCCGCCTAACCCTGGCCCGGTTCAGCTTCGGAGAAGGAGCGATAGTCTTCAGGACCACGTTCTTGCAGTGCATGAAGCTCAGGGTGAGCAGGGGAACGTTGAGCAAGGCGCTGATATTGCCCAAAACCTCCGCCTTTAGGGCTTCGTCAGCGCTCAAGTCTTCGCCCAGCTTCTCGTCCAGGATTCCAACCTCCAACTTATCATTGAGTAACACCGGCTTCCCATCGTCTCTGGCAAGCCAGAATAAGGATAGCTTCGGGAAGGCAATCCCGGTGTCACAGGTTTCGAGAAAAGGGTAAGCGACGCTCACCCAGCGTACCTTCTCCTTTTCGATGAGCTCCTGGGCAGGTTTTTTAATCTTCTCGTACCAGCTCATGACAGCGTCTTCCAGCTCTTGGGGAAGGGAGTCATATTGACTCATTCGAGCCCTTAGCCAGAAGGCTTCTCTGGACAACCGGAGCCGTTCTGCCGGGTCAGACAGGGTAGCCGGTTTCGTCAACAGCAACGCGTCCAGAAGCCTTCGCGGCTCCGGGTCTTTCATTTCAACTTCGCGGGAGAGGATTAGCGTCCCATACTTCTTCACCGTGCTATCGAGGCTTATTCTGCCCAGCTTTTCGCTGAGGCTGTGCCGTGGCATCGAGTGTTCAATAAACATTACGGGGAACGGAGGAGCCACGTTGGGAAAATCTCTCGCCATGTCCCAGTCCTCCTGGGGTGTTTCGCAGTAGAGATAATGAGCCACATTATCAGCGAGGATAACCTCAGCCTCTCTTAGCCTGGCAAGAAGGAACGACTCCAGCTCTGTTGGCCGTCGTGGCGGGTGCTCTCCTAATTTGATTATTCGGTCGATAAGCATATGGTTTGCTCCTTAGGTTGCTCTGCTTTGGCTCTGGTGAGCTTGGTCCTGGCAGCTTGCACCGCTTGAGCCAGGTCAGCCGATATCGAAAGGTTAGGGTCGGCATGGTGGTCATGGGTGATGTCGAGCTGGTAGATGTAGCTTGCCTTACCCGCCATCCAGTCGCCATTGTTGAGCCTGGCCACAAAAAGGCCCCCAGCGGCTAGGTTCCCTAAAGTTTCCAGGCTCTTAATGGTCTGCTCCACCAGGTATACGACGGAGGGACTCATCAGCAGCCGGTGCTCAGCCAGGCTGTCCTTCCAGAAATGAATGAGTGAATCAAGCTCTTTCACTTCGGTGGGCTTTACCTCTGCTTCCATCTTCTTGCCCTCCTGGTACCTGTCGCATTCTCTGGGCGTGTCGCCTTTTCTGTTGCGAGCCGTGGTAAAGCGGCAGCCGCCCTGGCCGGTAGGCTCACCGAAGTAGGTCAGGCTTGGCTTCCAATAGGCACAATCGACACACCTGTGAAGCTCGAGTTCTGGCTTCAACCACACGTCTGCCCTCCATCATCGTAGTCGGCGCATTTCACACAAACCCTGGTGCTCCTGCCCCGGAGGACCGTGAGCAGTGGAACTGAACTGGTGAGTCGTCCCCGGACACAGCTGACCTGGCCGTCCCTGACCACGGCGTTGAAGCAATCATAGGTAATACGCCGCTTGCTCCGGGCTTTGTCCCGCTTCGCCTCTAACTGAGCGGCCAGAGGCTCGTCGAAATACCTGCGGTCATTGTTTGTGCTCAGAGTTTTCCTCCCATTTTGCTTTCCTGGACCGGTCGCCTTCAAAGTGCCGCTCATTGCCGCCTGCCTTTGCCAGGCGCCGCCGGTGAGCCGTTGCTATGATACGAGCCAGTATCCTGAGCCCGTCAGCCATGCGCTGTTCCACCGCCGGGTCAGAGCTATCCTTGATGGTCACCGCCGTTCTCCTCAATGATGAACAGGTCGTCGAAGGTGTATCCCGGCATATGCCGCAGTATCAGGCGCCTCATCATCGGCGAGGCTTCTCTTCGGCCGCTGATGATGTGGGAAAGGTGAGCGCGGGAGTAGCCGATCATTTCGGCCAGGTCGCGCTGGGAGAGGTTTTTGCGGCTCAAGGCGATTTCAAAGGCGCTGCGATTTACCCTTACCCTCACCATATGAAATACTCCAGCACACAAATCGGTTACTGTAGTATGTTAGCACTGTCTTGACAGCTTGTCAATAGTCATGGTATACTATAGCAGTCGTAAAGGATACAATAGTGTTTGACTTAGTGTCCAAAAGGTGCTATTATCTCAACAAACAGGAGGTGACGCGTGATGGTGGAAAACTTCGGCAAGTACCTGCGCACTCTGAGGAATGAGAAGAAGCTCTCGCTTCGAGAGGTGGAGAAGCTGTCTGGCGTATCCAGCTCTTATCTCGGCCTCATCGAGCGCGGGCAGCGCCCCATACCGGGCGCGGATGTCCTGAAGAAACTGGCGCCGGTCTATGACGTCCCGGTGAGGGACCTCTTGACTGCCGCCGGCTATCTCAAGGACGAGAAGTATTCACTGAGCGAGGAGGAGGAGGTGGAGATGGCCTACCGCTACGTCATGAACGACCCCCGGTACAAGTCCGGCACCCGGATTACGGGCGGATTGACGACGGAGGTCAAGCGCTTTATCGTTGAGATGTACGAAAAAGCTACCGGCAAGAAGCTCTTGCCCTGAGGGAGGAGCGCCATGGAGAACTTAAGTGACCTGAGCCTTTTCTGCATGGTCCTGGTGAAGGATTGCGGCTCACCCGGCGCCCTCTCCGAGGAGGAGAAGGCGGAGGAGTTCAGGAAGGTCTACCTGCGTGACCTGCCGCTGAACGTCACGACCATTAAGGCGGCGGCCAGAGCCTGTGGTATTAACCTGGTCAGCATGAGTAAGATGCCGCGAAATGTGCGCGGCTATAACGAGATGCTAATAGACGAGAAGATAGTAGACAGCAAGAAAACCATCTACTACCGGGAAAATGACACGGCAAGCGGCATTGAGAACACCATTCTCCACGAAACAAGGGAGATGATGGAGCGTATCTTTCCCGAGGTGTGCCCCGGCTATTGCCCGCTGAGGACGCTGGCCACCCACCTGGCCGCCAACCGGTTCGCCGCCGCCGTCCTTCTACCCCGGAAAAGCTTTGAAAGCAAGATGTATAAAACCGGGCTTGACGTCGTCGCCCTGGCCGACTTCTACCAGAAAAGCTGCTCGCAGGTGCTGCTGCGCATGGGGGAGGTGCTCCAGGGCAGGCTCTTCTTCTACGGGGCGCTCTATGAGCTTCTGCCCGATGTTGAGCCGGACTGGATGGTCACCTACTGGACCAGGAGCTGGAATGAGGAGTTCCCTGAGGCTAATGTCCACGGAGCTGAGTTCCTGTTTCCCCGGAAGAGACACCAGGTGATTCCCGGCTCCCTGGTAAGCCGGGTCATTGAGGAAGGGAAACCGTACTTTGTCCGGCGCATAACCCTGCTGGAAGACGATGACGAGGAGGGCCTGGCTGCTATCGCCCAGCCATATGCCCCACGGGGAGATATCCTTACCAAGGTAGCCCTGGTGGTAATACTGGGACGAGACAGGAAACTTATAGAACCGCAGCTTGAGGGCACCGGGCCGATAGCCATTGAACATTTCCATCGGCACCTGTGAAGCATAAAGACATAAGGAGCGAAATATGGCTGAGCAGAATCGAGAAAAGCTTGGCAGTTATCTCAGGGAGTTGAGACGGCAGAAGCGCCTGAGCCTGCGGCAGGTCCAGGGAGAGATCGGGGCGTCGGGCTCTTACCTCTCGCAGGTGGAGCAGGGCAAGCGTCACCCCAGCGCCCACCTCCTGCGAAAGATAGCGCCGACTTACGGCGCCAGCGTCAGGGACCTGCTTGTTATGGCCGGTTACCTCAATGAGCCCGAGGTCAACATGAGCGACCAGGAGCGCATTGAGTGGGCTTTTAATTGCGTGGTGTCGGACCCGGCGTATCAGTATGGACGCAGCCTGGCCAACTCTGCCGGGCTCAGCCTGGAAGCTAAGAGCTCTATTGTGGAGGTATATGAAAAGCTGACCGGGAGGAAGCTGATTTGAGGCGGAAAGATAGTCATTGATTTCTACGTAGTATTGAAACATTGATGAAATTAGAACGAGGAGGAAAAGATGAACGACACGGCGAAAAAAGTGGCCATCTATGCCCGGGTGTCATCAGACCGACAGGACACCGACCTCTCGATTTCCGCCCAGCTTAAGGCGCTCCGTGAGTATGCTTCGCGAAGCGGCCATATTGCGGTGAGAGAGTTTGTTGATGAGGCGGAAAGCGGGCGCACCGCCGACAGGCCGGCCTTCAGGGAAATGATTTCCATGGCCCGCCGCCTGTCAAAGCCCTTTGACCTGATCCTGGTCTGGAAGTACTCCCGCTTCGCGCGCAGCCGGGAGGATTCCATCGTCTACAAGACCCTGCTGCGCAAGAACGGCGTTCAGGTAGTCTCCATTACCGAGCCCTTCGAAGATACCCCTACCGGCAGGCTCCTTGAAGCTATAATAGAGAGCCTGGACGAGTTCTACTCGGCTAACCTGGGGCAGGAAATCATCAGGGGCATGCGGGAGAGCGCTTCAAGAGGTTTCTACCTGCACAGCCGGCCGCCCTATGGCTACCGCAAGATAAAGGTAAAGGACGGCGCCAAGGAGCGCCCAAAGCTGGAGGTCGACCCTAACACCAGTCCCATCGTGACGCGAATCTTCCAAATGCTGCTTCGGGACAGCGGGCTTACCGAGATCGCCAAATCGCTGAACAGGGAAGGCATTCCGGCTCCCAAGGGGAAAAAGTGGAATAAGACCACCCTGCACAAGATAGCCACTAACGAAGCCTATACCGGAACTTTGGTCTGGGGTATACACGGTAAGAGCCAGGAACCAATAAGAGTGGAGAATGTCTGGAGCGCCATTGTCGATAGGGAGACCTTCAATAGGGTGCAGGAGCTGCTTAAGCAGCGCTCCCCGGTCATGTCCCACCCCAGGCGCGTGGTCAGCCCCTATCTCCTCAGCGGCATCGTCCGCTGCGGGCGCTGTGGCAAGGCTCTCATCGCCAGCGAAGCCAAGGGAGGCCAGTTCACTTACTACGTCTGTGGCACTCTAATTCGCCAGGGGGCGGGCTCATGCGATACGCCTTATCTCAATGCCCCGAAATTTGAACGCCTGGTCATAGACAAGATAAAAGAGCATATCCTCACCGAGGAGAACCTTCGCGAGTTGGTGCGACTGGTGAACGAGGAGATGGATGCCCAGGCAAGTGAGTACAGAGAGAGATTGGATACCATTATGCGTGAGATCGATGAGACCAACCATCGCCTCAGCCGGCTCTATGACGCTCTGGAAACAGGTAGCCTGACCATGGAGGATCTGGCGCCCCGAATCCGCGACCTCCGGCAACGCCAGAAACAGTTGGAAACTTCCCGATTGGAGCTGGAAACCAGCCTGTCCGACCGCCGTGTGGAGTTGGCAGACCTTGGGCTGGTGACAGAATACGCTGCGGACCTGAGAAACGCTCTGACTTACAGCTCACTCGCCGACCAGAGGGCGTTCATCCGCAGTTTCGTAAAAGAGGTGAAAGTTACCGGCACTGATGCCTTGTTGACCTACACTATGCCGCTACCACCACAGGGGATAACCCAGGAGTGGGCAGGAGTTCTTAATACAGTACACTCAAGTGGAGATAGGGGGATTCGAACCCCCGACCTCTGCGATGCGAACGCAGCGCTCTCCCAGCTAAGCTATATCCCCACGCTATTACGAAATTATAGCATATGTCCGGCTTTTGATAAATGTTTATGAAATCTCCTTGAAATTAACGGTATAATCTTTTATAGTTCCCTCTATCGCTGCCCGTAAAGGATTAAAAATGTTTAATCTGAAAAAAGCCTTTTTTCTTTTATTGAGCGTTGTATTATTTACTTTGCCGATTTATACGTGCTCAGGTACTCCTGTTTCAACATTTTCCGATGGAGATATGGCAGGAAATCTAAGTTTCTTTGTCCGTGATG
>Ga0315298_1004007_pt1 | contig 22554 bp, 22 predicted proteins | sample WHS_1_MG_FD_203077 | JGI IMG/M metagenome (GOLD analysis project Ga0315298, IMG submission 203077) | Extremophilic microbial mat communities from Washburn Hot Springs, YNP, Wyoming, USA - WHS_1_MG | ecosystem: Environmental > Aquatic > Thermal springs > Hot (42-90C) | place: USA: Wyoming...
GAGTGGATTACTGGCCACCGGTATCTTACATTTCAGGAACCGGACGAGAGTGTCATTGAAAAACAAACGGCACTGGCAAAGGCTACTTAACAAGGGGCAATTTACAGAAAAAATTGGACAGAACCAATAAATTGTGAAGAATCCCAATTTCACAATTATAGGAATAATGGCTACATCGGAGTCGGAATAGTAATCAATAATACATCTTCACAATCTCTTTCAAATGCTTGTCGGACCACTTACAGTATGTATGCGGATATGAAAACGGTCTTCCAGGGCGATATGATTTTCGTTCATGCGGGTGAATATATTTATGGAGTTTTTAAAGCTGAGAGCACTTTTAAAGAAGACCGCGATGTTAATCGGCAGTTTTTAAGTGCCAATATTCATTATAGACAAAACCCCAATAATCCTTACTCAGGATGGCAAACAATGGTAAACGAGCCGTTGGAAAATATTCAAATTCCACCTGCAGATTATAGGCAATTCAGCATCTCTCACTATTTTGAAAATGATAAAAATCTATGTTCTGAAAAAGGTTTCCTCGCAAATGAAGTTTTCAATCTAAAACGAAAAGGGAAAATATGGTCAATTCCAGAGAGATGGAAGTATCCTGATGCAGCGAGAACTATTAGGCCTATAATGCTTACAGAAGCAAGGGAGCTCATTAAATTATTAGAGAGAGAAAATAATTCAGGTAACATCCTTATTATACAACCTAAAGATTTAAGTAGTTTCTTAGATATTCAATTAATTCTCGATCCACGGATTGTAGAAGATGAAAAGATAATAGAGGCGTGGCTATGTGAAAATTTAGGAACCCCACAATTAAGGAACATTTTTGGTAATTTTACTTGCTATGGTAATAATGTTCAAATAGGATATCTTCAGGGAGTTGATATTTTTGGATATATTGAGGGTGCGCATGGGATAGTTAAGTACAAAGTTATTGAAATAAAAACGGGTGCTTTGACCTTTGAGGATAACAGCGATGTTATTAAACAGACTTTGGGATATATGGATTGGGTCATCGAATTTTTGGGAAATGGCGACACTAAAATCGTAGAGGGATATATTGTTGCAAAATTATTTGACCCGCGTTTTCAAGATTTTGTGCGGTCTCATAACCATGTAAACATTGGGAGGCATCTCTCGCTTGTAGAATTTGATTATACTCCTCCACAGTATATCACCCTCACTTTGAGGAGAATAGTCTGAGGTTACTATGAAAGTAAAAATCACTATTGAGGAGATCAGAAAATACCTGGATATTGAAACGCCTGAGTTTCCAAGGTATGTGGCACCGCTTATCAATTTAGCAAATCAGTATGCACATGGAACGAGGCCAAAGGTAGTGGGTCAAATGAGCGAACTAATTCAAGAATTCGAAGGGAAAGCACTATCTGAATGGGAAGAGTGGTACTTGAAGAAAAAACCAGATGCAATAAAGAATGCTACAGAGAAGATACTCCAGAAGTTAAAAGAACTTAAGAATTCTTTGAATAAAATTGACCGAGCGATTGTTGAACAATGGGTAAGAGATTTGGTAATTGTAAAAACATTTGCAGGTTTGAGATTTCAGGAGGCAATTCTGAAGAAAGGTGCAGAAATTAAAGGAACAAATTATAGGCTAGCAGAACCTGATGAAGAATCAAGAGGGGTAGATGGTTACATTGGAGACATTCCAGTATCCATAAAGCCGCATACGTACGAACTAAAGGCTGCATTACCAGAGCACATAGAGATCAAAATTATCTATTATATAAAGATTGAGGGTGGGGTTGAGGTGGATTATGGAGAGATTTTATAGAAAGCCACCGCTTCGCCTAACACAGCACCTGCCCGCCGCTTCGTTATGGCAGGCAGGTAAAAGGTTCGTGCCTTATGGCACTTACCCAAATTTTTGCTTCACAAAAACTTTTTTTATGCTCGGAACGTTATATGAAATTACTCTATTGAAAAGATGTTAGAATATGAAAAAGATAAAATATCAATCCCCAAAATATAAGCCCTTACTAATAAGGGAAGAAGCATTGGTGGACTACAAAGTTCATCAAAGCATAGTGGATAACAATCTTAAATGTGTCAAGAAGGATTATGGAATATTTTTTACTCCCGAACAGATTGTCGATTTCATGGTTAACTTGATTGATGTTACTAAATGCACTGATAAAAAAGAGATTACCATCTTAGAACCTGCTTGTGGTTTAGCACAGTTCCTGATGGGAATAAAAAGAAATCTACCTCATATTTTTATTTCGGCAAAACTTTTGGGCGTAGAGATTAACCAGGATGTTATTAATTACTTAACAACCTTAGGCATTGGGAATAACATAAAGATAATAAAAGATGATTACCTCTTATGGCGGCCACCATTTCTTTTTGATTTAATTATTGGCAATCCACCTTACGGCATTCCCAGCCTTTCTGAGCATTATACCATAAAAATAAACCCTCAACTTAAGGAAAAATATAAAAGTGAGTATGAAACATGGTATGGGAAATATAATGTTTACGGTGCCTTTATAGAAAAATCTATTAAGTTACTTAAGCCAGAGGGACAATTGATTTTTATCGTTCCTGCCACATTTATGATTCTTGATGAATTTAGAAAATTGAGAACTTTCTTATCTCAAAATGGTGGAACCGCTATAATTTATCTTGGTCCAGATGTGTTTAGCCCAGAAGCGGATGTTTCGTCAGTGGTACTGAATTTTATTAAATCTGATAAGTTTGCTTCTAGATTGGAACTGTTGGAATATCAAAATAATGAAATTAACACGATAAAAGTGAATCCTAACTGGAAGGGTGAAGTGGTAACGTTTGAGACAAGTTATACATGCATGATGGAAAGCAGTTGTTCTTATAGGTTAGGTGATATTTATGAAATCCGGATTTCACCGAGGACACCTGAAATTAAGAATAGTCCGTACATAATGAAAGAACCTTTACGAGAGAATAGTTATCTACCTGTCTTAAATGGAAAAAATCTTAAATGTAATGAGATTATTTATAAGAATCTCACTGGTTATTGGATTAAAAAGGTAGATATGAAAAAACTACGTGGATACTTTAGTACTCCTCATATCGTAGTTGGTTTAGGCTTTAGGGGAGCAGGAAGAGTGGGCGCAGCTATAGATAAAAGATGTTATCCATGGATGGGCGATGTTTACCATCTCTTAAGGAAAAGTAATTTATTTAATGTAGAGTTTGATATGAATGATATGGAAATAGCGGGATATCTCAATTCAGATTATATAAAAAAATATATAAAAGATGTGTATCGGGAAATTACTTACCATTTAAGTATTACCCAATTGAAAAATCTTCCGTTGCCTAATAAAAAAGAATGGGAAAAAATAAAGGAAAAAAAATATTATGAGAAATCCACTTGAGGACCTATGAAAGTATCGTCGTTTTCTTGAATCTATTCCACTGAATGAATACCGAGAAAAATTGAAAGGTATTAAATGGGTAGAACAGGACTTACCTAAAGAGATGTTACCATTAGCATCCATATTCAGATATTACTGGGATGACAGGTGTTTCCTAAATTTTGACGAATGGTTTGAAATTTTCTGGGAAGAACTTAGTACTAATCTTCGGAGTAAAGAGGCGCTTAAACGATTTAAGAAATATTATTTTGATAAAGACAATAACGGATGGTTCAAGAGGGGTTTTAAAGCCCGAATGTATAGAACCTGGGTTTCAGTTCTTACTCAGTTGGATTTCTGTTATATGTTTGAATACATTTGTGCTAAAGAAAGTAAGAATTTGCGATTAGAGTGTAATGCAGAATTAGATGCTAAAGGAATTGACGCCAAAGTTAATAACATAGGTTTCCAGGTCGCAAAAATAAGCCAAAGAAAGGAAGCAAGGACTGTGGGTGGAAAGAAAAGAGTTATTACCGTACCTTATGACGTATTTAACATAGAAGAGTTTAATAGAAGGATTGGAAGTCCACGAGTTAAAGATAAGAGTGGCTATAAAAAGGCCTTAGAATCATTTGATAAGTATTTCATCCTTCTCAAGAATGGCTTCGTTGTTTTTAAAGAAGAGTATCTACGACAAATAATAGGCAATGTAGACGATATTGAAAAAGTTAGAAAAACAGTGGGGAAGATTTCTTTGGAATTATCTGGAGAATTATGAATGGAAATACGACCAATGTCACAATAACAGCGGGTGAAAAACTTCGCTAAAATTGCATTCAGAACTCCTTTTATGCCGGAAAACATCTACCGGGGAAATACATTTATGTTTGACAGGTTGAAATCCATGAGAAGGAAAATAAAGAGCGAGGTCAGGTTATATCAACTCCTGCTAAGAGATAGTCGGACGCCAGGACCGGCAAAGTTGTTTCTCTGGCTTGCAGCAGGATATCTGCTTTCACCCTTTGACATCATTCCTGATTTTATACCTGTGATTGGCTGTCTTGACGACGCTATCATTGTTCCTGTCCTTGTCATTGTGGCGTTCAAAATGATTCCCGGTGAGGTAGTTGAGGATTGCCGTAAAAGGGCAAACTGCGTGTAGCGCGATTTATTTGTACATCACTCCGCACGATTAGAGCGACTGACACCAACTTTGTATAGCAGAAGCCATCACGGAAATTCCTTGATATTAGAACTAAACAACTATTCTATCCGCTGTTTTAATTTCCTTATTGCCCCATCCCCTCTCCATAGACGAATTTGATAATATCAGCATGCTTGTACTTTGAGCCGCCTGCCCACTGATGCTGGTTGGGCCAGAGGAGTGGCAGGACTGAAGCGGTTGCGTTTTTTTGCGGATGCGCTTTTGACAATTCCTGCTGACGGGGGTGTCCTGAGCATAGTTAAGACCAACGAGTATAAAGATTGATAAAGAGATATTTCTAACAGGCAATATGCGCACTTTCCTGCCATATTTTTGCTCCCTTCAATTTTCTATTTAATTCAACGAAAAAAACTTAGACGGCTTCTTTTTATATATAATCTTAACAATCTGTTTCTGGTGCGTTTTGTCGTCATTTTCAGGGACATATCAAATAATGGGTTCGTAAAAAAAAGTTACCCGCAAACCTGATTTCCTGAACAATTTCTCTCCTGAAATTTGCTATAAAATCGTCTTTTTGATAAAATATCGTGCCGTCAATGGCTTATGACTTTTAATCTGGTACAACAAATTAAATCCGGATTGTGCATAATCCTGAAGATGAATCTGAAATTTGCATTGTATTTACAGTGTATTTCTACGGCCTCAGGTTACGTTGTAACAAAGAACCCGTCAACCATGCAAAGAAATTCCAGGCGCGGCTATTTGGAACACAGAGCGACTGATAACATCGGACAGATTTGTTAAAATGCAAATTGCAAACAGACCAAAAGCAAAACAGAAAAGCCCGCTCATTCTTGTGTCAAACGATGACGGTATACATGCTGAGGGACTTGTAATTCTGTGCAAGCATCTTGCTAAGGTCGGTCAGATTATTGTTGTAGCGCCTGAGGTTGAATGTAGCGCAGTCGGACATGCCATTACGGTGAGCATGCCACTAAAGGTAAATAGAATCCAATTTCCTATGGGAATTGAAGCGTACAGCGTGAATGGAACGCCGGCTGACTGCGTCAAGATTGCCCTGTCGCGGATTTTGAAAAGAAAACCATCGCTTGTTGTCTCCGGCATAAACCTTGGTTCAAACCTCGGGATTGATGCGCTTTATTCAGGAACAGTATCAGCCGCCACAGAAGCAGTCGTTTTCGGCGTAAGGGCGTTCGCGGTTTCACTTGCAACATTCACCAATCCTGATTTCTCTGTTGCAGCAAAATTTGCAGTCAAACTTGCGCGCGCCATTATTTCAAGACCATTGCGCACAAATGCTGTATTAAATGTAAATGTACCGGGCCTTCCGCATGATCGCATTAAAGGTGTGAAAATTGTGCCTCAAAGTTTGGTGTGCTACAAGGAGAAATACGAAAAACGGACAAATCCAAGGGATGAGACATACTACTGGCTTACAGGCGAGATTAAGCAGGAAAAGCGCAAGGGAGAAACAGACCTTACTGCTGTCAGAAACGGTTATATTGCAATAACTCCTCTGACTACTGATTTAACCCACATAGAGGGACTTGAAGAATTAAAGAAGTGGGATTTTGAATATTAAGTCAATCTACTGTAAGATAATCGTCAACAGAAAGGGGCGCCATGTCAATAACCTTCAAGCCAAATAGAAGAAAACGCAAGAAAAGGATCGGCTTCAGAAAAAGAATGAGCACCCGTGGTGGGCAAAAAGTGCTCAACCGGCGAAGAAGAAAAGGAAGAAAAATTCTGACATCATGAAAAATTCGGTCAGAAACAGGTTCCTATCTGCGAAAAAAATCTCAGGAGACGGTTTCATCGTATATTGTTTATCAAGGAATGGGAAATTAAAAATTGGATTTTTTGCCAGCCGCTCCTCTGGTAATGCAGTCAGAAGAAACAGGGTAAAGAGAATATGTCGGCAGTGGTTCAAAAAATTTGTGAAAAATGGCGATTTTATTGTAAGATTTAATCCAAATTTTGCCCTGCGCAGTACAGATGAAATTGAACATGCGCTCAGTTTGGTGCGTGAATCAATGGTTAATAACGCTGGTTCGTCTATATCAGGTAATTAGATAAAAATAATGAAACGATTATTGATTGGTGCCATAAGGGTTTATCAGGTATTGATATCGCCTGCTCTGGGCAGCAACTGCCGGTACATCCCGTGTTGTTCCAGTTACCTGATAGGCGCCGTTGAAGTCCATGGCCTGAAGAAAGGAATTCGTCTTGGCCTGGCGCGCCTTTTGAGGTGCCACATGTTTCACCCTGGCGGTTACGACCCTGTGCCTGAAAGGAAACCATGCAAATGAAAGAGGAACAAAGGGTTTTTCTTGCATTCATCCTTGCTCTTTTTGTCATTATCCTGTTCAGTTTTAACCAGCAGAAACAGAGACAGGTTCCGGTTCCGCAGCAGCCCGAGCGAATTGCTTCTGAAACAGAATTCCACCCTGTTGCTGCAGGTACAGGAGAAAGTGTTTCTGCAGAAACAGTGGTTTTTTCCGGGCAGACAATTTCCTTCGGAAATGACCTTTATTCGGGAGAAATTGATCCGCTTGGAGGAAAAATAGTTTCCTTTGGACTTTTGCAGTACAGGCGGCCTGGAGAAAAGATTTTTTCCTTCTTTGACCATGGGACCTTTCTTTCTGACGCATTTCCTGATAGGAGCGAGGAAATTCTCTATACAAACGGCCACGCTGAAGCAGGGAATGCATCCCTTGTCGGAAAATGCGAAGGGTTGGAACTGATTAAAGTGCTTGGCGTCACAAAAGGAAAATACACATGGGACTTTGCCTTTATTATCAAAAATAATGCGAAAGAAGCCGCACAACTCCACCAGATAACCCTCTCCCTTGGCACATACGCGCTCGGTCACAGTCAGGACCAGGGAATACCCGAAATACTGATTCTGCACGGTACGGGTGCACCCGCGAAGGTTAATCCTGCAAGGATTTTAAAAGAAAAGATAGTCGGGACCACAGCGATTATGCGCACACGCTTCCAGATGTATTGCTTCACATTTTCAGCCCCTGTTGAATTCCTGGTTGAGAATACAGGTACAAGGCACAGTCCGTCATTTGCAATTCGCGCCGTTCTTCCTGATGCGACTCTTGCGCCAGGATCAACGCAGACATTCAATATCAAGGGATACATCGGACCTTCAGATTACTTCATTGCAAGAAGTGAAATATCGGACTTAAGAGTGTATGGCACAGGACCGTTTGCTGCAATGGGCAGAATCTTGTTCAGATGGCTCCAGGGAATCCACAAGGTTATTCCAAACTGGGGCTGGGCTATTATTTTCCTGACATTGTTGATTAAACTGGCGTTTTTCCCGCTTACGCGCAACGGACTTCGTTCCATGAAAAATCTTCAAAAATTGAGGCCATACCTTCAGGATATCCAGAAAAAGTACAAGGAAAATCCCCAGATGATGCAGAAAGAGATGATGGCGCTCTACAAGGAGTACAAGATAAATCCGCTCGGCGGGTGCCTGCCTTCCCTTATACAGTTCCCGATTTTTATCGGGTTCTTCCTCGCATTAAGAAATTCTGTTTATCTTCGCGGGAGCCACTTTGCACTGTGGATTAGGGACCTTTCAATGCCCGACACTGTTGCGCATGCCGGTCCTATACCTATCAATCTTCTGCCAATAGTTATGTTTGTAACATCTTTTTTTCAGCAGAAAATGATGCCCCAGCCCGAAGCGCAGCAAAAAATGCTCAATTACCTTCTTCCTATCTTCATGCTTTATATCTTCTATAACTTTTCCTCAGGGCTTCTTCTTTACTGGGTTACAATGAACATTGCGGGGCTTATTGAACAGTATTACATAGCAAAGAAAACATAATCGGGCAGTACCGAATTTAAACAGCGGCCTGTTCTGCAGGTCCGCCTAAAGCGCCTTTAACTTCCCGAGAAGAATACGGGAGGCCTCCATTTCGGCTTCCTTTTTTGAGTGCGCCTTTGCCCTTGCAAGAAGTGGCTTTCCATCAACCTTGACTCTCACCTGAAACATCTTACAGTGCGCGGGTCCGCTTTCCCGTTCAACTGTATAACGTATCCGTTTACCAAATTTTTCAAGGACGTAGGACATAAGGCGCGCCTTGTAATCAGCAAGTGGTTCAACCTTTCTGCATAGAATAAAACGGTCAACAAATCCTTTTGCTGCGCGATAGCCGCCATCAAGAAAGATCGCACCAATCAGCGCCTCAACCGCCTGGTCAAGCCGAAAATCCTTTAATCCAACCACTCGCAAGAACTTCTGGATGCTCAATCTTTCTCCCACTGCCTGCAGAAATTTTCTGTTCACATAGGCGGACTTAAGGTCTGTGAGAAATGCCTCATCCTTTTCTTTGTGGCTGCGAAATATGAAAGTCGCAACAAGAAAGGTGAGTACTGCATCGCCAAGAAATTCCAGGCGTTCGTAAGATGCGATATTATGCGCATTGGCATAGGATGTGTGTGTGAGTGCCTGTTCAAGAAGGGCTTTTCTCTTGAAATGGTACCCGACCATATCCTCCAGCATATTTAAACTCTGCATATATACGCTCCTGTGAGAACCATGAAAAGCAGCGTAAGCGGAAGGTCGCCGGCGCGCGCATAGATTGTCGGCTCCTTCTGCGGATGTACAAAGCAGTAAAGAACCCCTGAAACAAAAAGGCGGTTTCCCTGTATCTCAAGCACCGTATCTACCTTTCCGTCCGGGGAGACGCATCCTGTAATTCCGGTTGTTGAGACCTGAACAACATACACGCGGTTTTCAATTGCCCGGAACACATTGTGGGCAAAATGCTGATACGGCCCGAGCGACTTCCCATACCACGAATCATTTGTCATCACGACAAAAAACTCTGCACCATCAATTCTGCGCTGCCTGCCAATATCTGTGAAAATATTTTCAAAGCATATGAGCGGCGCAAATTTCACGCTGGAAAAACTGAATATCCCGGCTTGATTCTTTTTCGGGAATGAAAGGCCCGGCACCATGCCCGCAATGGAATTGTATATTTTTCGCACAGGTGCAAAGCGCGCTCCTGGAAGGTACTCGCCATAAGGAACAAGATGTGTCTTGCAGTATATCTGCCGCCCATCATAACCCTTCTGGAATATCGCTGCATTGAATAGACGGCCGTCTTCCGTACTGATAATTGTACCAAAAAGCACCGGGGTAACCTGCGCAAATTCCTTTATGCTTGTATCTTCCGGGCAGCCATCAACAAACACATCAGGATAACTGCTCTCAGGCCACACAAACAAATCGCATGGTTCATAACCCGTATCGCGCGTTCCACGCCATTTTAAACTCAGGTCAAGATACTTGTTAAAAGACACATCCGGCGGTTGACCATAATAACCAGCATCTGCCTGCACAGCGGCAATTTTTAGAAAATGATTTTCCGGGACCAAGGAGTTTTGAGGCCGGATAAGCGCAATGGTGCCAAACATAAGGGCAACAATAATAAAAGAGAAATACCTCCTGTATCTAACCCCTGCAAAAAGAGATAGGTTGACAGCCATCACAAGAGCAGAAATGCCATTGATTCCTACGAGGGAAGCCACCCAGCGGATATTTACTGCGCTCCACTGCGAAAGGCCAAGAGGCAGCCATGGAAAACCCGAAAAAGCACTGGCTTCTATTATTTCAATGAAAAACCAGAGGCCTGTTCCAACCCATACGCGGCAGCACCGGGGAAATGCGAAAAGAAGTGCAGCAAAAATCCCCCAGTAACAGGCAAGATAAAGAGCAAGAAGAAGATAAAATGGTCCGGCCACGCGCGAAATCCATGCAAGAAGGAGCCCGTAGAAAACAAATCCGGCAATGAATCCCCTGATAAAATTGGCGCCATTTTCGCCTTCCCGCAGAGAAAGAAGAAGGGGTCCGAACCCAACCAGAGCAACTACCCAGAGCCGTGAAGGTGGAAATGCAAAACAGAGAATAAGACCGCTCAATCCGGAGAGAAAAAAAGACACTGCTCTACGGTTCAAAGTGTGATTCCTTCAAACGATTGATAACAAATTTGTTTACAGTTAGCAATAAAGAATTGATCGCGTTCCTATCCGGGACATATCTGGTATAAAAGCCCTGACCTGCCAGTGGGAAGCCGGCTTTGCCAACGGCCTCTTCAAAAGCGCGAAAACTGTTCTCTGCCCAGCCGTATGAACCGAATGTCCACGAGAATCTCCCTGAAAATTTCAGTGAGCCAAGGTAACCAACAAGCGTGGTCATTGCAGGAAGAACTGCCGCATGCATAATTGATGCCCCCAGTAAAAGGCACGCGCTGTCAACTACTGCAGCAGCAATATCTGAAATATCAGAAACATCAAGGTCAAACATTTCCGCGCGGAATCCTGCGTCAACGATGGCATTGTAACATTCTTTCGCCATGATTCTTGTTGAGCCCCACATTGTATTGTAAGCAATAAGAACGGTTTTCCCGGGCCTGTTAGCAGACCATCTGCCATAGCAGGAAAGAATCCGCGCAACATCCTCCTTTTTCCGCCAGATAAGACCATGCGAAGGCGCTATCATTGCCATGTTGAGCCCTGAAAGGAGTTCAAGGGCGCGGACCACGGACCGATTGTATGGATTGACAATGTTAGCGTAGTACTTTCTCGCCTCGTGAATCGCAATATCGCATCCCACTTCATCTGCGAATGTTTCAGGCGATGCGTAATGCTGGCCAAAAGCATCATTGGAGAAAAGTATTCCGTCTTCTGGCATCCATGTCACCATTGATTCAGGCCAATGCACCATCGGTGTATGGAAAAATTGAAGTGTTTTCTTTCCAATTGAAAGCGTTTCTCCGCTCTCAACAACCTTGATATTTCCCGGGATCTGACCAAACTGCGACAAAAGGGCGTCCCTTCCCCTTGTTGAGCAAATTATGGTTGCCCCTGGAGCGCGCCTGGCAATTTCAACAAGGCAACCAGAATGGTCCATTTCAGCATGATTTGAAATAATATAGTCAATCTTCTCGCAGGGCAGGATTCTTTCTATGTTATGAAGAAGAGTATCAAAAAAAGGCCCCTTGACAGTATCAATAAGGGTATTTTTCTGGTCAAGGATAAGATACGCATTATAGGTTGTCCCGAATGGGGTTGAGTATCCATGGAAAGAACGTAGATTCCAGTCCTTAACTCCAACGGCATATACATCTTCTGCGATAGTCATTGTCAATCTATGGGGTCAAATTCTGTTTTAGCCGCACCGCATTCAGGGCAGGTCCATGAATCCGGCAGGACTTCAAAAGGCGTACCAGGCGCAATTTCCTGCGTGTCGTCACCAACAACAGGGTCATAGATATACCCGCAAACCCTGCATTCATATTTTTTCATGTTCCTCCAATGAACCTGCATACGGCAAACACTAAAGTTTCTTTGCTACTTCTGTGTCTATGCCTCGCAGATTCTTCCCGCAGGCAAATTCTCTCTGCCAGACAGGATCCCAGAGGGAGTGAAGTTGCTGTGCGTATTCATCAAGAAACGGTGCCAGTTCCCCTATGATTGTCTCAGCGCCCGGATGTGTTGCCCGTGCGCCGGCCTGCTTTACGATGGAGCGAAGGACCGAGGGGTTATCTATAATCATGCATGGGCACATCAGATTCCTTGAATACGGCTGATTTTCCCTGATAATACGGAAAAGTTTGCTCTGCAATGCATCCTTAAGAGGGGTATTTTTTATGTTATCAGTGGCAAAATGCACAAATACGCAGGGTTCAACATCGCCATTGACATTAATATGGAAATATACCCTTCCGCCTGCAATGCATCCTCCAGCCAGATGGCCATCGTTCCAGAAATCAGCAAGAACAATCGGCTTTGTTGCCCTGATTTCTTTCAACCGTTCACGCGCCCAATCCCTTTGCTTGGGAGTCGCCATTAACTGGGTATCAGGCCCTTTTCCGATAGGAATATACTGGAAGTACCACCCAAAAAGAGCGCCCTGTTCAATCATAAAATCAATAAACCTGTCGCTGTAAATTATCTCGGTGTTTTCCCGGGTGGCAGTGGCTGAAAATCCAAAAAGAACGCCATTTTCCCGCAGTCGTTTCCAAACCTTCTGCAACTCTTTAAAAACGCCCGGCCCTCTGCGAAAATCTGTGTGCTCCTCAAATCCTTCCACGCTGACTGCCGGAGCAACATTACCAAGATTCCCGAGGAGTTCTGCTTTCTCGTCATCTATCAACAAGCCGTTTGTATAAACGAGAAAGTACATATCATCGTGTTTTTTCCACAAATCAAGCAGGTCTTTTCTGATAAATGGCTCGCCACCGCTGACTGTTACAAAATAGATTCCAAGTTCTTTTCCCTGCGTAAAAAGCCGGTCAATTTCTTCTGTCGTGAGTACGTCCTTCTTGGCGTATTCCCCGGCATAACATCCAACACACTTGAGATTACACGCCATGGTTGGACTTATCACAAAGAAAAACGGCGGTTTCCATCCTTCGGCAGCATATATTTCATTGCGCCTTCTTGTGCCAAGAAACATTCCACTCACAAATAGATTGCGCGCAAATTTCTCCCGGGACGCAGGCGAAAGCCGGGAAGCAAGCCGTCGCGCAAGTTCCATAGAAGGATGCCCACTTTCAAATTTCTCCCGAACGATCCTTACGCGTTCTTTCTGTGCAGGATTGGCAACAATTTTCTCTGCAAGCCGGGTAAGTCGTATGATGTTTGCATCAGAAAGATGCGGAAGAAGTGCAAGTATTGCCTTGACTGCACGCGAAGTTCCGTACTGTTTCATACCGTCAGCGACCTTTGACATGGTGCACCTCCTTATGCATCAACTGATTTCCCTGTTGCCATTAGAAAGCGAAATAACTCTCATATTCCAGTTTTCCCGTTCATTTGAGTCAACAAGGCAGGTGCAGAGCACCACGATTTCATCGCCAATCTCAAAGAATCTCGCGGCAGGACCGTTCAAGGATATCTCTCCTGTTCCGCGCCTGCCTTCAATGATATAGGTTGTAATTCGCGCCCCATTGCTGAGATTAAGCACATCAACCATCTCGCCTGGAACAAGGTCTGATCTCTCCAGGATTTGCGCATCTATTGAAATGCTGCCATTATAGTTAAGTTCCTTCCCTGTGACCCTGCCACCCCTAATCTTTACCCTGCACATAGGATATAACATAATTTACACCCATACAATGTTGTCTATCAACCTTATTCCGGCCACCTTGATTGCACCAAGAATTCCCGTTCCTTTGCCAACTTTTTCCACTGATTCAAGATTTTCAAGGTCAACTGCCTCAAGATACTGGATTTCAACGCCGGAATTCTCTATAACTTTCTTTCCTTCCTGAATCAATACAGCGGCATCGTTGACCTTCTTCAAGTTTACCATTTTTTCAATAATCTGTAAAGATTTTGATAGGGAAAGCGCCTTCTTCCTATCCCCTGGAGAAAGATAGACATTCCTGGAACTTGCTGCAAGTCCATCTGGTTCCCTGACAGTCGGCAAACCGATTATTTCAACCGGAAAATCCAGGTCCTTCACCATCCGCCTGATAATAATAAGTTGCTGGGCGTCTTTCCATCCAAAATAAGCAGAATCTGGTTGAACGATATTCAATAACTTTGCAACCACGGTACAGACGCCGGCAAAATGACCTGGCCTGAAACGCCCCTCAAGTTTTTCTGCGAGTCGCTGAACATTGACTGATGTCAGACATGCGCCAGGATACATTTCAGAAACAGAGGGTATGAAAACAGCATCTACCCCGGCTTCATCAAGCATTTGCGAATCGCGCTCCTCATCTCTCGGATATCTTTGATAATCCTCAGAGGGACCGAACTGGAGCGGATTGACAAATATTGAAACCACTGTATGTGCGCAATCAGAAATAGACCGCTCAACCAGGGAAATATGCCCCCTGTGGAGGTATCCCATTGTAGGCACAAATCCCAGCAGTCCATCCCTGCGAAACTGCTTAAGAAGTTCTGCAAGTTCGCTTTTTGTGCGGATGATTTTCATTTTTCAATTCCCTGAACAATTCAGCAACTGTCTTCCCGAGTACAGGATGGCGTCTCAATGGAATCAGTTCTGCAAGTCCCCTGAGAACAAAATCCCTGGAAGCGACTTTTGGATGCGGAATCTGCAACCCTTTTTTCTTTATGATAGCATCGTCATAAAATATTATATCAATATCTATGGTTCGTGGATTGAGAGGCCTGTGGGTACGCGGCCTTCCAAGCATCTCCTCCACTGACTTTGTAAAATTGAGCAACTGCTGCGGAGACAAATCCGTTGTGCCCACAAGAGCCCCGTTCAAGAAATAGCCGCCCCTGACATTTTCTCGCGGCATGTTCCTGTAAAATGAAGAAATACCTGAAATCCTGATTTTTCTGGAAAGAAGGAAACATGCCTTCAAAATGTTTGCTCTTCTGTTGCCAAGATTACTTCCAAATGCAATTGCGATCTGGTGCATACCCTTTGAAGATCCACCGGGCTTCATGCGCGTTCATTGCCTTTCCCCGCAACAAGACGCCTTCCAAATGCAAGATTCCGTCCTGAAACAAAAGAAAGTTGTTCAACAAGGTTGACTGCGGGATAAAAGAACAGCATTGATTTAGAATTTACATTGTTGCGCCCTGGAGCAAATTCAACCACAAAAGACAAATCCTGCACCCCAGTAAATTGTGCAAGGACTTCCCTGTCAAAACGTTCCCAGCGCCTTGATAATCCAATAGAACCAGTATCCGCATAATCGTCAATGTAACACCAGAGAAACGAATTGGCAGGCAATTCAGGCGATAACCTGTCCTTTATTTCAAATCCAAGGTAACGGGCGAATGTGGAAAGAGAAGAATCGCAGGGCCAAAAAAATGCTTTTCCTGCAATTTTATTAGAGATTGGTTCAGGGCGAACTCTATCAGTTCCCTGTCCATAAAACCAGAGAAAATTTGCTGGATTCTGATTAAGGTCAATCCTGATTCTGTTAATCATAAGTTCTCCAAGAATCCCGGGAGAGTTCTCAATAACATTCACGCAGAATTGAAACGAATTGCGTCTTGGCAGGAATGCGCGGAAATTTTTTCCAGTAAGAACCTGTGGATAAGCCCAATCAAATACAGGGCATTTTTCTCTAAACCACAGCAGGACCTTTCCCCCTGATAGGACGATGCCATTCATATCCGGAAATGCTGCCAACAGATTCTCCAAAAGAATTGCTGTCTCATCAACAGAAATGTTGCCGGGGCCAGAAATAATTCCATCCCAGCAGCAAAGAAACCGACCCAGAAAACATGATGAATTTTCATCCAGTTGGATACCTGCAGTTTCTGCTTTAATCCTGCTTTCTCCTGGAAATTCCGAATCCCTGTACTGGAACAGACGGAAGTATTTTTTCTCCCGCGAAGCAACGCTACGCATCTTGTGCCAGGAACCTGCCTTTTCCCACCTTGCAAAAAAATTTCTCTGGCATAGATGCCATAAAGACGGATGACCCACGCCGCCTGAAAAAAGGTCAAGCCCATTTTCAAATGTGAAAAAGGCAAATTTCATTTGATCCTGTCAATGATCTTCTTTATATTTCTCAGGTACCACGAAAGGTCAAAGCAGTCCCTTATTTCCTGCTCAGAAAGATGCTTCCGAATATCAGCATCAGCCAGCAGAAGGTCAATAAACGGCTTGCCGCTGGCACTGCTTGCAAATGCATTGCGCTGAACCATCTCATACGCATCTTTTCGTTCCACGCCCTTCCCACACAGCGCAAGCAGTACCCTCTGGGAAAATATAAGTCCGTGCGTAAACTGGATGTTTTCCTTCATCCGCTCCGGCGAAACAACAAGGTTGTCAATAATGCGCGTTGCAAGATCAACAATATAATCAAGCAAAATTGTGCTTTCAGGAAGAATCAAGCGCTCTGCTGATGAATGGCTTATGTCACGCTCGTGCCACAGCGCAACATTATCAAGCGCGGTTGCAACATTCTTTTTGATAACACGGGCAAGCCCGCAAATTCTCTCGCACAGTACTGGATTACGTTTGTGCGGCATTGCAGAGGAACCCTTCTGTCCCCTGCCGAACGGTTCGGCGGCTTCCCCAATTTCTGTTTGTTGAAGGAGACGAACCTGAAGTGCGATCCGCTCAAGGGATGCAGCAGCCAGCCCCATGGCTGAGATAAACGCTCCGTAGCGATCCCGTGAAACAACCTGCGTGGAGCACTCATCAGGCACAAGACCCAGTTTTTTACAGACATCCTTCTCAATTTTCGGATCAAGATGGGCATAGGTTCCCACCGCACCCGAAATTTTCCCAACACGGATTTCCTCAAGTGCATTCTTGATGCGTCGCTGGTTGCGCTTCATTTCAAAATACCAGCCAGCAACTTTGAAGCCAAAAGTAATCGGTTCGGCGTGAACACCATGGGTCCTTCCAATTGCAGGAATGTCTCTATACCGTACCGCACACTTTCTGAGGGCTCCTGTCAGTTTTTCCATACCGGCAAGAATGGTCCTGCCAGCATCAAGCAATATAAGATTGAGCGCAGTATCAATGAGGTCTGATGAAGTCATGCCATAATGGAAGTAACTGCTCGCCTTTCCGATTGTCTCGCTCACCTGCTCAACAAATGCAATTACATCATGGTTTGTCACTTTTTCAATTTCATTGATTCGTTCAACATCAATTCTGGCATTTTTCCGTATCGCATCCAGCGCGTCTTTTGGTATCACCCCGGCCCTGTGCCATGCCTCGCATGCAGCAATTTCAACACGAAGATATGTCTCAAATTTATGTTGCTCTGACCATATCTTTGCCATCTCCTTCCGTGTATATCTGTCTATCATTGTCCCTCCAGTGGCTATTGGTCCGATTCAATCCTGTACCGTTCGCCCTGAAACATGTTTTACAGCCTGGATACGCCAGCATCATTGTAATTTCCACTGACATTTTAGTCAATCAGCACTTTTCGTGTGATAGAATAAAATCATGAAAACAAGAAAGGCGATTGTCATGGTCTCCGGCGGATTGGATTCAATACTGGCAGCAAAGATTGTCGCCCAGCAGGATGTTGAAATTATTCCAATCAGATTCACTTCACCCTTCTACCCATCTGATAATCTTGATATCGTTGGGGGAATAGTTCCTGAGATTTTCGGGGTACCTGTGCGACTTATCCCAAAGGGCAATGAATATTTTGAAGTCGTCAAGAACCCCCAGTATGGATATGGGAGCGCTCTCAATCCCTGTATTGACTGCAGAATCTACATGTTTAGAAAGGCGCGGATGATAATGGAAGAAGAATCGGCTTCATTCATCGTCACAGGAGAAGTTATTAACCAGAGGCCATTTTCCCAGAAGCGGTTTATGCTTGAGTTGATAGAAAGAAAGTCGCAACTCTGCGGAAGGGTCTTAAGGCCGTTATCAGCAAAACTCCTGCCTCCCACTGAACCTGAACTTTCTGGCTGTATAGACAGGGAAAAATTGTTTGGCATCAGCGGCAGGGGCAGAAAGATACAGATTGAACTTGCAAGGACATTTGGCTTGAGCGGATTTTCACAGCCCGCAGGCGGGTGTCTTCTCACTGATAAAACTTACGCAGCCCGCTTGAAGGAACTCATTCAGAAAATTCCATATTGCTCAATTGGTGATGCAGAACTTATTAAACATGGAAGGATTTTCTGGAATGAACGAAACCTGGTCGTGCTTGGCAGGGACAGGGTTGAGAATGATTTCCTTGAAAATGTCGCGCGCTGCGGCGATCGCATTGTTAAACTTGAAAATGCGCCCTCACCTCTTGCGCTGATAAGGGGTGAAAAAATTACAGGGGAGGTTGTACATTATTGCCAGCGTCTTATTCTCCAGTTCACAAAGAAAAAAATTCCCGGGGTACCTGTCTTCTCAATCAAATGTATTAATCTATGAATTTTTCTGTTTTCAGATAGACCGCAAAAAGGCGCGGGTCTGCATTTTCTGTCTTTCTCATCTGTATATGTATCCTGACCATCTTCCCTGATAATTCTCTAACCTGCCTGTGCGGCCATAAGACCCGGCAGTTCAGTCCCTCCTTGCCCTGAACCCTTCCAGCATCATTTCCAGAAAACCCGGTGATGGGATTGAATCTATCGTCAGATAATTCAACCGTCATTCCATCTGTTCCAATCCCGTTGATTTCCATAAAGAAACTGTTAGAAGGAAGAAGGATTGGCGCTGACCAAACCGAACCGCGGTCTGCACCAGGGAAAAGACCAAGGGCGCCCCAGCGGTCGCGCGGCAGTGTTGCAAGGGCAATCTCGCCATAATAATCCCTGATGTTTTCCTTTTTGAGACCTGTATTTCTCCACCGTCCGAAATAGATGCGCGTCTCATCCCCAACATTCAGAATTCCATTTCCCTGCGTAAGGATTGTATTATAGTTGCGGCCTGGAATTGGGGTAACCGGGCACTCCTGCGCAGAAAGAAATATGTTACCCTTTACAGGCTCCCTGAAGTGAATACCGTCATTGCTCACAACAAGCCCTAAATCGCATGATATTTCATCAAAAGCGTCCGCATAGTCAGCATTATGCCACAGCCCGTACAGACCAACCATTACCCCACCGCAATCAAAAGCAGCGACGCCAATATGAACCTGGTCGTATCCGCCGCTTGTACCGCGCAATTTCGGATTTGCTGGCTCTGGCAGCAGGAATGATTCAGCATGCTCCTGTAGCCAGTGAGTAAAATCGTAAGAAATGTGTGCATACCCCTGTCTGCCGCTATCGTTTCCGCCTTCGCTGAATGCAAATGGAGGTCTCTTCTGGCCGCCGACGACATAGAATCCATTAAATTTGTAAAACCCTGATATTTCTATAAAACTATCAACAGGCGAGCGTTCTCCGGCATTCCAGTTAATCCCATCACTGCTGACAGCGCAACGAAAAGTACCCTGCTGTTCTGCTGTTGAAGCGCCTTGCTGGTTCGTGTAATAATTGTACACCATCTTATATCGCCGGCTTGGGTCTGGTTCATCCTCGTCTCTTATAACAAGCGCTGCAGCAACTCTTGAATTCGGCAGGGAGATTGCATTGTTTTTTCTGCTTCCCTTAAAAAGAACCTGGCCAAGTTCTTGCCTGAACCATTGGATTCCGTCATCGCTTTCCGCATAGCAAAGAGGTCCCATATAAATCAACTGCGGTTGGGACGGAAACTGGATACGCATTTCATCAGGCCAGTCAGGGTTCATTCCCCGATGGCACGCATAGTACCACATGCGAAATTTATCACCATCCTTCAAGACCGTGCCGTAAAAGTGCGCTGCAAGATTGTCAGGGGCGCAGGAATTCTGCATATCAGGAACAAACACTGGTTCCTGTCGGCACACCGGCCTGTTCAGGTAATAACACAGATTCTTCTTGAAAGGCAAGGAAACATCGTCAATTGCAAGTAACAAAGCAACAGGTGCCTTATGAATTCCTTGATTCTTAAAGGTTGCATCTAAAGATTGCTCTTTGAACCATTTTAACCCTGGCTTATTTTTCCGCATAACGCAAGTCCTTAACTTTTCCCTGTACGATGCAGGATGACTTTAAGCAACAGATATCACGGTAATGTTTTCAGAAGCGACAGTGCATCCATTTCCAGGCAATCTTGCACGAATCGCTGTATCGCTCCTGTTAGGCGCCTATCCGCTTCAATTTCAAAACCAGTGTCCTGGATGTCATGAACTGCCACAGGTTTGCGTGATCGCCAAAGACAGCGCTGGCTGTTTCTGTTAGAAACAACAAATTAAGTTTATCCTCAACATCAATCCAGAACCTCATAAACGATTCTCTATCTGCAGAAGGAATCGTTTTGTAAAGTCCCTTGAAATTCGCAAGATTGCTGTAATATGCACTGGTAACTTCCAGCCCTGCTTCCTCAACAAGGCGGTCAATTTTGTTCCGCTGCACTCGCGCCTGAAAAGATGAGATATTGCCAAGTCCAGCGCGGGTATGCGCCATAATGTTGTTCAACCATTCGCGCAATGACTGCCGCCAGAGTTCTGGACGATTCAAATCAAGATAGTTGCGAAAATGTCCGTCATCATAGTTGAGGTAAAAAATGCCATCGTCTCTGAGGTGTGTTCTGGCTGTCTGGAGGTATTTTCTCCTGTCATACACATGCTCCAGAACGCTGAAACTTATGATGAAATGGGCTTTAAATTGTTGGTCATTCAGTTGACTGCCGGTAAAAAGTTCGGCGTTAAATCCTTTCAGTCGCGATTCTGCAACCTGTATGCTCTTCTCTGAGGGGTCGTAACCAATAAGGGTAATTTGGGGGTAATCAGCGAGAATGTTTGGCCAGTCGCCCCCATTGCCGCAGCCATAGTCAAATACAAGCACTTCACCGGGATGGCATTGAATGTACTGAACGATTTCGTTTATAATTTTTGCTTTGGCGCAATTTCCAAACCAGTATAATTTTCCAGATTCCATTTTCGCCGCCTGTCAGGATACAGTTGCGACAATCATTAACGGAGCCAGCCCCATCAAAGTTGCCAGTTGAAAATCCTTTCTGCGTTTTTATAAAAGTACAGATGCCTTGTTTCGTCATCAATCTGAAAATAGTCCATCAGCCGTATTGATTGACTGTACCAGACAGAAGCCGGCGGGTTGTCAGTTCCAAAAACAAATTTCCTGAAATAGAATTTCGCAACATTCTCATCAGGATTATTCATATCAGCGCCCAGAAATGGATTAAGTCCTGTCTTAATTTTTGAAATATGGAAATCAGAACCGCTGCCGCCGGCCGGGCAGAGATAGATATTGGGATAAAATTCTGTCAGGGTAAGCGCTTCCTGGAAATACGGTTCCCCGGGATGGCCGAGAATAATTTTGAGGTTCGGGAAACAGCGCGCCACGCGGTCAAGATAAAATGGCCTCATATATTCGGCGTTCACACCAAACTTCCTATCATCCGGCTGGACGCTCACAATCCCGGTGTGGAATAAAATCGGCATTCCATACCTTTCCGCCCTTTCGTAGAACGGGAAGTAAATCTCGCTGTTATATGGAGCCCCGGGGGATATAAATTTCAGGCCGGAACAGCCCTTTTCTTTCAGGATTTCAACTTTTTCTGGAGAGTCCATATACGGCCTGCCGAGTTCAATGTGTCCCATCGCCACAACAATATCTGGATACTGTTTCATAACCGAAATGGTTTCTTCGTTGTTAAAACATCCATGCGGTTCCCATTGCTTTCCAAGAGCCAGAGCACAAAACTTGACAACTCCGGATCTTTTCATATCCTCTATCATTTCTTTTACATCCCTTGACTTATGCAGGTGGCCGTGGACATTCACTATTTTATACACATTCCCTCCAGAGTACCACAGGAAAATCTCACTTTCGTACAAAGATATTTTAACATGGTAAAATTAAATTGCATTCGGGTATCCAGATTGTGGGCTTGAAACCTTGCAGCCGACATCCATATGAAAACCAATATCATTGGATTGACTTACGAGCGCCTCAGAGACGAGATTACCAGGCACGAGCAGCCATCTTACCGCGCTGGCCAGGTTTTCCGCTGGCTTCACGGACTTGGGGCATCTTCTTTTTCTGAAATGAGCAATCTTCCGGGCCGGTTCAAGGAAGAACTTGCAGACAGGTTTGGCATCAACTCGTTTCTTGGAGCAGATGAATTTATTTCAAAGGATGGCACGCGAAAATTCCTTATCTTGCTGTCAGACAAAAATTATATTGAAGCCGTGATTATCCCGTCTACCGGGCGCAACACAATCTGTATCTCTACCCAGGTCGGATGTAAATTCCATTGCGCATTTTGCGCAAGCGGTTCCCATGGATTCAAACGAAACCTTGAAACCGCGGAAATAGTGGAACAGGTTCATCTTGCTGTTTTCAGAAAGAAAATCCCTGTAAACAATATTGTGTTTATGGGCATGGGAGAGCCGCTGGATAACTACGAGAATCTTGAAGACGCAATACGGATATTCAATCACAGGGATGGGCTCAATATTGCTGCGAGGAAAATGACAATTTCTACATGCGGCATAGTGCCCGGGATAC
>Ga0315298_1004008_pt1 | contig 22552 bp, 23 predicted proteins | sample WHS_1_MG_FD_203077 | JGI IMG/M metagenome (GOLD analysis project Ga0315298, IMG submission 203077) | Extremophilic microbial mat communities from Washburn Hot Springs, YNP, Wyoming, USA - WHS_1_MG | ecosystem: Environmental > Aquatic > Thermal springs > Hot (42-90C) | place: USA: Wyoming...
CAGCGCCGCTATATCCCCCGACAGTGTCCGGTGCGATTGAGCCAGGCGGGTCCGCTCGGTCCTGGCCTCGGCCAGCGCCTTTTCGGCTTCCCTGCGCTCAGCCGCCAGAGACTCCAGTCGACCCCGGGCGGCCTCGGCCGCCCTCCGCACCTCGCGCAGCTCCCGTAACGCGGCCAGCGATAGGTCGCCTCGGCCGGGGCCCTGTTGCCCGGGAAAACTCACAATGCCGCCCGGGCGAACCAGAAGACCATCAGGGGTCACCGCCCGCCGGGCCGCACCCCCGGCCACGAGGTCCCGGGCCGCCTCGTAGTCGCGGGTGAACGCCGTATCGCCGAGAAGCAAGTCGACGACGGGCCGAAAGACCTCCGGACATCGCACCAGCCCGGCCAGGAGCGTTAAGCCCGCACCCTGGTCCGAGGACCGGCCCGGGGCAGCAGTTCCGCGCCTCCGGGACCCGCCTCCGGCGAGACGACGGTCAACGAGGTCCAGGGCAAGGACCGCGGCCGGTCCCAATCGTTCTTTCCGGAGATGGCTTAGAGTGCGGCGGAGATCCGCTTCCGTCCTGACCACGATAGCACCGACCAGCGGGCCGAGAGCGGCCTGGACCGCCGGTCCGTGGACCGGGTCGAACTCGAGGACCTCGCCGAGGACGCCGACGAAGCCGTCCGTCCATGGGCCGCTTCCCGGAGAGGGTCCATCCCGCGCGGCCGCGACAGCCGCCAGGGCCGACCTGGCGCCGGTCTCCGATGCAGCCAGAGCGGCCTCGAGCTCCACTCGCCGGCTGTCAAGTCCCATCACCACGGTCCTTTCCTCGTCCATCCGGCGCCCGAGCTCCTCCAGCCGGCGAACCAGGTCGGCCTCCCTCGTTTCGCAATCCTGCAAAGCCCGGCTGCAGGCGGCTGCTTGCGACTCGAGCCCGCTCAATCGGGAGGAGGACTGCGCGAGTTCCCGTTCGACCTCCGCCAGTTCCCGGCGCGCCGCCTCGGCCTGGCGGGCGAGCCGGGCCCGCTCGTCCGTCAGTCTGGCCAGCTCGGCCTCCGCCGTTCGTAACCGGTAGCGGCGGTCCCGCACATCCCCGAGAATCTGTTCGAGTCCCCGGCCGGCTTCACGTTCGGCCGCTTTCAGACGCGAGACCTCGCCTTTGGCCGAAGCCTCGCGGCGAGCCAGTTCCTCGAGGTCGGCGACGATCTCCGCCCGCCGTTCCGCCTGCACGGCCCTGTCCGCTTCGACCTCGGCAAGCCGGGCCTCGGTCCGCTCCAATCGCTCCTTGACCCGTCCGCGCTCAGCCTCAAACAACTCCGCTTCCCGCCGGATATCGGCGAGCTTTCGGTCGAGGTCGGCGACCTGGTCGGAGAGACGACGGAGGGCCGCCTCCGACGCAGCCGCCTCCTCCCGTTTCCGCTCCATCAGCTCGGCGAGCTCGGTCTCGGCGGACCGGAGTACCCGAGCCCTCTCCGTGAGCCTGTCCCGCCTGTCCTTCAGAGCGGCGGCCTTGCGGTCCAGCTCATCGAGGCGGGCGCGGGCCGCCGCGGTCTTGGAGCGGATTTCCACCAGGGCCCGGCTTTCCAACCAGAGCTCGAGTCGCTCCAGCTCGTCGCGGTAGGCGACGAACGTCCGGGCCACCTCGGCCTGCTGTTCGAGGGGGGCCAGCTGGGCTTTGAGCTCGGCCGTCACGTCCGACACCCGTTCCAAACGGGCCGCGATCTCGTCGAGTCTGGCTAGGGCTTCCCGCTTGCGGCCCCGGTGGATACCTATACCGCAGGCTTCGTCGAAGACGGCCCGGCGGCTTTCCGGGGTCGCCGCTAGAATCTCATCGATTCGCCCCTGTCCGATGAGGGAATAACCCTCACGCCCCAACCCCGTTCCGGCCAGCAGGTCCGCTATGTCCTTGAGCCGCGCCGGCACGCCGTTGACGAGGTATTCACTTTCCCCGGACCGGAACAACCGGCGGGTCAGGGAAATCTCCGTGAAGTCGACCCCGAAGCGGCCGTCCTGATTGTCCAGGGTCAGAACCACCTCGGCGAACCCCAGCGGCTTGCGAGTCGCGCTGCCGTTGAAAATGACGTCCTCCATCCGCGAGGACCTCAGCAGTCTGGGGTTCTGCTCGCCCAGCACCCAGCGGACGGCATCGGTGACGTTACTCTTGCCGGCGCCGTTGGGTCCCACAATCCCCGTCACCCCGGGCCCGAATTCGAGAACGACCCTGTCGGCGAACGATTTGAACCCCTGGATTTCCAGTCGCCTGACAAACACTCGGCCACCACCCGGCCCCAATTCAATAAAAAACCCGCCATCGCCGCGACGAACGGGTAACGGAATCTCCCTCGTCGCATTGTCGCGGGGACCTGCGGGCGTTACCGCCGGAGCTGGAACATTCCGCGCCCGGAAGCGGTACCCTTCCGGGCGCGGCGGGTTGTGAGACTTTGCACGTCACACTTCGGGTCAGCGCGTCAATCCTTAGCGGAGACGCCGCTACGCCCCTCGATGACGAAGCGGATGGCGGTCCGTTCCTCTCCGTTTATCTCTATCTCGGCAAAAGCGGGGACACAGATGAGGTCGATACCGTTCGGGGCGACATAGCCGCGGGCGATGGCTATCCCTTTCACCGCCTGGTTGACCGCTCCGGCTCCCACCGCCTGGACCTCGGCGCCGCCCTTCTCCCTCAGGACAGCCGCCAGCGCACCGGCTACCGACTTTGGCTTCGATTGAGCCGAGACTTTTAGAACATCCATGGTGCCCGCTCGCCTCCCCTCGGAGGGTGAAAGTGCGAACAATCCTCGTCAGCTGCCTTCTGCCGCTCCGCTTATCCGCTCCGGACCGCATTTCGGGTATTCGCTGCTAAGTGAGACTTTTCCTACGTCCCACCTCCGTCTCATCTCCGGGGACCAGGACCTTGAGGGCTTCGGCGGCCGCCGCCCGCTCGGCCTCCCGCTTGGAGGCGCCCGAGCCTCGGCCCGCGGCGGTCCCGTTCAAAAGAACCTCGACTTCGAAGCGCCGGCTGTGGTCCGGTCCGCTCGTGGACACCAACCGGTACTCGACCCGGATGGCCCGAGCCTGCGCCAGCTCCTGAAGAGAAGTTTTGGCGTCCAGAAGCGGCGCCCGCCGGGCGGCGCGGATGGCGGGACCCAGGTGGAGGCGCACGAACTTCTCGGCCCGCCGCAATCCTCCGCTCAGGTAGACCGCCCCGGTGACGGCCTCGAACGCATCGGCCAGGAGTGAACGACGGCGGCGTCCGCCCGAAGCCTCCTCCCCGCGTCCGAGGCGAAGGTGCTCGCCCAGGTGCAATTCCTCGGCTACACGCCAGAGCGCCTCCTCCGAGACGACGGCCGCCCGAAGCCTGGTCAATTCTCCGGCACTCGCTTCGGGGACGTTGCGGTACAGGAGCGCTCCCACGGCCAGCTGCAGAACGGCGTCGCCGAGGAACTCGAGACGCTCGTTATCTCCGCCCGGGCACGCCGCCGGGTTCTCGTGGGCGTAAGAGGCGTGAGTGAGAGCCGTCTCCAGCAGCGCCGCATCCACCGCCACTCCGAGACGGGCGATGAGGTCCGTGTCGGCGCCGCCCGGCTGACCCCTGGACATCCGTTAACCTTGGCAGGCGGCGACGGCCAGCGTTCCCGGCCCGGCGTGCGTGCCGACGACCGCACCCAGGTCGCAGATCATGCCGTCCCGCAAGCCGCACTCCTCCTCCAGGGCCCGAGCCAGTTCCAGCGCCCGGTCCAGGCAATCGGCGTGCACGACGGCCCATCTTGTGACCGGACCGGTCCCAAGGATGTCCCGCATAATCTCCACCATGCGGGGGACGACCCGCTTGTCCCCCCGGACCTTCTCGAAAGGTGTGATGACACCGTCCTCGAGGGTGAGGACCGGCTTGACGGCCAGAATCGAACCCAAAAGAGCCTGCGCGCGGCCGATCCGGCCGTTGCGCGCGAGATAATCCAAGGTGTCCACCGTAAAGAAGACCCTGGTCCTCGCCGCCGTCTCCTCGGCTCGCCGCTTTATCTCCGCCAGACCCTTACCCTCGCGGGCCATGACCGCGGCCTCGACGGCGGTCATGCCCAGCGCTACCGACACCAGCCTGGTGTCGACTAGTTCGATCCGGCCGCCCTCGACCATCGCCGCACCCTTCACGGCGTTGTCGTAAGTCGGTCCCAGAGCGTTGGAGAAGTGCAGCGACAGCACCGCCGAGCCATCGGCCGTCAGGGACCGGTAGACCTCGGCGAATCTCTCGGGAGACGGAGGCGAAGTGTAAGGATGGTAAGGAGAGGTCCTGAGCAGGTCGTAGAACTCCAGCGGCGTAAGCTCGCTCCAGTCGGCGAAGACCTCGCCCCCGAAATGGACATTCACGGGAACAACGGTGATATCCAGTTCCTCGGCCAGGTTGTGCGGCAGGTCCGCGGTACTGTCGACGACTATCCTGACGCCGGGCATACCTGTCCCCCTTGCAGCGGAGGCGACCGTTAATCGGCCCGGTCACTCCGTCTTCACTCCGCCTACTACCCGTCTAGTAGAAGGCCAACCCGATGGTCCCGGGACCGGCGTGCGTCCCTACGACCGCCCCGAGATCGCACATCAGGATTTCCCGCGGCCCGAACTCCTCGATGATGGCCTGCTTCAGAGCTTGTGCTTTATCCAGGCAATCGGCCTGGGCCACCCCGACCTCCGTGAGCGGCCCGGACCCGACCAGGTCGCGCATGATTTCCACCATCCGCGGGATGACCTTCTTCTCCCCCCGGACCTTTTCGTAGGGGGCGACGATACCGTCTTCGAAGGTGAGCACGGGCTTAACGGCCAGGATGCTCCCGAGCAGAGCCTGGGCGCGGCCGATGCGACCGTTGCGTGCCAGGTATTCGAGAGTGTCGACGGCAAAGAAGGCCTTGCCCCGCGAGGCCGCGATGACCGCCTGGGCGGCGCCCAGGACTTCCTCGAAGGCGCCTCCGGCGGCGGCGGCTCTCGCGGCGGCGATGGCCGGCAGAGCCAGAGCCACCGAGACGACCCCCGAGTCGATCACGGCGATGCGGCCGCGGTCGGCGAGGCGGGACCGCGCCTGCTCGGCCACCCGCACGGTCTCGCTGAGGCCCGATGAAATGTGAAGGGATACTACGTCCAGACCCTCCGCCAGCGCCTCCTCGTAGACAGCCTCAAACCGTTCGATCGGAGGCGGCGACGTGTAGGGATGGTGCGGCGAGGTCTCAAGCAAGTCGTAGAACTCGAGCGGGGTCAGTTCGGTCCAATCGACGTAGCTGTTGTCGCCGAAGTGTACGGTCAAAGGGACAATGGCGATACCGAGCTCTTCGGCGAGGTTCCCAGGGATGTCCGCGGTGCTGTCCACCACAACCCGTACCTTTTGCATCCCCTCTCCTCCCCCTGTCCTTGCCCCCGACCCGCCCGCCGGGGCCCTTCCCTCGGAGCCGACCCCGCGGCACCGGGACGGTCGGACGAGGGACCGTCCCGGCACCGCCGTCCGGACGGGGCCCGCGGGCCCCGTCCGGACGGCCGGGCTCAGCGGCTGGTCTGGGCGTGGGTGACGATATAGTTCACGGCGTCGCCGACCGTCTTTATCTCCTCGGCGGCTTCGTCGGGAATCTCCATGTCCCACTCCTGTTCGATGGCCATGACCATCTCGACGATGTCGAGCGAGTCGGCTCCGAGGTCCTCGAGGGTGGAGTCCATCTTGATTTCGTCTTCCTCGATGCCCAATTGGTCGGCTAGCATCGCTCTCAGTTTGGCGAAAACAGCTTCGGTATCCGGCACCCGGGCTCACCTCCCGCTCATCAAAATCCCCTGGGTCAGGCCCTGCCTCAGGGTTGGTACCAGAGAACAGCCGACGTTCCGGGACCGACGTGGGTTCCGATCACGGCCCCGAGACCGCCGACAATAACTTCTCGCGGATGGTAGGCCTCCTCGACCGCCGCCCGCAGGGCCTCCGCCCGGTCCGGACAATCCGCGTGCACGATGGAGACCACGGGAGCGCCGCCTTCCGGCGTAAGTCGCTCGCCCATGATTTCGACCATCCGCGGGATTACCTTCCTCTCGCCGCGCACTTTCTCCAGCGGGGTGACAACACCCTCCTCGAGCGTGAGGAGCGGCTTCACCGAAAGCAGCGTGCCCAGCAGCGCCTGAGCCCGGCCGATGCGGCCGTTACGGGCCAGGTACTCCAGGGTGTCGACGGCGAACACGACCTGCATCTTCGCCATGGCGTTCCGGATGACGGCGACCACTTCTTCGAGACTCCGCCCCTCCCGCGCGGCCCGGGCCCCGGCGATGACCGGCAGACCGAAGGCCATGGACGCCAGGCGGGAGTCGATCACCTCGATGGGCTTGTCGGCGAGCATCTCCCTGGCCATGACGGCGGATTGGTAGGTTCCCGAAAGTTCGGCGGAAAGATGCACGGAAACAATCGCGGAACCGTCCCGGCTCAGTTCCTCATAGACCTTGGCGAAGTCTCCCGGGGAAGGCTGCGAGGTCCGCGGATGCTCCGGGCTCTTGCGAAGAAGCTCGTAGAAGTTGGAAGAGGTGAGTTCGACGAAGTCCAGATAGACCTTATCGCCGAAATGGACGTTGAGCGGAACTACGGTGATACCCAGCTCCTCAACGTAACTCCGGGGTATATCAGCGGTACTGTCGGTGACCACTCTCACTCGAGTCACGTCTACTCCTCCTCTCGCGTCCGGCTCCGGCCGGCCGCTCTATGGCCCGTCCCGGTCCGGCTCATCCCGGTCCGGCGGCTCGTCCCGGTCCGGCGCCTCGTCCCGGTCCGGCCACCCCTCTCCGTCCGAGCTTACGGCGAAAGCCGATAGTCTCTCCGAAATGGTCTCGATGACGCGCCCGTTGACATAACGCCGGGCAACCTCGATACCGTTGGCGATGGCCGCTGCGTTGGAACTGCCGTGGCACTTGATGCAGGCCCCGGCCAGCCCAAGGAAGGGGGCGCCGCCGTATTCGGCGTAGTCCAGACGGCGCTTTATGGAGCGGAAAGCGGGCACGAGAAGGGCGGCCCCGAGCCTGCCGCGGAGCGACCGGAGGAACTCCTGCTTCATGACGGAGAAGAGCCCCTCGACGAGCCCCTCGACGACTTTGGTCACGACGTTCCCCGTGAAACCGTCCGTCACTACCACGTCCACGGCCCCGGAGAAGATGTCTCTTCCCTCGATGTTGCCGGCGAAATCGAGGCCGGGCGTCTCGGCGAGAAGACGATGCGCCGCCTTTACGGTTTCGCTGCCCTTGCCGGCCTCGGTCCCGTTGGACAAAAGCCCCACCCTCGGGTTGGCGCGACCCATGACCTCCCGGGCGTAGACGGAGCCCATCACGGCGTGGGCCCGCAGGTGTTCCGGCCTGGCGTCGGAATTCGCCCCGAGGTCCAGGAACAGGACCTCCCTCCCTCCCGGTGCCAAAGACGGGAACGGGGTGGCCAGAGCGGGCCGCGGAACACCGCGGATACGGCCGAACTCCCGAAAGGCCCCCGCCATGAGCGCCCCCGTACTACCCGCGGACACCAGGGCGTCCGCCTTCTTTTCCCGAACCAACCGCAGGCCCACCACGATTGTGGAGTCCTTCTTCTTCCTGAGGGCGGCCACGGGTGGCTCGTCGGGAGTGATGACCTCGGCGGCCGGAAATAGTTCGATAAGTCCCTCAGCGACCGCACGCTCGCCTTCCCGACCGAGAAGCGGCTCCAGCCGCGCCGGCGGCCCCACCAATATGAGACTGAGCCCCGGACGGTCTCCGCGCCCCCCCTCCGACGGTGCGGCCGCTTCTCTTGCGGCCAAAGCCGCCTTGACCACCGCCCGGACCGGAGCTTCCGGAGCATGGTCGCCGCCCATTGCGTCCACAGCAATCCTCACTTGGGTTCACTACCCCCTTCCGATGCGGCTTCCGTGTCGACCGAGGCCGGACTAACCGCCACGACCACGAACTTACCGCGGAACACGAGATCCTGACCGACCCAGGTCTGAACCAGGACGACCAGCTTGTTGCCCTTGCGCCGGATGACCTCCGCCTTAGCGATGAGTTTCTCCCCAACCCGGACCGGACGCTTGAACTTGACGTTCGCGAGCCCGGTGAGCGCGACCGGAGCGTCCACCAGAGCGATGGCCAGCGAGTCAGCCTGCGCGAAAATGAAGTGGCCCCGCACCACACCCGTCCGCTCGAACGCCATCTCTTCCGTCGCCGTGAGAGTGGAGATAGCCCGCTGCTCGATAACGATGTCGATGAGGTCGCCCACTATCTCCTTGGACCCCAGCGACCGGACTCTCCCGTAGGTGCGGTGAGCCACTTGTTTCACGCGTTCCCGGAGCTCCGGTATGCCCAGGCTCATCCGGTCGAGCCGGATGGTTTGAACGCTTACGCCGAAACCCGCGGCGAGGTCCTCGTCCGTCAAGAACGGATTGGCCTCCAGCTTCTCGACCAGGCGGCGGAGGCGTTCCGCCCGGGAGGAGGGCGGTTTCTCACCCGGGGTCTTGCCCCGGAATTGATTCATGCCTTGCAACCTCCCCATAAGGACCTGGCGTTAACAACAGGTAACAAATACGAAACCCGCCGGGGGAATCCTCCCGGCGGGTCGGTGCCGCGGAAAAGCCGCCCGGTCAGCCCGCTTACTCCACTTCCTTCACCTCGCGCCCGCGGTAGTACCCACAGTTCGGGCACATGTAGTGCGGCCGCTTGGGCTGATGGCACCGCGGGCATTCGGCCAACCCCGGAGAAGCCAGCTTCCAGTTGGAGGAACGGCTACCCTGACGCGCTTTGGAGGTCTTTCTCTTCGGAACCGCCATCCTCTAATCCCCCCGCTCCTTGGGTTCGAGCAGCTTTCGCAGCGGGAGAAAGCGGGGGTCCGCTTCGTCCGCCTGACAGCCGCACGTCTTAGTGTTGAGGTCGGTCCCGCATACCGGGCAGAGCCCGGCGCAATCGGGACGGCATACCGGCTTCATGGGCAGCTCCAGCACAACGGCCTCCCAGGCCGGAAAACTCAAATCGATGCTGTCGCCGTCGAAGGAATCGGGTTTTTCCGCCTGATTCTCGCCTTCAACGGCCTCGTCGTCCTCGGTGCGGGCCGGGCCGTCGCCCTCCGGGCGGAACTCGCGGACGAAATCGGCCTCGACAGGTCGGGCGAAAGGTTGCAGACACCGACTGCAGGTGAAGGAGACCTCGGCCTGCGCCCGGGCCTCGACCAGCACGGTCTTACCGGTCCACGTCGCGCGTCCGCGCACCCGGATCGAGCCGACCCGAGTTCCCTCGGGAGCCGACTCCGTCTCGGGGCCTCGGCCCGTAAGCTCAAACGCCAACCTGGCGCCGACCTCCCGCGGAAGGTCGGAAACATCGAGGACTAGACTCATTGTCCCATTTAACCGATGTCTAGCAGATAAGGACCCGGCCGGCGGCCGCGACCCGGCGCCCCAGGTCCGGCCCATTATAGGCGGCCCGTCTTTCGCTTGTCAAGGAAGCACCTTCTAGCTTCTTCCAGGCCTCGGTCAGGTCGGAAACAGGGACACAGATCAGCGAAAGCCCAAGACGCTCCACTGCCGCCTGCGCCTGCTCAAAATCGCCGCTCGGAACCAAAAACACCTCGGCGCCCACCCCGGCCGCCGCACGCAGCTTAAGCTCGATGCCCCCCACCGGGCCTATCACCCCGTCGGGTCCGATGGTGCCCGACCCCGCTACGATGCGACCGCCGGTCAGGTCGCCGGGCGTGAAATCGTCGATGATTTGAAGAGCCAGCATCAATCCGCCGGAAGGCCCGCCGATGTCGCCCGGCGGGAAGGTCAACGGTAAAGGCGGGTCGGTTCTGAGGTTCTCGGCCGCCAGAGCCAGTCCGAGAAAAGGCCAGCTCGAAAGGTCGGCGGCTTTCAGCTGCACCTGCACCCGGACGGCCCGGTCCTCCCGCCTTACGTCAAGCTCCAGGCGAGCCGGCCTCAAACCACCGCCCGCGCGGAAAAAGGCCGCGCGGAGCTCCCGTTCGAACTGCCCGCTCGTCAGGTAGACCCCGGTCCGGTCACCGAGAGACCACGACCGGATGACATCCCCGGCTTGCAGACGCCCCCCGGCCGGGCTCCACCTGGACACCCAGATGACCCTGGCCCCGTCTGCGGTTAGACGGGCCTCTCGGCCCAGTGCAAGCCAGGCCTGCTGGGCGGCCGCCGACTGACTCTCCCTCATCGCTCCCGCCGCCCAGACCTCGTACGTTCGGTCGTCCATCCCGCGGGGAATCAAGTAATCACGGGCAACAATCTCCACCTCGTCGCGCGTGACGGCCTTCCAGAGTTCATCCGGAGTGGCCCGCGCCGCCCGCACGGTCGTCAACACGAGCCGCCCCCGCCCCACCGCGGCCGTCTCACCTCCGCCCGCCCGAGGCCCCGTCAGCGGCGTGACCAAGGTAGCGACGTCGGGGGCCGGGCCTGGGGCAAGCGTGACCCACTCGGAAGGAACGACGACCTCCAGGGCAAGGTAGGCCAGGGCCCCGATTAGAACAGCCCCGAGCGAAACCCTCCACCAGCGCCGGTTCAGGGCCTGTTCCGGCTCACGGGGCCGAACTTCGCCCGCAGGCGCTCCGCCACCGGGTCGGGAACCAGCTGGCGGACGCACCCTCCGAACCGGGCAACCTCCTTGACGATGCTCGAGCTCAAATAGGAGAACTCGGTGGACGTCATCATGAACAGCGTCTCTACGCCGGGAGCCAGCTTCTGGTTCATCCGGGCCATCTGAAACTCCGCCTCGAAGTCGGAGACGGCCCGCAGACCCTTGATGATCACTTCGGCGCCTCTCTTCAAAGCGTAATCGGAGAGCAGGCCCGACGACGAGTCCACTTCTACGTTGGCGAGATGCCGAGTGACCTCCTCGAGCATCTCGACCCGTTCCTCCACGCTGAACAACGGCGTTTTCTGGGGATTGGTGAAGACGACCACGATGACCTTGCCGCAGATGCGGGCCGCGCGCTCGATGATGTCCAGGTGACCGAAGGTGACCGGGTCGAAACTTCCAGGACAAATGGCCAGCCGCAAGGTAAGGCCTCCCCGGACGGGGTTCCGCCTCCGGAATATCCAGCCGCAAAGGGATTATAGCACGGGGCCTTCCGACGGGTCAGCTGTCGGCCGAATTGCCGCGCAAAGCGGTCGCTCGTCAACGCAGATAATCCGTGATATCGTAACGGTCCAGGTCGATTTTGGGATGCAGAGCGGCGTTTAGAGCACCCGCCAGGACCTTGGACATCTCCAGGATGAGAGCGTCGATCTCCTTGGGTGTCACCATCAGGTCGCCCAGCGACGGGGCCAGCACTTCGTTGATAAGCTCCCTCTTGTCGTCGGCGTCCATCTCCTGGACGATCTCGTAGAACTGGGCCCGGTCCCGGAAGCGGTCGACCAGCATCTCGATGGTGTCATAGGCGATGGTCGAGGCGTGCACGACCGTCGGGACGCCTACCGCCACCACCGGAACACCGAGGGTCTCCTTGGTGATGGCCAGCCGCTTGTTCCCGACCCCCGACCCCGGATGAATGCCCGTGTCCGCAATCTGGATGGTGGTCAGGATCCTTTCGGTGGACTTGGCCGCCAAGGCGTCGATGGCAATAACGACGTCGGGCCTGATCCGTTCGGTGATGGCCCAGATAATCTCGCCGGTCTCTATTCCGGTCAGACCCATGACCCCCGGAGCCACCGCGGCTACCGATCTGAGGCCGTTCTTGAGCTCGGGCGGGACGTAGTCCCGCAGATGTCGGGTGATGAGCAGCTGCCCTACGACGCGGGGTCCGAGGGAATCCGGCGTCGCCTGCCAGTTCCCGAGTCCGGCGACGAAGACCTGATCCCGGTCGCTCAAAGGCATCAACGCCGTCAACTCGCGCACAAAGACCTGGGCGACTTCTTCCTGGATAGGTCGGGAACGTTTGAGCAGGCCCGGCGCCTCGATAGTTACGTACCGCCCCGGGGGTTTGCCCATCGTCTCGGCCGCTTCCGGGGTGAGCACCTCCACCCGCGTCACCCGACACTCGCGGCTCCGACTCTCCTCGACCTTGACCCCCGGGATATCCCGCCCGCGGCGGGAATAAATGAACTCCCTGGCCTCACTCGCGAGGTCCGTCCGGAATGGCAGACCCCGGCCGGTCCGGGCCCACTCTCGGCCTTGCCCCGTCACTGCCCGAATACCCCCCGCCAAAAAAAGGGCGGTCCTGCCGGACCGCCAGTGGGAGAGGAGAAACCGGAGGAAGAGCCTCTGGGGGAGCTTGCCTCGCCTCCAAACGTCTTCCCCGCGGCTAGTATGCAGCCGAGGGAAAAACCTTATACGGGTTCCAACTCACTCGACCGAAACAAGATAGTGGTAAAGAGGCTGTCCGCCGCGATGGACTTCGACCTCGTGGTCCGGGCACGCCTTTCTGAGACGTTCCCCGGCCTGGGCCGCCTCGCCGTCGTCCACGGGCTCGCCGCAGAAGACCGTGACAATCTCGGTATGCCCGTCGACCATGCGGGAAACCAACTCGCCCAGGACGGACAGAGAATCGGGCCCGGTGGTCACAATCTCGTCGTTCAGGATTCCAATGAACTCCCCTTCGTGGATGTGGATGTCTCTGAAGTGGGAGTCGCGGACGGCCCGGGTCACCTCACCCGATTTGACCCGCTGGATGGCTTGTTCCATCTTGGCCTGGTTCTTTTCCAAAGGAAGACTCCGGTCCAGAGCAACGAGAGCGGCGATGCCCTGAGCGACCGACTTCGTTGGAACGACCCGAACGGTCTTGCCGCTCAGTTCCGCCGTCTGTTTGGCGGCCATCAGAATGTTACCGTTATTCGGCAGAATGAGGACCTCATTGGACGGCAGGCTTTCAACGGCGTTGAGAAGGTCCTCGGTGCTCGGATTCATCGTCTGCCCGCCGCTCACGACTACATTGGCACCGAGACTGCGAAAAATGTCGGCGAGGCCCTGGCCCGAAGCCACCGCGACCACACCGAGTCCGTCCCGGGGCGCATCCGCCGCGACCGAAGAGACCGATTGGGTTGGGCCCTCCGTTACGGCCGACGGCGGTCCCGGCTCCCGCACCAGGTCCGCCGCGTGTCCCCGCTTCAGCGCCTCGTGTTGCTCGCGCATGTTCTCGATGGAAGCCTCAATGATTTCCCCGTGGAGCAGGCAAGCCGCCAGAGCGCGGTGCGGTTCGTTGGTATGCACGTGCACTTTCACTAACCGGGTGTCGCCCACGACCAGAAGCGAGTCGCCGAGGCTTTCGAGCTGGCTGCGGATGAGGTCCACGGCCAGACCCGTACCGCGGATGAGAAGTTGCGTATCGTAAGCGTAGCGGATTTCCGTCCCCGCCGACGCCGCCGCGGGCTCGGCGGCCTCCTTCCGGTCCGCCGCCCGGCCCGCCTCCCGACCGGCCGCCGCCCGGTTCTGACCAGACGCCTGGTCGGCGGCCCGCAGGCCTTCCAGCATGCCTTCCATGAAGCACACCAGGCCCATGCCGCCGGCGTCGACCACGCCGGCCTGCTTCAAGACAGGCAGCATGTCCGGGGTCCTGGCCAAGACCTCCCGGCCACGGGCGACGGCCGCCTCCAGGACCCGGTCGAGCGCCTCGCCCCTTTTGGCGGTCTGCAGAGCCGCCCGGGCCATCTCCCGCGCCACGGTGAGGATGGTACCCTCAACCGGTTTCATCACCGCCTTATAAGCGGTGTCGACGCCTTCCTGTAAGGACCAGGCAACTTGGAGTGGAGTGGCCGCGCGGTGCTCCTGCAGACTCTTGGCCATCCCGCGGAACAGTTGCGAAAGGATGACGCCCGAGTTGCCGCGGGCCCCCATGAGAGAGCCCAGCGAAAGCGCTTTGGCCGTCTCACCCAGCGAAGACGAGGCGACCTTATCCATCTCCTTGAGAGCCGCGGCGAGAGTCAAACACATGTTGGTCCCCGTGTCGCCGTCGGGAACGGGGAAAACGTTCAGGGCGTTGACCTGTTCCCGGTCTGCCTCCAAGCGGCGGGCGCCGGCCTCGATGATGGCCTTGAGTCGTCTGCCCGTGAGGGGTGGATGTTCGACCAAGGCGGTTCCTCCCCGGCTAACGCTCGCCGATGGCCCTGACACCCTGGACGTTGATGTTGACACTCCAGACCGGCATTCCCGCGCACTGTTCAACTCTATATCTCACCTGTCGGGAAACATTGTGAGCCACTTCAGAGATGCGTGTTCCGTAGCCCACGATAACGTTCAGGTCGATGCGTACGCCGCCGTCCTTGAAGGAAATCTCCACGCCGCGGCTGGCGTTCTCGCGCCCTAGAAGTTCGGCGATACCGTCCTTGAGCCGACGCGCGGCCATTCCGACGACACCGTAGCACTCCGTCGCCGCCAGACCCGCGATGGTGGCGATGACTTCGTCGGCGATAATGACCCGCCCTAAAGATGTCTCGGCCTCAGGCACGCCCGGGCTCCTTTCCAGCCTTAAACCACGGCTGGCTGCGCCTTTGCCGGTCAACGGTCGGCGGCCTACCTTCGGCGAGGTTCGGCCCATATCCTTCGCACCACTCCTAGAACCAGGTCCTAATGCGCGACCCGCGTCGTTGCGGATCGATAAAGGCTCATGGTAGAATGCAGGCGCTAATCTTGGGCCCGGCCCCGCGTCCCGGCCCAAGGTCATCGTGAGAGTTTACTCCCCGCGCGGCGGGAAGTTTCAGGGCGGGGAACGGGAGGGTAACTATGCCGGGCAAATGCGATGTTTGCGGTAAAACCGTGGGTATCGGCCACGCCGTCAGTCACTCCAACCGCAAGACCAAGCGGACCTGGTCACCGAACCTGCAGCGGGTGCGGGCCGTGGTCGACGGCGAAGTGAGGAAAATACGCGTTTGTACCCGTTGCCTCAGGTCGGGCGCGGTCAAACGAGCCGTCTAGGACCCCGCTCACGCGCGACCGGCCCGGAGCATTCTCCCGGGCCGGTCGCATCTGTCGCACGCTCGCCGGGCCCGGCCCCTAGCGGGCCCGGCTCGGCCTGGAGCCCAGCGCCCCGAAAAGTCCGGCCAGAAGCCGCCCAAGCAGCCTCGGTACCTTGATGACCCGTATCCGGACCGCCATAACCCGACCCCTCCCCGCTCACTACTCACTTTTTCGGGCTGACGACGACCAGGCCTACCGCCACCGAAGCCGCTCCGAGAACGGCAAGCCAGAACCAAAGGGGCAGGGCGAAAAGTACGACGGCCGCTCCTGCCAGCAGAAGGGTATACCCGGCGACCTTGCGGACGAATTGTTCCCGGCCGGCGTTGCGCACCAGCGGTCCCAGCCCCCCGAGTCGAGTCCGAAAACAATATATGGGGGGCGGCCGCGGCCGGTGTCTTAGCTGCTCCGGGACTCACCCCGGCCCAAAGGCCCCCGGCCCTAAGGCCGGTCGTTCGGGCGGCGCGAGGCGGCGGGGTCTACCGGACAAGACCGGCCCGCAGCTCACGCAAGGCCTCGCCCGGGTCCGGCCGACCGAAAACGCTGCTCCCCGCCACCAGGACACCGGCCCCGGCGGCGGTAAGGACGGGCGCATTAGCCGGTTCGACTCCCCCGTCCACCTCTACGAGAACATGCGGGAAGCCGGCGGCGGTCAGGACGCCGACCACTTCCCTCAATTTGGCGACCGACCCCGGAATCAACCGCTGTCCGGGAAACCCCGGGTCGACGCTCATCACCAGGACCAGATCGAGCTCGTCGGCCACGTAGCCGAGTGAAGCCGGCGGAGTGGCCGGATTGAAAGCCAGACCGGCCTTGCGGCCCAGGGACCGGATTCTCCGACACAGCCGACGCACATGCCGACAGGCTTCCACATGGAAAGTCAGGATGTCCGCTCCGGCCTCCGCGAACGGCTCCACCCATTCCTCGGGTCTCTCAACCATCAGGTGGACGTCCAGCGGAAGAGAGATGCGCCGGCGCAGCGCGGCTACCAGTCCGGGCCCGAAGGAGAGAGTGGGGACAAAATGACCGTCCATCACATCCACATGCAGCCAATCGGCCCCGGCCTCCGCGACCCGGTCCACTTGCTCCGCGAGGCGGAGAAGGTCGCAGGACAGCACGGAGGGGGCGATGAGTGTGCGCTCCACGACGGGTCGGTCCTCCCTTGCCTGCCGGCCGTCCCCCGAATCCCCGGCCGATGCGGTCTGAAATACCGCGGTCTAGTAGGGACGGTAGGCGGCCTCGACTTCGGTCAGAAGCTCGAGATAGCGCCGGTAACGTCCGGCGTCGATTTCACCGGCGGCCAGAGCCGCCTTGACCCGGCAGTCGGGCTCCGCCCGGTGCAGACACCCTCGGAAGCGACACTCCGGGGTCAGAGCGGCCAGCTCGGGGAAATGCCACGCCAGCTCGGTCGGCTTGATCCGGCCGAGGTCGAGCCGGGTGAAGCCGGGAGTATCCGCGACCAGGCCTCCATCGCCTACGGGAACAAGAGACACGTGCCGGGTCGTGTGAGTCCCGCGCCCGGTTTTCCGGCCGAGTCGCCCCGTGTCGAGCCTGAGCTCGGGATTAAGGGCGTTCAGGAGCGACGACTTGCCCACCCCGCTCGGCCCGGCCAGCACGTTAATCCGGCCCGCCAAGACTAAACGTAGCGCTTGGAGGCCCTCGCCGGACCTGGCCGAGGTGGCGACCAGGGGGTAACCGAGGCCGGCGTAGAGTTCCCGCAAGGTCGCGGCTTCGTCCGCAAGGGCCAGGTCCAGTTTGTTCAGGCAGAGAGCGGCTTCCAGACCGGCGGCGGATACCAGGACCAGGAAGCGATCGAGCAGGGCCAAATCAAGCTCGGGCTCGTGAAAGGAAAAGACCACGACCACCCGGTCGACGTTGGCCACCGGCGGCCGCTCGAGCATGTTCTTCCGCGGCAGGACGGAATCGATGGCGCCCAGCCCCGGGCCGGCCCGGCTCACTCGGACCCGGTCGCCCGTGAGGACTCGTTCGGACTGGTACCGCAACCGGCCGCGCGGCCGGCATTCCAAGACCTCACCGCCGACATCCACGTAGTAGACGTTACTGTAGGACCGGACTACACGCCCCTCGAGCATGTTACGGTGTCACCGTGAACTGCTCGGCGAGGTTACCGGCGTAATAAATCTGGACGGAGAGCGAGTCGCCCGTGTAGGTTACGTCGACTTTGCCCTCGTAGCCGGCGACATGGTCGTGGTCGTACACGACTCTCTGTCCCTGGGCGTCCGTCACGACGATGCGAACGTTCTGGGTTGCCGGGCCGCCGGCCGGAACCGTGAAACTGACCCGGTAGGTATGCTGCTGCCCTCCTCCGGCGCTGCCGGTATCGGAACCGCCGCTGCCGGCCACGGTGAACGAAACCGTCGCCCCCGACGGTACTCCCGTTCCCGGGGCGGGGTCCTGCCCGAGGATGGTTCCGTCCGGTTGGTTGCTCGCGACGTAGGTGATCGTCCCCTCGGTGAGGCCGAGACCGGGGAGAAGAGCCCGGGCGTTCTCCAGCGTTTGACCCACAAAGTTCGGCACGACCACCGTGCCCGACGCGGGTCCCAGACTTATAACCAGATAGGCCTTTGTCCCGCGAGGCAGGTTCCGGGTCCCTGCTTTGGGCTCCTGGTCGAGGACGCGGTCCTTGGCCACCGTGTCGCTCGAAGCGTAGGTGAAGTCAGCCTCGTCCACCGTGAACCCGGCCTGCTCGAGGTTTATCTTGGCTTCACGCCACGTCAATCCGACGACGTCCGGCACTTCGGCGATGAGCTCCGGCCCTTTGGAGACCCACAAAGACACCGTCCGGTTGGCCTTGACCGTCACCCCGGCCGCCGGGTCCTGGTTGACGACCTGACCGCTCGGCACTTCAGCGTTGTAGTCGTAGGAAACGATGCGCGCCGTCAGGCGGTATTGCTCGAGGCGGTTCTGAGCGTCGATGACGCTCAGACCGACCACGTTCGGGACCGATACCTCGGGAACCTCGAACCACTGGACGAGAAAGAACAGGCCGACGGCGACCATCACGAAGAAGGCCGCGAAGGAACCCAACCAGAGAGCCACCCTGGACCAGCGCCGCCGTCCCGACCCGGCCGCGGGTCCGACTTCAAAATCGAAATAGTCCCCCGGCGGCGCAAGACCCGGTCCCGCCGCCCCGGCTTCGGCCTCGGTCCCCCTCGCCTCCCCGGTCTCGGGTGAAACCCCGGCGGCCGGGGCGCCGCCCTGGCCGCCCGGTCCACGTCTTCCCGGCTCTCCGCTCTCCGGCCCCGCCCCCGCGCCGACGGGTCCCGCACCGGCGCCGACCGCCCCGGGCGTAGCTGCGGCGACGACCTGGGTCCGGTCCCGGTCTCGGTCCGCGGTCGCTCCGGCCGGTCCGAGCGAAGACCGAGCGGGGCCGGGCGGGGCCCATCCGGACCGCCGGTCGGCCAGCTGGCGCTGTAGCGTCTCCAGGTCGCGCAGCATCTCCGCCGCCGACTGGTACCGACGCTCGCCTTCCTTGGCCATAGCCTTCATGACGATGCGCTCCGCCAGAGGAGGCACCCGGGGGTTCAACTCTCTGGGAGAAGGCGGGATCTCGCGAATGTGCTTCAGGGCCACGCTTACCGGGCTCTCCCCTTCAAAAGGGACCCGTCCCGTCAGCATCTCGTAGAGGACCACTCCGAGGGCGTAAAGGTCCGAACGCTCGTCGCCGTAGCGGCCCTGGGCTTGCTCCGGCGAGAAGTAATACACTGTGCCCAGCATGGAGCCCGGATAAGTCACTGTACTGCCGGTGGCGGCTCCCGCGATGCCGAAGTCCCCTATTTTAACGCGGCCCTCGGGGGTGATAAGCACGTTGTGCGGCTTCACGTCGCGGTGGATGATGTGGTGCGCGTGAGCGTGACGGAGGGCCTCGCAAATCTGCCGCGCGATGCGGACGGCCTCCTCCGGCGGAAGGGGCCCCCTTTCGCTTATCTCTTCCTTAAGGGTCTTACCCTGAACGTATTCCATCACGATATAGTGGATGTCGTCCTGCCGACCGACGTCGTAGACACCAACGATATTGGGATGCGAAAGGCTGGCCGCGGCCTGGGCCTCCCGGCGGAAGCGGCGGACGACGTTCTCGTCCGCGACCAGTTCTCCGCGAAGGACCTTCACGGTGACGGGACGCTGCAGTAGGGTGTCCTGGGCCCGGTAGACAATGGCCATTCCGCCGGCCCCGAGCTTCTCCGCGATCTCGTAGCGCCCGCCCAAGACCATGCCGGTGAGATTCAACCGCGGTCACCCCCGGAACTCACCGGGCCGGCCAGCAGAACGGTCACGTTATCGAAGCCGCCGCGTTCGTTCGATAGAGCGACCAAACGAGCGGTCGCCTCGTCCAGACTCTGAGACGAGCCGATAACCTGCTCAATCTCCGCCGTCGGAACGACGCCGGTGAGTCCGTCGGTGCAGAGCATAATGAGGTCGCCTTCCTGCAAGGGGCTGCTGGTGATGTCGGCCCTAACTCGCAGGTCGGACCCGAAAGCCTGCGTCAAGATGTTCCGTTGCGGGTGGACCTGGGCTTCAGCCTCGGTCAGGTCCCCGTTACGTACCAGTTCCGCGACCAGGGAATGATCCCGGGTGACCTGCTGGGCCCGTCCGCCCCGGACGATGTAGGCTCGGCTGTCCCCCACGTGGCCGATGTGAACCCGGCCCCGGCTGACCAGAGCTACGGTCACCGTCGTCCCCATGCCGGCGCACTCGGGGTCACTGAGACTGCGGCTCACCACTTTACGGTTGGCCGCGGCCATAGCCTCTTCCAACGCCGTTTCCAGGGCCTCCCCGGAAGCAAGAGCCCGACCGATCTCCTCAGCCACGGTGTCCAGAGCCAGCCGGCTGGCCACTTCTCCCGCCCGGTAGCCACCCATCCCGTCGGCGACCGCGAGAAGATGCACGGTTTCGCCCGGGCGGTCGGCCCGCTCGAAGACTTCGTACCGGTACGAGTCCTGGTTAGTCTGACGAACAAGCCCGACATCAGACCTCACGCTGACCTTCATGGCCCTCCTCCAAACCGCACCAGCCGGCAGACGTAAAAGCCGTCGGGCCCCCGGCTCCGGGGGGTGAAGACTAAACTCCCGCCCCGCTCCCGTCGGCCCGGGCAAGACTGGACGGTCGGCCCGCCGATATCGAGGCCCTCCACGGCCGGGTCGAGTCCGGCCGCGGCAAACGCGTCATCCACGACGAATTCTAGATTCGAAGCAAGAAAGCCTTCCACGACCTCTTCGTTCTCCTCCCGCTCCAGCGTACAGGTGGCGTAGACAATCACGCCCCCCGGCCGGACACAACCGGCTGCGGCGGTCAGAATCTCACGCTGTAGACGGGCCAGTTCCACCAGGTCGTTCTCCCTCATACGCCAACGCAGGTCAGGACGCCGGCGCAAAACACCGAGTCCCGAGCAAGGCGCATCCACCAGAACAGCGTCGGCTTTCCCCGCCAGGTCGCCCGTCGGGAGCGTCCGTGCGTCTAGAACTCTCGCCTCAATGCTTTTGAGCCCGAGTCGCTCGGCCGTTCTTTCGAGCAAGCGTAGCTTATGCTCGAAAAGGTCGCAGGCCACAATCCGACCCCGGTCTCCCATGAGCTCGGCCAGATGAGTACTCTTACCCCCGACGCCGGCGCAGGCGTCGACGACCAGCCATCCCGGCTGCGGTCGGACCGCCCTAGCCGGGGCCATGGCCGCCTCGTCCTGGACCGTGAACAGCCCGGCCCGGTAGGACTCCAGCTCCCGCAGCGGCTGCGGCCCGCCGTAGACGACGGCCTCCGGGAAAAACCGCCCCGGCCCTGCCGTCGCCCCCTCGGCTCGGAGCCGGGCCAGCAAATCTTCCCGCGTCGTCCGCAGGAGATTGGTGCGCAGCGTCACCGGCGCGGCCTCGTTGTCGACGGCGCACAGAGCCGACGTTTTTTCCGGACCCCAGCGTTCAAGCCATCGCCGGACCAACCACTCGGGATGCGACCACTCGACCGCTATCCGCCGGACCGGGTCGGGTTCCGGCTCCGGCAGAGGAACCTCCCGGCCCCTCCGGGCGGCCTGCCGTAAAACCGCGTTCACCAGAGCCGCCGTTCCCCGGTGGCCGAACTCGTGAGCCAGGGCCACGGCCTCGGCCACCGCCGCGTGGGGCGGGATGCGCTCGAGAAACAGAAGCTGGTAAAGCCCCATCCTCAGGATGTTACGGATGAAACCCGGCAACTCCCTGACCGGACGGGACGAAAGCCGGTCCAGGACCCAATCCAGGCGTCCCCTCCACCGCACCACCCCGTAGGCCAGCTCGGTGGCCAGGCTCCTGTCGGACGAACCTAGACGGGACCTCTCCAGCGCCTGGTCGAGGGCCAGATTGAGGAAAGCCCCGTCCTCGTCAACCTCCCGAAGGACTTTGAGCGCCAGCCGGCGTCCCGGGTTCGCGCGGCCCGGGCCGCGGTCGGGTCCCACCTCGACGGCCTCGCTTAATCCCGCCGGCTGCGCAGAGTAAACAGATACAGCAGCTGAGCCAGGGCCGCGGCCGTGGCGGCCACATAGGTCAGGGCCGCAGCGCTCAGAACCCGCCGGGCTTCGACCGCCTCGGTCCCGGTAACAAGACCGAGTCGGTCGAGCGCGGCCAAGGCCCGGCCGCTGGCGTTGTACTCGACGGGCAGAGTGATGACCTGGAAGACCACCGCCCCGAAGAAGAGCAGAATGCCGATATCCATGAGCTCAAGCCCCAGCCGGCTGGAGGAGGCGAAGAGCAGGCCTACGAGAAAGATCGGGAAGGCCAGGTTCGTTCCCAGCTGGACCACCGGGAGTAGACCGTTGCGGACCAGAAGGAAGGCGTAGCCCCGGGCGTGCTGAACCGCATGGCCCGCCTCGTGGGCCGCCACCCCCGCGGCGGCCACGGTCCGACGGTCGTAGACCTGAGGCGACAGCCGGATGGTGCGGGTCCGAGGATCGTAGTGGTCCCCGAGGACCGCGCCCTCCCTCGTCCTCTCGACCGTCACGTCGTCAAGGCCGGCGTCCGCCAGAATCGCCTCCGCTACTTCTCGACCGCTCAGGCCTCGGCTGGACGCCAGGCGCGAAGCCCGGGCCATGGCCGAGGATACCGCAGCCTGCGCGTAAAAGGCCAGAAGCATCGCCGGCACGATGAGGATGAAGTAGGTCGGGTCGAAGAAGTACATCCTATTCGCCTCCCGAATTCGTGAGGTCCGGGCGGCCTTCGAAGCTCTCCCCCGCCCGAACCCGATAGCCGTTCACGAAATCCGCCCCGGACATACGCTGTCCTCCCGCCGGCTGCACCACCCGCAAAGCCAGGGCCTTGTCCCCAGCGGCGACCACGGGCGCCCCCGCGTCGAAACCTATCACCCGGCCGGGGGCGCGTCGGACCTCTCGGACGGAGTCCGCAACGGCGTCCAGGACCTCGGCGCGGAGAATCTTAACCCGCCGCCCGTTAAAGACAGTGTAAACACCCGGGACGGGAGCCATCGCTCTTATCTGAAGAGCGATGTCGGCCGCGGGGCGGCGCCAATCGATAACCTCGTCCGCCGGCCCAAGACGAGGCGCGGGACGGAAGCGCCCCGGCGGCTGCGGCCTCGGCGCGGCCTTCCCGGTCGCCAAAAGGTCCAGAGCCTCCAGAACCAGCTCGGCCCCGATGACCGCAAGACGGTCGTGCAGGCCGCCCGCGTCCTCGTCCGGAGCAAT
>Ga0315298_1004009_pt1 | contig 22538 bp, 20 predicted proteins | sample WHS_1_MG_FD_203077 | JGI IMG/M metagenome (GOLD analysis project Ga0315298, IMG submission 203077) | Extremophilic microbial mat communities from Washburn Hot Springs, YNP, Wyoming, USA - WHS_1_MG | ecosystem: Environmental > Aquatic > Thermal springs > Hot (42-90C) | place: USA: Wyoming...
AGTACCATGGATGGCAGCAAGAGAGATCACCCCTTTCTTCCTCTTTAGCTTGTTTTGCCAGGATGATAGGGTGGTCTCTCGATACTTTTCAACCCTAAAAGCGCCTACTGAAACGATACAGCATCGAGGTCCAAAATGGCGCCCAAGAGGCCCAACGCCATCGAAAAGGCCCTCGACGTGCTCATGCTCTTTTCTCCCTCCAACCATGAGCTGGGTATAGCGGAGATAGGGACCCGTCTGGGGCTCCACGTGGCCACCGCTAACCGCATCGTCAAGACCTTGGCCGCCAGGGGTTTCCTTCAGCAAAACCGGCATACCAGGAAATACCATTTAGGCCCCTCGGTCATGAGCCTTGCCAACGCCCTTTACCGCTCCCTGAGAACGGAGATGGTGCAGCTGGCAAGGCCTTACCTGGAGGAGTTACGGGACGCGTTGGGGGAGACGGTGGTGTTCGAGGTGTGGTCGGGAACGGACACTTACATAGCCCACGTGGAGGAGGGGCCGCAGCGGGTGCGCATCGCGGGAACGGTGGGGGATCGGCTTCCACCCCACGCCGCGGCGGGAGCCAAGGCCATACTGGCTTTTTCCGAGGGGCAGTTGGCGGAAAGGGTCATCGAGAGAGGAATGCCCAGGCTCACGCCCACGACCGTCACCGACCCCGGGGAGTTCAGGCGTCAGCTGGAGGTGATCAGAAGGCGAGGTTACGCCGTGGATCGCGAGGAGATAGATTTGGGAATAAACGCCGTCGCCGCTCCCGTGTTCGATCACCAGGGGAAGGCGGTCGCGGCGGTGGTTGTGGCTGGCCCATCCCGGCGGGTCACGGGAACGGCGAGATCCCCTCACGTTCGCCTGGTAAAAGAGACGGCGAGGAAGATAACCTTGCTCCTCCAGATGAGGAGGGAAGCAGAGCAAGGGAAGCGGGCAGCCTCTCGACCCCCCATGGCATTGGAGGGGTAAGCAAAGGGAGCACGATCCGCGTCGGATTTAGGGGATGGTAATCAACAGGGGAGAGCGATGAAAGGTCTCGCATCCATCTTTTCCCAACCGGAGAGCGCCAATCCCTTGGCGGTAAAAGCCTTTTCCCTGGGGGTCAAGGCCGTCGCTGTTCTGGCTTGGCCGTTCCTGAAAGCCATGCACGCTTTGAGCTCCGCCCGATTCCCTTCCCCCCGCAGTTCGCCGAGCTACCCTTTCGTTGACGATGGCAGGTACGATTACGGCCTGAGCCAGCCGGAATACGGAATAATCCTGGAGAGGGGCGTGAGGATCCCCCTCCGGGACGGCACCGAGCTGCGAGGTGACGTCTACCGCCCCGACACACCCGGCCGCTTCCCGGTGATCATGGCCGAAGCCCCTTACCCTCGTTACATCAAGGTACAGCCTGGGGTGGACGACACCGGTGGGGTGGGTACCAGGTACCAGCAGTTCGAGCAGGCAAACCCCGAGTACTGGGTTCCGCGGGGTTACGCGTACGTGACCATCAACACCCGGGGATACGGCGGCTCCAACCAGCTCTCCGCCTTCCTGGATTACCAGGAGGCCGTGGACTACTATGACGCCATCGAGTGGGCCGCCTCCCAGCCCTGGAGCAACGGTAAGGTGGGTCTTTTCGGCATCTCCTACTACGCCATGTCCCAGTACTTCGTGGCCGCCCTGAACCCCCCACACCTCTCGGCTATCGTGCCCTGGGAGGGGCTCCTCGAACCCTATCGGGATATCGCCTACCGGGGCGGGATACTCAGCCGCTTCGTGGTCATGTTCGCCATCATGATGCAGTTGACCGCCGACCGGCCGTGGAGGTCCAAGAACTTCATGCAGCTCCTGCTCGGGCATCCTTATCTGGATAAATTGTGGACCTACGGCACGGGGATACTGGACGGGCGCACGGGCACTCCCAAGATACCGGACGACGTCAAGGCGATAGAGGTGCCCATGTTCTCGGTGGGGAACCTTAATGACCCGGACCTCCACCTGCGCGGTAACGTCAACGCCTTCGCCGGCGCGAGCAGCAGGGAAAAGAAGCTCCTGCTGTACAGCGGCACCCACTGGGGATCGGCCTACCAACCATGGGCCAACCGCTTGGTGCTCCGCTTCTTCGACCACTACCTCAAGAACAGGCCGACGGGCCTGGAGCGCGAACCGACCGTGGACGTACAGGTCCGCACCGGTCCGGACACCTTCACCCACGTCTACGGGAAGGATTGGCCCCTTGAGCAGACGCGCTGGACCAGGTATTACCTGGACGCCCGCCAGAATGCCCTGCTCCCCGAGAACCCGGAAGAGGAAGCCTCGGCGGAAGCCGTTTGGCGGGAAGAACCGGAGGTTGGGAGCAGCCACCAGGTAACCTTCGAGACTCCCGCATTGGAGGAGGACGTCACGGTGGCGGGACCCATAACCGCACACCTGTGGGTTTCCACCGAGGGCAAGGACGTGGACCTCACCGTGGAGCTCAGGGACTTCGACTCCCAAGGAAGGGAGACGCGTTTCGCCTACGTCATCGCCGGCTCCCCCGACGAGCCCGTGACCCGCGGGTGGCTCCGGGTCTCGCGGAGGGCCCTGGACCCCGAGCGCAGCAGGCCACATCAACCCTGGCACCTCCATTCCCGCAGCGACTGGCTGACCCCCGGGGTGCCGGTGGAGGTGGACGTGGAAATATGGCCCACGGGGATGGTCTTCAAGGCCGGCCACCGCATCGCCCTCACCATCCACTGTAGCAGGTACAAGAGGAAGGGAGAGGTTTACTTCCGCGTACGTCCCCTCCCGTTCCTCCCCGCCATCACCTTGAGGAACAGCCTGTACCAGGCTTACTCGCCCCCCGCGGGCGAGACCCGCATCCACACCGGAGGAAAGTTCGCCTCCTGGCTGGAACTCCCGGTCATCCCTCCCGACCCGGCTCCCGTTCACCGGGTCACCATCCGCGACGGCCGCTTCGAGCCCGCGGAGGTGAGAGGGGAAATGGGGGACCGTTTCGAATGGACCAACGCGGGATCGGATTACCACTCGGTGACCGAGGCGAGCGGCCTTGGGTTATGGGACTCCCAGCTGGTGCGGGGTGAGAGGTCTCACAATCCCGAGACCTGGTGGTTAAAGCTGCCCTGGGCGGGCACCTTCCTTTACCGGGACATGGTCTATGGCTTCGAGGGGGTGGTCGCCGCTCCGCCGCGGATTCCCGCTCGCACGGCCGCCGGGGAGCGGATCACGGTCTCGTTGGGGATAGAACCGCCACCCGAAGGGGTCGGCTTCGACGTGCAGCTCCGAAAGGGCGACGGTGAGTGGATGACGGTCAGGGAGGGCTTGAAGGAAAAGGAGACGGAACTCGACCCGCTCGAGGCGGGCGCGTACGCGGTGCGGTGTCGACTCCGGAGCATGGAGGAGGATGTCCATACCGACTGGTCCCCTCCCGCCACGTTCGATCTCAAGGAATAAAACGGCCGCGATGACGCGATTAGGTCGAGGGAGAAATTGAGGGGTGATCAGGGAATAGGGGTGGACGGCGGGAGGGCGGTGAGGGGGCGTCGCCGGGGACCCGTAACGATCCCTTACGAAGGGAACTGGCACCTGGTGTTTATTCTTACCAGGAAGAGCACAAGGCTATGTACGGGAAGGAAGCCGAGCCGTGCAAGGAATGGGTGAGATGGAACAGATGCGATCATACTCGGTCGGTGCAAGCAATGGAAAGGAGATGATCAGGGCCGGTGAAGGAGCGGAGCCGAACCTCCTGGGGCGCTACCTACGGGCCATGCTCCTGAACCTGGCCAGGGATCCGGAGAAGAAGAAAGTCCTGGAGAGGATGAAGCTGGTCGTTTCCTTGGAACCCCCGCAACACCCGGACCAATCGGCCACCCTGTTCTTTGACCGAGGCAGGGTAACCCTGGAGAACGGTGCATCACCCCGGGCGGACATACGCATTGCCGGGGAGGCGGCCATGCTCATGATGCTTTCCCGCGTGCCCTTTGGCCTGGATATGCTGAAGTTCATGCGAACGTACGAGGGAAAGTCCCTGGTCGCGGCCATCCTCTCCCGTGACCTGAGGATAAGGGGGGCGTTGAGGCATCCGCTGAAAATAGCACGGTTTTCCAGGTTGATGTCCCCCGGCGATAGGGCGCTGGTCCGCGGAGCGATCGGCAAAGCCCGGTGACCCTTTGCGAAGATGCTCGGTCGAGATAGGGATGACGACATGAACCGGATAGAGATCGATTTCCAGTCCTGTGAAGGGTGCCGGAGGTGCGTCAAAGCCTGTTTCGTCAACGTCTTGAGTTGGGACAGGGAGGCCCGCAGGCCCGTTGTGGCCCACGTGGAGGACTGCGTCCACTGCAACCTCTGCGAGCTCTCCTGTCCCTCGGGGAGCATCGAGGTCATGCCGGATTTTGCCAGCTTGGATTGGACGGCGTTTTAGCCGTCCCGGAAGTCCACGGTGTAAATGGGGGCGTGCCTGTTGCGCGGCGTCGCGTGGATGCCGTGGAGGACGCCGGAGAGCGAGGAAAAAGGCCGGAAGGAGTGGTTAGGCGATGGCGGACCTGGAGTCGCTGGGAGAGGTGGCTCGGACCGACGTCCTGGTGATAGGAGGGGGCATAGCCGGGCTCTCCGCGGCCATAAGCGTAAAGGAGAAAAATCCCCGTCTCGAGGTCCTGGTGGTGGAGAAGGCCACCGCCGGGTGGGCGGGCAAGGCGGCCCGGGGTGGTGGGATCCTGGCCTTCCTGACCCCGGACGATTCGCCTGAGGACTTCGTGCGCTACCACGTGGAGCACATTGGGTGCTACCTGGAGGACCAGGAGCTGCTCATGGAATACGCCTGCACCTGCAACCAGGTCCTGGACCTCCTGGATTCCTGGGGGGCCAGGATAGCCAGGGACCGGAGGGGTTACTGGAAGTATGTGAAAACGCCGGGAGCGGAAGTGCCCTGGGGACTTGCGGGGGTGGACCTGGATATGTGCGTGCACCTGCGCAGGCGGGCCTCGGAGTTGGGCTGCAGGTTCATGGACAAGACGGCCATGGTGGAACTCCTCAAGTCCGGGGACCGGGTGACCGGGGCCATCGGCTTCGACGTCCGTGACGGCTCGTGCAGGCTGGTGCTGGCAAGGGCTACCATCCTGGCCACCGGGAGCCAGAATTACCGTGTCATGCCCATGTGGAGCTGCGGGCGGGGAGACGGCATAGCCGCCGCCTACCGGGCGGGTGCCTGCATGAGGAACGCGGAATTCGGGAGCTTCGTGAACATGATCCACGTGGCGAGCCGAGAGGTCATTTTCGGGGCCGAGGATCACATGTTCAACGCCCGGGGCGAGGATATCTCCTCCCGCTACCGGCCCGGGATCCAGCCGGACATCTGCGCCATGTCCGCGGTGGGATGGTACCTGGAACATGTGGAGGGACGGGCGCCGGTGAGGGTGAAGGCGGAGGAGAACGTCTTGCAGATCGGTTCCGAGATGCTCTTTTCCACCGACCTGGTCTGGAAGCGACCGGCGGCCATCGCCTTCTGGTCCCGCCTCTGGGAAAAGGCGAGAAGGGCGGAGAGAGAGTCGGAACACGGGATGCCGGAGATAATGCCTGGATTCATAGGGGAACAATCCCCGGTGATGGTGGACCACGGGATGGCCACCACCGTTCCCGGCCTCTTCGCCGTGGGAGACGTGAGCTACAGCGGCTCCGCCTGGACTGGAGCGGTTCCCTCGCCGCCCGGTCGCATCCGGGGAAGTGGGCTCATGAACGCGGTGTGGAGCGCATGCCGGGGAGCGGCGTCGGCGGTGGAATACATATCGGGTGAAGGGCCGGGAGCCGGAGCTGACGCTTCCCTGGCGGCGGAATCAAAGGAGAGGATCTACCGGCCGTTGGGAAGGGAGAGGGGGGTTTCCGCCCTGGAGGTGGTGCGACGCGTCCAGCAGGCCGTGACTCCGGCGCGTTACAGCAACTGGAAGAGGGAGGACCGCATGCGGGAGGCCATGGGCATGGTCCTGGAGGCGAAGGAAGCCCTGCCCTCCCTGAAGGGGGAAGACCCCCACGACCTGGCGCGGTGCAACGAAGCCCGAAGCATGGTCCTCTGCGCGGAGATGTTCTACCGGGCTTCCCTCCTGAGGAAGGAGTCCCGGGGATGGTTTCTGAGGGAGGATTATCCCGACACGGACAACTCGAACTGGCTGAAGTGGATAATCCTGCAGGACCGGGAGGGCGAGATGGCACTGTGGACGGAGGATATCCCCCTGGAAAGATATCCCTACCGACCGCTCCCGGGTCGATCGGCGACCACCTTGGCGTGACGATGAAAAGCCATTTCCACTGTCCGCGATCGGGTGGATCCGCCGCAGGGGAGAGGTCTGGCATGACCGGAGTCCGTGTTCACCGCCCGATGATGATTGAAGGGCCAAGGGGTTGGGCTACACCCGAGCCGTAGGGCAAAAGGCATGGGGAGGATGGTTGAAAGTGGCAAGCGGGCGACGGGAGGAGGTGTGAGTGGTGGAGGACTGGGAAAAGGAGAGCAGGGTATTCTGGTACCTGGCGGCGGCGTCCTGCGCCCACGTGGTGGAGGAATACTTCTGGCCGGGGGGCTTCCTGGAATCGGCCCGGGAGGTGGCCCCGGAGGCTTTCGAGAACGCCTCCCTCCCCATCATCGTCGGGGTCAACGCCTCCATGATCGCGGGCTGTGCCTTCGGGGCGCTCATGCGCGAGAGGGATCCGGTTTACGGGTTGAGCATGGCCGGATTGCTTTTCTTCAATGCCCTGCTTCATCTGGGAGCGACCATCAAGACCAGGAAATACGTCCCGGGGTTGATTACCGGCCTGGCCCTTTACTTGCCCCTGGCCGTCAAGGCCTTTTCCTCCTACCGGAAGTGCGATAAGTACCGGCCGTCTACCGCCTTCCGCGCCGCGGTCCAGGGGGTGGCCCTTCATTCCATCCCCTTCGTGGCCTTCGCCTTGCGGGGAGCCTTGGCGGCGAGGAGGGGCGCTGGGAAGGGATGAAAAGGCTCGCGAGGAAAGGGCAGCCTGGTAGGGTTGAGGGAAGGGCTTTCCCACTGATACGGTTTCCGGTTTTATGAAAATGGGCGGCATAGCGCACTGTATTTATGCTACATGCCGGATCCGAAGAAGCGCGTTGGGACAGCGGGATGTTAATGGCCGGCGAAGGTCGGTGATAGTCTCGGCGCCACGTTGTCGTACTTGGTCGGGCTTGAATTCGCCTGAATGGGAGGTTCGGGGATGGGCGTGAAGAGTCTCATGGTCAGGATGGGGAAAATATTTCCGCACCCGGTGACCATGGAGCATATACGGAAGATGGAGCGGAGGAGGCTGACTCCCGAAGAGGAAGGCAGACCATATGCCAAGTATTACCATAAAGAACTGGCTGAGATCCCGCCCGAGGACCTGGAGAGAGTGAACGCCGGTCCGGTGGAACCCTCCAAGGCCACGCCCATAGAGGCCCGCAGCGATCTTCTCAAGCCTGGTTACCTGGAGGTGGAGACAGGGTACACGGTCATGCCCGACGGCAGTGGCTTCGCCGCCACCCTGGTGCGCATGCCCGGGGTCACCCCGGAGATGCTGGACTGGTGGTTCAACTGGCATCCCCTGGAAGGGTTGAGGTACGCCATATGGTGCCCGCCGGCCCACGTGGATATCGGGGCTAAGGATCCCGCCCGGCACCTGGATAGTTCTGGCATACCACTGCGGTCGAGGAACGAGGGGAGCACCCATTACCCGGTGGAGGGTTTCAACTTAAGGTCGGCGCAGAAACTGGCCATACGTTTTTACTCCCCGCTCGAGTTCGGGCTGGACATGGATCTCTTTCGTGAGCCCAACGTGAGCCGGGCTTACTGCGCCGACGTCACCCTTAGCCTCATGCGCACCCCCTTCTGCGTGTTCCTTCACGCGGTCCGCGCCGTGGAGGGCGGCGTGGAATACCGCAGCCGATACTGGATCGGCTACACCATGCGGGACGGGAAGCCCGTGCGGGTGAAGCGACCCATGCCCTTCAAGATGATGGACCTGGCCCGCAACAATTGCTTGCACAGCCTCATGGAGTACAACAACCTGGCCTCTTTCCTGCCGGATCTGTACAGGGAGATGGGTGGCCGTATCGAGTGATTTCCCGGCCGATCTTCGAGCTGCGCTTGGCTTCGAGGGTTTGTGACTATCAGGAATGGCGCCATCCGTGAGTCGGCGGCGAGGGAACGGCCGCTGCGGCCATGATCGGAAGAGGCAACAGGACGTGGAGCCCTGGCCGCCGGAAAGAGGTTTAATCCCCGGTGGAGGAGGTACGGTTCACCCGTCCGTGACGGAAGGCCTTCGCGTGATTGACGGATTTCAACTCCTCTGGAAGGATCCGTCCTCGAGTCTTCGCGCCAGCCCGCGCTTTTCCAGGCCCTCCAGGTGCTTTTCTATCATGCGGGCCTCGAAGTAGCGGGCTAAGGCGAAGCCCGAATCCCTGACACCGTAGATGGGAGAAAGCTCGGCCAGCGCTTCCGGTGTGGCCGGGCCGCGCTCCAAGAGCTCGAGGACCAGGCGGTCCCGCCGCTCGAACACGGCCTCGAAGGCCGCTATCTCCTCACCGACGTTCTCCCGCACGGGACGTCGATGTGAGGAAATGACCAACCTGGGGTTCAGGGAGAGGATGCGCCTTATGGAAGCGCGGAATTGGTCCAAGTCGCATTCCACGTGGCCGTACCAGGGGCCGAAGCGTGTGAGGTCGATGTCGAAGGAGAGCAGGATACCCTTTTCCTCCTCCCAGAAGCAGAAGTGGTCCAGGGTGTGACCCGGGGTGTGGAGAGCCTGAAGGCGGATTCCGTCCAGGTCGAACACCTCTCCCTCGCCGAAAGTGCCGGTGGGGGAAACGGGATGGTGGCCCAGGAAATCCCGGACCAGGCGCAACCACTCCCGCGCCGGTTGGCCCCCTCCTGCGAAGCGGACGGACAGCTTTTCCAGGTCGGGAAGAATGGAGGCGAACATCTCGGGCACCAGAAGCTCGCGCCCGGCGAAAAGGTGGTTTCCCGAGAAGTGGTCCACGTGGGTGTGGGAGTTGATCACCACCTCCACGGGAAAACGGCGCTCTACTTCCCGGATGGCATCCTGCCCACATCCGGTATCGAAGAGGATCACGCGGTTCCCCACGGCCAGAACGGAGTGGGACCAGGGGAAGCGTCCCCTGTTCGCTCCGTGAACCAGGTACAGGCCTTGGGCTATCTCCTCGAGCATGGCCAACCTTGCCCCTCGGCTGTTGACTTTACGGTGGGAAGCTTTTCTGGGCCTCCGCCGCCTTCAGGCTCCCCGAACCGTGAAACGGGTGCTCGCCTCATCCACTTTCTCCCATCTCACTTCCGCTTCCTTTCCCTCCACGGCCACGAAGACGGCGGCCATGTGTCCCGCGAGCAGGGGGTTGCTGTAGGGATTGTCCACCACGACCTCGAGGAAGCCGGGCTCGTGCCTGATCTCCCTGGCGTAGCCCTGACCCCACAGGGGAAGAGGTTCCAACACCTTGCGATAGAGCTCGCGGCGCTCTTCTTCTCCCATGCTTGCCTCCCGGGCGGTGAGGCCGAGGTCCAAGAGGTGCCTCAAGGTGGTCTCTTTCTGGGCTTGCACGATCAAGGGGAAGATATCCTCTCCCAGCTCCTTTTCCAGTTCCCGGAAGACGACTTCCGGGGTATATCCGTCGAGGAAGGTCATGCGAACTCCGCGGCGGCCGTCGATGATCTTGCCCTCGCCGGCGTGCCATTCCAGGTAGCGGAGTTCGGAAGGAAACCCGCATATGCGGCATTTCTCGAGGGGATGGCCGTTGGCCTTGAGAAACGGAAGCTCCACCTGCATGCGCTCGGAGACATCCGGTTTGGCCTCGGACGGCTCGATGTGAATGACGTCGTCTCCACCCAACTTTTTCCATGTATGGCTGAAGGGCCTTCCCTCGAGGCTCTCGAAGGCGCCGAGGATTATGGCCGCCATGAGGTCGCGGTTATAGGGGTTGCGGACCAGCGCTTCCCCGAAGACGCCCGGCTTGTAATCGAGCGCCTTCACGTAAGCCTGCCCGGTGGCCCAGGCGAGGTTGCAGAAGTAACGTACGACCATGTATCTTAGCGGTCCTTTCCTGAAAAGGGTGAAGGGCGGTTGGCCCAGGAGGATGTCGATGACTTCCCGGGCGGCGTTGCGCTGGGCCTCGAAGACCAGGTGACCGATGGATACCCCCATCTTCTCCTCGATCCGCGAGAAGACCTCGTTGAAGATCTCCGACTCCACGATCACCACTCTACTTCCTTTCCGGAAGACCTGCGAGATGGTGCCGTTATCGTTCCAGCGGATGGTGTGAGGAAACCAGAGCGGCGCTCCACAGCGGCATTTAAATGGCTGCACGGGGATCACTCCCTTTTATGACCTTCCCTCCCAGGTGCGCAACATTATTATAGATGTAAAGATTTAAATGAAGGGCTCGCCGTTCCCTCGGCATCGCTTTCGGCGACCAAACAGGCGCGGTGTCGCTTCCAGGGGAGGATCTCATGCCATACGGCAAGGGGCGTGTTCCTGCCCGCCATTGTCTGCAAGTGCGGTGTCACTTCGAGGGGAGAATCTCGTGCGGGCATGTGTTGTGATCCAGGGGAGATCTCGCGCGGACGTGCATTGTGATGCGGGGTAAGGAAGTATCCTGATAATAAGCGATAAATCCGGTTGGCAGGACGTGTTCAGCGTTTCCTCTCTGTTTTTCCGAGGGCCAATCATCCCGTAGGCTTTCATGGCCTTTGGGCTTACGCATGTAATGACAACGGGTCATGAACGCAAGCCTACCGTGGATGCCCGAAGGTATTGGGGAAGCCGTCTGGAGGTCGAATCCGGGTTGGCGAATCAGGCCGGGACGCGTTCCCCGTTGAAAATGTCGGCGAAACGGCGACGCAGCTCCAGCTTGCGGACCTTGAGGGTGGCGCCATAGGGCATCTCCTCCGGCGGGATGATGCGCACGGCGCGCGGGCACTTGTAACCGGCGATATTCTCCCGGCACCAGGAGAGGATCTCCTCCTCGGAGGCGCTTACCCCCGGCTTCAGGGTCACCACGGCCACGGGCACCTGTCCCTTCGTGGGATGGGGGATACCGATCACCGCGGCGTCGGAAATTGCGGGGTGGGACAGGACTTCCTTCTCCACCTCCACGGAGAAGACCGAATATCCGCCGCACTTGATGACGTCCTTCTTGCGGTCCACGAAGTAGAGCCGTCCCCATCGGTCCTTCTTGCCCATATCCCCGGTACGCAGCCATCCCTCGTTTATGAGTTCCCGGGTGGCCTCGGGGTCGTTCCAGTATCCCTTGGTCACCCCTGGACCGGAGACGGCTACCTCGCCGACTTCGCCGGGTGGCAAGGTTTTGCCGTACTCATCCACGATCCGTACCCGTACCGGCCATACCGGCCAGCCCACGCAGCCGCGCGGATACCTGATGCCGGGAAGGGCCAGTTTCAGGGTGGCCGTTCCCGCCAACTCCACCATGCCGTATACCTCGGCGAAGAAGGCTCCCGTCCGGAAGGGGCCCAGCTTGAGGAACGAGCCCTTTCTTCGGAAAGCCTCCACCAGTTCTTCGGGCATGGCGTCGGCCGCGCTGCCCAGCATCTTGAGGTTGGATAGGTCGTACTTGTCGATGCCTTCGGCGAGCATCATGGCGTACATGGCCGGGACCCCCACGAAGAGATTTACCCTCTCGCGGACCATGGCTTCCAGGACCTCCCTGGGGGAGAAGTGGCGCATGTAATAAGCCTCCATGCCCACGCAACAGCCCATGATGATGCACCCGAAGCCCATCACGTGGGCCGTCGGCAGGCAGTAGAGCCCTTTGCTGCGCGGCCCCACGGGAAGGATGGCGGCGGCGATCTTCTGCGCGGTGATAAGGTTGCTCGAGGACATCACCGCTCCCTTGGGGTACCCGGTGGTGCCCGAGGTGTAGAAGATGGCCACCGGTTGGTCCGGGTCGATGTCCGCCGGTGCCGCTTCGCTGACCTCACTCAGCCCCTCGTCAAGGGATATGAATCCGGGTGGGCACTCCTCCTCTGGCCCGGCCATGACCCATCTCTTGATGGAGGGCAGGCTCTCCTTCCTGCGCACGTTTGCCGCGAAGACCTCGGCATCGATGACCAGTGTCCGGGCCTCGCAGTTCTCCACGATATAGCGCATTTCCTCCGCCTTGAGCATGAAGTTCAAGGGGACGGCTATCGCCCCGGCGGCTATGGTGCCCATGATGGACATGGGGAGATCGGCGTTGTTGGAGGTGCAGAGGGCTACCCTTTCCCCGGGTTCGACCCCGATCTCGCGCAGGAACGCGCTCACCCGGTAGGCGAAACGAGCGGCATCCAGGTAGCTGACCCGTTTCAATGGAAAGTCCCGGTAGCGGAGCGGTTCGTGGAGGATGGACATGGTCTTGTCGCCGCGCATGTCCGCCAGCTTACGGGAAAAATTGGACAGCGTGAGCCGGCGATCGAAGAGAAGCCTGAACTTGTCCGGAATGACGCTCATCCCTATCCCCCCTCATAGTCCCCTGCTTCAGCGTTCCTGGATCGAGTGATTGGTGAGTAGCCGGAATAAGACGGGTGCTCGCTTGCATGGGAGTGAACATAGTACGATTATTTGTTCGCAAATTTATAATAACCTACCCCCTCCGTTTTGCAAGCAATACGACTATTGCCGGTGCAGTGGCAACCTGTAAGGTGAAACGTTGATAGGCAACTGGTCTGGCCATATTCCGTCAGAATGTGGGTAAGGAACTCCTGTCGAACGCCCCGGGGCCGCGAAAAAGCATGGGGTTTACAGGTCTTGCGGAGTCAGGCATTCAACCTTACGCATGCGGCTGTGATGAAGAGCGGGATTCGTGGACCTTGTAGCCGGTGAACGCCTGTCGCCCCTCCTTTTCACGGTTGGGATGAAGCGGGAAAAGGCCGGCTTTGGATGAAAAGGATTTGTGCCGCCACGTACCTCCCTTTTCGTGGCGAGGCGAGGCGCGGTTTTCGGAGGAACTGAGATCGAGGCTCACCCGATTTCCCTTCCAGGGACCGATACGGGGTCGAAGCGGTTCTCCTCCCAGTTGTGGTAGTATCTGGTAAACATTTCCATCCACTTCAAGGGCGCCCTGGGATCCCGCCGCAGGGCCTCGCGCAGCGCCTTGACCAGGGGTCGCCCGCTGTAGCGGTAGCGGAAGGCGCCGATTCCCCAGTGATCGCGGATCATGCGGCGCAGCTCAGTTTCGCTCCTGGAGACGAGGACCTTCCGCAGGTCCCACCTCCTCCAGTCGGTTATGATCCAGGTGATGTAGGGATGCTCCCTGACCTTGTCCTCGTAGGCCGCAAGGACTGATCGGGAGGTATCTCCCCTGCGCAGGGCCTCGATGGCCACGTCCGCGGCCAGTTCAGCCGAGAACCAGGCGCTTGGCACCCCGTCGCCGAAGGCGGAGGCCTCGAATCCGGCGGCATCGCCGATTACCAGGATGCCATCCCCGCAGATGGGCATGTTCCTGGTCTCCGGGATTAGGCCGGCGTAGATAGGGCAGACGTCCCAGGTCACCGCCCGTAGCCTGACCTTGGGGGCGATGTCCCTCCTCCAGCGGGTTACCTTTTCCTGGAAGTTCTCGAAGTAACGAGGCAGGAGTCTGGCCAGGTTGGGGATCTCCCCGCGCGTGACCAGGAACTGCCCCAAGCCAGGATGGATGCTTTCCCGGTAGGTGAAGATGTATAGGGTCGAGCCGTAGCCGAGGGGGGCGCCGATACCTTCCTCCGGGAGGGCATGGAAGAACTCCATGGACAGGCCGAAGGTCTCGTCCACGTCCTCCTTGGCCATCTCGAAGTCCCAGATCATGTAGAGTTCCAGGGCCTCCGGGAGGTACTTGCGGCGCAGACCCGCCTGGATGGCCAACCGGTTCTGGGTTCCCCCGGCATCGATGAGGACCTTGCAGCGTATCTCCTCGCCCCGATCGGTCACCACTCCCCTTACCGCCCCCTTTTCCAGGATGGGCTCCACGGCGGTGGTGGAGGTGCGGAGCTCGGCTCCCGCCTCCACCGCCCGCCCGGCCAGCCAGGTGCAGAAGGGCTTGCAGTAAGCGGCGTAGCCCAATGCCAGGGGCTTGGGCACCCGCAGGGTGCTGTCGGTGGCGTAGATCTCCCCGTCGCGAACGAAACGGTTGACCACCTTGCAGATGGGTCGCTCGATGGGCGGATTCCCCTCGCGGATGAAATCGGGTCCGAATGTGAAGCCGTAGAAGGGGATGACCAGTCCCGACACCACTTTCTCGCCGGGTATCGCCGACCTTTCCAGGAGGACGGTATCCAGGCCGGCCTCGGCGCACTTTCGGGCGGCCACCGGTCCCCCGAAGCCCGCTCCCACCACCAGCACGTCGCAGTTTTCCATGACCGCGTCCCCCTCAACCCCAGTCGGTCCGGAACCCGGTCCCACCCGGTGGCCAGGAGAACATGATGGCTTCCTTGTCACACACGTACCAGCAGGCCGCACACTCCATGCACTCGGCGAGGGTCCGCACCCGCGCCTTCCTGTCCTTTATCTCGAAGCATTCCGCCAGGCAGACCCGCACGCAGTTGGCGCACCCGTCACACCGCGACTCGTCCACCCTTACGAATTCGCCGGGATCTCCCACCCATTCCACGCCGGGGAAACGGTCGGACGTCCTTATTTCCATGAAGAGCACCTCCTCCGCCTGGGAAGGCACGTATCCCTCCACGCTACTCGAGCAGCCCTGAACCAAAGTCTAAATGCGATTCTCGCGCCTTGTCAAAAGGCGACCGCCCTATCCCCTTGATTGAGGATGAACGGAAACCCTTCCAAGGATCATAGACGCCTCGGGCGGCGGTATTTCCCGGGAGGGGATCAAGACTGGGATTAGGAACTTCATGTAGTGGATATATCAAATTAGGAGAACAGCGCGGAAAAGGGTTCCCGTGCCGGGACCGGGATGCACGATGGCTGGTGCCGCTTAAAAGACCGAGGCGATACATGATCCCTTGAGCCGCAAGCTGCTGCGTCGGCGGGAAATGCTTTGGACGGGGGGATGGTCGATGCTTCCAAGGGATGCACTCGAGGAGTTCCGGGAGGCCCTGGGGCCGGAGAACGTGTCCTGCGAGCCAGCCGTCCTGGACGGTTATGCCTGGCAGGCCTTCGCCGAGGTTGTGGGCCAGACAAGCGGTTGGTGCCCTTATCGACCGGCGGCGGTGGTCCTTCCCGGGAGCACGGCCGAGGTGCAGGCGGTGGTGGGCATATGCCGCAGGCACGGGCTGAGGTTCAAAGCCATGAGCACGGGGTGGGGAATCTGGAACATGGTCAGCGGGGAGGACGTGGTCCAGGTGGACCTGCGGCGCATGGACCGCATCCTGGAGCTCGACGAACGGAACATGTACGCCGTGGTACAACCTTACGTGAGCTGTGCCCAGCTGCAGGCCGAGGCCATGAAGGTGGGGCTCAACTGCCATATCATCGGGGCGGGATCGGGCACCTCCCCGCTGGCCAGCGCCACTTCACTCTGCGGCTACGGCTGGTCAGGACTTACCACCGGGTACAGCGCCAGGAACCTGCTGGGCACGGAATGGGTCCTGCCGGACGGAGAGGTACTCCGGCTTGGAAGCCCGGGCAGCGGGATGGGTTGGTTCAGCGGTGACGGTCCGGGGCCCAGCCTGCGAGGCGTGGCGCGGGGCTTCATCGGCAATTGCGGGGGGCTGGGAATTTTTACCGCTTGCGCGGTGAAGCTCTTTCCCTGGCCGGGGCCTCCGGATGCCGGGGCGGAGGGGCTGCTCCTCGACGGCGGGGCGGACCTCCCGGATACCATGCGCCTGTACATCTGCTCCTTCCCTGACCGGGCCTCGTTCGCCGAAGCATGCTACCGCATTGCCTCCTCGGAGATAGGTTACCTCCATTGCAAGAACGCCGTGGGGGCGTTGCTCTCCGCTTTGACCCCCCGCTTGATGGGAAAGCTGGTGAGGCATGCGCGGCTGCGGTCGGCGCTTCTCTCCCAGCGCTATACCTTCCAGTTTCTCATCGCCGCCCAAACGAGGGAGGAGTTCTATTATCAGCGGTCCGTACTGAAAAGGATCATCGCGGACACCGAGGGGGTATGCCTGGACATGAGCGATTTCCCCACCCTGCACAGGGTTATGCTCTGGGGGTTTCTCCGCGCCTCCCTCCCGCCCCTCATCTTCCGTCGGGGAGGGAGCTTCAACACCTCCTTCGGAGCCCTGGAGGCCTGGGATCATGCCGTAAACCAGGCCGAAGTGGCGGCGGGACTCAAGGCCTCGTTCATAGGGAGAGGGGAACTCATAGACGACCTGGCGGACAATGCCTGGGGCGGGATTTACGAAGGCAGCACTTGTTTCGGACACCAGGAGGAACTGTATCTCTACGACCCCCGGAACCCGGAGATGATGGTCAAAGCCAGGGATTACCTGGCCGCGACGTTGGTGGAGACGGTCAAGCACAACCTTGGCCCGGGGTTGGGCTTCGCCATGGGGGCTATAGGCGCGGAGCTTTTCGGGCCACGTATCGGAGACTACCATCACCACCTGCGAAGGATAAAGCGAGCCCTGGATCCCGAGGAGACCAGCGACGCGGGATTCTACATCGCGCTGGATCCGGAAAAGATAGTGAAGGAGGCGGTGGAGAAGACGCCGGAAATGGCGCCCTTCCTGGAGGAAAGGATGAGGGAGCTAGGGATTGAGAGGGGAGACGTCGATTCATGTAGTGAACCCTCTACCGCACCCGGCTTTCAGGCTCCCCGCCGGTTTGCATAAAACTGTACGCCGCCTTCTCCCGGACTGTCTACCGGAGAGGCCCCGACCTGCGACTGCCGTCCGTAACGCATCTCGCCAGTATAACAAGTGCGTTCAGGGACTGGTGACGCTCCGATGTCGATATTAGAGGTCGTTTTCCCAATACGGTAATAAATGGTCTAACCGGGTTTTATTTCAAGTATCGAATCGGGGGAGGATGGTGGGGACTTCCCTTTCCCTTGCCGCCCGGAGGGCCTGGCGGAGGCTGCTGAAATCGGCGAGAGCGTAAAGGTTGGCCATGGTGGGTGGGAGGAGGAATAATTTTCCTTCCGCGCCCTGCCGCAACGCCTCGGCTGGTTCTATCCAGAGGCTGGCCGTGGTCTCCGAGCGGTCGTGATCCGGGTCCTGCCCCGGGGGCATGGGAGCAAGGAAGAATCGGGTATCATAACGGATGGGGGAGATCTCCGGAGTTATCCAGTGGGCGAAGTAGACCAGGCGGTCAAGGGATGGCCTGAGGCCCAGATTCCGCACCATCTCCCGAAAACCTGCTTCTCCCCCGTGTAGCTTGGCGCGCCATTCCCGGTATAGTGCTTGCTCCTCCCCGGAACGGCAAGCGGACCCTCCGGAGTCCCGGAGGGCCAAAAGGATGCCGGCTTCCTCGAAAAGCTCCCGGATGCCGGCTACCATGAGCCCGAGCGCTTTTGCCCGGGTGGTCCCGTCAGCGCAGATCTTTTCCACTTCTCCGGGAAGCGGTTTGCGGCAGAGCCGTTCCCATTCGGGGTCACAGTCTCCCTCTTCCAGCTCGCCTCCGGGGAAGACGTGCATACCGCCTGCGAAAGCGCTTCGGGAACTACGTTTAACCATGAGGACCTCGAGCTTGCCCGAGTGGGGATTGTCCCTCAGGAGGAGCAGGGAAGAGGCATCCCGGGGCTTGACCATTCCGCAACCCTCCTCGCGTTCGCCGATGGCCGGGACTCAGGTTTCCTCCAAGTTGAGTTCGTCCCGGGAGGGTTTATCCTCCAATACCAGCAGGCCGAGGTTTAAGTTTCACCCGGATAACTGGCGCTGGCCGCGTATGCGCTCGACACCACGGTATGGAAGCCGACCGTCTCCGCCGTCTTGGCGTTCAGCACATCGTACAACCCTTCTGTCAGAGACACCTTATGTCCCCTTTCTTGCAGCAGGGAGGAGACCCGGAAGAGGGCATGGTTGAGCATGCTGTTGGCCACGTGGAAGTTGGCCGTATATTCCTTACGGGTGCCAGGGAGCCCGTCCAGCGGGAGGTCAAGGAGGCGTAAGCCCAGGATGACCATGCTCCGCGCGTCCTTGAAGTAATCGGAGGGCCGGTGACCCTCGGGGGCCTTGGCCTCATAGGAGGCGGCGTCCGCGACGCCGAAGATATCCGTACCCGCTGTGGTTCTCAAATCCCCCAGAAGGTCCATGCTTTTCCTTGCCGCCTTTCAGATGGCCGTTTGACTTATTCATTTTATAATATGTCGATTCGGTATGCTCGTCCGGGAAAGGCGATCGAAGGCCCCGATTGAATCCTCGCTTGCCATCGGCTTTCCGCCACCCCGAACTCCGGGGATTTATGGTAATCCTTCGGCCGGGCATCGTGGTGCCTTGTGCCCGGAAGGGCGGTTCGGCCGACAAGTTATTGGCAGAGAGTCCTGCGGGACGAAGGCCTCATCTGGCCACGTCCACCACCAGGCGCGGATGACTTGATGGCTCCCGGACCTTGTGCGAGGAGAATGCCCGTCTTTTCAAGGGAAGGCGGGTTTTTCCCTGCCGCACGTTAACGGGACCTCCTTGCGATCGAGGCTCATGCGGCCGGGATCCATGCAACTTTCCATGACTGAGTAGAGATGGCCGCTTCGCCCTATCCGATAAAAAGTTGTCCCGTTGTCCCGCGGGATGGGGAGGTAGGCCCCGGGCTTCGGTGGACGAACGGAGCGGAGGCGAGGGAGGCGGAAACGGTATTCCATTTCCCACCCACGCCTGTCCGGCGGCCGGCCGAGTCCCCCGTGGGCCGGCATGCCTCCCTCCCTCAACTTTCGTCCAGCGCGCGGAGGATTTCCCCGTCGGGAGGATATTCCGTCTGGATGCTGGCGATGTGTATATATTTCACGCGGCCTTCCGCGTCCAGAACGAAAACTGAGGGACGGGCGATATGCACGGACTCGAAGTTGACCCTGACGTAAACCCCGTATTCCTTGACCACCAGGCGTTTCTCGTCCGCGAGAACCGGGAAGGGATAGGGGTGGGTCTCCAGGTATTCCTTCACCTTGCCCGCCTTCTGGGGAAGGATGACCACCGCCCCCGCGCCCCGTTTCATCAATTCCGGATAGATAACATCCCGTATATGGACCATATACTCGCGGCAATGCGGTCACCAGGTCCCGCGGCCGAAATACAACAACATCGGCTTTCCGAGCAGTTCGCGCAGCCCAACCTCCTTACCGTTCTTGGCATCCGGCAAGCGGAAATCGGGAGCCACGTCTCCCACTTTCAGCACCTTGCTCTCCCTGGCCATTCCCAAACCTCCCGTCTTTGTTCTCCCATCACCGCCTTTTTCTATTTTTCCCCCGCAAAGGGGTTACCACTCCGACCATGGTTTTGGTCATGAGCATCGCACGTGGTTCATGCCGTGAACTTCAACCTCTCCAACCAGAAGTCGGTGAGGGTTCCGGAGCGGTCCATGCCCAGGAGCAGGCGTTCACCCACCCGGATGACCAGGTCGAAGTTCCCGTGGATTCTTATGCGCAGGCTGCCGTCGGGGGCGTGGAACTCGTACTTGGGGTAGAGGTTGTGGAAATAGAGGTCCTGGCCCCGGAAATCGAGGGTGAAAGCCACGCCTCCCTGGGCGTCAGCTTCCGGTGGCGGCTCCGCGCCCTCTACCTTCCAGCGGTTAGAGGGAGTGTATGCCCGCAATCCCACAAGGCGCTGGGTGCTGCCTTCCAGGTTGAGCACGAGCTTGCCCAGGGCCAAGGTCTTCGTGGTTCCCCCGGGGATGAAGAGGGAGGGCGAAATCTCGACCGCCCTGTCCAAAGAACGGTAATAAGCGGAGCCGGGGATGAGCGCCCCTCCGGGCTCCACTTTCAGGTTGAGGAGCGAGTGCAGATCCATCGATCTTTACGTGCCCCTTTCCGGAGATCTTTGCCTCCGGGGAGGCTTGCCCTCCCCCAGCACGGCGTGCACCTCGGGCATGAGCTCGCTTATCCTTATGCCCTGGGGGCACTTCTCCTCGCATTCCCCGCAGCCGGTGCAGGCCGAGGCTCTTTCTCCCTCGGGGAGGAAACGGTGGTAACGGAAGCGGGGGGTCAGCTGGTCGTCGTACATCACCAGGCTGTTGTATAGGTTCAGGTTCTCCGTAATGTCCACCCCTTGAGGGCATGGCTTGCAGTACCCGCAGCCTGTGCAGGGTACGGCCGCCCTTTCCTTGAATTTCCGGCGCACCTCCTCTATAAGGCGGAGTTCCTCCTCGCTCAGCCGTAGGCCGGCGGAGAGTTCCGCGGTGTGGAGGTTCTCCTCCACCTGTTGCATGGTGCTCATGCCGCTGAGGACGGTGGATATCCCCGGCTGCTCCCAGAGCCAGAGTAGGGCCCATTCGGCGGGGCTGCGCTTCACGGGGAAGGACTCGAAGGCCTCGGAGATCTCCCGGGGCGGGCGGGCCAGGTTCCCGCCGAGGAGCGGCTCCATGATCACGACCGCCAGCCCCTTCTCCGAGGCATAGCGTAGGCCCCGCGTACCAGCTTGGTTGTCCACGTCCATGTAGTTGTACTGTATCTGGCACATGCACCATCCGTCGTAGCCGTCGACAATCTCGCGGAAGGCCAGGTAGTCGTCGTGGAAGGAGAACCCGATCCCGCCGATGCGGCCATCCCGGAACGCCTTCTCCGCCCGGGAAAGGAGGTCCAGGCGCTTGATATCCTCCCACCTCCTGCGGTTCAAGCCGTGAAACAGGTAATAGTCGATGTGGTCGGTCCGCAGCCTTTCCAACTGCTCACGGAGGAAGCGGTCGAAATCCTCGGGCTTTTCCACAAGCCACACGGGGCACTTGGTGGCCAGCCGGACCCTTTCCCGGTAACTCCCGCGCAGTATCTCGCCCAGGAGTACCTCGCTGCGGCCGTTGTGATAGGTGTAGGCCGTATCCAGGTAGTTCACGCCCCGGTCTATGGCGTGGTATATCATAGCCGTGGCCTCTTCCAGGTTTACGTTCTCGCTTATGGGTATACCGTCCGTGGTGGGAAGGCGCATGCATCCGAAACCGAGGATGGAGACCTCCCAATCGCTCCTCCCGAACTTTCGGTACAACATCGGATAACGCCTCCTCTCGGCCCGCAAGACAGACGGCCTTGTGTTAATTATAGCCCCCGCGGCGCGGACCCAGGTCCGCATCCCCGTCTATTTTCACTTGGGTTTGATTTTCGCTGGAAGCGCGAGGAAGGGGTGTATAACGGACGAATGTGCCGGACCCAGGTTTAACGGAGGGCAAACCTGGAAAGCCTTTAGATGTGGGGCAAGAATAGGGGTCGAGTCTGCTGGGGGGGAGAAGATGGGGATGGCGCGGGGGATCCGAAAGTCCGCCATACCGCTGCTTGCTTTTCTGGTCCTGATCCTTTTCCCGGGTTGCGACCTGGACGACTACTGCGTGGCGAAGTCCCATCCTTTGCCGGGGTGGTTCCAGGACGCCAAGTTCGGGGTCCTGGTGCATTACGGCCCCTATACCGTTCCCGCCTGGGCTCCCTTGACGGAGCCCGGAGATTTCGCGCAGCCCGGCTATTTCCTCAACAACCCCTACGCGGAATGGTACTGGAACAGCCTGAAAATCCCCGGAAGTCCGGTATCGGAATACCACCGGCGGACTTATGGGGAGGATTTTTCATATTACAGGTTCGGGCCCCTGTTCGAGACCGCGGCCTCGGCGGCGGACCTGGAGGCCTGGGCGGACCTCTTCGCGGAGGCAGGGGTGCGTTATGCGGTCATCACCGCCAAGCACCACGACGGGTATTGCCTGTGGCCCACGGAGAACCCAAACCCGGCGCATCCGGAATGGAGGTCCACGCGCGACCTGGTTGGTGATTTCTGCCAGGCCATGCGGCTTCGCGGGATCCGGGCGGGCATCTACTATTCGGCGAGCTACGACTGGGCTTTCCGGGATACGCCTCCCGTTACGGACATGGTTTCCCTCTTGAACACCATACTGCAGGATCCCGAGTACGTTGAGTACGTCGAGGCTCAATGGAAAGAACTGGTGGAGAAATACGCTCCCGACGTGCTCTGGAACGATATCGCCCTGCCGGGCGGTTTCGACAGGTGGAGGTTCTGGGCTGATTATTACCGGGATCATCCCCAGGGTGTGGTCAACGACAGGTGGGCCCAGAACCCGGTGGAGTTGATGTACAATCTCTCCATCGCCGAAGGCATGGAGGAGATACCGCCACTCTACCACTTCGATTTCTTCACCCCCGAGTATCGCCTCATGCGCCAGGTGCGCAGGCTGAAGTGGGAGACGTGCAGGGGAGTGGGGTGGTCCTTCGCCTACAACCGCCTCGAGGACGAAGAGACCGGCCATATACTGACCGGGGAGCAGGTCATCGAGATGTTGGTGGACGTGGTGAGCAAGAACGGCAACCTGTTGCTGGGTATCGGACCCAGGGCCGACGGGACCATACCCGAAACCCAGCAGGCGGTCCTCAGGGAAGTGGGTGCCTGGCTGAAGGGCAACGGGGAGGCCATATACGGCACCTCACCGTGGAAGGTGGCGGAAGGGACCGCGGACGGGGGAGCCGTACGTGTGCGATTCACGAAACGGGCGACCGGTGGCGAAAG
>Ga0315298_1004010_pt1 | contig 22533 bp, 15 predicted proteins | sample WHS_1_MG_FD_203077 | JGI IMG/M metagenome (GOLD analysis project Ga0315298, IMG submission 203077) | Extremophilic microbial mat communities from Washburn Hot Springs, YNP, Wyoming, USA - WHS_1_MG | ecosystem: Environmental > Aquatic > Thermal springs > Hot (42-90C) | place: USA: Wyoming...
GCCGGCGTAAATCAAGCGCGGGTTGGCCGGATCCGTCCAGGTGTCAAAAATGCCCATCCGATCGCGCTTGTCCACGAAAGGCAGCACCACCTCGTAGCGCACGCCGAGGTTCAGCGTCAGGCGCGGGGTCAGCTTCCAGTCGTCTTGCCAGAAGAAGCCGTCGCTCCAGCTTCGCAGGTCAACCTGAAGGCGGGTGTTCCAGAGGTACTGGCTGGCCCAGCCGAGCAGGAAATCTGCCGCCCCGTCGCGCGTGTAGCGAGCGTTGAATTGGTAATTGCCCAGCTCGTTCCTGATGTTGAATATGTTGTTCTGGGAGCGAATCAGGCTCAAACCGAACTTAACGGTGTGCTTTCCGCGCGTCCAGGTTGCGTCGGCGGCAAGCTGGCGGTTCTGCGAATCCCGGTCTACCGGGTTGAACCCTCCGATTCCCAGGCTGCGATAGCCGGTGATGGACATAACTGAGAAGCCGCCGGGGATAGAATCATTGCCACCCTTAATTCCGTACTTGCGGTTGAGCAGTTCGCCTTGCGTTTGGGCCGGGTTGTCGCGCTTGAACAAAGCGAGGTTCCAGGCGCCGCGTACCGACATTATGAAATTGGGGGTCCAGATGTGGTTCCAATTGGCGCCCGTGTTGTAGCCTTCGGTGATCCAATCGTAAGCTCCGCCGCCGTAAGCCGGGGGAGGCAGCGTGAGTGTGGCTGGGTTATCAGAATCGTGCCGGCTCAGCCGCCAGAACACGTTGTCCTTGGAGGTAAGGTTTACGTCGGTTCGAAAGTCCCACTTGATCACGTCCTGACGCACGGGAGCCTGGTAGAGATAGTTCGAGGCGAGGGTCGCCTGCTGCGGCTGGGGGTAAAGCTGAATGAGGTTGCGGGCAATGGGATCCATGCGGGCCGCCGGGATCTGGGCGTTGGGAAAGGGCTGCCCGGTGAGCGGGTCCAATATAGCGGTGCGCGGCAGCAGCTCGCCGAAATCCCCGTTACGCATGCGCAGCGTGGGAATGGTGCTGAGGGTGGTGCTGCTCTCGCGCACCAGTGTCTTTTCGAAGTCGCCGAAGAAGAACAACCGGTTGCGCCCGTCCAGCAAATGCGGCAAATAGACCGGGCCTCCCAGCGACAGGCCGTACTGGTTGCGTTTGAAGGGAGGCTTGGGGCGATCTGGCGGGTCGAAAAAGTTCTTGGCGTCGAGCTTCTCGTTGCGCAAGAACTCGAATGCCGTGCCGTGCAATTCGTTAGTGCCCGACTTAGTGGTGACGTTCACCACCGCCGCCATGGCGCGGCCGTACTCGGCGGCGTAAGCGTTGGTCTGCACCTTGAATTCCTGGATAGCGTCAATCGAGGGTTGCACCATCTCCGAGCGCCGCTGGGCGCCGGCCAGCTCCGTCGGGTTGTTGTCTACCCCGTCCAGAATGAAATTGTTCTGCGTGTTCCGCATGCCGCCGACACTGAAGCCTTGGTAGCGGCTGCCAGCCAGCGGCTGTACCGCGCCCGCCGACAAAAGCGCCAGATCCGTGTACGTGCGCCCGTTCAGCGGCAGCTCAACGATGCGCCTGTTTTCGATCACTTGCCCCTGGCTGGCTTCGATGGTGTTCAGGCGCGCTACGTCGGCGCGCACCTCAATGGTTTCAGCCAGTGTCCCCACTTCCAGCGTGAAGTTCAGCTCGGCGCGCTGGTCTACCTGGAGCACGATGCCGGCACGGGTGACGGGCTTGAAGCCCCGGTGTTCAACGGTTACTTTGTATTCACCCGGCAGTAGCAAGGGTACGGTATAGTAACCGTCCACGTTGGTTGTCACCTCACGCACCGCGCCACTAGCCACGCTAGTCACCCTGACCGTGGCTCCGGGCACCACCGCGCCGCTGGCGTCGGTGACGCGCCCAGTGATTTGCGCGGTCTGAGACCGCGCAGGCGGGGTCGAAATGGTCACTGCCGCCAAGCACAGTAGCAGGTTGCACAGGCCGGCGATGCGCTGGATGACGAGCCTTACGCTGAGATTGCGCTGAGCGGAAGTTTGCACTTTACACCCCCGGGGTTCATTATACACACAGCCTGAAGGGCGCGTCAACCCTTCGTTCTCGCCAGTTTGCCTTCAAACTCACGGGGATGAACTTCGCGGAAAAACGCCCCGCTCGGCTCCTGCTCCGCTGGCAGAGTGCGGCAGGGTCGCGCGCTGAACGGCATTCAATCCGCCGTGGGCGGCGGCAGGAAGTCGAAATCAATGATCATCTTTTCGGTCAAAGCAGCTATGAGCTCCTGTTGCACAGCCTTGGTGGAAGGCTCACCGGCCAGGTTGTTAAGTTCGCCGGGATCATTGTCCAGATCGTACAGCTCAAGGACCGGCCGGGGCTTTTGAAAATAAGCCCGCTCGATGGCGGCGGGAAGCTTGCCTTCGTTGTGTGCGTTTACAATCTGCTGCCAGCTTGGGTCGCGGGCGCTGTCGGTAGGTTGGTATTCCATGTGCGGCGTGCAGTTGTAAATGAGCTTCCAGCGTTCGCTGCGCACGCAGCGTCCCAAATCGAAGCCGGCGGACTTGGTGCTGGCAGTAAAGGGGGAGTTACCGTGGTGCAGGCGCTGCGCAAAAATGTACTTGCGCGGTTCATAAGGCCCGCCGGTGATCAACGGCAAGAAGCTCCGCCCCGTCATCGCCTCCGGCGGCTTGCCGCCTGCGGCTTCGATGAAGGTGGGGGTAATGTCTTCGCCGGAAATCAGCGCCCGGGTAACGCCGGTTCTGCCGCGGACGGGCCACCTCACGATCAGGGGCACGTGCAAGCCGGGGTCATATAGCGATCCCTTGCCATGGGGAAAAGCCATGCCGTTGTCGCCCATGAACACCACCAGGGTGTTCTCCTCCTGGCCGCTTTTCCGCAGCACTTCGAGATTCTCGGCTACCAAAGTGTCCAAGCGCTCAATTTCCCCACAGTACAGCGCCAGGTCTTCGCGCACACCGGGCAGGTCCGGCAAGTGCGGAGGCAATTCGATGGCTTTGGGATCCACGCGGCCCGCGTTCTTGTCCCAGACGTGATGAGGATCGCTGAAGTTGATCCAGAAAAACCAGGGCGTGTTGCTTGGCACGCGTGAGAGAAATTCCCGGAACTTTGCCGGAGTCTGAGCCTGCGCGCTGACGTCGAGGTAATCAACTCTTCGACTCCAGGTCTTCAGCCTGTATTTCTCGTAAACTTGCTGGGTTATCGGCCCCGCTTTTATGACGCCGTCCAAGTGAAAATAGCGGCCGCACACGCCGGTGTAGTAACCGAGCTCGCGCAAATACTCAGGGCAGCTCTTGATTTCAGGCGGAAGCGGAGTGTTGAAGCGCCCGACGCGCACAGCCACCGGCGAACAACCGGTCATAAAAGCTGCGCGCGAAGGAACGCATTGCGGCGAGGCGGTAAAGGCACGGTCGAAACGCATGCCCTCGGCTGCCAGCCGATCGAGGGTCGGCGTAGACATCCATTTAGCGCCATAAACCCCCAGGTAAGGGTAGCTATGGTCGTCGGAAAGCAGAAACAGGATGTTGGGCTTGGGGCTCTGCTTGCGCAGGATGGCCGGCGCGGCTGCCCCAGCCAGCAAGTTGCGACGCGTCATTTTTACGGTTTTCATCCTAGAGTCATTCTACCGGAGGCCGGCTCGGTGTGGACTGCCGCTTTGAGCGGCTGCTAAGCTAAACTTGGGAAGTTGATCATGCGGCTCTGGGTGGCGCTGCTGGCGTCCGTCCTGATGGCGCAATCACCGGCGGGTATTTTCGAAAACGGGGAACCAACGCCGCAGGGTGAGCTGGATCGGCTGGTCTTTGCGCAATGGCAGCGGATGGGCATACGTCCGGCGCGGTTGTGTTCGGATGCCGTGTTCGTGCGCCGCGTCTACCTCGACCTGCTGGGAAAACTGCCTGAGCCCGAAGAAGTGGAGCGCTTTCTGGTTGATCGTAATCCCGACCGGCGGCGGCTGCTGATAGAGGGCTTGCTCGAGCGCGAGGAGTTCGCTGACTACTGGGCCATGAAGTGGTCCGACCTGCTCCGTGTCAAAGCCGAATTCCCCATCAACCTGTGGCCGCAGGCCGCGCAGGCCTACCACCGCTGGATCAAGACGGCGCTCCGCGAAAACAAACCCTACGATCAGTTCGCCCGCGAGCTGCTCACGGCGAGCGGAAGCAATTTCCGCGACCCGCCGGTGAATTTCTACCGCGCGGTGCAGAATCGTGAGCCCCGGGGCATCGCGCAGGCCGTGGCCCTCACCTTCATGGGGGCGCGCGCCGAGAAATGGCCGGCTGAGCAGCTTGCCGGGTTGGCGACTTTGTTTTGCTGCGTGGGCTTTAAATCCACGCGCGAGTGGAAGGAAGAAATTGTTTACTTCGATCGGGCAAAGCTGCCAGCCGGGCAGACGGCGCGCCTTCCCGATGGCAGCGAGGTCCGACTGGCCCGCGAGCAGGACCCGCGCGCCGTTTTTGCCGCCTGGCTGCTGGCGCCCGGTAACCCCTGGTTTGCGCGCAACATCGCCAACCGCGTGTGGTCGTGGTTACTGGGTCGCGGCATCATTCATGAACCGGACGACATCCGTCCCGACAATCCGCCTTCCAACCCCGAGCTGCTTGCCTACCTGGAGCGGGAGCTGGTGGCGGCCCGTTACAATCTCAAGCACTTGTTCCGGCTGATCCTGAATTCACACACTTATCAGCTTTCTGCTTTGCCCCGCGACAATCGTCCGGAAGCAGCCGTGCATTTCGCTTACTACCCGCTACGCCGACTGGAGGCGGAAGTACTGGCCGATGCGCTTTGTGCAGTTACGGGGACTGCGGAAAGATACGTGAGTCCCATTCCGGAACCTTATACGGTTATGCCGGAAACGCAAACCGCCGTGGGTTTGCCCGATGGCAGCATAGGCAGCCCCTTTTTGGAACTGTTCGGCCGTCCCCCACGCGACACCGGCTTGGAATCCGAACGCAGCAATCGGCTTACCGCGGCTCAGCGGTTGCACTTGCTTAATTCCAGCCACATTCAGCAAAAGTTGCAGAGTAGCCCCCGGCTGCGCGCGTTGGTGCGTAACAGCAAGGGCCCGCAGGAGATGGTGAAGAACCTTTACCTGCTGATACTCTCACGCTATCCGACCCAGGAAGAATTGCGAACCGTGGCAAATTACTCGCGTTCCGGCGTAGCCGGGCGCGAGGCGCTACAAGATCTGGCTTGGGCACTGATCAACACGGCCGAATTCTTGTACCGGCACTGAAAGGAGGCAGCAGTGTGCGATAACGGAGGCTTAATTTCCCGGCGCGAGCTGTTTCGTATGGGAGCAGCTCTGGCGGCTGGTCCTCCGGCGCGGACTACCCAGCCCGAGGCCAAGGCTCGCTCCGTAATTCAGATATGGCTGTGGGGCGGGCCGGCCCACCTGGACACCTTCGATCCCAAACCGGAAGCAGGCAGCGATTACTGCGGTCCCTTGACCAGCCCGATTCCCACCAGCGTGGACGGGCTGCGCATCTGCGAGCTGCTGCCTTTGCTGGCGCGACAAGCACATCGTTACTCGATCATCCGCAGCATGACGCACGGCATCAACGCACACGAGACAGCGTCTTACGTGGTACAGACCGGGCGCATGCCGGGCGGCCGCGACGTCTTCCCTTCGGTTGGCGCGGTGGTGTCTTATTTCAAGGGGTACAACGCCGGCTACCGCGGCTTGTTGCCACCCTACATCGTTTTGACTGAGCCGCAGGGGCGGTTCTCAGAGGCCGGCTTTCTGGGTTCACGCTACAAGCCGTTCGCCACCGGAGGCAATCCCGCGGCGCCCCGTTTCGCTGTGGAAGGCATCGTAGCGCCGGGCATCTCGGACCAGCGACAGAAGGCGCGCCGAGAGTATCTTAAACGCCTGGACGCATTGTCGCAGGCGATGAGCCAGGACCCGCAACTGGCGGCCTTTCGCGAGGCCGAGGAACAAGCTTATGAGTTGATTCTGGGCGATGCGGGCAAAGTCTTCGATTTGAGTCAGGAGAAAGAAGAGCTGCGGGAGGCCTACGGCCGCAACGTTTTCGGCCAATCCTGTTTGATCGCCCGCCGCCTGGTGGAGCGCGGCGTTCCTTATGTCACCATCAACTACCGCGGCTGGGACACCCACAAGCAGCACTTCCAGGCCATGCGCCGCTTGCTGCCCGAATTGGACAAGGGCCTGGCCACCCTGCTCGAAGACCTTGATCAGCGCGGTTTGCTCAAGACCACCATAGTTTGGTGCGGCGGTGAGTTCGGACGAACCCCACGCGTGTTGTGGGAGCCTCCCTGGAACGGCGGGCGCGGCCACTGGGGCAACGTCTTCTCGGTGCTGGTGGCCGGCGGCGGCTTCCGCGGCGGTTGCGTAGTGGGCTGCTCCGATGCCAAGGGCGAAGAAGTCAAAGACCGCCCCGTTTACCCGGCCGACTTGATAGCCAGTATTTACACTTTGCTGGGAATTGATCCCCAAGCCCGCTTGCCGCACCCGATGGGCCACGACGTAAAAGTAGCGCCGGCTCCCGGTGAGGTGCCCCGCAGCGGTTTGCTTCAGGAAATCATGTAGCCCCGATGATGCCTCGCTTTGCTCGGTCAACATACCAACGGTTCGCACTGTGGCTGGGAGCTTCGCTCTCGCTACTGGCACAGCAGACGGCGCCGCACATCGGCTACGTTTACCCGGCGGGCGCTCGCCAGGGGGCAGAACTGGAGGTTATCGTGGGCGGCCAGTTGCTGGCAGGAGCGCGACGCGCCTATTTTACCGGCACGGGCGTCGAAGCTGAGGTGACCGGCTACGAGCGACCTTTAACCCCGGGGGAGCTGGCAAAGCTGAGAGAACAGTTGCAGCAACTGGTCCAGAAACGCACCGAAGCCGCCGGAAAGGCTGCCCGAGAGGCCATTTCCGAACTGGACAGGCAGATAGCGGAACTTAGAGGGAAACTGGCCCTTTCGCTGCGCCGGCCGGCCAGCCAAGCAATCGCTGAAACCGTGAGGCTTCGCGTGCGGGTGGCGGCTGGAGCACCTTGCGGCAAGCGTGAACTGCGCCTAGCCACGAATGCCGGCTTGAGTAATCCGCTCGCTTTCTGGGTCGAGCAACTGCCGGAGTACTCCCGGCCGCCCATCAAGGTCGTCACGGAGCCGGGCACTGGGGTGCCCGTACTGCTGCGCCAGCAGCGAGACAGCAGCTTTGAAAGCGCTCTCGATATAACCCTGCCGGCGATACTTAACGGCCAAGTGGCGCCTGGCGGCGCTCACCGCTATCGCTTCCACGCGCGTCGCGGCCAGCGCCTGGTAATCGCAGCCGCTGCGCGCGAGTTAATGCCCTACATCTCGGATGCTGTGCCGGGCTGGTTTCAAGCTACCTTGACGCTACGGGACGAAAGCGGCCGCGAGGTGGGTTTCGCCGGAAGCTACCGTTTCCATCCCGACCCGGTGTTGTTGTTTGAAGTCCCCCGCGATGGCGATTACATGCTCGAAGTGCGCGACTCCCTTTATCGTGGGCGTGAAGACTTCGTCTACAGGATTCGGCTGGGCGAGTTGCCTTTTCTGACCGCCATATTCCCGCTGGGCGGCCGGGCGGGCAAGCGCACGGCGGTGGAGCTGGCAGGATGGAATCTGCCCAGCTACCGGCTGCGCTTCAAGCCGAGTGAAGACTCACAGGAAATCCGCGTGCAAAAGGACGGCCTGAGCTCGAACAGCCGCCCCTTCGCTGTGGGACGCTGGCCGGAAATGCTGGAAAAGGAGCCGAACGACGAGCTGTCTCGCGCGCAGCGGGTCAAGCTGCCGGTGGTCATCAACGGCCGTATCCAAAAGGCCAAAGACAGTGACGTTTTTCGATTCGAAGGACGCGCGGGCCAGCTAATCATAGCCGAGGTACATGCGCGGCGCCTGGGATCGCCGCTTGATTCTCTGCTCGAGCTGCTTGATTCAGCCGGGCGTCCTCTGGCCTCGTGCGACGACATTGAGGATCGCTCTGCCGGCCTGCTCACTCACCACGCGGATTCGCGTTTCCAGTGGCGCTTGCCGCGCAAAGGTAGCTACCTCATTCGGGTGAGCGACGCCCAAGGCAAGGGTGGCTCTGAATACGGCTACCGGCTGCGCCTGAGTGAGCCACAGCCGGATTTCGAGTTGCGCTTGAGCCCGGCCAGCCTGAATATCCGCAGCGGCGCTACCGCTACGTTCAGCGTGATAGTCATTCGCCGGGACGGCTTTGATGGTGAAGTAGCGCTGCGCCTAAAGAGCGCGCCCGGGGGTTTCGGGTTAAGCGGCGGGCTGGTTCCCGCAAGCGTGGAGCAGTTGCGGCTAACCTTGACCGCGCCGTTGATTAGGGCGGGAGAACCTCTTGCCTTGCAACTAGAGGGATGCGCCCTGATTGCCGGCAAACAGGTTTGCCACAGCGCGATCCCCGCTGAAGATATGATGCAGGCTTTCGCCTATCATCACCTGGTGCCCGCTGAGCAATGGATGGTGCAACTGATCGGGGGTGCTGCCGGGTTGCCATGGAAGCCTGTAGCTCAGCGGCCGCTGCGCCTGGAACCCGGGCGCACGGCCACCCTTCGTGTGCCGTTGCTGAACCGTCGCCTGGCGGGAAGGCTTCAATTTGCCCTCGATGATCCCCCGCCCGGCATCCGCCTGGAAGAAACGCAGGCGGAGCAGAACGAGATATTGCTCCGGCTCAGCGCTGATTCGCAAGCGGTCAAGCCGGGGCTCCGAGGGAATCTGATCGTTAATGCCTTCCTGCTACCCGCCCAAACTCCAGCGAGCAAGGCAAACAATCGGCGCCGGCAGTTTGTCGGCCCGCTGCCGGCCATTCCGTTTGAAGTTAGCGGCCCTTAGCCCCCGGTGGCGGGCTCTGGCTTTTTGCGGAAGATGGCGATGGCTTCGATCTCAACCAGCAACTCGGGCCGGCACAGCACGGCCTGAACCGCAGTAGAGGCGGGCAGGGGGTCCAAACCCTGTTCGCGGTAAAAGGCCGTGCGTTCCTCGTTGAAGGCAGCGTAATCGCGCTCAATGTCCCGCAGATAACAGGTGGTGCGGACTACGTCCTTCCAGCTTGCCCCTTCGGAGGCCAGCAAGGCCGTGATGTTGTAAAAAGTCCGGCGCGTTTGGGCCCGGAAGTCCCCGATGTGGACCGACTCGCCGCGTTCGTTAACGCTGGCGGTGCCGGAAATGAACAGGATGACGATGTCGTTGAGCTCTACGCGAATGCCGCGCGAAAAAGAACTGGGCCGGGGATAATGGTAGGCTTCGTTGAGCGCCTCGGGAGCGCTGATGGCTTTCTTTACCACGGGCGCCCCTGCAAGCCTTTCAACGATTTCGCCGAATGTCACCTGCTTTTCTCCTCGACGTGAGCGCCGACAACCCACACTGCCGGCACAAATTCCAGTTTGACAAACCCAGGCCGCAGCCGTGGTGTTGCGGGTGACGCCGCAGGGAAGGCCGCAAGCCTGCGAGTCGTTGAGCGCCTCGCCGGCTTGTGTTGCGCTCGCCGAACCGTTCAAGCCGCCCGCCTGCTTGCTCACCGGCTCCCGGGGCTGGCAAAATAGGCTGAAACGCCGCCATGATCTCGCACGGAGAAGGGCAAGATGCAGCTTCGCGTACTCGCCTTCGTACTGGCCGGTGGCAAAGGCACTCGACTCTACCCGCTTACCAAAGAGCGGGCCAAGCCGGCAGTTCCCTTCGGAGGCAAGTACCGCATAATTGACTTCGTTCTTTCCAACCTCGTCAACTCGGGCATTTACTCGATTTACGTGCTCACGCAATTCCGCAGCCAGTCCTTATTGCAGCACTTGCGCGATGGCTGGCAGTTCAGCGGCGTTCTGAGCAGCTATTTCATTATCCCGGTGCCGGCGCAAATGCGCACGCCTGGGGAGACCTGGTATCAAGGAACCGCGGACGCCGTCTATCAAAACCTGAACCTGATTGAACAGTCGGCGCCCGATGTGGTTGCCATCTTCGGCGCTGACCACATCTACCGGATGAACATCCGCGAGATGATCGAATTTCATCAACACAAGGGGGCCGAGGCGACCGTGGCCGCCATCCCTGTGCCTAAGAAGATGGCGGTGGAGTTTGGAGTAATCGAGACCGGGGCGGACGAGCGCATCGTCGCTTTTCACGAGAAAAAAGCCCAGGCCCCAACCATGCCTGGGGATCCTGACAGAGTCTACGCCTCCATGGGCAACTACATCTTTTCCACCCGCGCCCTGCTGCGGGAACTGGAACGCGACGCCGAGGACGAGAACAGTACGCATGATTTCGGGCGCGACATCCTGCCCGCCATGGTGCAGCGCGCCCCGGTCTATGCTTATAACTTCGAAACCAACCGCATTCCCGGCGAGCCACCGGGCAAGCCGGCCTACTGGCGCGACGTAGGAACCATCGAGGCCTACTACGAAGCCAACATGGATTTGCGCGCGGTCGAGCCCGCTCTGAACCTATACAACCGGCAGTGGCCCCTGCGCACCGCCAGTTACGCCACGCCGCCGGCCAAATTTGTCTTCGATGAAGAGGGGCGGCGAGGACAAGCCATTGATTCCATCGTTTCCGGCGGCAGCATCCTTTCCGGCGGCCTGGTGCGCAATTCTGTGATCGGCCGCGGCGTGCGCGTGCACTCCGGCGCAGTGGTGGAGGACTCCATCATCTTCGACAACTGTGACATCGGACGGCGTGCGCGTATCCGCCGGGCCATCCTGGACAAGAACGTGCGGGTGCCGCCCGACACGCGCATCGGCTACGACCTGGAAGAAGACCGCCGCCGCTACCATGTGACCGAGAGCGGCATTGTGGTGGTGGAAGGAGCGCGTTCCCCGGTGGAGCTGACCACCCTCGTTTTGTAAGGCGGCTGCTGTGCTAGATTAGTCCCCGATGCGCGCAGAGACTTGGCTGACACTGATCGCGGCCGGCTGCTTGCTGGCCGGGGACGAAGCCTTCAACGGGCGTTGGGACATTCAGCCCGAGGGACAGCGTCGCGCCTGGTGGTTGGAAATCACCGGCGCCGGCACCAAGGACTTGAAAGGCAAGTTCGTGGGGGCTCCCGGGGGCCAGATGGACGACATTCCCGAATTGAGCATTCGCAAGGGCGAGCTGCGCTTTGCCTTCCTGAGGCAGTGGCGCATTGGCGAACAGCGCAAGCGCGTGCGCGGGCTATGGACCGCGCGTTTGAAAGACGACAAGCTGATCGGCGAGTTCCGGCTTCCGGGCCAGCCGGTGGTGCGCTGGGTCGGGGTGCGCGCGCCCCTGATCAACGAAAAGGATGACGGCACCTGGCGCGAGGGAAGGCCCATCGAGTTGTTCAACGGCAAGGATCTGACCGGCTGGGTGCCCTTGGGCCGCCCCGGTGAACTGCGCTGGATGGTCAAGGACGGTATCCTGGTTAACGACGCGCCCGCACCCAACCTCATCACCGAGGCCAAGTTCTGGAACTTCAACCTGCACGTGGAGTATCGCGTGGGACCGCGCTCAAACTCAGGTATCGGCTTGCGCGGCCGCTACGAGGTGCAGATTCTGGAGGATTACGGGCGCCCCATCTCGGGACATTCCAACGGCGCCATCTACAGCCGCATTCTGCCCAGCGTAAATGCCAGCAAACCTGCCGGTGAGTGGCAGACTTTCGACATCCGGCTTATCGGGCGCATGGTGACCGTGGTGCTCAACGGGATCAAGATCATTGACAACCGAGAGATCGAAGGCCTTACCGCGGTGGCGATTGATCCCAATGAAGCCGAGCCCGGCCCTATTTTACTTCAGGGTGATCACGGGGTAGTCGAATTCCGCAAGATCACACTCACGCCCCTGGTCAGATAGCCTGCTGAGAGCCTGCTGCCTGCGCATTCTAGCGGCGCGCTATCAACCATAAGAGTACGGTCAAAAGCAGGCTCAGTAACAGCGAGCTGCCCAACGGCAAGTAAAAGACCCAGTTCTTGCCGCGGAACACCAGGTCGCCGGGCAGTTTGCCTAAAGGTATCGGCAACCGCGGCAGTATGCTGATCAAGGCACCGATCCCTATTAAGACCGCACCCAGCAAGATCAACCAGCGACCCAAGCCCATACCTGCTATTTTCGCCGGATCCAGCGGGGCCGTGAAGGCGACCTTCAGCAACAGCGCGGGCGCACGAAGCGGCCCAGCAGCCGCTCGTCGGAGAACTTCCGCCATTGCTCGGCGGAGTGCGGTACGCCATGGGCCGCCAAATGCCGCTGGTAGGCATTCTCATCGGCCAGTTCTTTGAGCAAAGTCAGCAGCATCCGCCAGCAGGTGCGCACTAACGTCATATTTCCTCCGCCTTGAGTTGAGTCATTACGAAGGGCGCTTCCAATGACCGCGCCTCACGCCGACCGGTGAGGATGCCGTACCAGACTCGCATGGAATCGGCTAAGATGGCAGTGACCAGAATCAGGAAGAGGCCGCAGACCACGGCGTCCAGGCGCGCGTTGAAAATCAGCCGCGAGGTCTCTGCCAGGTTGCTGACGCTGCCCGCCCTCATGGCGGCTTCCAATTCCGCAGCCTGGCTCAGAAAACCAATCCGCGGCTCCGGCGAGAAAATCTTCTGGTAGCCCGCCGTAAAAGTGGCGGCAATCAACCACACTAGGGGTAGGCAGGTAATCCACATATAGCGCGCCCCGTGCATTTTCACCAGGATGGTCGTAGCCAGGCACAGGGCGACCGCGGCCAGAAGCTGGTTCGCGATGCCGAACAGCGGCCAGAGCGAATTGATGCCGCCTAGCGGATCCAATACGCCTTGATAAAGGAAATAACCCCAGGCCAATACGATTCCGGCGCTGGTCAAAATCACGCTGGGCATCCAACTGGTCCGCCCCATCGGTTTCCAGACATGCCCCAGCAGGTCCTGAAGCATGAAGCGGCCCACGCGGGTTCCCGCGTCAACGATCGTCAGGATGAATAATGCCTCGAACATGATGGCGAAGTGGTACCAGAAGCCCAGCAGACCGCGGCCGGCCGAGCTGGCGAAAATGTGCGCCATTCCCAAGGCTAACGAGGGCGCGCCGCCCGTGCGGAAAAACAGCGTCTGCTCGCCCACCTGTCTGGCCAGTTCCTCCATATCCAGCGGCGTCACCGGGTACCCCCAAGCGCTGATGGTGGCCGTAGCCGATTGCGGGCTTTGCCCAACTATGCCGGCCGGCGAGTTTACGGCGAAATAAACGCCCGGCTGCAAAGAGCAGGCGGCGATCATAGCCATGATGGCCACGAAGCTTTCCAGCGCCATCGCGCCGTAGCCTACCGGCCAGGCGTGCCACTCGCGAGCGATCATCTTCGGAGTGGTCCCTGAGGAAATCAAGGAGTGAAAGCCGGAGATGGCGCCGCAGGCAATGGTGATGAAGCAGAAGGGGAATATCTTGCCGGCGAAAATAGGTCCGGTGCCGTCGGCGAAGCGCGTTAGCGCCGGCAGTTGCAGTTGCGGCCGCACAAGCAGAATGCCGATGGCCAGCAAGAACACTACTCCCAGCTTGACGAACGTGCTCAGATAATCCCGCGGCGCCAGCAACAGCCAGACCGGCAGCGCGCTGGCAAAAAAGCCGTAGATGATGACCGCAACGGCCAGCGCGGGCCCGGAAAGCGTAAACAGCGGCGCCAGCGTGGGCGACTGGGAAACCCACTGGCCTCCAATGATAGCCAGCACCACCAGAATAAAGCCGAGCAAAGAAACCTCTAGGACCTTGCCCGGGCGCCAGTAACGCAAATACAGGCCCATGAAAACCGCAATCGGCATGGTGCACGCGATGGTGAAGGTCCCCCAGGGAGATCCCTTGAGCGCGTTCACAAAGACCAGCGCGATGACCGCCAGCAGGATGATCATGATGCACATGACCGTCACCAAGGCCACCACACCGCCCACTTTGCCTATCTCCTCCCGCGCCATCTGGCCGAGCGACTTGCCATCCCGACGCATGGAGGCGAACAAAATCATGAAGTCCTGTACGCAGCCCCCCAGCACCGCGCCGATGATGATCCATAACGTCCCGGGCAGATACCCAAACTGCGCCGCCAGTACTGGCCCAACCAGCGGACCCGGACCGGCGATGGCAGCAAAGTGGTGCCCGAAAAGGATCCACTTGTTGGTAGGCTCGAAATCGTGCCCGTTACGCAGACGCTCAGCCGGCGTGGCCCGGTCATTGTTCAGCCCCATGACGCGGGCGCCAATGAATCGGGCGTAAAAGCGGAAGCCAACCAGATACGTGCATACCGCGGCCACCACCAGCCAGACCGAATTCACCGGCTCGCCGCGGTTCAAGGCTATGCCTGCCAGCGCAAAAGCAGCCGTCATCGAGACTGCCGCCCACAGCAAGTGACCCAGCAGCTTTCTCATCTCTTCCGTCCTGTTCCTATGCGTGCTTCAACAACCCACCATAGCAACACCGCTCAGCCGTTTTCACTCCTCGGACGCGGAGCTAAAAGGACATGGGCGCACCAGTCGGCCGACTGGGCCTGGGGCAAGCCATTAGGGGGGAAGAGCGATGGCGAGTGCGGGCGGCGCAAGGTAGCGCCGGCGCCGGTGCCGTTGGCCGCGAACAGGCCCGGTGCAGAGCCAACAATCTCGGCCGACACGGACCAGGACTTGCCGTAGGTTTTGTAAGGCGTCATGAACGCACCGCGAGCCGCATAGGACTCAGCGACCAGGAGGTTCATCAGGTTGGGGACCGGCGGACGCCTGTTAAGGTCGGCGATCGTGGCCACGCTCAGTAAAACGAACGCAGGTCGGTCGCCCAGCCCCCGAGCGAGCTTGTAATCCACAATCGTGCGGTCTACCGGAGGATAGCCATGTTCTAGAAGCGGATACTCTACCGTGTAATAGTCCAAGAAGGGAGCAAACTCGAGCAGTTCTCCGTAAAGTCCGAACAGGTTCGCAGTGATGGCGATCTCGCGCTTGTAAGTCTGGCGCGCGTACTGGCGAATACTCTCGATCAGACGCTGCGCAAAGCGGCGGTTGGCGGAGCGCTGGAACTCGTAGAAGTCACTCCAAAGGGGCAGATTCCACCGATCGGTCCGCCAGAGGTCGACCAAGCCGCGGTCGCGAATATACTGGCCGTAATTAAAAGTGGCGATGTCGGCGATGCCGAAACGCGCGCGCAGTTCCTGGGCGCTGTAACGCTCCGCAAGGTATTGCCGGAACAGTGTCATGTCCGGCTCTCCAAAACTGCCCCCATAGAAAAGGGATATTACGGTACCCTCCAGCTCGTCCAGCAGAATGGCATCCACCCCGGCGTCCACCAGGCGCTTGCCCTGTTCGAGGAGAAAATCCTGCCAGATCGGATGGTTGGTGTTGCACCACCAACTCGGTCCTGGCTCCCTTGGGAAATTAGCGGCCTGCCCTCCAGGTCGCAGATCACTGCCTGGGCCAGTTGCGGACGTTCCGAGTAGGTCGTGGCGGAAGCGTTGCCGACCGATACACCGCCTACGACCTTGCGCCCATAGAAGCGGTGACGAGCTGCCCTGCGGCGGGCGTAGTCCCCAAAAGCCTCCGATTCCGCACTGTCTCCCCAGCCCACAACGGTGACCAGATTCTCCAGGCCTGGTGGTAGGGCCCAGTTGGATACCACCTGCGTCCCCTGCCACCAAGGCAGCGGCGGCAGAGACGAGCCAGCCTGGCCCCATGCGCAGAGCGTAAAGGACCAGCCGAGCAAAGCGAGCACCCAAGCGGGAATTTCCATTTTCGAGTCCCTTACCCGAGAAATATACACCCACCCCCACGTGTCAAGCCGTAAATCATTCTTTGCGCAGCTCCCCCTTTGGCACGGCCCCGGATCGGGCGCTCCTGCTGCCTCTGGGGCCAGCCCGGAACACCACCTGCTTGCCCTGCTTCTGTTGCCGATCCATCTCCGGCAACCGCAGTTCCTCCCAACCCTCGGCGCTGTGGACGTTGCCGGGCCGCAACTTGGCCGCCAGACAATCCCCCTCCCGGTTGAACGGTAGCATCAGTTCCCGGTTGATCTGCGCTAAGGGGGCGAAGTTCCCCTCGTCGGCCAGCCTCTCGGTCTCGAAGGACCGCAACCGCGAAGTCAGCCCGGCGCCACGCTCGGGAGATCTTCTCCGAGCCGATCAGCCGGAAGGTGGGATCTTGGCTCAGCCGCTCGGCGTCATTGACATCCTCGTAACCGGCCAGCCGGCTGTAGACCGACTGGCGAAACAGATCGGCCCATGGAAACTCGCCGTTCTTGCCGCGGCGTGGGTCGCTAAAACGCTGTTCGATGAGCTCTCCTGATGATTCTGTTTCTCACCCCTTGGGTTTCGCCCTCCAAAAGGGGTTGATCATGCTGGGACCCGCATGAATAAAGACATTGGAGAATCTTACAAAGTCGCACCCAAATGTTTAAAACGGAAATCCGGGTTTCGGACCATCCCCGCCCGGAAGATCGCCTGAGTATGGTCACCCGCACGGATGGGGCAAGTCAGATCTCCCGGATAACCTCGAACCCCATGAGCCTCCCCATGCGCTCGATAGCCTCCACGTGGTCACCGTAAAAGATCACCCGATGAAGACCGGCGGTGTAGTTGCGCAGCCAGCGGGCAGCGTCGCTGACGCGGGTTCGGATCTGTGTGCGACAGCCACGGTCGCTGTCTACGGGGCCGGTTACTTCTGCGGTGGACACCAGGAAGCGCGTCGGGCCGGCGAAGCGACCCACCGTGATGGTTTCACCGGCCGGCATGAGCACCTGAACGGCCGCGCCCTCGTTTGTTTCAAGGTGATTGCGGATCAGGTACGGCGACGCCGGCCCGTGCACCCCTTTCATCTTGGTGGCCGCCACACAGTGAGCATGAATGACTTCGTTGCGGCTGATGTCGAACACCGGATCGGAAACAAACCCAGGCATACCCGTGTAGGAAGTCACGAGCATCTGCGTCATGGTTGAGTGGAGGTCGGCCTCGCAAACCCCATACAGACCGACGTCGTTCAACTTGGACCACGAGATGCACGGATAACCGGGCAGTGTGTTCGCGGCCAGCGTGCCGAAACAATCAATCGTCACGGCGTTCGCCTGTTCGCGCTTCATGATCTCTTTCACTGCAAGGTAAAAGCGCAGTGCGTCGCGGATCTCCTTGGGCGAGGGTTCCACCACCCGCAGGGCAGCGCGCACGAAGGCATCCGCCTCTTTCTGCGCCTGCCGCTCATCGGCGGCGTTGAAGGCGTCGCGAAACTCAGGTCCGGTGAAAAACTTAAACGTCGTGCCGAAGTGCTTGTTGTAAGCCGCGGCGGTTTCCTGACGGCGTTCAGGTTTCGCGTCGCCCACAATCACCTTGCTCTTCCTGAGGTGACGCACGGTACGGAAAGCGCGCATGTACGGGTCGAGATCGCCGTAACTTGTGGTGGCCACCACATCAATTTTCTTGCCCTTCTTCTGCCAGCCGGCAATGCTGGCCCAGGCGTGGGTGGCGTAGGGGCGCGAGAAGAAAAGGGCCGGCACGGCGATGGCCTCTAATAGCTCAGCCAACGGCCCCAGCGGCTGCGTTAACGGAATGATGAGCACTCCGTCCAGTTCGCCTGCTCGATCGAGCCAGGGCCGGATTTCCGAGGCATTTCGCATGATCTCCCCGCCTACCAGGCGCACATTGTGCAGGTGTTTCTGCTGCACCTCCGCCAGGCGGGCTTCGACCTCGGCTACCTCCTTGGCCACGTCGAGCGTAGGCCTGGGCCAGTGCACAACTCCCGGTGAAGCCAAATAAACCTTGGCCACAGTCGCCGGCTGGTTCCAAGGCATGGCCTTGAATTCTTCGGCATCCTCGGCGGCGGAGAACGCAGCGGGCAGGCCGCAAACCGACAGAGTGAACTGCCTTCGTGTCAGCGCAATTGACGATTTCTTCACTGGGTGCCTCCTCGGGTGCAATGCATGAGCCTTATCGTGGGCCCGAACACCTATCTTCCCGTCGCTGGACCCGATTCATTATAACAATGGGCGTGCCGGGTTCCCAAGTGGGAAAAGCTTGACTAGTTCGGACTGCTGCGTCGTAGAGAATCGCGACCGCCGGATGCCCCCTGCGCCGCTGCATCTGAGCCGCAGGGAGGGCGCCGGCAGGGCTCGGCGCTGCCCAGTGTCTCAATTGCAGAGCTCGAGCCTTGACAGGGGTCGAGGGTGTGCATATAATGGCCGATGAACGTAAGCAGAAGGCGTGCTGTCTGCATGTAAGTCGGCTGGCCGGGGGAGCACGGGCTTCCGAGCGCATGCGCAGACAGAACCAATGGAGTGAGGTCATCGTAGCCGACTTGCCGGGGAGGCTCGTGCTTAACACGAGAAATTCGGACGAGAGGATAGCTTCTTATGGTTGCCAAACGACTAACAGCTTTCTTTCCGCTGGGGATGCTCCCTTTCCTCGCGCTCACCGGGAGCATCGCTCTGGCTCAAGAGTTTCGGGGTAGGGTGCAGGGCACGGTCACGGATCCCAGTCAGGCGGTCATTGTCGGGGCCAAGGTCACCCTCACCAACATTAACACGGCGGTCTCCACCACACGGCAGACGGATCAGACCGGTCGCTACCTTTTCGACTTGGTACCCCCCGGAACTTACACCGTTACGTTCGAGTGCTCAGGCTTCAGCCGATTGGTCCAGGAAAACGTGGTCGTCTCTGCGCGGGGCGACGTGACAGTGAACGCCACCCTAACGCCGGGAGCGGTGCAGGAAACCGTCACGGTCGCCGACCGGGCCGCGGTGGTGCAATTCAATACGGCGAAGCTTGAAGTCACGGTCGACCGCACGCTGGTGGACCGCATGCCTCAGTTTTACCGGAACCCGTTGCTGCTAGCGCGGCTTGATCCAGCCGTGGTGCAGTCGGACACGGCGCGAGAGAACGAGCCTTACTTCACCTGGTCGGGCAATCGCCAGGAGGTGGGCGGCGGCCGCAACTACTCCAACGACCTCCAGATTGACGGTAGTCCCATCGGTATCGGGTACAAGACCAGTTACATGCCGGCGCCCGATGCCGTTGAGGAGGTCCAAGTGCAACAGAATGCTGTGGACGCCGAATACGGCCACAGCGCGGGTTCAGCCATCATGCTGACTATGAAGGCGGGAACCAACGAGTGGCACGGCAATGCTTTCTACCAAGGCCAGTACCCCTGGGTGAACGCGTTGGAGAATCGCGTGATCCGCTCAATCAACCGCGGCCGCAACCACATGTTCGGGGGCACGCTGGGTCATCCCATTCTCAAGAACAAGTTGTTCAACTTCTTTGCTTACGAGCAATGGAAGAAGACCGACCCCAACGATCTGATCATGACACTGCCCACGGAGCTGGAGCGGGCAGGGGACTTCTCGCAATCGCGCAACGCGCTCGGCGGCCTGCGTGCGATTTACGATCCTTGGACCACGCAGACCTCGCCCGACGGGCGGACCATCACGCGCGCACCCTTCCCCGGCAACCGGATTCCCGCGGCCATGATAGACCCCGTGGCCAAGCTCTATGTGGACAAGCTGTGGAAGCCCAACCGGCCCGGCATCGGCCCGTACAACTTCCAGAACTATTATGCCCCGTTGCCGATTTATTACGACTACCATAACCTCTCGGACCGGGTTGACTACGTGCCGAACGAACGGTGGCGCTTCTACGGCCGCTTCAGCCACCTGTGGACCCCTGTGTCAACCTCCAACCCGACCGGCTCGGACTTCTGGCTCTCGGACCGCGGCAGCCAGCGAGATGCCACCCAGATTTCCGGCGACGTCGTCTACGTCATGACTCCCAACACCGTCCTTAACTTTCACGCCAGCTACCGCGCGTTCATAGATGCCTCGCGTTTCGGTGTGCAGTATCCCCGGGACTTCTGGGCCAAGATCTGGCCGAACTCGAACTGGTACAAATTGCTGTTCGAGGATCCGCACATCCCGGTTCTGGTGCCACGGATGAGCATCATGGGATCGGGTACGGGCGAGTATTGGTTCAACATGGGACCGCGGGGCGGCATCTGGGATCAGCGCCCGAACGGCGATAGCGTGAACGTGAAGCTTGCCCAGCAGCGCGGGCGGCATTACCTGAAGGCGGGTTTTGAGACGCGCGGCACGCGGACGACCAGCCTGCTGCTCCAGAACACGTTCGGCTTCGGCTTTCAGGCCAACGCGACAGCGAGCACCTATGTTTCACCTGACATCCGGGCCTCCGGTGACGGCTTCGCCACTTTCCTGTTGGGGGTGGTGCAGCCCGCCGGCGGCGCCGCTGATAGCTGGGACAGCGGCGCGACCTCAATGACGGTCACCATTACACCGCAGGGGCAGAATCGCTTCCACGGCGCCTTTATCAACGACGATTGGAAGCTTACGCGCAACCTTACGCTCAACCTCGGCCTGCGCTACGAATACGAGAGCGCTTACACCGACCCCGAGGATCGTCTGACGCGTCCGCTCGATCTGAACGATCCGATACCGGAGATGCAAGGCGCTAACGCACCGAAGATGCCACCGCAACTGGCACAGTTCTACAAGGGGCCCACGGTCTTTAACGGCGCTTTCCGGTTTGCCGACAGCAAGAACCGCGGCCAGTGGGACGCGGGCATCGGGGTGCTGTCGCCGCGCATCGGAGTCGCCTACCGACTGAACGACCAGACCTCCCTGCGCATCGGCTTCGGCCGCTTCCCCACGCCGTGGACGGGAGGAACTTTCAATATCTTCGACACTTACTATTACGGCTTCCGGCAGGTGACCGGGGCGCCGTCGGCCGTTCTCGGCGTGCCCCAAATGCGGCTGTCGAATCCCTTTCCGCCGGACAACCCCATCATTCCCTCGTACAAAAAGAGCCTCGGCCGCTACACCATGCTGGGCGACGGCTTCAACTTTGTGGCCGAGAAACGGCCACGAAGCTACAGTAACCGGATCAATATCTCGCTCCAGCGCCAGTTGCTCCGCAACTTCGTTGCTGATGTTACCTTCTATGTCAATTACACCACCCAGTTGATCGGCGCATACAACATCAACCAAGTTGATCCGCGCGTAGCTTATGAATACAAAGAAGCCATCAATATTTCGGTTCCCAACCCGTTCTATAACTATCTGCCTCCGGAGAAATTTCCCGGACCGCTCCGCTATCAGCGAAACGTCGCTTTGACCACCTTGATGAGAAAGTACCCGCATTACGGTGCGCTCAATGTGATAGACGGCATTCAGGGCGGCGACATGCGGTATTACTCGTTGCAGTTGCGCCTCCAAAAGAGCTTCGCGAGCGGCTACTCGCTCATGGCAGGCTACAACTACGCTTTCCAGCAGGATCAGGCCTTTTTCAATGACGTTGACAACTTCCTCCAGAAATTCACCTGGCAGGACAACAACCGGCCTCGCCATCGTTTGACCATGGCTGGCACCTGGGAGCTCCCCATTGGAAGGGGCCGCCAGTTCGGCAGCGACATGAATCGGGCCTTAGACATGCTCATCGGCGGTTGGGATCTGACCGGATTCTTGATGTGGCGGTCAGGTTGGTTCATTCGCTTCGGCGGTCTGGTGGTGACCGGCGATCCGAGGCTGGATAAGCCTACCCCGCAGAAATGGTTCAACACGGCCGTTTTCGCGCCGCTGCCACCCTATACGCTGCGCACCAACCCCTGGCAGTATCCGGGGCTCACCGGCCCGGGCCTGCTGAATGTGGATGGCTCGCTGGTCAAGCGTGTTCCGGTTACGGAGAAGTACCGGATCGAGATGCGCATGGACGTGTTCAACGTCCTGAATAACATGACTTGGGCTGATCCCGTAACCAACGTCTATGCGGCTACTTTCGGCCAATCCACAAACCAGCTCGCCAACACCTTCGGCCGGCGCATTCAGCTTGGGCTCCGGGTGGAGTTCTGATGTGGAGTGAGCTTGTCGTACCCGAAATTTGAAACCGGAAGCCATGACATGGGCCGGGCCAGAAACCGTGATTGTTTCCCGCCTCCGGGGGCCCTGTCAAGCCGAATCGCTGTCGGCCTCGGCTTCAGAGAAGCATAGCGCCTGGGCCTGGCGGAGCCGCTGCTGGCCGTCACGGCAGAGCGGGTAGACCAGCAGCAGCTTGCGGGCGGAGCGATCCGCTTGGTGATAGCGGTCCATCCGGCCCCGCCCTTGCGTTTGGCCTAGCGGGATCCAGTTGGCGGCCCGATAGCAGGTCCCGGCGAAGCGCTGGTCGTCCACCGGGGTCTCCAGTAGCAGGGGCCGGCAGCCATATGGCCGCGGCCGATCCTGGGGCAGTTGGCGGGCGCAGTGCGCCAGGGTCTTCCTCGCGAGTCGTTTCACACGCACCCAGGGCAGAATCAGGAACCGAACTGTTGTTGACGATGTCCAGCAGATTCCGCGCCCGCTGTTCGGCGTTCCAGCCGATCCAGCGCCCGCGGGCCGCCATCTGCCAGGCGGCGCTGGTGCATTGCAAGCACGGCAACACGCGCTCGCCCTTGACCTCCGCGCGGACCAGGGAGCGCAACTGCGCTCCCACCCGCACCCGGTAGCCCAGGTGGTGGTGCCGCTCCATCAACTCCATCCACAGGCGGCTGTCGGCGCTGGCGCCTGCGACCACCATCAGCCGCAACGGCTCGTACTGGCCGGCCGTGCCGCCCAACTCCGGCTACTCCGCGCTCGCCGCCGAGAGCCGCACCCGGCGCGGCACCCGCGGC
>Ga0315298_1004011_pt1 | contig 22530 bp, 16 predicted proteins | sample WHS_1_MG_FD_203077 | JGI IMG/M metagenome (GOLD analysis project Ga0315298, IMG submission 203077) | Extremophilic microbial mat communities from Washburn Hot Springs, YNP, Wyoming, USA - WHS_1_MG | ecosystem: Environmental > Aquatic > Thermal springs > Hot (42-90C) | place: USA: Wyoming...
GCCCAACCAAAAGCTTGGTCCCAATGGTGGAAAACCAAAACCCAATTCCACATCAACCCAAAACCGCCTTAATCGCCTCCAACTGACAATTGACAAACACTACCCACCCACGGGGCCGGCCAACTCGTTTGTTGCATGCTAAACCACGCAACGGTAAGCTGGTCGGCTGATGACATTGACCGAGAAAATCCTTGCGCGCGCGGCGGGTCGGGCGCGGGTCGAGCCGGGCGAAAACATCTGGGTTGGTGCTGATGTGCTGATGACGCATGACGTTTGCGGCCCTGGCACAATTGGCGTTTTTAAGCGCGAATTCGGCCCGGATGCCAAGGTGTGGGACCCGGCCAAGGTTGTCATCATCCCAGACCATTACATTTTCACTGCCGACCCACTTGCAGCGCGCAACATTGATTCGCTGCGTCAGTTCGTGGCCGAGCAGGGCATAAAACATTTCTACGATGTCAGCCTGGGTGGCGCCGGTTGTTGGTCGTTTAACCCCGTGCTTGGTCATTTCAAACGGCAATTCGGGCCGCGCTACGCCGGTATTTGCCATGTTGCTCTGGCTCAAAAAGGCCATACGCGGCCCGGTGAAGTGTTGTTTGGCACAGACTCGCATACGTGCACAGCCGGTGCATTCAACCAGTTTGCCACGGGGATCGGTAACACAGACGCGGCTTTTGTGATGGGCACAGGCAAACTGTTGCTGAAAGTGCCCGAAACAATGCATTTTGTGCTCGAGGGCAAACTTAACCCAGGCGTAATGGCCAAGGACATCATCCTGCATATAATCGGCCAGATCGGATTTGACGGTGCAACCTACTGCGCAATGCAGTTCGGCGGGGCTGGCATCGCTTCGCTTTCGATTGAAGACCGGATGACCATTGCAAACATGGGAATCGAGGCCGGCGCAAAAAACGCCATCTTCCCGTTTGACGGACGCACAGCCGAGTTTGTGGAGAACCGCACCAGGCTCAACAACACTAATCTCAAATACACGCCAGTCGAGCCTGACAGAGAACAAAAGTTCGTTTCTGAACTTGTGATTGAACTTGACAGACTCGAGCCTGTGGTTGCCTGTCCGCCTGACCCGAGCCGGTGCGAAAAAGCCGCCGCGCTCGGCGCGGTGCAACTTGACCGCGTGTACATCGGCTCATGCACCGGCGGCAAGACGAGTGACTTCGTCGAATGTGCACGAATCTTACGCGGCCGAACTGTTGCAATCGAGACATTTGGCGTGCCTGCAACACCCGAGGTTATTGATGATCTGAAGAGCACATTTTGGGGGGACAAAAGCATTTGGGAGATTTTGGTTGCAGCCGGCGTGCAAATGACCGAGAACCCGAGTTGCGCTGCATGTCTGGGCGGGCCGCCGGACACATTTGGCCGAGCCAATAAACCGCTCAGATGTATCAGCACAACAAACCGCAATTTCCCAGGCCGCATGGGTCACAAAGATGCCCAGATTTACCTCGCGTCGCCCGCAACGGCGGCTGCAAGTGCTGTTACGGGCAGGATCACCGACCCGCGCGAGTTTGTTGGCTAAAAACATATAGCCCACATCTGAGACAGGCGGAAAAATGACCCGGACCAAAATTGATAAGTTGCTCGAGCACACGATGCTCGCCTTGTTGCTCGGGCTGCTCGTCTTCGGTCCGCTTGCAACGGGCGCAGTTCGGGTCCAGGATTTCCTCGTCATTCAAGCGCTCGCAACAGGTCTGCTTGTGCTATGGGTTGTGCGGCTGTGGATCAATCCCGAACCGCGTTTGTTCTGGCCGCCGGTTTGTTGGGCTGTGACCGCGTTTCTCGTGTACGCAATTGTGCGGTATTTACATGCCGACATCGAGTATGTGGGGCGGGCGGAATTGATCCGAATGCTTGTTTATGCAACGGTTTTCTTTGTGATCCTTAACAATTTCCAGTCGCAAGCAACCACACAAATCATCGCCTTTACGCTTGTGTTTCTTGCAATGGGAATCGCCGGGTACGCAATTTATCAGTACATCACCGACTCAGATTACGTATGGCACTTTGTCAAGCCGTACAGACATCGCGGCAGCGGCACGTACATCAACCCGAATCATCTGGCTGGTTTCCTTGAAATGTTGCTGCCGGTTGCACTTGGCTATGTGCTGGCCGGGCGACAAAAACCCGTCACGAAAATCCTGCTCGGTTATGCGGCGCTGATCATTGTGTTCGGGCTAGGCGTGACGGTCTCACGCGGCAGTTGGGTTGCAGCCGGGTTGTCGCTGCTTTTGTTTTTCGGGTTGCTTGCATGGAACCGCAACTACCGGCTGCCTGCAATTGCGTTGTTTGCATTGTTAGCTGCGGCATGCATATATTTTGCACCCAGATCATACTTCTTCGAGCAACGCATCCGGCGCGCAATTTCGCAGGTCGGCGACATCCAGGCTGATACACGGTACGAACTGTGGGATGCAACAATACTAATGTGGAAGGACAATCTCTGGTTCGGCGTCGGCCCGGGCCACTTCAACTTCTGTTTCCCAAAATACAGGCCTGAAAGCCTCCAAGCAGAGCCCTACCGCGTGCACAATGACTACCTAAACTTACTGGCAGATTACGGATTGGTTGGCGGTGCGTTAGCGGGGAGTGTCTGGCTGATTTTCTGGGCAGGCGTCAGAAACACTTGGAAACTAGTACGCAGAGTCGCCACAGGCGACCTCGGGTTGCGTTCCAGTAACAGGTTCGCTTTTGTGCTCGGGGCGTCTTTGGGCTTGGTTGCGTTGTTACTGCATTCGTGGGTTGACTTCAACATGCATATCCCGGCCAATGCAATCCTAGCGATAACTCTAATGGCGTTCCTTGCTTGCCACATTAGATTTGTCGCAGACCGGTATTGGTTTGGGTTAAGGTTGCCAGGCAAAGCCTTCGTCACGGTCTTGTTACTGCTGCTCATAAGTTATTTGGGCTGGCAACAATGGCGTCGCACCGGGGAGTACGTGTGGTTGCAGCGCGCCCACCAAGCAAAGAGTTACTCGCGCGCTCAAGTTGCGTTGCTTGAACGAGCATTGGCGATCGAGCCAATGAATTTCGAGACCGCATACCACATCGGCGAAGCATATCGGCTTGAGAGCTGGCTAGGTAACGATAATTATAGGCAATTAGCCGCTAAAGCTATGGGATGGTTTGCGCGGGCAATGCAACTTAACCCGCATGACGCGTTCAGTTGGCTCAGATACGGCATGTGTTTGGACTGGCTAGGCGACCATGCGGCAGCAGAACCGTATTATCAACAGGCTGAAGAGCTGGATCCAAACGGGTATTTTACCCTGGCACACGTCGGCTGGCATTACGTGCAACTTGGCAATTATGCTGCGGCAAAACCGTGGTTCGAACGCTCCAGGCGCATCCAACCGCGCGACAACCCGATCGCAACTACGTATCTGGAGCTTGTCAAAACCCGCCTGGTCGAGCATGCAACTGCAAATGCACCGGCCGGCACGGAAAAAGCTGCAAAATAGGGGCCGAAAAAAAATGCATTTACCCTGTTGACAACTTCTGGTGCTAGCTTAAACTAGCTGCAGGTCTGCAACATAAAAACTCGAAAAACCGCTAAACAGATTATGAAACAGACGGCTAGGCTACAAACCAAGGTAACGGGTTGGGGTTTGGCGATTGTAATTGCAACGTGGGCGGCGGTTCTGCCGGCTCAACAACCAGCCCAAGGGGCGGCAAAGATCGTCCGAATCAAAGGTGCAGCAAGATATACAACCGGTGACAACAAGTGGCACACGCTAAACGTTGGTGATGTGCTCAAACCCGGCACCGTAATCCAGACTGCTTCAGGCTCGCAGGTTGACATGTTGTTGTGGGATCGCGAGCAAGTGTCTGAACGGATGATTTCGCCTGTGTTCGTTTACAAGCCAGACGCCGAGGCGCGCGTCAACATGGTGCGGATGTACGAGAACACTGTGTTAGCGTTGGACAAACTCACCTGGATGGAAACCGGAACCGATCTGGTGACAGAGACACAACTCGATTTACGGGCAGGGCGCGTCTTTGGCATCGTCAAGAAGATGACAGGCGCATCCAAATACGAGGTCAAGTTCCCGAACGGGGTGGCTGGCGTGCGCGGTACAGTTTACATGCTCGATGCCAGCGGCTTGGTCAAGGTGCTTTCAGGCCAGGTTGTGATGTCTTATGTCAAACCGGATGGCTCAATAGTCACGCAGGTCGTCCAGGGCGGCCAGATGTACGACCCCGTCACGGGCCTGTTGACAAGTATCCCGGCACAGGCCGAAGGCGAGCTTGTTCAACCTGGAAAAGAGTACGGCCTCGGTCCGCAACAGCCACCAACTGCCTTTGCACCCGACCGCACGATCGAATGGGTCCCAACAACCATAAGCCCAGTTACACCACAACCGAGTGCTTCTGGGAAGGAATAGTTGACACAATAGGTCTTTCGCATAACCAGGGCTGGCTTGGCCGGCCCTGGTTTTGTTATTTTCACGTGCAACGTGGCACGTTTCAAACCACAACAAGCTGCTCCAGTCCTGATTGCCGCTGGCGTACTGGTTTTTGCCTGTGTCTTCCAAGCAACGCGGTTCAGCCCGATCGAGCAGCTCGAGTGGAAGACGTTTGACTGGCGCGTGCGCCTGGCGCGGCATTTCAATGCGCCGATTTCAACAAATCTTGGGTTCGTTTTCATCAGCGATGACAGCATCGCCGCATTGAACAGCGGTGAGCTTGGGTTCCGGTACGGGCTTTACTGGCCACGGCATGTTTACGGCCGGCTTGTGCAGGAACTCGCTGCACAAGGCGCAACTGCAGTTGCAATAGACATCCTTCTGGGCGAGTTGCGCCCGGACCATGCGCCTGTGCAGGTTGACCCGGCGTTCGAGCCCGGACTGGACCAGTGGCTTGCCGAACTGCACAAGGGCGAACAGCCCACCCGCGTCGAAAACACGCTGCTGGTTGAGTCTGATGACTTCTTTGCATGGCAGATACGCCGGGCGAGCAATGTTATTCTGGCGGCTGAATCTGCACTTGTGCCACATCCACTTTTTGCCACAAATGCACTTTGCCTGGGCGATGTGTCAACCGAGCCGGACTCGGACGGCATACTGCGCCGTGTCAAGGTGTTCGAGGAATACAAGCTTTGGCATCCGTTGTTCAAACTGGCCGAGGCAGACAAGTCATACGGGATTGATTTGCGCAAAGCACGAGTTGAACCGGACAAGATTATCCTGCCGCGTGCTGGTCTGCCTGAAATAGTCGTTCCGCTTGACGCAGACGGAAATTTTGATCTGGCAGATTTCATCGGCGAAAACATACCTGCCGGCTGGCCTGCCAAAGCAAAACCGTTCAGAACCGAACGCGTCTGGCAATTGGGCATTGCGTTGGCCGCACAGGCATTGGGACTTGACCTTGCTCGGGCCGAAATTGACCGCACACGCTCGCATGTGATCTTGCACGGCCACAACGGTGTGCGGCGCGTTATCCCCGTTGACGCACACGGCTGTATTCACATTGATTGGGCCGTCACGCCGACTGACTCGTGGCTGAGCAAGGAACCGGTTGAAGAACTGTTGCGCAAACATAACACGCGCATGCGCACCGCAGCCAACCCGACAGATGATCTGTGGCGCGGTAAACTTGTCATAATCGGCTCGGCTGCAACCGGCAGCGACCTGACAGACCGCGGCGCCACACCGCTTGAAAAAGAAACTTTACTGGTAAGCGCGCATTTGAACGTGGCAAATTCGGTGCTCACAAACCGGTTCATCCGCCGCATCGGTTTAGGGGGTGAATTGATCCTGATCTGTCTGTTGGGTACCTGCACAGCTCTGGGTACCTGGCGGCTTCGCGTCGGTTGGGCAACAGCAACTGCAGTCTTACTCGGATGCATCTACGTTTGTGCATGTGCATGGGTGTATGTCCAACACCGGTATTGGCTGCCGATTGTAATGCCGCTGTTCGGAGGTGTGCTGCTTGAGCATCTGGCACTGGTAACATACAGGGTCGTTTTTGCTGAAAAAGAACGACGCCGGATCAGGTCAATATTCGCCAAGCTGGTCTCACCTGAGGTTGTCCAGGAACTGTTAAGCTCGACCTCATTGTCGCTTGGCGGTGCATCACGCGAGGTCACCGTGATGTTTGCCGACCTGCGCGAGTTTACCCGGCTTACTGACACAAGCCGGGCTGAGGCAGCCGAGCTTGTCCAGCAACGCGGCCTGAGCGGCCCGGCAGCCGAGGCGTGTTTCGAAGAATGCGCGCGTGAGACTCTGGCAACTGTAAATCTTTACCTTTCGATTGTGGCGGACACGGTCAAGAACCACGGCGGTACATTGGACAAATACATCGGTGATTGTGTGATGGCGTTCTGGGGTGCGCCTGCGCCCGAACCTGCCCATGCTCTGCGCGCGGTGCAGGCTGCCATAGCGGTGCAACGCGCTGTTGAAACCGTGAATCGCCGGCGCATGGCCGAAAACGCACGGTTGCAGGAGCAAAATGCTTTACGTGCACAAAAAGGCGAGCCGCCCTTGCAACTGTTGCCCATCCTGTGGCTTGGCATTGGCATCAACAGCGGTATTGCAACGGTTGGTCTGATGGGGTCAGAGGCGCACATATTGAATTACACGGTGTTCGGTCGGGATGTAAACCTTGCCAGCCGCCTCGAAAATCTCAGTGCAAGCGGCCAAATTTTGATCGGCGAATCAACCTTCAATCATATCGCCAGACTCGACCCCGAGCTGGCCAAAAAATGTGTTGAGATGCCGCCTACTACGCTAAAAGGATTTCGTGATCCGATCAGGTACTACCGGCTGGCATTGGATTAACCACCGACCCGTAGTCAAACGGCGTACTGTTCCTGTCAAAACCGCTTGTGTGCACGGTGTCTAATTCGATTTCGTTCTGGGAATTGGCCGGATACATGCTAAGTTATAAGCCATGCGCACGGTTGTTTATCCCGGCAGCTTTGACCCGGTCACTTACGGGCATCTGGACGTTATCCAGCGTGCTGCGCGGTTGTTTGATCGTGTGATAGTGGCTGTGGCTGAAAGTGAACGTAAACAGCCGCTTTTCACCTTGGCTGAACGGCTGCGCATGGTCGAGCGCGCAATAAAACCAATCCAAAATGCCGAGGCAGACTCATTTAGCGGGTTGCTCGCGGACTACGTGAAACGACGGGGTGCATCTGCCGTATTGCGCGGGTTGCGTGCTGTCTCCGACTTCGAATTCGAGTTTCAACTGGCGCTTGTAAACCGAAAGCTAAATGACAAGTTCGAAACAATCTTTCTTACGCCGAAGGAAACCTACACGTTCTTAAGCTCCAGTGTCGTCAAAGAAATAGCGCGGCTTGGGGGCGACGTAAGTTGTTTCGTGCCGCCGCATGTCTGCACAGCGTTGGCGCACAAGTTTGGGTTTGCGAAAAAATCGAAACAAACAGACTGACCTATGCCGATACTTGTCAACATAAGACAATTGGCCAGGGGCGAAATGCTGTTCAAAGGGCAAATACCTGTGCCCGAGTTGGACATAGACACCCTGGACGAAATGCTGCAAGTGCATGAACCGCTCCTGTACGATCTGACAGTTCAACTTGTCAGCGAAGAAATCCTGATCAGCGGGCGGCTGAAGCTTGCGTTGGACTGCCAATGCGTGCGTTGTTTGCGTCCGTTTAAGCACCAAGTAATGCTGTCGGGGCCGCTGCTGAGTTTGCCGTTGGAAGGTGACGATGCCGTGCCAGTGGTAAACGAATGCGTTGACTTGACGCCGTTTCTGCGCGAGGATATCTTGCTCGCGTTTCCACAACACCCGGTGTGTGGACCGGATTGTCCGGGTGTACCGCCGGGCGCAGCCAAGGGCAAAGCATTAACGCGCGGTATCGCGCAAGCCCCAAAGGGCTCGACTCCCTGGGCTGAATTGAACAAGTTAAAACTTTGAAGTGCAATGGGTGTTCCGAAACGTAAACCGTCGAAGAGCCGCCAGCGTATGCGCCGCGCATACAACAGCGTGCTGAAGTTACCGCAATTGCGTCAGTGCCCGCAGTGTGCTGCACCTTACGTGCCGCATCGCGTTTGCCCAGCGTGCGGCTATTACAAAGGACGGCAGGTTGTCACCGTCAAGACGGCGGCTTAACCCGAGAAAAAACCTGGTCGGGGCAAACCCGGCTTGCGGTCGAGTATGCGAATTGCAGTTGATGTAATGGGTGGCGACTTCGGCTGTGGCGTCATCATTGAGGGCGTCAAGCGCGCCTTACACGCAGACAAGACCAAAGTCAGTACCCTGTTCCTTGTAGGTGACCGTGACCAAATCCAGCCGGCTATGCAAACGGCCCGGTTGCGCGACGACCGCGTCTCGATTGTGCACGCAAGCGAGGTGCTTACCATGCATGACCGGCCCGTAAACGGCCTGCGGCGCAAGCCGGATTGTTCAATTGCGCGCGGCGTCGAGTTGCTCAAGGAAGGCAAGGCAGACGCGTTGATTTCGGCCGGGAACACAGGTGGCGTTGTTGCGGCTGCAACGATCAGACTCCGTCTGCTTGCAGGTGTTGACCGGCCCGGCATAGCCACAATCATTCCCGCACCGCAAAACTACTTTGTTCTGCTCGATGCAGGCGCAAACCTTGAATGCCGCCCCATTCACCTTGCACACTACGCGATAATGGGGGCAGTCTATTCGCGCGAGATTCTCGGGTACAAAAACCCGCGCGTCGGCCTGCTCAACGTCGGCACCGAGGATGTCAAAGGCAACGAGCTTACCCAGGAAGCATTCAAACTGTGCAAACAGGCCGACATCAATTTCATCGGCAATGTCGAAGGCCACGACCTTTTCGCAAACCGTGTTGATGTGGTTGTATGTGACGGTTTCGTCGGCAACGTCGTGCTCAAGACATGCGAAAGCCTTGCCACAGGCATATTTGTCTGGCTCAAAAACGAGCTTACAATGAATCCAAAGCGCATGATCGGCGCACTGCTCGTGCGCGGCGCATTGCGCACAATCAGGCGCCGACTCGACCCGGACGCATACGGTGGCATGCCGTTGCTTGGCTTGAACGGCAATGTAATGATCATGCATGGCTCGGCACGGGAACGAGCCGTTATGAATGCAATCAGGGTCACCACTGAAACTTTCAGCTCGCATCTTAACGAGATCATCATCCGCGAAATCGGGCGCGCAAACGAACTGTTCTTCCGCAAGAAACCCACAGTCGCAGCGACTGCTTTCGCATGAGCGAGTCTGCCCCCGCAAGGTTCAAAAATCCGCGTGCCAAGTTTAATTTCTTGGGGCGCACCTGTTCAATTGCAAGCGTGGGTTCGTACGCGCCCGAAAAGGTGCTCACAAACGCCGACCTGGAAAAGCTTGTTGACACTTCAAACGAATGGATACTCACACGCACCGGCATTCGCGAACGACGCATAGCCGCTAAAGACGAGTGCACATCCGACCTAGCAGCAAAGGCCGCCGCAAAAGCATTGGACAGAGCCGGCATCACACCGGACAAAATTGACCTTATCATAGTCGCTACTGTGACACCTGACATGCCGTTCCCTTCAACCGCATGCATTGTACAACGAAAGATTGGCGCTTTCCGCGCCGCAGCATTTGATATTGAGGCGGCTTGCTCAGGGTTCATTTACGGACTCGAGATCGGCCAGCAGTTTATCATGTCTAGAACCTACGACACCGTGCTCGTGATCGGAGCGGAGAAACTTTCCAGCATCATCAACTGGCGCGACCGTAACACATGCGTGTTGTTTGGCGACGGGGCGGGTGCAGCAATACTACAGAACCGGCCAGATTCGCATGGCTTGCTTACGGCTGTGATGGGTGCAGATGGCAGAAAAGCTGAGTTACTTGCGTTACCCGGCGGCGGAAGCAAACACCCGGCAACAATCGAGTCCGTCAAGGCCGGTCTGCATTACCTGCAGATGGACGGACCCGAGACATACAAAAATGCCATCGAGGCAATGCACAACGCGGCACGCGAAGCACTCGCAAGATGCGAACTGGACATCAGCCAGATCAAATGCATAATCCCGCACCAGGCAAACCGCCGGATCATTGACGCTGTCGCGAAACGACTAGGCGCAAAACCGGAACAGATGTTTGTGAATCTTGACAAGTACGGCAACACATCGGCGGCATCGGTTGCAATTGCGCTTGACGAAGCTGTCGAGTCGCGTCGAATCAAGCGTGGCGACTTGGTGTTACTTGTTGCATTTGGCGCAGGGTTAACTTGGGCCGCAGCAGTCATAGAATGGTAAGCACAGTTTGACGAATTGAAATTGTGTGTTAGCGTATTGCAAGCCCTATGAGTGCAAGAAAAGCTGGCACGCGTATTGCCCAAACTCAACAGCGCGTAACGGTTGAGGCGCGCCAAACTAAACTTTCACTCCCACCTGAAGATGTCCTGTTCAGAAAAAACGGGATCGAATTTCGTAGTCCGGTGCCGCTATCGTTGTGGACGGAGATGACCGTTACAGTGCAATCCCCGCGCGATAACAGCCGGTTCAACTGCATGGGTGTGGTGGTGGCCTGTAGCGGCAACAAACACAGCGGATACCATGTCTCAATGCTCTTCACTGGTCTGTCAAAGCACTCCCAGGCGCGTCTGGATGCGCTGGCCTATTCATCTTTTGCGTGAGCGTTGTAAAAGAGTTTCTGAGACGGTCCTGCGCTTTTGTGGTTGGTGTACGGTAAGACAATTCAAGCCGCGCAAAGACCTGCAGTTTAGTTCAACCGAGTCGGTTTACAGACGACAAAGACAACTTTAACTCATGGACTACATCGAGCTTTTCCACAACGTGTTGAAAGCGGCAGTCGAAAGTGGCGCTTCCGACGTGCACATCAAGGTCGGCACACCGGTCGTGTTCAGGATCAACAGACAGCTTTACCCGGCGGACTTTCCGTACCCGGATGCAGCCTGCATGAAAGCGTGGCTCGACCATGCGGTGCCGGCACACCTCAAAAAGCGGCTTGAAGACGAGCGTGAAGCCGACTTCTCATACTATGCCCCTGGCATAGGCAGGTTCCGCACCAACGTGTTCCAGCAACGCGGCGAGTTTTGCTTTGCAATGCGACACGTCAAAACCCGCGTGCCGAGCTTCGGGGAACTCGGCTTGCCTGACATACTTAAACAGATCGCAGAAACACAACGCGGCATAGTGATCGTGGCCGGGCCGAGCGGGTGTGGCAAATCCACCACACTGGCTGCGATGATCGAGCACATCAACGCAAACTTCAAAAAACACATCATCACACTTGAAGACCCGATCGAGTACTTGTTCGAAGACAACCAGTCCATAATCGAGCAGCGCGAGATCGGGTTGGACACGGCTTCTTACCATCACGCACTGAAACATGTGCTGCGCCAGGACCCGGACGTGATCATGATAGGTGAGATGCGCGATGTGGTGAGCATCGAGTCGGCTATGGCAGCTTGCGACACCGGCCACCTGGTCCTTACAACGTTACATACCATCAATGCACCGGCATCTGTGGTGCGGATTCTGGACTTTTTCAAGGCCGAGGAACGCGAACAGGTGCGACGCCAATTGGCCGGTTCGCTTCGTGCAATTATCGTTCAACGCATGGTCAATACAATTGCAGGTGGCATTACACCCGCATTTGAAATCCTGATCAACACGCCCACAGTCAGAAAGTTGATCGAGGAAAACCGGCTCGAAAAGCTCGGCGCTGCAATCGAGACCGGCGTTGAAGAAGGCATGATGAATTTCAACCAGTCACTGCTCCAACTGGTTCGCGCGGGCAAAATCACCGAAAAGGAAGCCCTGTCAAAGGCGCCCAACCCGCAGGCGCTCGAGATGAACTTGAAAGGAATTTTCCTGGACGACGGGCGCCGAATTTTGGGTTGACCCGGCAATCGTGTTGTGGGGCGGGAAAGGCTGCACCGGAGATTTCTTTTCTCCTGCCGGGCTCAAATCATGCTGTGCATGTGTCAATCCAGTCGTACTGGGATTAACCCGCGCTCACGCAGGTAGGTCGCAATCATCTCTGCTGTCCGGTCAACTGCACCCTGGTTTTCACGCACAACAAGCCGTGCAATTCTGCCCATCTCAGCTCGGCGCGCCTCATCTGACAGCAGTGTCGCAAGCGCTGCCTCAAGCTCGGCAGCGTCCTTGACCTGCACTGCGCCGCCGCGTTCGACGAAACTCTTGGCAATCTGCGCGAAGTTTTGCATGTTTGGCCCGAATATAATCGGTTTGCCAAGTGCGCCCGGCTCAATCGGGTTCTGACCGCCCTCGGCAGTGAGGCTTTTACCGACAAAAATCACCGTTGCATACTCATAAAACCGCCTTAGCTCGCCCGTTGTGTTCACCAGCAAACAATCCAGTTGCCCGGCACTGAACCGTGTCTTGCTGGTGATCTCACTCCTGAACACAAACCGCAGCCCGCGCGCCGCAAGCTCGCGTCCAACCTGTTTCCCGCGCTCGAAATGCCGCGGCACAATCACCAGGAACAAATCCGGAAACCGCCTGCGCAACCGCAGAAAAACCTCCGCCACTATCGCCTCTTCACCCGCATGCGTGCTGCCGGCAACAATAATGCGCGCTTCCGGCCCCACCCCAAGCTGACGTAGCATGCTCGGCACATCCAAGAAATGATGTTCTTCCAGCACTGCAGCGTCGAACTTGATGTTGCCAACCACGTGGATCGCTTCAGGCCGGCACCCAAGCTCGCGCAGCTTCGCCGCATCGGCTTCATTTTGTGCACCCACACCGGCAAAAGCCGCAAACAATGGCCGAAAGAAAAATTTCAGGCGCCTGTACCCGCGATACGACCGCTCGGAAAGTCGCGCGTTAACAAGAAAAATCGGTATGCCACGCTTTTTTGCCTGCGAGATAAAGTTGGGCCAAACCTCGGCTTCCACAAGCACAATTGCGTCCGGGCCGATTACATTCAGCGCGCGTTGGACATACCGCAACCTGTCAATCGGATAGTAAATCTTCGTTATGCGCGACGGCAGCCTACGTTTTAACTCGCCCATACCGGTTGTTGTTGTGGTTGACACAACAATTTTCACCCCGGGTAAACGCGGCTCGAGCGCCTTGATCAACTGCGTACAGACGTTGACTTCGCCCACGCTGACCGCATGCATCCAGATCACGAACCGGTTTGTTAGTGCCTGTTTGATTTTGCCGTCGTATAGGCCGAACCTCTGGAAAAATCCCGCACGCCAGTTGCCGCGCCGCACCAGGCGCATGAAATAATACGGCGCGCTCAACACCAGAAAAATCGTAAACAGTATGTTGTACAGGCGCATCATAAGCTCCGCCCCACACTAATCGCGCTTGGGCCGGCAGTGCTCCCGCCTGACAAGCCGGCTGCCGGTATCGCAGTGCACGAGCCGGGGTTCAAGGCCGTTGAGCAGCTCTGGCACGCAGCGTTGACTCGGATGTTTGGTCATCGGGTTACGAACAGGTTGCAGCGCTTCAACCCCGGAAAAACAGTAACCACACGACTATCAACACCGGCAACATGAACGGCAAGGTGTATTTGACTACGTACCCGATGAACGTGGGCGTGTTAACCCGCTGATGTTCTGCAATTGATTTGACCATAAAATTCGGTCCGTTCCCAATGTAAGTGTTCGCACCAAAAAATACCGCGCCAACGCTAATTGCAAGGATATAGTTTTTCAGTTGGCTGTTGCCAATCAAGTATGCAAGCTCGATTTGCGTGCGTGTAAGGTTCCCGGCTGCAAGTGCACCCCCATAATAAGTTTTTATTGCGGCGAGCGTGCCAGCCATGTGCTCGGGGTATTGACCGAGTGCGTTTGCGGTGGCTGCGCCCTGTGCCTGAATCAACTGCCACACCTGTTCGATCGCGCCCTGGTCAACTGCAGCGCCGAAGACCGCACTCAGGAAACTCAAGTACGTGGGTGCGTTGTCCAGCACACTGGAAAGTAACCCGCAACTCCAGAAAAAAAAGCCTGGCCCGGACAACCCCGCTCGCCCGGCATTAAGTTGCAGCCAGTCCAATGCAGGTATCATCGTGGCGAAAATGCCGGCAAACAACACCGCAACTTCCTTGATCGGGTGGAAGTTGAACCGGTTTGCCTCGTGGATGCGTTTGCCTGTGCTCAGGTAAGATGCCGCCGCCGCTCCCAGCATGAGCGCCTCGCGCAAAAAAGGCGGGCGTTCAATAAACACCGCACCGAGAATGACACCCAAAAATGCCAGGTTCCACAACCCCTCAATTCGCCATTGGTCCGGTGGCTCAGCATGTTCCGCTCGTACCTGTCTGGGCGCGCGTTTGTAGTTGAGCAAATCAATCACATAAAAAATCGCCAGTAACATCCCAACACCAACCGCCCACATCGGCCAGCAATGCTCCGCCACCCACCAAAACGGGATTCCTTTCAGGTACCCGAGAAACAACGGCGGATCGCCTATCGGCGTCAGGCACCCGCCCGTGTTCGATACGATAAAGATGAAAAACACAATGTGATGCGCCGTGATCCGGTATTTATTCATGCGAATCCAGGGCCGAATCAAAAGCATCGAAGCGCCTGTTGTGCCGAGCAGGTTTGCCACAACTGCGCCTATGGCCAGATAAACCGTGTTTGCGCGTGGTGTAGCCTCGCCTTTGACAACAATGTGTATGCCGCCCGACACAACAAATAACGACCCGATCAATGCAATGAAACTGATGTATTCGTGGGCAACATCCAGCACGCGATGGTGCGCATGCAATACGCCCAGGTAATACCAGAGCGTTATTGCACCCAGGCCAAATGCTACCTTGCCGTAGTGCCGTTGCCAGAACTGCCCTGCTGCCAAAGGCCCCAGTGCTATTGCACACAGCAATAACACAAACGGCACAATCATTGCTGGATTTGGCTGTACCAACTCAGTTGCCACGGGCGCTAAGCTATGAGCCAAATGAAAACTGCGTCAAATATAAAGGCGTTCGGGTTCGGCACCGACCGACCGAGGTCGGTTTTTGCACAAATTCGTGCTTGAGTGCTGTGAATCGGGCGCTACTGTTGGTGTGGAAACTGACGGGAAGTTTAACCAAACAGGCAACCAAAAATCTGAACCGTGACAGACGGCCAAAATAAGAAACCGTTGGTGATGGTTACCTGCCCGGCGTGTGAGGCGAAGGTTTTCATTCCAGGCGACCTGCCGCCGCTCTCAACCGTGCCCTGCACAAAATGCGGCAAACCGGTCATGATGCCGCTGCGGTTGCGTCAGTTCGAATTACGCTCCGTAATCGGCGCTGGCGGCATGGGCACGGTCTATCGCGCATTTGACACCGTGCTTGAACGGTGGGTGGCAGTCAAACTGATGAAGAAAAACCTCGTCAATGACCCCAAAGCACTCAAACGGTTTTATCGTGAAGCGCGCGCCTGCGCTTCGCTCAACCACACAAACATAATCCACATCTACAACTTCGAGGAATGGGAAGGCCAGCCGTACCTGGTGATGGAGCTGGCAGACCAGGGCAGCCTGGATTCGCGTATCGAAAAGCTCGGTAGATTAACTGAGTTGGACGTGCTTGACATAGGAATCAAAATCGCATCGGCACTCGCACTCGCACTCAGACACGAAATCCTGCATCGCGACATTAAACCGGGCAATATCCTGTTCAACGAAGACAACGAACCGAAGCTTGTTGATTTTGGCCTCGCACGCAAAGTCGGTACCGAGCTTGACCCCGAAGAAGCTGCGTGGGCCACGCCTTATTACGTTGCCCCGGAGAAAATCAGGCGCGAAAAAGAGACCTTCCTTTCCGACATGTACAGCCTGGGTGGCACGCTCTACCACGCCTTAACCGGTCATGTGCCGTTCGAGGCGCCAACAATTGACGAACTCGTTGCCGCTCATGTCCAAACCCCTCTAACGCCGCCCAACCTGGTTGTGCCGGAAATTACACAGCCGACAAGCGATGCAATTGTCAAAGCAATGGCAAAACATCCGGCTGAACGATTTCAGAGCTACGACGAGTTGATCATGGCACTTAACGCCGCCCGTAGCCAGTTGCTCGTCAAACAATACACAAAAAAAGAACCAGCCAAGCGCAAACCCAGTTGGTGGCCACTTTAGACCGGATGTTTTCGCAAACATGCAGTGTCGCCACACCGAAACCATTTTGGCGCTTCTCACTTCACGGTAGAAACCTCCCGACTCACCGATTTTTAATCGGCACGTCGCTCGCACAGCCACCACGCCGGGTGCCCCGACAGGTGGAGCGCATCCAGCGTTGCCGGGATGTGACACAGCAGACTTAGCGGTTTGCGCTTCGTAACACGTGTGAAATATCTTCGCTAACATACGGTGAGATCGCATTGGTTTTACCGTGCCGTGTTGTTCCGTTTCTGAAAAACCAGGTATGGGCGTTGTCGGGCGCGCCGGCTCCCGCGACTGCGGCACCGGCAGCGTATGCTCTTCACCAACACTGAGGTCAAACACTCTGACCTAAAGAACGGAGTTACGGCGAACCGGGCGGTCACAGACCGCCACTAGAGGCATGAAGGATCGAACACCCTAACCTGAAGAATGGAATTGTGATGGGTAACGAACACGGCGCATCCTGGAGTTGCGGGTGCGGCTCGCTGAAAACAGTCCCTAACCCGGAACGCCCATAACCTCGCATCGCTGGCGGTGCGAAAACCATTGTGGCGCTTCCCGCATCACGAGACGAACCAACTTTGGACGTAGCCGCGCTCGTAAGGGCGCGGACGGAAGGATTCTAGCCCGAGAAGCCAGGTCAGCACGACTCACCCCGGCGCGCAGTGGACTGCGCGCCCTACTGACTCTCTGCGCCTTTGGGTAGATTTGGCGCGCGGCCATCTTGGCCGCAGGTGTTCTGCGCCCCAGATGAGCGCGGACCGTAGCCGCGCTCGTAAGGGCGCGGATAATCAAGATTCAAGCCGATAGGCTGGGCAAAGTGCGAGCGGCTCCGGCGCGCAGTGGACTGCGCGCCCTACTGACTCTCTGCGTTTCTACTGTGAAGGATTGGAGTAGAAGCTTTTGGAGCGCGGTGCTCCAGCACCGCTTTCGGTTCGATTGATTGACACGACTTGCGCGTCGTCCAAAGTTTGGTATAGCCCGAGCGCGTACAGAAGCCGGCCCTGGACGAAGCCTTGCTCTTCAATGCAGAATTTACTGCGCCCCTTCATGGGCGCGCTCCGTCACAACCGGATTGGTAAGGCGGGCAGCCCTCTGCCCGCCGGACGCAGAATCAACAGGGTGTTTTTCCCGCACCAACAGATTACCAGCTCGTAGCCGCGCCCGTAAGGGCGCGGACGGTAGGATTCCGGCCGAGAAGCCGGGTCAGCACGACTCACCCCAGCGCGCAGTGGACTGCGCGACCTACCGACTCTCTGCGTGTCTGTACCTTTGCGTTAAAGAGGCGGACGCATCAGGCCATGCGTCCCTACCAACGCAACAAAATCTTTTTGGGTAGGGACGCCTCGCCGAGGCGTCCGGAAGACCAATTTCAACTGCCGGCACGATCTCGCCAGCACGCTCGGTTCAGCTAACCAAACACGGCCTTCGAGTTTCTGCGTCCCAGCGTTTGACCGTGCTGCACAGGAAACCGGAAAACACTTATCGGTCGAGGTTGAAACTCGACCCTCCATGTAAATCGCATTGCAAGGTGAGATTGAATGAGTCGGCTTGATCTGACGCGCCAAACCATCAATTGCGTGAACACAGATTTTGTTTGTTAATGCCGACTTTCGATCGTAACTGCTTGCGCTGGGTGAAGGGCCGGTTCACGATCGAGTCGCGAATAATTGAATCTTCAACTGCAACGCCTGTTGGCTTGCGTGTTTCCAACAGCCTGGAAAACCGGCTGCTCATACGTCCCCATCTCCCCCAAGGTCGAAATGCAAAAAACAAGGTCCGGGGTTAACTGGTTAGTGTGCAACCCGAGCTGACGATTATCTGCCAGGAAACATCGGGAACCTACCACCACCCATTCGACTCATGAGTTTTTGGAACTTGCCGAGCTTTTTCATCATTTGTTGCATTTGTGTGAACCGGTTGAGCATTGTGTTAAGCTCAGCAACGGTTACACCGCTGCCCTTGGCGATGCGCATCCGGCGTCGCGCGTTTAGGATGGCAGGGTTGCGGCGTTCTTCAGGTGTCATTGCGCAGATCATTGCCTCCATGCGTTTGAGTTCTTTTTCGTGTTTTGTGATGTCTGCCTGTTTGAGCACCTGTTCGCCACCGGGCATCATCTTTATGAGATTTTCGAGCGGCCCGAGCTTGCGCATCTGACGCATGTGTTCGAGGAAATCTTCCAGTGTGAACTGGCCCTTGCGCATCTTTTCTTCGAGCCGCTTGGCTTCGGCAAGGTCAACTGCTTCAGCAGCTTTTTCGACCAGGCTGACTACGTCGCCCATGCCAAGAATCCGTGACGCCATTCGGTCGGGGTAAAATGGCTCGATGTCATCGAGTTTTTCGCCTGTGCCGGCGAATTTGATGGGTTTGTTTGTGACGGCCTTGAAGCTGAGGGCTGCGCCGCCTCGAGCATCACCGTCAAGTTTTGTCAAAATTGCGCCGGTGATACCGAGTGCATTGTCAAAATGCGTGGCAACGTTTACTGCTTCTTGGCCTGTGGCGGCGTCGAGCACAAGCAGGATTTCCTGCGGCTTAAGAAAATCACGCAGCCGAACCAGCTCTTGCACGAGCGGCTCGTCAATGTGGAACCGGCCGGCTGTATCAAACAACAGCACATTACGATGCGTGGCACGAGCAGTCTCAAGCGCTTCACGCGCGATTCGGACAACATCAGTCTCGCCTCTTTTGACGAGTGTCGGCAGCTCGAGTTGTCTGCCGAGCGTTTCGAGTTGGTCCATTGCAGCGGGTCTATGTACATCGGCAGCTACAAGCAGCGGATGCCGACCCTGTTTATGCAGCAGCCGGGCTAACTTGCCGCAGGAGGTTGTCTTGCCAGAGCCGTGCAACCCGATGAGCATAACACAGGTTGGGTTACCGCTCAGATTAAGACCTGCGTTGGTCGAGCCAAGCAGTTCGACAAGCTCGTCGTAGATTATTTTGATCAAGTACTGGCCCGGCTGGATGCTTTGGATGACCGGCACGCCAACGGCCTTGGTTTTGACACGCTGGATGAAGTCCTCGACAACCTTGTGGTTTACGTCCGCCTCGAGCAATGCAAGGCGCACGTCGCGCAGTGTATCGGCGACGTTTGCCTCGGTGATTTTGCCAAGGCCGCGCAAATTGTTAAACAGCTCCTGCAGCCGTGTGGTAAGCGAATCGAACATCGCGCAAAGATATGCGGTGTGGACCGGGTTGACAAGGCGGGTCGGATATGATTTGATTTACAGCCGAGAAGGGCGTGTTGGTAGGTTACCCAAGCGGTCAACGGGGGCAGACTGTAAATCTGCTGGCGTATGCCTTCGGTGGTTCGAATCCACCACCTACCACCAGTTGCATCGCCGGGCAGTGGCTCCAGCCGGCAGCTTACCCGTAGAAAGTTTTCTGAAAGACCTTTCGGCAACACCTCTAACCCAGATATTTCACAAACTTGCGGTTGTGGCGCGCCGAAACCATCGCGGTGAATCACGCCGTTGCTGGACACACCCGCTGTATCAGCCTGGCTGCACCAAAGCTGAGCGCCTCCAGGATGCGTAATGCGTTAAAGCGTTGAAGCTATAATCAGGCGGCGATACTTGCTTATGCGGAGCCGAGGGCCTGCCTGTGCGTCGCACGCCGACATGCAGAAGACTTGGAAATCTGCCGTAGCATATCTCGCCGTTGCGTGACAAACTTGCGTTGCACAAGTCGCAGCTAACATCCTGCCGAGTGTGAGCTCAGCAATACAGCAGGTTCAGCCCACAATACCGGATGTGCTGCTATGGTTTCGCCGCGCCAGCACCGCAAGGTTATGAACGTCCAGGTTAAGCAGCGTTTTCGGCTGGCCGCTTCCGCGACTGCAGGACGAGCCGCGTGCACCACCCATCCTAACTCCATTCCTCAGGCGGCATTGGCCACACGGCTACAGCGGCAGTCCGTGCAATATGATCAGCACAATTGGAGCGGCTAGACCTGGTTGGCCCTGGTTCGTTGCGCGTGGCTCAAGCCGCGTGTTAATCCGATGCAAAAGCCGGGCACACGAGCCATACGCATTTTCGCGCACATGCGGCCAACAGATCCGCTGTTTGAATCCGTGGCGTGCCGATTCTGAGCCGGGAAATTTGGTGACATTTGGTATTGAGTATGGCAAACGTTGGGACATGCGATCGCTGCAAATGTTGTTCGTTAAAGGGGACGTGTTTTACGATCTGCTCGAGGCGAGTGCCCAAGAAGCGTACGCGAGTGTGCAGTCGTTGTTGAAGATAATCAGGCAGCCGGGCCAAGTGCCGAGCATCGAAGAATTCGTAAAGGCACGGCGCAAAGAAAAGCAAATCACCACTCAAATCACAGAAGAGCTGTGCAAACGGTTTGTCACCCCGTTCGACAGGGAAGATATCGAAGCGCTTTCGATGGCATTGTACAAGATTCCCAAGACAGTCGAGAAGTTTGCCGAACGACTCATTATAGGCGCCGACTTGTTAAAAGGTGTTGATTTTTCGCGGCATGTTGCACTGCTGCAACAGGCTACAGACACTGTGCTTGCGATGGTCAAAGCACTGCGCGCGCGTTCACCGCGCCTTGATTACATCCGCGAACAAAATGCCCGTCTGCAACAGATCGAGCGCGACGCGGACAATCTGATGACCGAGCTGATGCGGGAGTTGTACAGCGGCAAATTCGAGCCGTTGCAAGCATTGCTGTTGCGGGACCTGTACGAGCTACTCGAAAAAGTCATTGACCGGTGCCGCGACGCCAGCAACGTGATTCTGCACGTGATGCTCAAGAACGCTTAAGAAGCGGCACCCGGCCATGGACACAACAATTGTTGTAGCCCTGATAATCGGACTGGCGCTCCTGTTCGATTTCCTGAACGGGATGAATGACGCCGCAAACTCGATTGCCACCGTTGTTGCCACACGTGTGCTAACGCCGCGTGTTGCGGTTGCCTGGGCGGCCTTTTTCAATTTTGCTGCGGTTTTCATCTTCGGCACAGCAGTCGCAAAAACCGTCGGTAAAGGCATCGTCACACACGACGTTGTCAACAACACAATGGTGGTATCGTCGTTGTTGGGGGCAATAATCTGGACATGGCTCTGCACGCGGTTCGGTTTGCCGATCAGTGTGTCGCATTCGTTGATCGGTGGCATGATCGGGTCTGCACTCGCATCCAAGGGTGTGCACGGTGTTATTTGGTGGCCAGGTGTGGGCAAGGTGGCCATTTTCATATTTCTTGCGCCAATCCTCGGTCTGGTACTAGGTACCGGCTTGATGATGTTGAGCCTCTTGTTTAGCCACAGGCAACCGCCGCAACGCGTGGACAGAATTTTCAGGTCGCTGCAATTGTTTTCGGCGGCTTTCTACAGTCTGGGCCACGGCTCGAATGACGCACAAAAAGTGGCCGGATTGATCACGGCAATGTTAATTGCGAATCATTATCTGCCGACGGATTCGACCGTGCCGACTTGGGTGTTGATCATGTGTTACTCAACCATAGCGCTTGGGACATGGACAGGTGGCTGGCGCGTGGTGCGCACACTCGGTGTACGCGTGACAAAATTGCAGCCGATCGGCGGGTTCAGTGCCGAAACAGCAGCAGGATTGACACTCGTGTTTACAGCCATCAGTGGCATACCGGTCAGCACAACGCACACAATCACAGGCGCGGTTATGGGCGTTGGCGCAACGCGGCGCTTATCCGCTGTGCGTTGGGGTGTGGCAGGGCACATCGTTGCGGCTTGGATCACGACTATCCCAGCCTGCGCACTTATGTCTGCACTCGCGCTTTACTGTCTGCGATTTATTGGCGGGCTTGTCGGCTGGTGAATTGCCGGGTGAGGGTTAGCTCGAGTGCCGATCGTGGGCGGTTTTTTTCGTAAACCATGAATCCGTGTCGAGACGAGTAACTTCCCCACCTACAATGTTAAGATTCGACGCAAGCCACTGTCTCGACCGGCATGCATCAAATGGTGCGGTTGCGACGAAGCGATACCCTACGGAGCGAGCTGTAGTGTCTTGCTTCGCCAAAAAAACGATCTCAACTCGATAGCGCGGGCAGTCCTCTGCCCGCAGCTTCCAGAATCAATAGCATGCTTCCCGCAGCGGCAAACCAACTGCTCGTAGCCGCGCCCGTAAGGGCGCGGAAAACCAGATTCAAACCCAAAAAAGCCGGGGCTGCGTGCCCAACCACGGCGCGTCCCGCACATGCGGGACGCGACCTACCTTACCTCCGCGACTCCACGTCTGCGCGGTAGACCAGAAATAGTTGGAGGGACGACTTCCACGTCGTCCAAAATCAGTCGGGGTTGAACCCGACCCTCCAAGCCGCCGGCAACAGGCGCATGTGGAAATGCGCCCCAGAGTGGCGCGCGCCGTAGCCGCGCCCGTAAGGGCGCGGAATAACTCCGAGCTCATATCAGGAATGAAACACGGGTATTTTTAAACGTACCCAGCAACTTGCCCGCCCAACGTAAAACCACAAAATACCCAATAGCCCTTT
>Ga0315298_1004012_pt1 | contig 22529 bp, 39 predicted proteins | sample WHS_1_MG_FD_203077 | JGI IMG/M metagenome (GOLD analysis project Ga0315298, IMG submission 203077) | Extremophilic microbial mat communities from Washburn Hot Springs, YNP, Wyoming, USA - WHS_1_MG | ecosystem: Environmental > Aquatic > Thermal springs > Hot (42-90C) | place: USA: Wyoming...
ACCGGGGAAATCGTCGAAGTGCCGGGAATCGAGGTCCACGAACGGGGGTTGAAGTTTTCGGTAAAAGTGGAGATGCCGATCGGAGGATATGAGAATGAGTGAGCCGGTCAGAAAAAGATACCCAGATACAGGATAAAGGATAAAAGATAAAAGATAAAAGATAAAAGATAAACGGATATTAGATAAAGGATAAACGGATACAAGATAAGAGATAAAGGATATCCAGATAAAAGATAAGCGGATATTCGAATATTGGATAAAAGATAAAGGATAAAAGATAATAGATACTTAGGTAAAGTATATAGGATAAAGGATAAAAGGTATAGGGTAAAAGATACAAGATAAAAGATATCCACGATTTTTAGCTTTATCCAGATATCCTTTATCCAAATATCCAGGCGCCCCCTTCCTTGGGGGCGCCCAAAAAATAATTCGACGGACGGATCTAAAATTCCTTCTTTCTAAGAAAAAAATTTTTAAGTTCTTCCTAAAAGAATAATTTTAAACGGAGAAAATAATTTTGAACAGGAGGTTAAATTTTATGGACAATTTATGGGAGACTGAGGACGCAGGTTACTCGGAGGAAAACTTTTACACACACGCGAAGGACAAACAGGGCCACAGTGTGCAGATAAACACGAAGTTTCCTGACTACATTGTTGCCGCGATAAGCGAGCTGGTGCAGTCGAAAGAAATCCCGGAATACGCCACAGCGCAGGACTTTGTCCGGGACAGCGTTCATCACCGGTTGCACTGGTGCGCAAAAAACAGGAGCAGACGAATATCGAGGCTTTTGCCAGTCATGATCAGTATTCAGGAATCGGAAAACCAGATTAAGGAAGTGGAAAGTCTCAATGACATGGTGGAAAAAATCCGGGAAAGCTGCGAAAAACTCTATAATTTCCAGGATTACGAAAAACTGAGGGGTTATATCGACCGGCAAAAAGATAATATAGAAGGAATTCGCGATCCTTACTGGGGAAAAGCGGCAAAGATTCTAGAAGAGTACGAGAAGAGGTTAAGAGAAAAGTGAATCCCTGGATTACCGAAAAAATCGACCCTGAAGAGAAGTTCCGGGCAAGTCTCGTGTCCCGGGCCAGAAAAAGGATCGTTACCCCAATCGGCGGTAACACCTGGAGAGTGGCCGGAGACCCCAAGCTGGGGGACACTTATCCGGTCTATAAAGTAACCCTCAATGGCAAGCGTTACTCATGCTCCTGCTACGCCCATTATTACGGCGAATCACGGGCGAATAAGGTTTGCTCCCACGTTCTGGCCGTGATTATGTACCGCCGGAATAATAGGCCGGGCCCGGGAGTGAAACCGGAACCGGAACCGGCAATTCCCGATCCGCGCGACCCGATGTTCGGTAGTCCACTGCTTCCGGACTGGGTGAAGCAATTTCGCCCGCACCAGTGGGAGGCGGTGAAGGAAACCGTGGAAGCGTTTAAAAAGGCGAAGGTGGTTTTCCTGGACGCCCCGACCGGCAGCGGCAAAAGCCTGTGCGCGGAAGTGGTCCGGCGCCTGCTCAAAACCCGCGCTCTGTATCTTTGTACAACAATACCTTTACAAGAACAGTTTGTTCGGGATTTTTCCTACTGCGCTTTGCTTAAAGGACGGAACAACTACCCTACCCTTCTTTACCCGGAGCGATTTAACAACCCGGAGCCGTACAAATTGACTGCTGCCGAGTGCGACATGAGAAAGTGGCAGGGAGAAAGCGAGGACGAGCCGGTCTACTGGTGCCCCTGGTGCGGAAAGGACGTGAATAAGTGTCCGTATAGGGAGGCGAAAGCGCAGGCGATGATGTCTTTCCTGTCCGTCCTGAACACGGCCTATTTTCTGCACGAGGTAAACAGGCCGAACCCCGCGTTCAAGGGCTGGCCGATGGTGGTAATCGACGAGGCCGACCAATTGGAGCAGGAATTAATGCGGTATATCGAGGTTGAAATATCAAGGGGGAGATTAAAGAAGTTAGGTTTAGACATGCCGAAGAAAAAGACAGTGGCCGGGTCCTGGTACGAGTGGATAAACGACCGGGCTATCCCAGCCGTCGAGAAAGCGATCAAGGAGGTCAAGAAAGACGGGAAAAGTCTGTGGGCAATCAAGGAGCTCAATTACCTGACCAAGTTGAAAGAGAAGTTAACTGCCCTGGGTCCCGAGGTCCAGAACGGGAACTGGGTGTTCACCGGATACGACGAGGGGAACGTGGTCTTTAAGCCGATCCAGGTCGACGCCTACGCCCGGAAAAAGCTCTGGGACCACGGGGGGAAATTCTTGTTGATGTCGGCGACAATTATTTCCCCGGAGCAGCTGGCCGAGGACCTGGGACTTGAACCTAACGAATGGGCCGTTGTCCGGGTTAAAAATACATATCCCAAAGAACACCGGCCGATCTACGTCATGCCGAAAGCGGACGTCACCCGGAATAACAAAGAAACGGCCTGGCCGGAACTGGCGGAAGCAGTCCGGAAGATAATTAATTACCACGAAAACGACCGTGTTTTGGTTCATACAGTTTCTTACGATCTGACCAGATATTTGGCTGAAAATCTACCCAAAGAGAGGGTGATCATTTATGTAAAGGCGGATGAGCGGGATAAGGTTTTGGCGGAGTTTAAGGTGAAGGAAAAGGCGGTGTTGTTGGCGCCGAGTTTTGACCGAGGAGTGGATTTGCCAGAAGACATGTGCAGGGCGGTAATTATCGCCAAATGTCCGTTCCCTTCGCTCGGAGATCGGCAGGTGTCGGCCCGATTACACAAAAAAGGGGGTGAGAGCTGGTATAGGGTATTGACCGTCCGGACATTGGTACAGATGTGCGGGCGCGGGGTCCGGAGCGCCACAGACAAATGCAGTATATATTTGATCGATCGGCAGTTTGTTAGTAACGTCTGGAAGAAGTCCCGGCACTTGTTGCCGGACTGGTGGAAGGAGGCATTAATTTGGGGTGGAAACCCAAACGTCAAGTAATGCTTATATAATCGGCTGCAAGCACTTGGATTACGATGAAAAAAAGTCACGTTACACACAGATTCAAACGGTGTTAAATATTGGCAACGAAACGTCGTTCCTTACGAGGGGGCGGCGGTCTACGTCCAGTTCTGCAAGCTGCGGGGCAGAATTAACGATCCTTTCGTTTGTTTGCACCCGCCGGGACCAATGAATTGTTTTGAATAATAAAAAGGAGGATTCTCTTATGGCGGAAAATTTTAACCCCTGGGAAACGGAAAGCGGTTTGCCTGACGATTTTGATCTGACCGTCCGGGAGGCGTGGTTTGCCAAAGACGCCCGGTACAAGGACGGAGAAGTATTGTTGCTGCACTGGCAGGGCGCCGTCGAAAAGGACGGCGAGGAAGAGGAATTGGAAACACCGATCATTTTCCCGTGCGGATCCGGTTGGAATTCGTACGACGGGGGAAAAACGGCAGAGCACGAGAAAGGGCGCAAGCGGTTTATCAATTCGTCCATCTACGGCCGGCTGATTGACCGATGCGTTAAAGACCTCGGTATGATGGACTTGATGCTGCGGCGGGGGGACCCGCGGGTGGCGAAGGTCTGGGAAGGATTAAAGTTTCATTTAAAGCGGGAAAAAATTGAATTCGGGAGCAAGCTGGAACCAATCGAAAGGCTTATGCCGGATAAGTTCCTGGGCGAGGTCAAGGGCGGAAAATTGACGCCGGCCAAAGCGACCGCGGCCAGACCGAAGCAGGAGACGAAGCCGAAGGAAGAGGCAGAGGCAAAGGAAGAAACGGTAGCTGGGTCCGACGACAAGAAAAGGAAATTACTGCTGGCGAAGCTTAAAGCCGAGGCGAAGAAGGCGGCCAGCTTCGACGAGTTTTACGAGAAGGCGGTCGAGATTGAAGGCGTTACGGATGACGAGGAGATCTTGGCCCAGGTGATCGACGAAGAGGCTGGGATCTACGCCCAGGCTAAGGGCAAGGAGTGATCCGGGTGAAGATAACAATTGAAGATGAAGTTTTTGAAAACATCGAGAAGTTTGTTCTATTCGTAGAAACGCCTGACGGTGAAGTGAAATACTGGACGCGGGGCGGTGCTGGATACTTGGCTTATGTTGCAATCGCTCTGCTTAAAGAGGTTCTTGATAAGGTTTAAAAAACTAAAAACTCGCCGCCCCTCACCCGGGCGGCGAGAAAACCAAAGGAGGCGGTTCACGTGCCTTTAATCCTGACCGCCGCGAAGGACGAGGACGGCAACAATATCATCGTCCTCCACAACCCCGACAAAGACGCGAAGGTGGGCCGCTGGTGCCGGGCGCCGGAATTTCCCGACCGGTGCGACTGCGTGGACAAAAAGACACTCGCCCACCTCCCGGCAGAAGGGTATTACGAAGAGACGGACCCCGACGGGACGGTTTGGCGGTACGGAGTTTGTAGACAGTGCCGGGCCTACCACCGGCGCCAGCGCCGGAAAGTGATTATGTACGAAGGGAAGTGACAGTTTTGCTGATCTACGTCATGGCCCCGAAAACCATTTACGACGACGGCGAATACCTGAAGAAAACGGAATTCTTGAAGGAAAAGTACCCCGATTGGGATTTTCTCTTCTGCCATACGCTGTTCAAGAGCAATGACCATTGGCTTGAAACAATCGACGGGATAATCAAACGCGTAGACGGCGGGATACTAATTACGGACAGGGGAATAATCGGCCGCGGTTGCTATGTAGAGATTCGCAAGCTAGTTGAGAAGCGTAAACCCGTTCACCTTTTGTTCGGAGAAGAATTGTACAATGCTTTTACGGTCAGAAAATTGCCGGGGGACGACTGGGTAAATTATGCCAAAGTCGCTCCAGCAAAGTTGTTGTTTCAGGAACGGAAGGAGGCTTAACGTGGAAAGTAAAGAGTGCGCCCGGTGCGGACGCGCGTTGAAAGACCAGAAATCAATCGCCCGGGGAATCGGCCCGAAGTGCTGGAAACTGGCCGGCGGCGGGGCGTTCGACGAGGATCTGGACGTGGGCGAGTTGGAATGGTTGATACGCGAAAAACAGCTTCAGAACGGCGAGGAAATAAGTTTGGGAACGTACAACTTACACGATAATTTAACCATGCAGGTCCATATCCGGTACAGGGAAAGGTTTTACGAAGCTTACGGCCGTCTGTCGGACGGCGGGGAAAGGATCTTTGGTATGGGGACCGATCTAAAAATTGTCTATGCGTATGCGATTGCCGCAGGACCGACCGCCGCCGCCGAAGCTTACCGGATGAGAAAAAAGAAGGTGATTTAATGCTTACCGCAACGAGGCGGACACGGGAAAGGATTCTATTGTACGGGGGTCCGGGCGTGGGCAAATCGCGGTCCTGGCTGACCATTGCGGCCCGGGCGCAGAAAAGCGGCTCGGATATAAAGTTCTACTGTCTGGACACGGACCAGGCGATTGACCGGATGATTGACGAAGGGTTCGGAGAACTGAAAAACGTTGAAGTAAAAAGCGTTTTTGAGTGGCCGGAGTACGAGAGCGGCCTGAAAGAATTTTTGTCCAGAGTTAGACCGGAAGACTGGCTTATTACCGATATGGTTGACATGGCTTGGGAGGCGGTCCAGGCTTATTTCACCGACGAGGTTTTTAACAAAGACATTGGCCAGTATTTTTTGGAAGCCCGCAAAGCAATGACCGCGAAGGACAAGAAGCTAAACACTTTCGACGGCTGGCGCGACTGGAGCGTTATAAACAAATTATACCTGAGCTGGATAAATAAGTTAGTTTTTCGCTCTCCGTGCCACGTCCTCTGCACGGCCAAGGCCGAACCGATCAATTCCGACACCGACAACGAAGAATTGAAAAAAGTTTACGGACCGTACGGGGCCAGACCGAAGGGGCAGAAACACTTAGGGCACAACTTCCATACAGTGCTGTTTCTACAAAAAGTTAAACATGATGATTACCGGTTTACAGCGGTCAAGGACCGGGAGCGGAAGGCCGCCGAGGGGGAGAAGTTGACCGACTTCGTACTGCAATACCTGGTTCCGAAAGCGAAGTGGAAGCTATGAACAGGTATGACGGTGCCGGAATTTACTTAACCAAAGACTGTGAACGCTGCCGGTACCGGCACCAAAACTTGTGCATGCTCGGCGTTGCGGTAAAAGTCCTTGTTGAACCGCCGAAAAAGCGTAGAAGATGCGCCAAGTTGACCACGTTGGGCAGAGGTTAAAGTTGCAGTATTTAGTCTCAAAAGAAAAATGGAAACTGTGAGGTGACTATTATTGGGCCGCATATCCGAAACCTTTTCTCACTTTTCTCAAATGAAACCTAAACCAGATCTTAAGTGTTGCTTTTGCGGTGAAGTTAGTAAAAGAGGCGGTTTTTGGGTAGCGCACACAGAGACTTTTGTTTGTACGAGTTGCGCAGAAAGCGGGTACTTGGGCGCCCTTTTAGGTGATGCTGTGTTTGATTCTCTTTTTGCTGGAACAAAGCTACAATTTTGGGAAGAAAGTATAAGAGAGGACGTAATATCTTTTTTAAACCATGTACTTGCCAAGAATGAGTTAAGGTTTTGGAAAACTATGTTTAATGCGATCTTAATTAAGATTAGAGAAGAAGAAAATGATTCTGGTATCGCCGACTGAACCGGAGAAAATCAAACAACTGGGTAAAGTCTCCCCCGTTCCCGAGCAGTATGGCGCCGACGTATTGTTCCCGACTCACGGGCAGTTGGCCGGCGTTCAGCGCAAGACGTTCGACGACCTTTTGGCTTCCCTATTCGACGGGCGGTTAGGAAAAGAAGTAACCCAGATGAAGCGCCTGGGGATTGCCGTCCTGGTTATCGAAGGCCGCCCGCGCTGGACTTTAGACGGGGAGCTAATGGACGACAACCGGCGATTTACAAGAAACCAGCTCCGGTCCCTGCTCTGGTCGGTCGCGATCGGTCACGGGGTGGCCGTGGAGTGGACGGATTCGCTCGACGACACGGTAAGCGCAATTGCCAACCTCCGGGCCTGGGCGGCGAAGAAAAAGCATTTATCCGTCGCCCGCCGCCCGGGTCCGTCCGGCCCCTGGGGAAAGGCGACGACAAGGGACTGGGCGCTGCATTTTCTACAAGGATTTAACAACATTGGCCCAGAGCTGGCGGAAAGAATTATCGACCATTTCCACGGGGTTCCGCTCACCTGGACGGTTACGGAAAAGCAACTGATGAGAGTGCCCGGAATCGGCAAAAAACGGGCAAAAGACCTTTACGAAATTTTTAACCTGGAGGGATAAGAATGTTCAAGCTTGAATTAACTCGCGAATCCTTGTCGTCGACCGAACTGGGCAGGGTGCTAGAGGCGCTGGGAGAAACGGTCAGCCTCATGGATAATATGGAGTGTTACAAGATTACGGTGACGATTGAGGAAGAAGGTGAACCCGGTGGAGTGGACGTTTAGCAAACATACAGAAGAAGATAAAGATGATTCGGTAATCATGTACTGGCCCGGTGACACTTTCAACAGGCCGTTGCGGCAGGCATGATTGAAGCCCGGAAGGAAGGGAAAAGCAGCTTTTTCGTCGGCAGGGTCGTTGACGTCGGTCTACCCACGATCGACGCCCGGCTTGTGCTCGATCAACTCGGCGAACAGATGTATGGAGAGTTTGACAGCCTGGCGGAAGAATACCTTTGCAACGTGCCCGACGAGCAGGTTAAAGAGCTGGAAAAATGGCTGAACGCGGCGTTTAAGATGTGGGCCGAAAAGTACGGGCATGTGCCGGACTGGCAGGAGATTGCGGACCAGGAACGGATTGAGGTGGAGTAAAACGTATTGTTTATACTGCGGTGACTGTTGTCTCCGGATGAGCCCTTTAGGCACGCCCTGCCCGAAGCTGATCCGAGTTCAAGACTACTGTTTTTGCAGGGATTACCGGAACAGACCGAAGGAATGCGTTAATCACTCTTTTCCGGCGCGGTTCTACCCAATCGGTATGGAGAAGTTAGGTATTCAAACCTCCACGGCAGCAAGAGACCGTATTGACGGTGGTTGGCAGATTATAAAAGAAAGACTGAGGTGAGAAAGTGTCCAAAAAGCTTTATGGACCAACTGACGAGTACAAACGCAAGCTTTGGCGGATTATGGAACGCTTAGGGGTTAAAGAATACAACTTCAACTGGGACCGCTGGGGTGCCTGGGTTCAGTTCCGTTACAAAAACAATCTCTACATGTTTGATCACAGTGTTGCAAAAGCCCGGGCGCGGGGCCTAAAACTTGATTTCGGTTCAGATGCCTTCGCCCAGATCGTGTTGAGCCTCGAAGACATTGCCCGGATGGTCGAGCGGGGAATTTACGACCTGCAAACGTGGGTGGCCGGACTGAAAATGCTGCCTCCGGCAACAGAGATTCCTCAATGTTTCAAGACCTTGTTGTTTAACAAAGTACCTTCGCTGGAGGAAGTAGAGAAAAGGTACAGGGAGTTTGCAAAAGCCGTGCACCCGGACGCCGGCGGATCGGAGGAAGGTTTTATTAATCTAAGACAGGCTTATGACCAGGCAAAAGCATATTTAGGGGTGAAGTAAGTGGACCCGGCGGCTATCCTCAAACAAGCGGCCAGAACCAAAAACCCTGACGCCCGGGCAAAGCTTTTCTCCTTGTACAAAAAGCAAAAACTCGTCCGGGATATTAAAACCTGCGCCGGTTGCCAGTTATACCATACCCGGAAAAACGCCGTTCCCTGGTCCGGACCAGCCCCCGCTCCGATCGCCGTCCTGGGCGAAGGTCCTGGGATGCTGGAGGACGAGCAGGGTAAACCCTTTGTTGGCTCGGCCGGCCAGTTGCTCAACAAATTACTTAAAGAGATCGACCTCGACCGGGACAAAATCTTCGTCTTCAACACCGTCTGCTGCCGGCCGCCGAATAACCGGACGCCCCTGCCCGACGAGCTGGTCGCCTGCGAAAAGAACATGCGGACGCAGCTGGACATTTCGGAAGCGAAACTAGTCGTTCTCCTCGGGGCAACGGCGCTGTCTATATTTAAACCGGGGGAGGCGGTCGGGGCCTGGCGCGGGAGATGGTTCATAGCCGGCGACCGGGTTTTCTTCGCCACTTACCACCCCGCGGCCGCGCTCCGCTCCCCGGACCGGTTAAAAGACATGAGGGAAGACTTCCAGACGTTGAAAAAGCTCGCCAGGGTAATTGATTATGACCGGGATAGAGAAGAGGTCAACCGGCTCATGACGGAAAACATCGAGTACGTGTTCAATACTTGCCCGGAGGCCCTGAACCCGGCGAACGCGCTTGCCTTATGGGAAAGGTTGAGCGAATGGGCCTGCCGAGCGTATAACTGCCGGAACATGTATTTGTTAGAATTGGCCTTGAAGAAGGAAAAAGAGCTGGCCCGGGCGCTGGCCGAATTCGAGGGCAAGCCGATTATGGAAAGCTGGCCGCGGATTACCGAAGTAGCCGCCCGAGTAATCGAAGATTTAAGGAGGTTTTAACCGTGTGGTTCACGGAAAACGTCAATGAAGCGACCAGGGCGCAGATAGAGTACATCGAGCTGCTGATGGATAAGCTCGGGTACGACGAGCAGGACCTGGACATTGACCTGGAAAATTTGTCCAAAGAAAAGGCCGGCGAATTGATCGACAGCCTTAAAGCCGAATTGGGGTGGTAAAGAATGGAACAACTGATTACGGTTTTCTGCTCCGCCGGCGACGTCGACCAGATGGCAATCATCCCGGCCGACGTCGAGGGGGGCCTTGCTGTTCACGGAGAACTTCTCTGGATAGACAAAAAAGGGATTGTGGTTCGCAACGTTACGAGCGCCCGAAGCTACACCATCACGCACGTTGCTTCCGGGTTATCGCTTTTCAAAGAGGGAATGACTTTTGATCTCGCCCTTGGGTTGCGTGAAAGGTTGCTCGAAGAGGCTAAAAGGCGCGGCTTCGACTGGACGAAAGACGCCGGATATGTTAAGAGGGAAGGGCAGTGGTGCGTGACGGTGATTAACGACTATTTAAGAGGGGCGAACAGGCAATGAGGAGCGCCAGCGGGAGCACTGGCGGAATTATCAAGAATATCTCAAAAACAAAAGAAAAGAGCGCTGCGTCCGGCATTACGAGCGGGTGCGGAAAAATAAGGTGACGAAAGAAAAACCGGTTACCCTGGAAGAGCTGGAAAAAATGATCGAACTGCGCGGGCGGGGGTATTCCCCCAACCGCATCGCCGGCGAGTTAGGCAGATCAACGGGGTTTGTCTACAGGCACTTAAGCGCGCTCGAGCTGGAGGGATAAAAGTGCATTCGCCAATCAGCTGGTTTGGAGGCAAGGGAAAAATGACGGCCAAACTGCTCAAACTTATCCCGTCCCACCATACTTACGCGGAGTGTTTTGGCGGCGCCGGAGCGTTGCTTTTCGCCAAAAAACCTTCGCCCGTGGAGGTTTACAACGACCTGGACGGCGGCCTCGTGAATTTTTTCCGCGTCCTGCGCGATCCGGAGAAGTTTGAGCGGTTCCAACGGCTGGTTTCTCTTACGCTCTATAGCCGGGAAGAGTACAATTTCTGCCGGAATACCTGGGAGGGATGCACCGACGACGTAGAACGGGCTTACCGGTGGTTTGTTGTGGCGCGGATGAGTTTCAGCGGGCAGTTCGGAAATAGCTGGAGTTTTGACGTTATAAGAAGCGCTCGAGGCATGGCCGGAGAATGCTCCAGGTGGCTTAACACGATTGACCTGCTGCCTCAAATTCACGCCCGGCTTATGCGGGTCCAGATCGAGCATAAGGACTTCCGAGAAGTTATTAACATTTACGATACGCCGAATACGCTGCTTTATATGGACCCTCCCTACGTACCCGACACGCGCAGAGAAGGCGGCTACAAACACGAAATGACCCTGGACGACCACAGAAAATTGGTTGATCTGTTGTTTAACGTTGAAGGAATGGTTATCCTCTCCGGCTACCGCCACCCGGTTTACGAACCGTTAGAGCGGGTCGGGTGGCGGCGGCATGATTACGAAACGGTCTGCCACGCCGCAGGCAAGACGCGAGGAACCGGGATCCAGGGCAAAGGCGCGGCCAAAAGAATGCAGCCGCGGGTGGAAAGCGTCTGGGTCAACCCCCAGGCAATAAGGGCGAAGTCCGGCGGGCAACTGGCGCTGTTTCAGGATGTATAATGTGGACAGAGGTGTTTATTATTATGGGGCGAAGTGGCATTGCCCGATCTGCGCCGACGAACTTTTCCCGGTCTTCTTCGGTCCGGAGACGGCCTTTTGGCGCTGTCTGCGGTGTGATAAATTGTTCGGCTTTCATATTGAGGAAAAGTTGATCAGGGTACTGGTTACCCATCAAGGCGAAAAGGAAGTGGTTAATAACAATGGTCAGCCTTGAACTAGCAAAGAAACTTAAAGACGCCGGGCTTACCTGGAGCGTGACACTATATGATTTCTGCTACTACCAGGAAAGATTATGCGCAATTCTCTTTGCTTTTATAGACAAAGTAATAATTTCTCCCGGCTTCCGTGTTAATACATCCGAGTGCGTTTTTGCCCCCCGCCTCGATCAACTTCTGGCCGAAATCGAGCGGCGGAATTACGAGTTGCAATTGCACATGCCTTGTCCAGGTTTAGCTTTATTTGATGCTGATGGCGACCTTTTAGAAACTTTTGCGGCTGAAACGCCCGAAGACGCCGCCGCCCAAGCGTTGCTGTATCTGCTTGAGCGGGAGAAGGAGGCGAATCCGTAATGTCTGGCTGGATGAAATATCCTTACCAAAACTGTATGTGGCAAGGAAGAAGGTGGGACAAAATGACTGATCGCGATTGGCAGGCCGACTGGGACTGGACGAATGACCCGGACGTGTGCATAAAAGAGGGGAAGCAAGAGTTGGTTAATCGCTGTCTCAAGCGGGTGCGGAGCCTGGAAGATTTTCTGGGAGATGTGCAACGTATCGTCGGCAGGTCGCTCGAAAAAGTAATCCAGGAAAAAACCGCTGCCGAACTGCGGGCGCGGAAACTGGAGGAAGAAAACCGCAGGTTGCGGGATGCGTTACATTGGATAGCCCAACAACTGCACGATAAGCGATACGGCTCCCGCAGATGCGCGGAAACTGATTGGTGTATCACGGAATATTGTCTGTCGTGCTACGCAAAGGCGACTCTCGCCATATTGGACAGCGGGAAGAAAGAAGCAGGCGCACAAACAGGCAAAGAAGAGTGATCGCCATGCGCGTAATTGTCACCAAGCACGCCCGGGACCGCCATTTAGAATACACCGGGCGGGAGATAAACAAGCACAGCCTCCGGTCGAGGCTGAAAGTCAGGCTCGCGGCCGGGGCGAGGGTGACCAAAGGGCGGGTTATCTTTCCTGTGGGGAGCGGTTTAAAGGCGGTTTGCGCGCCGACGGTGAGCGGGTGGATAATTATAACGTTTTTAAGAAAGGAAGGGTAAAAATGGTAGTAGTGGTAGACCCTGGACATGGGGGAAACGATCCCGGAGCAGTAGGGCCGTCCGGGCTGCACGAGAAGGATGTTAACTTAGCCATCGCCCGGCACGCTGCTAATTACCTTCTGTCCTGCGGCGTGGAAGTAATCTTAACCAGGAATACAGACACGGACGTAAGTCTTGCCGAACGAGTAGATATCGCGAACCGGGCCGGGGCAGTCGTATTTTTAAGCATCCACGTCAATTCAGGAGGATATACGGCAACAGGCGCCGAGACGTATTACCACCACGGGTCAGCGGAAGGAAAACGGCTGGCGGTCTGCGTTCAGGAACAAATGACGGCACTTGGGCTGTACAACCGGGGGGTGAAAGACGATACTTCTTTATATTCCGGCGGCCTGTATGTCCTCCGGGAAACGGCTATGCCTGCGGCGTTGGTAGAAGTTGCATTTATTTCCAATCCAAACGAAGAAGCCTGGTTAGCCAATCCCGATAACCAGGACGCGGCGGGGAAGGCGATCGCGAAGGGGGTGTGTGAGTATTTGGGCGTGCCGTTTGTCGAAGGAAAGCAGGAACCAAAGCCGTCCTTTCCTTCCGGTAGTAGTAGCAGTGATGGGGGTAGCGGGGATAGTCAGCCTGGTGGTTGGGCTGACGAAGCGTTGAGGAAATTGGCGGAAAAGGCCCGGTTCAATACCCCGCACGATGCCGGCGAACCGGTGACGATGGGGATGCTGGCTGTGGTGCTGGACCGTTTGGGACTGCTTGACTGATGGCGGAACGTATACTTTGACAGCGAAGAAGAGGCGAATGATTGGTGGGAGAACTACCGGAAAGGAGGGATGAAAGGTGCTGAACATTCCCGATCAAATGGTCCAGGCTATCCTGACCGTTGTTGGGTTAATCGCCCTGGACACGGTCCTGGGCTGGATCAAGGCTGTTGTCAACCGTGAATGGGATTGGAAAAAGGTCTGCCAGTTTTTACAAACGTCCGTCCTGCCGTATGTCGGCGGGCTGTTGGCATTGGCCGTCCTGGCCTTACTGCAACCGGACGGCATGATGCCGGTGTTCTTTGCGTCAATAGCGGCAACGGACGTGAAGATGATCGCGGATATCGTCAAGAAGATTAATGAGTTTGGCGTCCCGGTGCAAAAGCCGGAGAACACCAACGGAAAGGAGTAATGCCCGTGTTCAAGGACGTTGAGAAAGACTGCATTTTCGCGGACGACATCGCCTACGTTTCCAAAACCGGCGTGATGGTCGGGGACCCGGAGGGGAATTTCCGCCCGGACCAGCCCGCCACCCGGGGCGAACTGGCCGCCGTAGTGCGTCGGATGATGTTTAGAGACGGAGTATTTACGGATGTTTTGCCTGACGTGGTGCCGTCCGTGGTGGAGATACGCGCAGGTAACAAACTGGGCAGCGGCGTCTGTGTTCGTAGCGACACGGGTGGCTGCCATATCTTAACCTGCCGTCACGTGGCGGAGGGAAACGAGAAAGCTGTTTTTGTAATTATCATACACGGGGGAAGAAGTCTGGTCGGAACTTATAAAATCGCCAGCGCCGTCCCGAATGAAGACCTTGCTTTAATAACGACGACTTACTATGTCCCGCCCCTTCCTCTCGGTTCACCCGTCGTCCAAGGGCAGCCGGTGGCCGTCATCGGTTCGCCTTTGGGCTTGAGGGAGAGCGTGACAATAGGAGCCGTCTCGGCTACTGGCCGGAAAGAAGGCGCCTGGTTTCAGTTGGATGCGCCTATCAATCCTGGAAACTCGGGCGGGCCGATTATCAACGAAGAAGGAAAGTTAGTCGGCCTGGCCGTGGCGAAGGTGCCCGATGCGGCGATTCCGGACGTGGGTACTGAAGGGCTTGGGTATGCAGTAGGATTAGAAGTAATCAAGCAGTTCCTGAATAGGGTATGGCAGGAATAGACTAAAAAAACAGGGCGTGGTACGGCGTGGCGGGGTGTGGCGTGGCTCGGCAAGGCGTGGCAAGGCAAGAAAAGGTTCGGGCACTAGAAGAATTGGTTCCGGTGCCCGAACTCTTTCCCGAAATTTTTTCCGACAAGAAGGAAAATTGTAACTTACCAAGAATACGATAAGAAAAAAAGGGGGTGAGGCCGTGATTCGAAGGTGGTCCCGTTCGCCGGGACCCCGGAAGGGACCGTGAAGTGGGCGCCGGCGGTAAGGTTCGAGCAATGCTATCTATCCGTCTATCCCGGTAAGGAGAGCTCCGTCTACCTGACCAGGGAAACATACGCGCTTTTGGGCCGGCCAAAAAAAATCGCGGTCTTCCCGATGGGGAGGACCGTTGCCTTTTCGCCAGCCAATAAATACGGCGTGGAAGTTTCATTTAACGTCAACAAACAGCCGTTCATCGTCCACCACGAGGCGGCGAAAGCAATCGGCCCCGGCGGCCGGGCAAATTACTCCTACGATGAGGAGGACCGGGACATCCTTCGGGGCGGCGGGACGAGGCGATACTTCTATTTCCGGGTAAGCAGCAACGTCCCGGCCACGCCCAAAGCCAAGCCGAAAACCCCAGCCAAAAGGTAGGCGCCGCCGTGTCCGGAGGCGCAGACGTTCTCCCCGATGCCGAACGACCAGGAATTATTGTCCCTGACCAATACCCCTTTGTCCAAAATGTTGTTTCCGATCAATCCCGCGCAGTCCGAGCGGGAGAGGTCCAGGCCGATCACCTTCACCCGGTTTAAGACGCACCCCCGGATATTAAGGTCGACCTCGAACACCGGCGCGTCCACCGGGTCCCCGTCCGCGTCGATGACCGCGCAAAAGCCAATCGGCCTGACGCCTATCTTGTCCGCTACGGCGATACAGATTGCCGAGACGTCGGCCCCGGTGTCGATCCGGGCGTCGATATTCGCGCTTCTGCCCGTCTCCGGGTTAATCACTTCGGCTCGCAGCATCATCGCTCCAGTCAATCGTCATACCCCCTAAACAAAAGGGAGAGGGAATAACCCTCCCCCTCGCCCTTTGGGAAGCGGAATTTCTTACGCGCCGCCCTGCCAGCGGGTCAGGAACTTCTGGCCTTTGCCGGTCACCCGGCGCTTGTAGTTCTCGAAGCGGGCGCGGCATACGTCGCCCCGCAGCCCGAGGGCCTCCTGCTTGGCGCAGTAGTCCTGGTAGGAAACCCCCGCCGTGCCGGACTCCCACTTTTGCAGCATGTCCTGGGCGGAAATGGCAGCCATAACGATCACCCTCCTTTAGTAGTTTTATTATACTACAAGCTTATTTACTCTTTTCCGTACCGCCAGTTGCGCAACCACTTTTGGGCGGCGGCCTGGCCTGGATCAATAGTCTGGTTCAGGTAGCTCATCCGCCGGCGAACTTCGGCGTCTGCCCAGACCAGCTGCTCATCCGTGACCATTGCGTAAAATTTATCCAGCATAACATCAGCGGGGAGGTCCGTGGTCAGGTATTCCTCCTTTAACTGGCAGAACTTCTCCCCGCCCGTGGCGCAGTGCGCGTCCAGAAGAGCAAGGCAGAAGTTGCAGTCGTCTTCAGAACGCATCAGTCAACCACCTCGTAATTATGATTATGTACCTCCCTTTCTGTTTTAATCGCTGATTTGATACCCCAGCGTTTCCAAAAGACTGGTCAAATTCTCTATTATCCCCGCGCCCCGCTTGATGGTCCCGCAGTTTGAATCCAAGCAGACGTTTACCGTGCCGTCATCCTCTTCGACGATCACCCCGGCGTGGAGGCCGTTTTTCCTGATCTCCCTGACGCCAGTTATTTTCGCGGCAATCGCTTCAGAAAGGGGCTCATAGGTTCTCTGGGGGGACAAGAAGCCATACTCCGGGGTGGTTCCCCCGTGGGCCTGGCAAGCCTGCCTCACCTTTGCCCAGGATTCTTCGATCCGTTCGTGGAACGTCTCCGGGGTGAATGGCTCGGTTCTCCCATGCCAGGCGTCGCAGAGGACAACCTGACGCAAACCGCGGAATGAGTGACACGTATCTTCATCCAGCCCTTTCGCCAGCGCCTCTAAAGCTGCCGAGCAATTTGGAAACTTTTTCGGCATTATCCCACCTTCCTTAACGCCGGGCACTTTTCAGCGGCCAGCGAACCGTTTTCTCCCTTTGCGGCCCGCACCAGCCATTCTGTTGCCCAGCGAACGTTTTCCTCTGTCTCGAGACCCGCCTTCCCTGCCAGTTTAGACCAGTCCATTTCTATTTCGCGTGGCGTCTTCCTCTTGCCGTGCCTTGTCTCAATCGGTAAGCCCAATTCCAGTAGCGTTGCCGTGGTGGTTAAATTTGCCTCCACTTCCTCGTCCTGCTCCGAATACGGCTTGTTGCTCTTCACCGGGTGGCAGGGCTTATTGTGGAGGAGCGCGTGCGTGGCCTCGTGAAGAAGCCCCTGGAAGGCGTAATTGTCCTTTACCGCCTTGCTGGCGTTCAGGCTTATCGAATTGTCACCGGGATGGTAGTATCCTTCCAGATCCCGTATCCCGATTTCGTTCCCCAGGGCATCCCTGACTATCTCCGTGGGCAGATCCCGGATTACTACGGGAACGCCCCTTTCCCCCAGGCGGTTAACGATGTTGTCGAACGCGCGGGGGATTTCCTCGGGTTTCATCTGAGCGGCGGAACCGGTCCTGGGCCTGGTGAAAGCCCTGATAATTTCGTCATCTATCTGGTGGTGGCGGTCGTTGACGTTGATCTGGCTGATGCGCTTCAATCCCCCGGCCCGTTCGGCGGCGAATTCCGCCCTTATCTCGTGCATGTTTTCGGCAATGCTCTTCAACTGTTCGGCAGTCATTCTCTCCCAGGCCGGGGCATTTATCTTCAGGCTCAGCTCATCGGCCTTCTTCGCCGCTTCGGTCAAGGTTTTGGCGTCGGTTATGCCGGACCCGACCATCTGCCTTAACCGCCGCAACTCCTGGGCCACGTCGGGAGGCAGGGTTCCCGGTCTCAGCCGTTCGGCGGCAGACAATTCCGCCTCGGCTTCTAGCCTTCGCCATTCTACTTCCGGGTGGCGGATGTCGTCTCCAGACTCGGCGAAGCGGATCGATTCTTTGAGCAGCGCCGCTGCCTTCAGTACCCCTTCGCCCTCCGGGGTAGGGGCAATTTTCCTCATCTGCTCCTCAACTTTCGGCGAATACTTGTCCAGCATCCTCTTCTGCTCCGGCGGAAGCTTCTCGTACTTCTCCTTTGTCCAGTCGCGGGCAAAAAGAGCGGCGGGTTCCTGGGCGGCAACGTGGACCCACTTCTGGCACGGGGGGGCGCAGTGTCCTTCCTTCTCGGCTTCCTTAGCGGCCCGTCTTAACGCACCTTCCATCCCCGCCAGGTGGGCAGTCGCACAACTGAAGCAGTCGGTGTCGGGCGTGGACCCCTCTTCGGCCAGGTACCTGCTTCCGGTCCCGTATTCGCTTCCGGTCCCGTATTCGCTTCCGGTCCCGGGCCCGCTCCCGTTCCTCAGCTTATCGGCCTCTTTCCGGTATATTTGGGCCTGCTTCAAATAGATGTTCTGCTCGTTCTCCAGCTGTTTTAACCTTTGGGCGCGTTTCGAGAACAGGAAATCAGCGCCCATCGCCGCGGCCCCGGCCAGACCCAGGGTCCTTTTTAATAACTCGTTTTTCGGAAAAGCGTTAAGTAATGCGTAACCAACTGACGCATAAGCCTGCGTGTAGCTCATAATTCTACCTCTCCACTATAATTTGCGGCGCCCCGGCTTCCGCTATGCTTTTCGAGGCCATAAACCAGACGCCGAACAACCCCGCTAAGAAGCCACCAGAGATGATCATTATTTTTTCCCAGGGGGACAGCTTATCCCACCAGGATGGTTCCTTTGTTTTGCCGGTGCTGGTCATCGTCCAGGGGGAAAGCCACTTTTCGACGATGGATGCGATAATTGCCAGGGCGATCAGACTTGCGGCGATCAGGCCCAGGAATATGATCACCTGCACCATCCCTTTGGTCCAGCGCATGACGACCATGTTTCCCAGACCCCAGGCAACTTGACTGGGGTATTCCGCCCAGGGGATAATTGGCTCCCCACCCGAACCGATCACGTTTCCACTCGACCACTGGTTATTGATCCAGTCGGCCACCTGGAAGCTGTAGTCGGTTCCGGTGATTGGATTAACCCACCCGGATATGCTCAGTTCTATTTGAGCTCCTTCTGGCTGGGAATCTTCGGCAGCGACAATGGCCTGGTTGACGTAGGATAACAGGACAGAGGACATGTCCTGCCGACCAATAAACGCCTGCCAGGCCGCGTTTGCCACATCCCACAAACTTGCCGTGAAGAGTTTCCCGTTTGCGTCAGAGGAAGCGATAACAACAGCCATAAGACTACCCCCTTAAAAATGACTACCGACAATACCGCCGATTGCCGTTAACAAAATTGCCCACTCCAGCCAGATGATTTTCTTAACGTCCTTTTCCAGAGTGCAGATCCGCTGCTCGTGGTTGGCGGCGATCTGTTCGATTGCGGCAATTCGGCCCTGGTGTTCAAGAATTACTTCCGCGCTGCGACCGTCCACTGCTACCGCCCCCTTTAAGAGCACGGATTGATCCACAACTGTTGGGAAGGCCCCTGCGTACACCCGTACTCGTTGCATGCCTTGACGTAAAGCGTTAAATACGCCCCGGTCGGCGAGTACGTGGGCACGTCATAAATTTCAACCGACGTGCCGCTGGCGACTGCTTTCTGCTCCCCGCTTACGTGGTATATCTTGTAATACTTCGCCCCGGAAGCCGCGCCCCAGCCGACGGTAACTCTCGCCTTGCCGCCGCCCGTGCACAATTGGCTGACTTTGTACGGCGCGCCGGGGGCTGACGGAGGCTGCGGCTGTTGTTGCTGGCACGGGTCAATCCAGAGCGTGGCCTGTGGCCCCTGCGTGCAGCCGGCTTCGTTACACGCCTTGACGTAGAGCGTTAAATACGCCCCGGTCGGCGAGTACGTGGGCACGTCATAAATTTCAACCGACGTGCCGCTGGCGACCGTCAACTGTTTTCCGCTGCTGTGGTAGATTTCGTAATGCTTGGCGTTGGAAGCCGCGCTCCAGGATATTGTAACCGCCGCGTCGTCCCCGCCTGTGCACCGCTGGCTGACTTTATGCGGCGCGCCGGGAGTACCGGGCTTGGGCGCCTGGTACTGCTCAACTGTCACGGTCCTCGCCGGCCCCGGTTGAGAACATCCGGCCATAATAACACCCCCTAATTGCAGGCCGCCACCTGGACCTGGTACGTCTGCCCCGGCACAAGATTAACCTGGCAGCTCGTCCCGTCCCCCTGCCAGACCTGTTGCCCGTTCACGTACACCTTATAGCTCGTTGCACCGGAGACGGCATTCCAGGAGACAGTTGCCGTCACGCTGCTCGGGTTAGTCGGCGTCGGAACGTTGACCGTTGGCGCTCCCGGAGCAGGAGGCGGCGGGGCCTGGTAAACAGAGACGGCCACGGTTGCCGCCGGTCCGGGTTGAGAACATCCGGCCATGAGAATCACTCCTTACTTTGTATACTGCGAACAGGGTATTTGCCACGGGCACCAGCCGTAAACTTCAGACCATATCGCTTTTAATTCGTCCAGCCGGCTTCTCTCCGCGTTCGTCATCGGCTGGCGCAGGTACTCCTTGATAAGCAGTTGCTCGAACTCTCCGCCGACCCTCAACCGTTGCGGTATCGGCGTCGTGTCGGGAAGAGGCGGCAGGGGGTAGTCGTACCCGCCGTATTTGTTCAGAAACTCGTCGTAGGTGTAGCAGTTGTCTCCGCACGGTTCCCAGATCCCGACGTACTGCCTGTCGGTGTATATGCTTCCGGTCAGTCTTCTGGTCTGAAAAATCTGCCTGATAACGTCTTCTTTGGACACGTAGGCGGGCACGCTTACCGTTCTCGCCGGTCCGGGTTGAGAACATCCCACAACTCTCCCCCCTAATTGCACGCCGCGACGGAAATGCTGTACGTCCGTCCCGGGACAAGGCCGGTGAGTTTAGCCGTCGTTCCCGAGACGTTGCCGACAACCTCCCGCCCGTCCACGAAAACCTTATAATACGCCGCCCCGGGCACCGCGCCCCAGCTCACGTCCGCTTCCGCCGTGTTCGGCCCGGTGACGTTCGTCTGCACGGTCGGCTGCCCGGGCGGGTTTGGTGCTTCGGGAGGCGCCTCTTTCTTCTTAAATGGCCACCACCCGTTCCTGTGCGCAAAGTACAGGTAAGTCCCCCCGCCCGCAGCCACTACCCCGGCCGCGACCGCGGCGGCTGTTTCTCTCGTCACCTTAATCCCCCCTAAATGTTAACGCTCGTCCAGTAGTAATGCTCTTTGTCCTTCAGCCTGGTTTCCGTGCTCGCCTGCGTGCTCACCGCCGCGTTGACGTATAACCCATATTGACCGGACGGAAGCGGCTGCACGGAGATCGCCGTCAACTGCGCAGTCTGGCCGGGCGCGATTTCCACCCATCCGCCGGCCGGCGTACCCGCCCAGGAACCGTTCCCCTGCGTGACGCAGGCCAAAACCGCGGCCCAGTTGTTCTCTCTTTCGTAACCGGTTTGCCCTTGAGAACAGGGCGGGGACTTGGCGATGAGCGCCTGGATCTTGAAATACCCCTTCGTCCTCCCGGCGTTCTTGACCGTCGCCCGGACCGTCACCGTTCCGTCGGCGTTGCGGGTAGCGGCCACGCCTAAGATCTCGGACTTGGGCTTCGACGACAAGTAGTAAGCGATTCCAACTCCCGCGCCGGCTAGCAGAATCCCGCCAGCGATGAGGTACATTCTGTTATCCGCCATAAGACCACCTTCTTAACAACAATTTTACATCATCAAAGGTCATGTTTTTCCGGGACATGAAGATCAACCCCGCACCGGCCAGGCCCGCGGGGATGGTCAGGACGGGGAGAAGCCAGAGGGGCCAGGACGGGGGTTTTATGGAAACGCACTGGCCGGTAACCGGGTCCTGGTACGTCCCCTCCGGACAAGCCGGCGGCCGCTCCCCCAACACGGCATCGACTGCCGCCTTCGCCTCGGCCAGATACCCCCTGTACCTCCCGTTGTGTCCCGGGCCGCACCATTCTTCATACACCGACCAGGCACAAAGGCCGCCGTGATCCGTGTATACCTTTGCCGCTGCCCAGGCGCTGTTGTCCCAGTCTGAGGTAAGCCACTGCGCCACTGCGCAAGGGTCACTATTACCTATATGAGCGCCTATCCAGCCGGAATGACAGCATACATTGATCTGCCACGGCCCCCAGGAGCAATATCCCTGGCACCAGTTGGCAGGGCAATCACCGGAGTTGTGATAATCACCTTTAGCGCCCAGGTTCCATCCGCTTTCCGCCCCGGCGATGGCGACGAGGACGGTGGCGGCCGCGGGGTCGGGGACGTATTTCAGAATTGCCCGGGCGCAGTCGATTGCCGACACCGTTATTCCCTTCCACTAACGTTTTCTGGCAATAAAATACAGCGCTGTCCCGGCGGCAGCAAGACCAGCTACCCAGGCCCAGGGAAAGGCTTTTTCTTCTTCCAGGATAACATAATCAATATCGGCAATGCCGTCTCCGTCTGGGTAATTAAGGATAAACAAAGGTCTGATGTAAGATACGTCAGGGTACATGGTGCCCGGTGCTTCTGGGTCAGGATGTTTTCCGCCGGCGGGAGTGCCGTGACCCTTGAAGTAGCCGGTAAACTCTTGCCATGTTCCCACAGGCAGTACGTCTGATGCGGCTGCGAAATAATGTTGGCTGCTAAATCGGTTAGCGCCGTTTACGTTTATATAGGTATTACCATCTGAAGCAATTCCGGCAACACCTATCCAGATGGCCTTTTGCTTTCCAGCAGAAGGATCCTTCGCCTGCCTGACCTGCGCTCTTATCCTGTACAGTCGTTTTGGGTCGAACGGTATGTTTTCCTTATATTCGTACCAAACATAACCGTTGGCCCGTAAGAATGTTCTTCCGGCTTCCGATGAGAGTTGAATTGTACCAGTTCCGGTTTTTTTGACCCACTTGTCAACGTTGTTCATGTCTTCGATAACAAGGGTTTTCATACTCATAAGGATACCTCCTTTGAATTTAAGCGCTCACCCCCGGCGTTGCCTTTATCTCTTCGGCCTGCTCCTTGGTGATATACCCCTTCAAAACATACTCATCCAGCTTCTTCTCGTCAATTTTTCCCATTATCCACATGTTGAGAATAAACTTATACACTGTTACG
>Ga0315298_1004014_pt1 | contig 22526 bp, 21 predicted proteins | sample WHS_1_MG_FD_203077 | JGI IMG/M metagenome (GOLD analysis project Ga0315298, IMG submission 203077) | Extremophilic microbial mat communities from Washburn Hot Springs, YNP, Wyoming, USA - WHS_1_MG | ecosystem: Environmental > Aquatic > Thermal springs > Hot (42-90C) | place: USA: Wyoming...
CGGAGAGCAGCCAGTGGTCGCAGCAGAACACACCGCGGCCGCGCAGCGCCGGGGCCGCGGCACGCAGTGCGTTCTGGATCGCTGTCGTCCCCGTCTTGCCCATGCCGACATGCAGGGTCAGCGTCCGCATCAGGCGTCCCGGCGACGCGGGTGATGATCGCGCCAAAGCTTGCGTGCATACCAGGCGGCAAAGATCAGGATGGCCAGCCCGGTGAGCAGGGTGAAGCCGTGCATGAACGACTGCAGGCGCGGTGAGCTGTCCCAGGCGCGCCCAAGCCTGAGTCCGGCATAGGCGAGGCCTAGGCACCAGGGCAGCGAGCCGACGAAAGTGTAGAGCTGGAACGTCCAGAAATTCATCCGTGCGATGCCGGCCGGCAGGGCGATATAGGTGCGCACGATGGGCAGCATGCGGCTGACCAGCACCGTGACCGCGCCGAATCGCGCGAAAAACCGCTCGACCAGCACGAGTTCACCCTGATCGAGCAGGATGTACCGCCCCCAGCGCTCGACCAGCGGCCGCCCGCCCACATAGCCGACCGCCCAGGCGACCGTGGACCCGAGATTGCAGCCGATCGCCCCGGCGAGGGCGACCATCCAGAGATCGAACCGCCCGGTCGAGACCAGGTAGCCGGAAAACGGCAGGATGATCTCGGAAGGCAGTGGAATGCAGGCCGATTCCAGGGCCATCAACCCCGCGACCCCGGCATAGCCGAGGGCAGAGATGACGCTGGTGATGAAATGTGCGAGCGCGGCGATCAATCGGCGAGGCCGGCGAACAGGGCGGTGGAGAGATAGCGCTCGCCATAGGAGGGGATGATCGCGACGATCAGCTTGCCCTCGGTCTCGGGACGCCTCGCCACCTCGATCGCCGCATGCAGTGCGGCGCCGGAGGAAATGCCGACCATCAGCCCCTCCTCGCGTGCGGCGCGACGGGCCATCTCAAGCGCCTGGTCGTTGGTCACGCGCACAACCTCGTCATAGACGCTGGTATCAAGAATATCGGGCACGAAGCCGGCGCCGATCCCCTGGATCATGTGCGGCCCCTTCTCCCCGCCGGAGAGGATCGCCGAAGCGTCCGGCTCGACCGCGACACAGCGGAACGAGGGCTTGCGCTGCTTCAGCACCTGACCTGCCCCTGTGATGGTGCCGCCGGTGCCGATGCCGGCAACCAGAATGTCCGCCGTGCCATCGGTATCGCGCCAGATTTCCTCGGCGGTAGTGCGACGATGGATTTCCGGATTGGCCGGATTCTCGAACTGCTGCGGGATGAAGAAATTGGGGCCGGACGCCGCGATGGCCTTCGCCTTCGCGATTGCCCCGCCCATGCCCTCGGCACCCGGAGTCAGCACCACCTCGGCGCCGTAGCCGCGCAGCACCGCGCGGCGCTCCTTGCTCATCGTCTCCGGCATGCTGAGGATGCAGCGATAGCCCTTCGCCGCGCAGACCATGGCGAGCGCGATGCCGGTATTGCCCGAGGTCGGCTCGACAATCACGCTGTCCGCGTTCAGCAACCCGTCGCGCTCCGCCGCCTCGATCATGGCAACGCCGATGCGGTCCTTCACCGAATTGGCCGGATTGAAAAATTCGAGCTTGGCGAGGACTGTGCCGGGCAGACCGGCGGCGAGGCGGTTGATCCGCACCAGCGGGGTGTTGCCAACCAGTTCGGTGGCGTCCTTGGCGATCTTCATGTGCTGCCTCCCTCGAAACGAACGATCCCCGGTCCGCAAGCGCGGCCGGGGATCGTTGTAATGAAGAAGCGCGCGGCGCGAAAGCCGCGCGGCTCTTCGCGCGCGATCAGTTGCGGGTCTTGTCGACCAGCGCGCCCTTCTTGATCCAGGGCATCATGGCGCGCAGCTTCTCGCCGACCTCCTCGATCGGGTGCGCGGCGTTGGCGCGGCGCATCGCCTTGAAGTTGGTCTGGTTCACCTTGTTCTCGAGCATCCAGTCGCGGGTGAAGCGGCCCTTCTGGATATCGTCGAGCACGCGCTTCATCTCGGCCTTGGTCTCCGGCGTGATCATCCGCGGACCGGTGACGTATTCGCCATATTCGGCGGTGTTCGAGATCGAGTAGTTCATGTTGGCGATGCCGCCCTCATAGATGAGGTCGACGATCAGCTTCACCTCGTGAAGGCACTCGAAATAGGCCATTTCCGGGGCATAGCCGGCTTCGACCAGCGTTTCGAACCCGGCCTTGATGAGTTCGACAAGACCGCCGCAGAGCACGGTCTGCTCGCCGAACAGGTCGGTCTCGCACTCTTCCTTGAAGGTGGTCTCGATGATGCCGGCGCGGCCGCCGCCGATCGCCGAGGCGTAGGACAGCGCGATGTCGAGCGCGTTGCCGGAGGGGTTCTGCGCGACCGCGACAAGGCAGGGCACGCCGCCGCCGCGCTGGTATTCGCTGCGCACCGTGTGGCCGGGGCCTTTCGGCGCGATCATGAACACGTCGATATCCGCGCGCGGCTCGATCAGGTTGAAATGGATGTTGAGGCCGTGCGCGAAGGCGATCGCGGCGCCCGGCTTCAGGTTCGCGGCGAGGCTGTCGCGGTAGAGGTCGCCCTGGCCTTCGTCCGGCGTCAGGATCATCACCACATCGGCCCAGGCGGCGGCCTCTTCCGGCGTCATCACCCGAAGGCCGGCGGCCTCGGCCTTGGCCACCGCGGCCGAGCCCTTGCGGAGTGCTACGACAAGCTCCTTCACCCCGGATTCCTTGAGGTTCAGGGCATGGGCATGGCCCTGGCTGCCGTAACCGACCACGGCGACCTTCTTCGCCTTGATCAGATTCACATCGGCATCACTGTCGTAATAAACGCGCATTGCAAGCCTCCCTCGGGCGCTGGGTAACCGATCCGGCGGATCGAATGGGGGAAAACACGCCGCTTGGCAACCACCCCGGCGCAACATGGCTGCCGTGAAACCGGGTGCTGCCGCAATTTTCGGCGTCCTGCGTGAGCCCCGCCCGCACGAAATCGGACCGGGTCGGCGCCGCGTCAGCCGAAAAGATGCGCGATATCGTGCCAGGTGACGAAGATGATCAGGCAGACCAGGAGTGCGGCGCCGAATTGCAGCGCGATTTCCTGAACCCGGCGCGGCAGCGCGCGGCCCGCGGCGGCCTCCGCCGCATAGAACAGCAGATGGCCGCCATCGAGCACCGGGATCGGCACGAGGTTGATCAACCCGAGATTGACCGAGAGCAGCGCCATGAAACTGACGAGATCGGCGAGGCCATGCGCCACCGCCTGGCCCGAGATCTGCGCGATCCGGACCGGGCCGCCGAGCTGGTTCAGCCCCTTGTGCTGGTCAATCAGCTGCCAGAGTCCGTGCAGCGTCGCCGCCGTCGCCTGCCAGGTCACGGCAACGCCGCGAACGATCGCCTGCGGCGGCGACAGCCGGCGCATTTCCACATCGGCCCCCTCGATGCCGAGCCGGCCGATTGTCTTGCCATCGATCTTCGCGGTGCCGAGGGTGAGATTCAGGCTGTGGGTCTCGCCGCTTCGCGTATAGCTCAGCGCGATCCTGCCATCTGGGTGCGCCGCGACCACCGCGCTCAGCTGATCAAAGGTGCCGATCGGCTGGCCATTCATGCTCACGACCCGGTCGCCCTTCGCGAGCCCCGCAGCGGCTGCCGGCGAGCCGGCCATCACCTTGCTGATGACGGGCAATACGGTCGGCACGCCGGCCGTGGCGAAGACGCCGCTGAACAGCACGATCGCCAGCAGGAAATTCGCCGCCGGGCCCGCCGCCACTACCGCGGCACGGGCCGAAAGCCGCTTCGAGCCGAAACTGCCGGGGTCGGCCGCACCGGCCTGTTCTGCGCCGAATTCGGCCCAGCCTTTCATCCGCACATAGCCGCCAAGCGGGATGGCGGAGATTTTCCAGACCGTGCCGTGCCGGTCCGTGCGGGAAAAGAGCGCCGGACCGAAACCCAGCGAGAACGCCTCGACCGTCACGCCGCGCCAGCGCGCGACGAGATAATGCCCGAGCTCATGAACGGTCACCAGCACGCCGAGCACGACGATGAAGCCGAGAGCGGAACGGAGGAAATCGATCATGGAACCTTCGTGTCGTCAGCCGTGGGAGTGGCCTTGGAGATATGGGATTGCGGCCACCGGGCGACAGGGGTCACGCCGCGCGCGGGTCGGACTTCGCGCGCAATTCCGCCTCCGCCATGGCGCGCGCTTCGGCATCGAGGGCAAGCACGGCCGCGAGATCGCCGATCGGGGGCGCGCCGAGGCGCTGCATGACCCGTTCGACCACCGCCGTGATGTCGAGAAAGCCGATCCGCCGGCGCAGGAACGCCTCAACCGCGATCTCATTCGCGGCGTTGAGCACCGTCGAGGCGCCATGGCCGGCTTCCAGTGCCTCGCGCGCAAGACGGAGCGCCGGGAAGCGCACCGGATCGGGGGCAAGGAAGTCGAGCCGCGCCGCGGCGGCGAGGTCGAGCCGGGGCGAGGAGGTCGCGAGGCGCGCCGGCCAGGCCAGGGTGTGGGCGATCGGGATGCGCATGTCCGGCGCGCCCATCTGGGCCAGCACCGATCCGTCGCGATAGCAGACCATGCCATGCACGATCGACTGCGGATGCACCAGCACCTCGATCTCATGCGGCGCGAGGCCGAAGATGCGCGCGGCCTCGATCACCTCCAGCCCCTTGTTGAAGAGGGTGGCGGAATCGATCGAGATCTTCGCACCCATCGACCAGACGGGATGCTTCAGCGCGGTCTCCGGCGTCGCGTCCTTCATCTCGTCGAGGCTTGCTTCCCGGAACGGGCCGCCCGAAGCGGTGAGGATGATCTTTTCCAGAGCGGCGCGGTTGCCGTCGGCGAGCGACTGGAAGATGGCGTTGTGTTCGGAATCGACCGGCAGCAGCGTCGCTCCGCCGGCGGCGATCGCGGCAAGGAACACGTCGCCGGCGGAAACCAGCGCCTCCTTGTTGGCGAGCGCGATGGCCCCACCGTTGCGGGTCGCGGCGAGGGTGGGTTCGAGGCCGGCGGTGCCGGTGATCGCGGCCATCGTCCAGTCGGCCGGCTCGGCGGCGGCGGCGATCACGGCGGCGCGGCCGGCCTCGGCGCGGATGCCGCTGCCGGCCAGCGCGTCGCGCAGGGCGGGGAAGGCGCTCTCGTCAGCAATGACGGCGATCTCGGCGTGCAGCGAGCGGGCCTGCTCGGCGAGCAGGGCGGCGTTTCGCCCGGCGATCAGCGCACGGACCCGATATTTTTCGGGATCCGCCTGCAGCAGGTCGATGGTCTGGGTGCCGACGCTGCCGGTCGAGCCGAGGATCGTGACTGTCTTCACCGCCATAGCGGTACCCCTCCCTGGGCAAGCAATGCAAGGACGGCGGCGACCGGGGCTGCGGCGAGCACGCCATCGAGCCGGTCGAACAGGCCGCCATGGCCGGGAATCGTGCGGCCGGAATCCTTGACGCCGAGCCGCCGCTTGAGCGCGCTTTCCGCAAGATCGCCCGCCTGCGAGACGATGCTGATGATGGCACCCGGCAGGATTGCGGCAGGGGACCTTGCCACGAGCAATCCGGCCACGACACCGATCACGAGGCCGCCAACCGCGCCGCTCACCGTCTTGCCCGGCGAGATCGCCGGGGCGAGCTTCGGCCCGCCCGCCAGCCGGCCCACCGCATAGGCCCCGATATCGGTCATCCAGACGACGACAAGCAGGAACAGCACGTCGATGAGCCCGCCCGGCCGGTCGCGCAGCCAGGCCAGCGCCGCGCCGGGAACCGCAGCGTAAACGACACCGGCGAGCAGGAAGCGCGGCCGCGCGGCGGATACGATGTGACGGCTCAAACCAGCCCATTCCCACATCAGTCCGGCGAAAAGCAACACGAGCAGCACCGCCCAGACGAGACCGCCCCATGCCAGTGCACCGAGGGCAACCGGCACGAGAACGGCGGCGGACGCCGCGCGAAGGCCGAGATCGTGAAAGCGCCGGGACCTTTCGCCGGACGTCGGGGGGGACTCCGGCACGCTCATGGCCCTTCGCCGTCCGGCGGTGCGTCAGCCGGGCCAGGCCGGGCGCCGAAGCGGCGTTCCCGACGGGCATATTCGGCAATCGCGCGGCCAAGATTGGCGGCGCCGAAATCGGGCCACAGCGCATCGTCGAACACCAGTTCGGCATAAGCGGCCTGCCAGAGCAGGAAGTTGGACAGGCGCTGTTCGCCGCTGGTGCGGATCACAAGGTCGGGGTCGGGCATGCCGGCGGTGGAGAGATGGGCGGCGAAGATGGTCTCATCGACCGTCGTGGGATCGAGCGTTCCCGCCATGGCGGCCTCGGCGATGCGCCGCGCCGCCGTCGCGATCTCGGCGCGCGCGCCGTAGGATAGGGCGATCACCAGGTTGAGCTTGCGGTTCGCCGCAGTACGGGCTTCGGCGTCGGCGAGTTCCGCCTTCAGCGAGGAACCGAAGCGGTCACGCTCGCCGATGATGTGAAGCCGCACCCCGGCCTCGGCCAGTTCACGCAGTTCGGAGCGCAGGTAGTGGCGCAGCAGGAAGGTGAGATCGGTCACCTCCTCGACCGGCCGTCGCCAGTTTTCCGAGGAAAAGGCGAACAGCGTGAGCCATTCGACGCCGTGGCCGATCGCCGCCTCGATGGTCCGGCGCACGGCTTGCACCCCCTCGCGGTGTCCGGCCGCGCGGGGCAGGCCGTGCCGCGCGGCCCAGCGCCCGTTGCCGTCCATGATGATGGCAATGTGGCGCGGTACCGGCGGCGGTGGAACCGGAGGCGGGGCGGACATCGGGCCGCTCAGACCTGCCGGATGTCCTTCTCCTTCTCGACGAGCAGTTCGTCGATCTTCTTGATCGTCGCGTCGGTCAGTTTCTGAACGCGGTCGGCCCAGTCGCGCCCCTGATCCTCACCGATCTGGTGCTTCTTCTCGAACCCCTTGATCGTCTCCATGCCATCGCGGCGCACACCGCGCACGGCGACGCGCGCACCCTCGGCATATTTGCCGGCTGCGCGGGCGAGTTCGTTGCGGCGCTCCTCGGTCAGCAACGGCAGCGGCACGCGGATGAGCTGCCCGTCCGGCTGTGGGTTGAGGCCGAGCCCGCAGTCGCGGATGGCGGCGACCGTCGCATTGACCATGCCGCGATCCCAGACCTGAACGGTGAGCATGCGGCTTTCCGGCACCGCCACGGTGGCCACCTGGTTGAGCGGCATCAGCGTGCCATAGGCCTCGACCTTCACCGGATCGAGCAGGGCGGGGTTGGCGCGGCCGGTACGCAGGCCGGAAAATTCGCGCTTCAGCGTTTCCATCGCGCCGTCCATCCGGCGTTGCAGGTCGGCGAGAAGGGTGTCGAGATCGGCGTCCATGGCGGGCTCCTAGCGCTGTTCCACGATGCGGGTGAACTTCCCCTCGCCCCGCATGACGCTGGCGAAGGCGCCCGGCGCGTGGATGTTGAAGACGATGATCGGCAGGTCGTTCTCGCGGGCGATGCTGATTGCCGCCGCATCCATCACCGAAAGGTCGCGGGCGAGAACCTCGTGATAGGTGAGTTCGGCGTAGCGTTCGGCGTCGGCCACCTTGCGCGGGTCGGCGGAATAGACGCCGTCGACCTGGGTGCCCTTGAGCAGCACATCGCACTTCATCTCGACGGCGCGCAGCGCCGCAGCGGTGTCGGTCGTGAAGAACGGGTTGCCGGTGCCGGCGGCAAAGATCACCACGCGGCCCTTTTCCATATGCCGTTCCGCGCGACGGCGGATATAGGGCTCGCAGACCGCGGACATCGGGATGGCCGACTGCACGCGGGTCGCCACCCCGCGCTTCTCGAGGGCCGACTGCATGGCGAGCGCGTTCATCACGGTGGCGAGCATGCCCATATAGTCGGCCTGGGCGCGGTCCATCCCGCCGGCGGCACCGGAAATGCCGCGGAAGATATTGCCGCCACCGATCACAAGACACACCTCGACGCGCATGGCGACGACATCGGCAATGTCCTGGGCAATGGCGGCCACGGTGTCCGTATCGAGCCCGTAGTCCCGCCTGCCCATCAGGGCCTCGCCGGAAACCTTGAGCAGGACGCGCCGGTAGCGCGTATGGTCAGTCTGGTCTTGCGCTGTCATGGGGGCGTTTCATCCGATTCCGCCGCAAGACGCAAGGCGGGGGGAAGCGGGCGGCACATTGTGCGCGGCGCCGTCGGCATGTCGGGCGAAAAGTTCGAACAGGCGGCGGGCCACCGGGCCCGGCGTGCCCTCGCCGACCGCCACGCCGTCGAGCCGGACCATCGGCTTCACGTAAGACGTGGCACTGGTCAGGAAGATCTCGCGCGCCGCGCGCAGTTCCGCCTCGGACAGGCCGCGCTCCTCGAAGCGGATGCCGGCCTCCTCCATCAGCGAAATCACCGCCGCCCGGGTGCAGCCGGGCAGGATGTGATGATCGAGGTGGCGGGTACGCAGCACCCCGTCTTCATCCACCGCCCACACGGTGGTGGATGACCCTTCCGTGACATTGCCGTCGCGGTCGATCAGGATCGCCTCATAGGCGCCGGCCTCGCGCGCCTTCTGCTTGGCAAGACAGTTGGGCAGCAGATTGACGGTCTTGATGTCGACCCGCCCCCAGCGGATGTCCGGCGCGGTGATGGCGGTACCGGTCCATGTGTCGATTTCGCGCGGGAAGGCCTTGCCATGACGCGCCGTGACCACCAGTGCGGGGGCGACATCGCGCGGGAAGGCGTGGTCGCGCCGGGCGACGCCGCGGCTGACCTGCATATAGACGATGCCCTCGCGGATTCGGTTGCGACGCACGACCTCGCGCAGCACGACGAGCAGCGCGCCATCCTCCATCGGCTTCGGGATGGCGAGTTCACGCAGCGAGCGGGCGAGCCGGGCGAGGTGCAGCCCGGTATCGACGAAGCGCCCGTCATGGACGTGGATGACTTCGTAGACGCCGTCGCCGAACTGGTATCCCCGGTCCTCGACATTCACCGAGGCCTCGCGCTGGGGTACGTAGCGTCCGTTGACATAGGCGATGCGGCTCATGGTTCGGGTGCCTTCATGATGATGGGAGTGGGCCGGCTTTCGCCGATGCCGAGCAGGGCGATGCCGAACAGCGCGGCAAGCACGCCGATCACGATCACCAGCAGGCGCAGCCGGTAGGAAACGAGGCCGCTCGCCAGCTTCGTGTCGGCGGCGACCAGGCCGGCTGCGCGGGCAAGCCCGGCCCGGTCGGGCGTGAGCGTGGCGAGCGTTTTCTGCGCGGTCACGCCGAGCAGCGGGCGAGCCTCAGCGAGCGCGGATTTCATCGCCGCCGGGTCGCCCGTGGCGGCGGCGCTGGCGATTGCCCGCTCCGCCAGGACGCCGCGCATGGCGGGGATCGGCGCCGCAAAGGTCGCGAACACACCGATCAGCGTGATCATCAGGAACGCGGTCAGCATCAAGCCGATCCGCTGGGCCGAAATCCGCATCCGCTCCGCCATCGATGTCACTCCTCGCCGATTTCCGATCCATGCGGCCCGGCAACCGCCGCGTCAATCGGGGCCGATCTGCGCCCCGACGGTTGACAGATGGCGCCATGCTTCCCATAAGCCGCCCCAACATCCTGAACAGCCCGAGAACCGTGTCATGAAAGTCCGTAATTCGCTTCGCTCCGCCAAGGCCCGCGACAAGAACTGCCGCGTCGTGCGCCGTCATGGCCGCGTCTACGTGATCAACAAGAAGAACCCGCGGATGAAAGCCCGCCAGGGCTGACCTGCCCCGCCGGTTCGCCGGCGCACCGCAGCGTGACGCAACGCCCGGACCGTGAGGTTCCGGGTGATTTCGTTCCGGGCAATCCTTGACCGCGTCCGGCGGGCTTCCTCTTTCCGTTTCCGCCGCACAGTATTATCTCACAGGCGGGTGAAGGGGAGAAAGCCGTCGTGATAGCCTTGCCGCAACCGAAAGCCGATGTCCTTGACCGGCGCGATGCCGTGCATGAGGGATTGCGCGCCCTGCTGCCCGCGCGCGCGGTGATCACCGACCCGTCACGTCTCAAACCGTACGAGACCGATGGGCTCTCCGCCTATCGCCAGATGCCGCTCGCCGTCGTCCTGCCCGAAAGCACAGAGCAGGTCGCCACCGTGTTGCGCTTCTGCCACCAGAACGGGGTCCGCGTCGTCCCCCGCGGGGCTGGCACCTCGCTTGCCGGCGGCGCGCTGCCGCTGGCCGACGCCGTGGTGATCGGCATGATGCGGATGAACCGCATTCTCGACGTAAATTACGCCGACCGTTACGCCGTGGTGCAGGCCGGCGTCACCAATCTCGGCATCACCAAGGCCGTCGAGGCGGATGGATTCTTCTACGCCCCCGACCCCTCCAGCCAGCTCGCCTGCATGATCGGCGGCAATATCGGCATGAATTCGGGCGGCGCGCACTGCCTCAAATACGGCGTGACCGCCAACAACGTGCTCGGCATCAAGCTGGTCACCATCGAGGGCGAAATCCTCGAACTCGGCGGCGCGCATCTGGATACCGCCGGCTATGACTGGATGGGGATCGTCATCGGCAGCGAGGGCCAGCTCGGCATCGCCACCGAAATCACCGTGCGCCTGCTGCGCGCGCCGGAAGGCACAAGGGCGATGCTCGCGGCCTTCAAGTCGAACGAGATCGCCGGGCGCTGCGTCGATGCGATCATCGGCTCGGGCATCATTCCCGTGGCGCTGGAATTCATGGACCGTCCGGCGATCCACGCCTGCGAGGCCTTCGCCAAGGCCGGCTATCCGCTCGATGCCGAGGCCATGCTGATCATCGAGGTCGAGGGCTCCGTCGAGGAGCAGGACGCGCTGCTCGGCCGGATCCGGGAAATCTGCGGCCGGTTCGACCCGATCAGCCTCAAGGTTTCGCAATCGGCCGAGGAATCGGCGGCGATCTGGAAAGGGCGCAAGGGTGCGTTCGGCGCGATCGGGCGGATCAGCCCGGACTATCTCTGCATGGATGGCACCATCCCCACCAGCACACTGCCCGAGGTGCTGCGCCGCATCGGCGAGATGAGCGAGCAATATGGGCTTGGCGTCGCCAACATCTTCCACGCCGGCGACGGCAACCTGCACCCGCTCATCATGTTCGACGCCAACAATCCCGAAAGCATGCACAAGGCCGAAGCCTTCGGCGCCGATATCCTCAAGCTCTGCGTCGAGGTCGGCGGCTGCCTGACCGGCGAGCATGGCGTCGGCGTCGAGAAGCGCGATCTGATGAACGTGCAGTTCACCGAAACCGAGCTCGACCAGCAGCGCCGGGTCAAGACCGCCTTCGACGCTGGCTGGCTGCTGAACACGGCGAAGGTGTTTCCGCTCAAGCCGGGCACGGACACGGCGCCGGCGCCGATGCCGCACGCGGCATGATCGCCCCCTCCGACGAAGCCGGGTTGGTCGCGGCGATCGAGGCGGCGGCGGCGGCACGTACCCCGCTGACCATCGAAGGGCTCGGCTCGAAGGCCGGGTTCGCCCGCCCGGTGCAGACGGCCGAAACCCTGTCCACCCGCAACCTCACCGGCATTCCGCTGCATGCGCCGCAGGAGCTCATCGTCTCCGCGCGCGCCGGCACCACCCTGGCCGCGCTCGAGGCGAAGCTGGCGGAAGCCGGCCAGCACCTGATCGCCGAGCCGCCGCATTACGCCTTTCTCGGCGCCGAGGCGCAGACGGTCGGCGGCATCATCGCGACCAATCTGTCCGGCCCGCGGCGGATCGCCTGGGGCGCGATGCGCGACCATGTGATGGGCATCCGCGCCGTCACCGGCCGGGCGGAGGTGATCCGCTCCGGCGGGCGCGTGCTGAAAAACGTCACCGGACTCGACCTCTGCAAGCTGTTCACCGGTTCCTACGGCACGCTCGGCGTGATGAGCGAGATCACGCTGAAGGTGCTCCCCGCACCGGAAGCAACAGGCACCGTGGTGCTGGCCGGGCTGGATGCGGCAACCGCCGTCAAGGCGCTGTCGGCGGCGCTCGGCTCGCCCTTCTCGGTGACGGGAGCCGCGCATTTGCCCGAAGGCGCCGCGGCGGCGCTGGGCCATGCGCGCCCGATCACCATTGCGCGGATCGAGGATTTCACTGACTCCGTTCACTACCGAATCGGCCGCCTCGCCGAAATCTGGGGTGCGTTCGGCATGGTCGAGCAGCTCGACACCTCGGCCAGCCTGGCGCTCTGGCGCGCGGTGCGCGATGCCGCGCCGCTAGCCGTGCGCGAGGGTGATGCGGTCTGGCGCATTTCCGTGCGTCCATCCGCCGGCCCATCCATTCTCGAAGCGGCACAGGCCGCGGGACTCGATGGTTATCTCGACTGGGGCGGCGGTCTGGTGTTCCTGAGCGGGCCGGGAGATGAGGCGGCGCATGCCGCCATCGCCAACGCTGCGCGACGTGCTGGCGGTGAATGGTGGCTGTTGCGCGCCCCGGACGCGCTACGCCATAGCCCTGACGCCTTGCCGCGCGAGCCAGACGCGCTGGCCGCGATCCGCCGCCGTGTTACCGCCGCATTCGACCCGGCCGGAATTCTCAACCCCGGGCGGCTTCACGCCGCCTGAGCAGGAGCAGCGGGCGCCTTGCGCTCGAGGACGAAGACACATGCAAACCAATTTCACGCCCGACCAGCTGGCCGATCCCGACATCGCGGTGGCCGACCGGATCCTGCGCTCCTGCGTGCATTGCGGCTTCTGCACCGCGACCTGCCCGACCTTCGTGACCGTCGGCGACGAGGATGACAGTCCACGTGGCCGCATCTACATGATCAAGGACATGCTGGAGACCGGCGCGCCGGCCAGCGAACCCGTCGCCTTCCATCTCGACCGCTGCCTGTCATGCCTCTCGTGCATGACGACCTGCCCCTCCGGCGTCGATTACATGCACCTGATCGATCACGCCCGCACGCGGGTCGAGGAAACCTATGACCGCCCGGCGCATGACCGTGCGCTGCGCAGCCTGCTCGCGGCAATCCTGCCCTATCCCACCCGCTTCCGCGCGGCTTTGCGCGCGGCGGCGCTCGGCCGGCTCGGCCGCAGCCTCGTGCGGGGTGAGGGCACGTTGGTGCGCCGGATGCGCGCCATGCTCGATCTTGCCCCCGCAAAGCTGCCGCCGCCAAGCTCGACGGAGCGGCCCGGCGTCTTCCCCGCACACGGAGAGCGGCGCGCGCGCGTCGCCCTGCTCGCCGGCTGCGCGCAGCAGGTGCTCGACCCCGGCATTCACGACGCGACGATCCGCCTGCTCAACCGGATGGGTGTCGAGGTCGTCGTCGCCGCCGGCGCCGGATGCTGCGGCGCCCTCACTCACCATCTCGGCCGGCACGAAGCGGCGCTCGGCTTCGCCCGCGCCAATGTCGCCGCCTGGACGCGGGAGATCGGCGCCGGCGGGCTGGATGCCGTGGTGACCGATACGTCCGGCTGCGGCACGGTGCTGAAGGATTACGGCTTCCTGCTCCGCAACACGCCGGAAGCGGCGGATGCCGCGCGTATTTCCGAACTCTCGGTCGACATCACCGAACTTCTGATCCGGCTCGACTACCAGCCGAGCCGCACACTCGCGGCGCCGCTGACGGTGGCCTATCACGCGGCCTGCTCGCTGCAGCACGGTCAGCGGGTCACCGATGCACCGAAAACCTTGCTGCGCCGCGCCGGCTTCGCCGTCGCCGAGCCGCGCGACCCGCATCTGTGCTGCGGTTCGGCCGGCACCTACAACATCCTCCAGCCCGAAATGTCCGAACAGTTGCGCGCGCGCAAGCTCGGGACGTTGCACGCCCTCAAGCCGGACCTCATCGCTGCCGGCAATATCGGGTGCCTCACCCAGCTTGCCGGCGACGGTCTGCCGACGATCCATACCGTGGAACTGCTGGACTGGATGGCCGGCGGCCCCCGCCCGGCCCGGCTGCCAACCGGCGGCTGATTCCGCCTGATTCATTATCTGTTAGGCTGTGGTGTGAAATAACCGCGGCATGAAAGCGGCGGGCCGGTTACAGGATCGAAGGGCAACCTTGTCTGCCGCAACCTGTACCGCGCTTGCGCTGGTCGCCGCCGCCATTACGATCCTTGCTTCGGCACGGACGATCCCTGCCGTTCTGCACGGCACGTTGTTCGATCCTGACAGTTACATGCGCCTGGTCAGAATTCGCCAGGGTTTCGCCGCGGGACATCTCGTGAACATCGTTCTGGGCGACGATTCGGGTCACCCTCTGGTCGTGGAATGGTCGCGACTTTTCGATGCAGTCATCGTCGCGCTTGCGGCCCCTCTCGCCCCGTTCATTGGCTGGACCCGCGCGCTCTTCGCGGCCGGCGTGGCCACCGGCCCGCTCTCGGCCGGGCTGCTCGCCGTCGGCCTTGCTTTCGCGGCCTCCCCACTGACCGGAGGCCGATGGATCTGGGCGCCGGCAATCATCGCGCCGCTGCTGCCTGGCATCCGCAGCTTCAACGTTGTCGGCATCGTGCATTACCACATTGCGCAGGTCGCGCTGACCGCCATCGCCATTGGCTGCACGCTGCGCGCCGGCGCGGGAGACAGGCGGATGGCCTGGGCCGCCGGTCTGTGGGGCGGGCTGGCGATCTGGATGATGCCGGAGACAATGCCATTCGTGGTGCTCGGCTTCGGCGCGCTCGGCTATCTGTGGCTGTTCCGCCGCCTTGGCTTCATCCTGGTCCGGATTGGCGCAGGATTCGCGGCAACACTATGGTTCGCGCTCTGGATCGACCCGCCGCACGGCGGCATGCTGACGCCGGAGATCGACAGGCTGTCGATCGTCTACGCCATGCTTGGGCTTGCGATCGCGACCAGTTGCGCCGGGCTCGCCTGGCTGGACCGGTATGCGCCGGAAACGCGCCGTGCCTCGCTCGGCCTCATCGGCGCCACCTGTGTTTTCGCGGTCTGGCTGGCGGCGTATCCGGAAGTGGCGCTGGGGCCCTACGGCCTGATCCCCGCAAAGGCGATGCACATCTTCTTCGGCAGCATCAACGAGGACCAGCCGACCGACACACTGGCGCTCGCCGCCAGCCGGCTCGGTCCGGCACTGCTCGGGCTGGGATACATTCTCCATCGCTTTTGGCGGTGCCGACACCTACCGGCCTTTGCGGGCATCTGGCTGATTGCCGCCGTCGGGCTGACGCTCGCGGCGGGTCTTACGGCGCGGATGATGATCTTCCAGCAATATCCGGCCGCCTTCGCGGCCGGACTGGCTCCCGTCGCGCTGCACGATATTTCCGCCCGTTTTGCCTCAACGCCGCGGCGAGCGGCGACATTGCGTCTGGGGCTGGTCTGGCTTCCGGTCGTTCTCGCCTATGTTCCGGCGCTGGCGCTGGCCGCGGGCCGAAGCGCGACGCCGGGCAACCAGGAACGCTGTTCTCTTCGCGCAGCTTCCGCCTTGCTGGCCCCCGCAACCGGCCGGATCGTGCTGACAGATCCCAGCCTGGTACCGGAGTTGCTTTACCGGACACGGGTCATCGGCGTGGGTTCACTTTATCATCACGGGCTCCGCGCCTTCATGCGCGACTGGAAGGCGTGGCGCACTCCGGCGGGCGTGGCCGAGCCAGCTGCGGTACGGGCGACAGGCGCGGCGTTCGTCTTGTTCTGCCGGGCTGACGGAGCACATTCGGCTCTCGGTCACGGAGCCGCCGACGACGCCCTTTGGCCCCTGCTTACGTCGGGCCAGACGCCTTCCTGGCTGCAACCGCTCGGGCATGCCGGTGGCTATCGACTATACCGGATCCGGATTTCGGCGCGCTGACAAAAGAAAAGACCGGCACGCCTTTGCGCGTGCCGGCCCATCCCGTTCCAATGAAAGAAACCTTCAGTCGACTTCCTGGGGCGGCGCCGACTCTTCCTGGTCGCCATCCGGCTTTGGAAGCGCGGGCTTGGGTGCCTCGGCAATGTCGAAAGCCAGTTCGCCGTCACGAACCGTCACCTTCACGCCGCCGCCGGTTGCCAGCCGACCGAACAGCAGCTCCTCGGCGAGCGGCTTCTTGATCTGCTCCTGGATCACACGGGCCAGTGGCCGCGCGCCGTAAAGCGGATCGTAACCACGCTCGGCGAGGAATTCCTTTGCGGCCGAGGAAAGCTCGATCGTCACGTTGCGATCCGCAAGCTGTGCCTCAAGCTGCATGACGAACTTCTCGACCACTCGGGCGACGATCTCCGGTGTGAGCCCCGAGAACGGAATGACCGCGTCGAGCCGGTTGCGGAATTCCGGGGTGAAGAGGCGCTTGATCGCCTCTTCGTCTTCTCCGAGACGCACATCACGACCGAAGCCGATCGCGGTCTTCGCCATATCGGCCGCTCCCGCATTCGTCGTCATGATCAGGATCACATTCCGGAAATCGACCGTCTTGCCATTGTGGTCGGTCAGTTTGCCGTGATCCATGACCTGCAGCAGGATGTTGAACAGGTCTGGATGTGCCTTTTCAATCTCATCGAGCAGCAGCACGCAGTGCGGATGCTGGTCGACCGAATCGGTCAGCAGGCCGCCCTGGTCGAACCCGACATAGCCCGGCGGCGCACCGATCAGGCGGGAGATCGAATGGCGTTCCATGTATTCCGACATATCGAACCGCGTCAGCTCGATCCCCAGGGTGGAGGCCAGCTGACGGGCAACCTCGGTCTTGCCGACGCCTGTGGGGCCGGAGAAGAGGTAGCAGCCGATCGGCTTCTCGGCGTCGCGCAGTCCCGCGCGGGCCAGCTTGATCGCCGCGGACAACGCCTCAATCGCGGAATCCTGGCCAAACACCATCGACTTGAGATCCCGCTCAAGCGTGCGCAGAGTCTCTTTGTCGTCGGCCGAAACCGATTTGGGCGGAATCCGCGCGATCTTGGCAACGATTTCCTCGACATCGCGCAACGTGACGGTCTTGCGCCGCTTGTTCTCGGGCAGCAGCATCCGCGAGGCGCCAACCTCATCGATCACATCGATCGCCTTGTCCGGCAGTTTGCGGTCGTGGATGTATTTCGCCGAAAGCTCGACCGAGGCGCGGATCGCCTCGTCGGTGTAGCGGACCTTGTGATGCTTCTCGTAGGTCGTCTTGAGGCCGCGCAGGATCTTTACCGCATCATCGATCGAGGGCTCGTTCACGTCGATTTTCTGGAACCGGCGCACCAGTGCGCGATCTTTCTCGAAATAGGAGCGGAATTCCTTGTAGGTCGTCGAGCCAATGCAACGCAGCGCGCCGGATGAGAGCGCCGGTTTGAGCAGGTTCGAGGCATCCATGGCGCCGCCGGAGGTCGCACCGGCGCCGATAACGGTATGAATTTCGTCGATGAACAGCACCGCTCCGGGCATGGCCTCAAGCTCGGAAACGACTGCCTTGAGCCGTTCCTCGAAATCGCCACGATACCGTGTCCCGGCGAGCAGTGCCCCCATGTCGAGCGCATAGATCGTCGCCTTGGCCAGCACTTCCGGGACCTCGCCGTCGACGATGCGCTTGGCCAGGCCCTCGGCGATCGCGGTCTTGCCAACGCCGGGATCGCCGACGAAGAGCGGATTGTTCTTCGAACGACGGCAGAGAATCTGGATCGTCCGCTCGATCTCGGTTTCGCGGCCAATGAGCGGGTCGATCTTGCCGGATTGCGCCTTCTTGTTGAGATTGACGCAATAATTCGCCAGTGCGTCCTGTCCGCGCTTCGGCTTCTGCTCGGGTTCGGCCTCCGTGCCCTCGGCGCTGCCCGAAGGGGGGCGCGGCACGGAGCGGCCGGGCGACTTCGCGATGCCATGGCTGATGAAATTGACGGCGTCCAGCCGGGTCATATCCTGCGCCTGCAGGAAGTAAACGGCATGACTCTCACGCTCCGAGAACAGCGCGACCAACACATTGGCGCCGGTCACCTCGTCCCGACCGGACGACTGCACGTGGATCGCGGCACGCTGCACGACGCGCTGGAACCCGGCGGTCGGCTTCGGGTCGCCGCCACGGTCGGTGGCAAGTCCGGCCAGTTCCTTGTCAAGGAATTCGGTCGTCTCGCGGCGCAGGCGCTCAATGTCGACACCGCAGGCGCGCAGCACCGTCAACGCATCGGCGTCGTCAATCAGGCCCAGCAGAAGATGCTCCAGCGTCGCATATTCATGCCGGCGCTCAGCGGCGAAGCCGAGGGCCCGGTGCAGCGTCTGTTCAAGATTGCGAGACAGCATATCCGATACTCTCCAAGCCGGTCTTCCGTCGGGCAGCCCGTGCCACCCTGGTCAAGCCCGATGCGGCCCAAGCCGCGGTCCTTTCGTCAGGCCGGTTTCCAATGTCCTTCAACAGGCCTGTCGCAATACTGACATGATACGCCGAAAATCTTTCGCAATAGTGACCGGGAACAACACTTCCATGCCATCATCGCGCCCGGCGGCGGCCTGCACCGCCCTATTCCTTCTCGATCGTGCACTGCAGAGGATGCTGGCTCTGGCGGGCAAGGTCCATGACCTGCGTCACCTTGGTTTCAGCAACCTCATAGGTGAACACGCCGCACACCCCGACACCCCGCCGGTGCACATGCAGCATGATCCGTTCGGCCTCCTGGCGGCTCTTGCCGAAGAACCGCTCAAGCACATGAACGACGAATTCCATCGGCGTGTAATCATCGTTCAGCATCAACACCTTGTACAGGGACGGCTTGCGCGTTTTCGTGCGCGTCCTGGTCGCCACTCCGGTGCCCAACCCGTTTCCGGTTCCTCGACGATCTGAGCCTGACATCAGCGTATTCTCGGTCCTCACCACCATATCCTATCCATACGCCCCGGCGGTGGGAAAGAGAAAATTTTCGCCGACCGTCGATTCGCCGTGAGAGGTCCGGTCAGAAGCGGACCGAAGCGGCGAACGAGCCGTATTCGTGGATCCCGCCGGTCTGCCCATGGAAGCGCTCGGTCTGGAACACCTGCGTGTAGGTCAGGCGCACTCCGCGCCAGATGACCGCCACCCCGGCCTCGACCGAGCCGACCACCCGGTAGGGCTGCACGGACCGGCTCGGCTGGAACAGCGTCCCCTGCAGATATTCGTCATGCGCGACCAGCTTCGCCCCGGCGCCGGCGAAGACATACCAGGCAAAGCGGCGTGCGCTGTAGGCATCGCCGCCGGACGGGCCGGGGCTGATCAGGGGCGCGCCGAAATCGGCGCCGAGCCCCTCGCCGACGCGGAAGACCACGCCCGGTTCGGCATAGATTTCGGTGGTGCCGGCCATTGCCGAAATCTGCGGCAGCGCATCGGCCTCCAACCCAGCGCCCGGGCTCGTCAATGGCAGCCGCCAGATGCGGGAGGCGAACAGATCGAAGGCCGGCTCGCTCGGCAACTGATAGGCCCAGCCATGCGTCCGCCCCTGGCCAATGATCGCATGCGTCGTGTTCTGGACGATCTCGGCCCCGGCATCGCGCCCGAACACGCCGGTGTCGAACCCCATGATCGTTCGCGTCCGGTGCGTGTCCTGGATGAGGCTGAAACTTGCCAGCAGCGAACCGGCATAGGGTTCGTCATTGACCGGCGGGTTGATCAGCGTGGTCGCCGCCGGCGTGAAGATCTTCTGGGTGAGGCTGATGCTGACGCGCTGGCGCCCCTGGCCGAGCACCGCGTGCCCCCACGCCGCCAAGCCCTGCGGCACCGCCCCTGGATTCGACGTCCAGCCGAGATGAAATCCATTCACATAAAAGCGATCGGTCAGGCTTTGCGTGCTGATCGACGCGTTCTCGTCCTGCAGCGTCCAGATGCCGCTTGGGAACGTTCCCCCCGCACGGGCCGGCGCGGGAATCAGCGCAAGCATGGAGACGGACGTGGCGAGAGCGGCCAGGATTCGGTTCATCTGGAGCGTCCTGCTTGGATGATCGGACCGCAGGGGCAGCCCGAAGGATGGAAAAATGTTCGAGGGAGAAATCGTTCCCGGTGGAACGATTGCAAGTCAAGTGTTGAATGCGGGACACAGCTGCCGCCGAAAAGACATCGGGATGCGCATAAGACACATGTGAAGACTTGCGATTTTCACCGCCGGATGAGCAACCATTTCACAATCAAATGATAACTCTCGTGATCAGGTCTCATACCGAACGAATTGGCCGGGCAGCCCTGCGGCGTATCGTGCTGGGGCTGGCCCTTCTGGCCGTGGTGCTCGCAACACCCGTATTGGCGCGCGCGGCCTCGCCTGTTGGCGACTGGCTGACCGGCGAGGGGGGCGCCGTGGTCCGCATTGCGCGCTGTCATGATGGGAAGGCGCTGTGTGGGCGCATCGTCGGCATCATGCTCGATAGCGGCGCGCGTATGCCAGTTGACTGGCAAGGCCGGCCCCAATGCGGGTTCGAGCTGATCCGTCCATCCGTTCGGCGCAACGGAGAGCTCTGGCGGGGCCGCATCGTCAATCCGCGCAATGGCAACCGTTACCACGCCCAATTCCGCGTCGACCGCGCGGGCCAGCTGGCGCTGCGCGGCTATATCGGCCTGCCGATCTTTGGTGAGACGCGGCACTGGATGCGCTATGACGGACAGGTGCCGGACTCCTGCCGGATCGATCAGACCCAGATCGCCGCCGCCGGGCGGAATGGCGGCCGCGCGCGGGAGTGATTACCCCGCCGCGCGGATTTCGGCCTCGAGCCCGACCAGCGAGCCCAGCCTCGCTAGGCGCCGCTCGATCGGATCGCCGGCGAAGACCCCACTCCGCGCATCGAGAAACAGAACGAGCCGGCTGTCGTCGCGTAGCAGTCTCGTCGCCGCAAGCAGCGCCGGCGTGCCGGCCGACAGGGTGTAGGCGAGGCGCAACGCCGCCCCCAGCGTTTCGGCGCGCCGCGCCGTCGCCATGTCGAGCAGCGCCCGGGCCGGCGCCAGAAACGCGCTTTCCACCGGCGCCTCGTAACGCAGCGCGAGAGTGAGAGCGAGAAAGGCGCGGGCGTGATGGTCGAGCCCGACACCGGTCTGCCGCAGCACCCGCAGGAAGGCCTGCTCGGCGCGATATTCCGGATGTTCGTAATTGCCGATATCGGAGAACCAGCACGCCCCTTCACGCAGCCTTCGGTGCGAGGCGGATTCGTCGGGGAACAGCGTCGCTGTCCAGGCAATCAGCGCGCCGGGCAAAGCAGGGTCGCGCAGCAGCCCCACCGTGAGGTCCCGGCCGGCCGCGATCAGCGGATCCTGGGTGCGCATCGCCTCGGGCAACTGGCGCAGGAACCAGCCCTCGCGCAGGCCGTTGGCGCTGAACACCACACGGCTGGCCCCCGTCGCGCGCAGCAGGCGGCGCAGGATGATGGCGGCAAAGGGCAGATCGTCGATCCGCTTGCGCGCCACCCCCGGCATTCGTTCGATGAGCTTGCGGCTGGCATCGCCGACCACCGCGGACAGGTCGCGCGCCTCGTCCCGGCCGACCGTGTAGTGATGCACCATCGCCAGCGGATAGCCGGTCTGGGCGATATGGATGCGCGCCAGCGCACGGAAGGCCCCGCCCGACACGAACAGATCCCCCCCCTCGCCATCGCCGAGAAAGGGCACGCCCGCCAGCTCGTCGGACACGATCGCGCGGGCCCGGGCGCGATCTTCCTGGGCGCGCTCGGCCAGTCGGATCACGCCGATCGGCACCGTCGCCGCCGGGCCGATCCGCCCTTCGGACAGGCGCACGAGTTCGAGCGAACCGCCGCCGAGGTCGGCGAGAATGCCGTCCGCTCCCGGAATGCCGCACAACACGCCCTCGGCGGACAGCCTCGCCTCTTGCTCGCCACTCAGGATGATGACCTTCAGGCCGGGAATCTCGGCCTCGAGACGGGCGACAAAATCCGGCCCGTTCTCGGCATCGCGCACGGCCGAGGTCGCCAGCGCCTCGAAGGGGGCGGCCCCCATGGCGCGGGCGATGGCCCCGTAGCGACGCATCACCGTCACCGTCTCGTCCATCGCCGCCTCATCGAGGCGGCCGGTGCGGATCAGTCCGCGCGCGAGGCGCAGCACCGCCTTTTCGTTGAAGATCTGCATCGGGTTTCGGGACTCGCCCTGAAAAACCACGAGACGGACCGAATTCGACCCGAGATCGACGACGGCGCGGCGGCGCAAAGCGCCGGGCGCCGGTTCGTGAAGCATGCGCGTCATGTCGTCTGCGTAGCGCAGCCGGAGTACGGACGGTAGGGGGGGGGGTGTGGCCCGTGACGCAGACCGCCGCTATTCGCAACCCAGCCGCGCCGGAAGGCATTTGCCACCCCTGAGCGCCCCTTCGCGTTTGACTTGGCGGCCCGGCTCCGCACAATAGCGTGGTTGCGAAAGAAAGTGACCACGACATGATCCCTTCCCTCATGCCGAACTACAACCGGATCGACGTCGAGTTCAGCCACGGCGAAGGCGCCTGGCTGACGGCCGCCGACGGCCGACGATTCCTCGATTTCGGCGCCGGGATCGCGACCTCCTCGCTCGGCCACGGCCATCCCGGCCTGACCCGGGCGATTGCCGATCAGGCGGCGAAGGTGATCCACGTCTCGAATCTCTATCGCGTGCCGCAGGCCGAACGCCTCGCCGCCCGCCTCGTCGCGGCGAGCTTCGCCGATAGCGTCTTTTTCTGCAATTCGGGCGCCGAGGCGAACGAAGCTCTGGTCAAGGCCTTCCGCAAGACCATGGCGCGCGAGGGCAAGCCCGAGCGCTACCGCGTCATCTGCGCGCA
>Ga0315298_1004016_pt1 | contig 22509 bp, 19 predicted proteins | sample WHS_1_MG_FD_203077 | JGI IMG/M metagenome (GOLD analysis project Ga0315298, IMG submission 203077) | Extremophilic microbial mat communities from Washburn Hot Springs, YNP, Wyoming, USA - WHS_1_MG | ecosystem: Environmental > Aquatic > Thermal springs > Hot (42-90C) | place: USA: Wyoming...
CGCCGATGCGCGCGCGATCGTCGCGGAGCTGAAGAAGTTCAGCCCCGAGCTGGCCGCCAAGCCGCGCTGGCTGGTGCTGAACAAGTCCGATCTGCTGCCCGAGCCCGAAGCCGAGCAGCGGGCACGCGAGATCGTACGCCGCCTGCGCTACCGCGGCCCGAAGTTCCTGATCTCCGGGGCGACCGGGCAGGGCACGCGCGCGCTGTGCGAGGCGGTGATGACGTTTCTGGAGGAACAGGCTGCCGCGGAACGCGCAGCACAGGCCGAACAGGCCGGCGGTGAGCCGGCCTGAGCCGAAGCGGAGCGCTGGAATCGACGGCAGGACGGTCCGCGGCCTGGGCCGCGGCCGTCCGCCGGCTCACGGCATCGAGCGGATGCGCGCGGCCAGGTGACTCTTGTGACGAGCCGCCTTGTTGCGGTGAATGATGCGCTTGTTGACCAGGCTGTCGATGACCGGCACAGCGGTCTTGTAGCTGGTCTGCGCGGCAGTCTTGTCGCCGCCGGCAATGGCGGCGGTCACATTGCGCACGGCCGTGCGCATGCGCGAGCGCAGCGCAATGTTGCGCGCGCGGTGTTCTTCGGCTTGGCGGGCCGCTTTTTCGGCGGACTTCGTGTTGGCCACAATCGCTCCGTATCACTCGGGACCCCGATCTCGGGGGCCCGATAGTCTGCTGATGCGCCTGTCCATTGTCAACGTCGCCGCGGCCGGATCGGCGTGCGCTTGCCCCTGCCCCGACGGACGGATTGGGGTATTCTTGCACTCTTTTGTGCGGGAGTGACGGCTCGGGCGGCCGATGGAGCTGATTCGCGGACTCAATGGCTTGGCCGAGCATCGGCGCGGCTGCGTCGTCACCATCGGGACGTTCGACGGGATCCATCTCGGGCACCAGGCGCTGCTCGAGCGTGTCGCGGCGCATGCCCGGCGGCTCGGCCGCTCCTCGATGGTGCTCACGTTCGAGCCGATGCCGCGGGAGTATCTCTCCGGTGAGGACTGCCCGGCGCGGCTGACCACGTTTCGCGAGCGCTGGCAGGTGTTCGCCGCGCTCGGCCTCGACGTGCTGTGGGTGCTGCGCTTCGATGAGCCGCTGCGCAGCCTCTCCGGCGAGGGATTTGCGCGGTTGCTCGCCGAGCAGCTGCGCGCTCCGGTGGTGGTGGTCGGGCACGACTTTCGCTTCGGACGGCACGGTGAGGCGAACGCCGAGCAGCTCTGCGCCGCGGGCCGGCGGCTCGGCTTTCAGACCGAAGTGCTGCCGCCGGTGATGCTCGAGGGCGAACGCGTCAGCAGCAGCGCGGTGCGCTCGGCACTCGCCGCCGGGCAGTTCGAGCGGGCCGCGCGGCTGCTCGGGCGGCCCTACACGATCAGTGGCCGGGTGATCGGCGGGGAGCGGCTCGGCCGGCGCCTCGGGTACCCGACCGCGAACCTCGCGCTGCAGCGCCGCCGCTCACCGCTCGAGGGCATTTTCGCGGTGCGCGTGCACGGCATCGGCGCTGCAGCGCACCCGGCGGTCGCCAGTCTCGGGCGGCGCCCGACGGTGGGCGGCGGGACGTTGCTGCTCGAGGTGCACCTGTTTGATTTTTCCGCCGACCTGTACGGCCGGCGGATCGAAGTGGAGTTCGTGGCGAAACTGCGCGACGAGGCGCATTTCGAGACCCTCGAGGCACTCGTGGTGCAGATGCACCGGGATGCCGAGGCGGCCCGAACGATTTTGAACGTTTGATCCGGCCAAGGGCCGGGGACGGCGACGGCAAGCTCATGTCCGATTACAAGCACACGATCAACCTGCCCGCGACACGCTTTCCGATGAAGGCGGACCTGGCCCAGCGCGAACCGGCCATGGTGGCCGACTGGGAGTCGCGCGGCATTTACGCGAAGCTGCGCGAGCAGGCCCGCGGCCGGCCGCGCTTCGTGCTGCACGACGGTCCGCCGTATGCCAACGGCGCGATCCACATCGGGCACGCGGTCAACAAGATCCTCAAGGACATCATCGTCAAGGCGCGCACCCTCGAGGGGTTCGATGCGCCCTACATTCCCGGCTGGGACTGCCACGGTCTGCCGATCGAGCTGCAGGTGGAGAAGAAGCACGGCCGGGCCGGCGGCAAGCTCGATGCGGCGGCGTTTCGCGCCGCCTGCCGCGCCTATGCCGCCGAGCAGGTCGAACTGCAGCGGCGCGACTTCAAGCGCCTCGGCGTGCTCGGGGACTGGGATCGGCCCTACCTCACCATGTCGAGTCGCTACGAGGCGCAGCAGATCCGGGCCCTCGGGCAGATCATCCGCAACGGCCACGTCTACAAGGGCGTCAAGCCGGTGCACTGGTGCCTCGACTGCCGCTCGGCGCTCGCTGAAGCGGAAGTGGAGTACGCCGAGCGGACCTCGCCGGCGATCGACGTCGGCTTCCCCGTGGTCGAGCTCGCCGATCTGGCACGCCGGTTCGGCCTGACGCCGGGGAGCCTCGGGAGCGAGCCGGTCGAGCTGGTCATCTGGACCACCACGCCCTGGACGCTGCCGGCGAATCAGGCCGTCGCGCTCGGCGAGGCCATCCGTTACGCGCTGCTCGAGACCGAGATCGGTGGCGCGCGCCGCCGCCTGGTGCTCGCCACCGAGCTGATCGAGGCCTGCCTGGGGCGCTACGGGGCGAGCGAGCCGCGCGTGCTCGCGCAGGCCGACGGCCGCGAGCTCGAGGGGCTTCAGCTTCAGCACCCGTTCCAGGCGCGCCGCGTCCCGGTGATTCTCGGCGAGCACGTGACGCTCGATGCTGGCACCGGCGCGGTGCACACCGCGCCCGGACACGGCCAGGAGGATTTCGCGGTGGGCCGCCGCTACGGGCTCGCGGTGGTGAACCCGGTCGGCAACGACGGGCGCTTCCTGCCCGATACGCCCCTGGTGGCGGGCCTGCGCGTCGATGAGGCCAACCCGGTGCTGATCGAGACGCTGCGCACGCACGGGCGGCTGCTTGCGCACGTGCCGCTCACGCACAGCTATCCGCACTGCTGGCGGCACAAGACGCCGGTGATCTTCCGGGCCACGCCCCAGTGGTTCATCGGCATGGACACCAATGGCCTGCGCGCGCACGCGCTGCGCGACATCACGACGGTCGAGTGGACGCCGGCGTGGGGCGAGCAGCGCATCGCGAGCATGATCGAGGTGCGCCCCGACTGGTGCATCTCGCGCCAGCGGCTCTGGGGCGTGCCGATCCCGCTGTTCGTGCACTCGGGCAGCGGCGAGCTGCACCCGCGCACTGCCGAGCTGATCGAGCAGGTCGCGGCGCGCGTCGAGCGCGACGGAATCGAGGCCTGGTTCGCGCTCGATCCGGCCGAGCTGCTCGGCGCCGAGGCGAGCGCCTACGAGAAGGTCACCGACGTGATGGACGTGTGGGCCGACTCCGGTCTGTCCTTCGAGTGCGTCGGTCACGAGCGGCCCGAGATCGCCGCGCCCGTCGATCTGTACCTGGAAGGCTCCGATCAGCACCGCGGCTGGTTCCACAGCTCGCTGCTGATGTCCGAGGCGCTGTATGCGCGCGCTCCGTACCGCGCGGTGCTCACGCACGGCTTCACGGTCGATGAGCAGGGGCGCAAGCAGTCGAAGTCCCTCGGCAACGTGGTCGCCCCGCAGAAGGTGATGAACAGCCTCGGGGCCGATGTGCTGCGGCTGTGGGTCTCGGCGACCGACTACGCCAACGAGATGAGCGTCTCGGACGAGATCCTGAAGCGCATGTCGGACTCCTACCGGCGCATTCGCAACACGGTGCGTTACCTGCTCGGCAATCTCGACGGCTTCGATCCGGCGCGCGATCTGCTCGCCCCCGAGGCGCTGCTCGCGATCGATCAGTGGGCGCTGGCGCGCGCCGCGGCGCTGCAGGAGGAGATCCGCAGGGCGTACCGCGAGTACGCGTTCCACCTGATCTACCAGAAGGTGCACAACTTCTGCAGCGTCGAGCTCGGGGCGTTCTATCTGGATGTCCTGAAGGACCGTATGTACACGCTGCCGGCCGCCTCGAGCGCGCGCCGCTCGGCGCAGACGGCCATGTACCACATCGTCGAGAGCATGGTGCGCTGGCTCGCCCCGATCCTCTCGTTCACGGCCGAGGAGATCTGGCAGTACCTGCCGGGCGAGCACGGCGAGTCGGTGTTCCTCGCCACCTGGCATACGCTGCCGGCGGTGAGCCCCGGGCGCATCGACTGGCCGGCGCTGCTCTCGCTGCGCGCCGACGTGACGCGCGAGCTCGAGAAGCTGCGCGATGCGGGCCAGATCGGTGCGCCGCTCGATGCCGAAGTGGACGTATACTGCGGGCCGCTCGAGTACGAGCGCTACGGCGTGCTCGGTGCGGAGCTGCGCTTCTTCCTGATCACCTCGCATGCGCGGGTCCATCGCGCCGCCTCGGCGCCGAGCGGTGCGGCAGCGGCACTGAACACCGGCAGCGAGGCGGTGTGGATCGAGGTGAAGCCGACGCAGGACGCGAAGTGCGTACGCTGCTGGCAGCGCCGCCCCGACGTCGGCGCCCACGCTGCGCATCCGCAGTTGTGTGGCCGCTGCGTCACCAACATCGAGGGACCGGGCGAGGAGCGGCACTTCATATGAACACTTCGTCAACGGAATCGGCCGGGACGGCCTCGGCAGGAGGCGGGGCACTCACCGGGCGCGTGTGGCTGTGGCTGTCGCTTGCGGTCATCGCGCTCGATCAGGCGAGCAAGGCCTGGGTGGTGCGTCATCTGAGCTTTCACGTCGCGACGCCGGTGCTGCCGGTGCTGGATCTGACGCTCGCCTACAACAGCGGGGCGGCGTTCAGCTTCCTCGCCGGGGAGTCCGGCTGGCAGCGCTGGCTGCTCACCGCGCTCGCGCTCGTGGTGGCGGTGCTGATCGTCGGCTATCTGGGCCGCCTCAAGGCCCGTCGCCAGAGACTGCTGTGCGCGGCGCTTGCGCTGATCCTCGGCGGGGCGCTCGGCAATCTGATCGACCGGCTGCGCCTCGGCTACGTGGTGGATTTCATCAGTGCCCACTGGCACGGGCACTATTTTCCGGCCTTCAATGTGGCAGACTCGTCGATTACGATCGGCGCGGCGCTGCTGCTGATCGATGTGCTGCGCGAGGGCCGCCATCCGGGTGCGCCGTCGGGCGAGGAGGAGACCTGATGCAAGTATTGCTGGCCAATCCGCGCGGCTTCTGTGCGGGCGTCGATCGGGCCATCGACATCGTGGAGCGGGCCATCGACCTGTTCGGCGCACCGATCTACGTGCGCCACGAGGTGGTGCACAACCGGCATGTGGTCGAGCGGCTGCGTGAGCGCGGCGCGGTGTTCGTCGAGGAGCTGCGCGAGGTGCCCTCGGGCGCCACCGTGATCTTCTCCGCCCACGGGGTGTCCCATGCGGTGGAGAACGAGGCGCAGGAGCGCGGCCTGAAGGTGTTCGACGCCACCTGCCCGCTGGTCACCAAGGTCCATATGGAAGTGCAGCGCTACGCCCGCGAGGGCCGCGAGGTGATTCTCATCGGGCACGCCGGCCACCCGGAGGTGGAAGGCACCATGGGCCGCTTCGACACCAGTTTTGGCGGGCGGATGTACCTGGTCGGCAGCGCCGAGGAGGCCGAGCGCCTCGAGGTGAACGACCCGTCCCGCCTCGCGTTCGTGACCCAGACCACGCTCTCGGTCGATGACACCATCGAGATCGTCGGGACGTTGAAGCGGCGTTTCGCCGAGCTCGCGACCCCGCGCAAGGAGGACATCTGCTATGCGACGCAGAACCGCCAGGATGCGGTGAAGAAGCTGCTCGCCGATTGCGACATCCTGATCGTGGTCGGCTCGCGCGCCAGCTCCAACTCCAACCGGCTGCGCGAGCTCGGCGAGCGCGCCGGCGTGCCGGGGTACCTGGTCGACGGACCGCAGGACATGAAGCGCGAGTGGTTCGAGGGCAAGCGCTGCGTCGGTCTCACCGCGGGGGCCTCGGCGCCCGAGGTGCTGGTGCGCGCCGTCCTCGATCAGCTGCGCGATTGGGGTGCTGAGGTGCCGCGCGAAGTTGCCGGGCGCGAGGAGACGATCACCTTCGGTCTGCCGCGCGAGCTGCGCCGGGCCTAGCGCCCGGCGTAGAGGGACTTCTTCAGCTTCCAGCGCTTGTGCGACCACGGCCAGTCGGCCGGGGCGGCGCGGATCTGCGCCTCCACCGCCTGCACGTAGCGCTCGGTGAGCTCGCCGGGTTCGAGTCGCTCGCCGGCGCCGGCGAGCGGCACGAAGTGCATTTCGTAGAAGCCGCGCCGCACGCGCCGCATGGCGATGAAGAACACCGGGAAGCGCGTGACGCGCGAGATTTCCTCCGGGCCCATGAAGAACGCGGTGTCGCGATTCAGAAAGCGCGTCCAGTGCTTGCGCTCGCTCGTGGTCGGCTCCTGGTCGGCCACCATGGCCACCGCGCGCGTCACCGCGCCGCGCTTGAGGATGTCTGCGAGCAGCTGCTTGGCCGGGATCAGGCGGCAGCCGAAGCGGCTGCGGACTTTCTTCATCTCCCGCTCGGCCCAACGATCCACCAGCGGCTTGTACGCCGCATCGAGCGGATAGCCGAGCTCGAGCGACAGCCCGAGCAGCATCCATTCCCAGTTGCACTGGTGAGCCGCCGCGAGCAGCACCGAGCGTCCCGCCGCCAGGTGCTCACGCGGTGCCTCGAGGTTCACGATCCGCACCCGGCGGCGGATCTGCGCCTCGGGGAGCGTCGCCGACTTGATCACCTCGACCAGCATGTCCGCGAAGCCCTGGTAGTACTGGCGGCGGACCTGGCGCATGCGCGCCTCGTCCCAGTCGGGAAAGGCACGCGAGAGGTTCTCGCGCACCACCGCGTCGCGGTACGGGAACACCCGAAATGCCAGCCACCCCAGCAGGTCGGCCACCCGGTAGAGCAGTGCAAGCGGCAGGCGCGAGACTAAGCGCACCCACCAGACCGGTCGTACGGCTGAGGCGGCGGGGGGCTGCGCGGACGGCAGCTCGGGATTCGCGGTGTGAGGCTGTTCGGTCATCGTGACGGCGGTGTGCGCTCCTGCGGCCCGTGCGCCGCGGCCGGGGCATGGTAGCGGCCCCGGCCGCGCATGCAAGCGCGACCCGCCGGCAGGGTATCAGAGGCTATACTGAGACCCCGATCACGCGGGCACTCCAGGTGACCTGCTAGGTTCGGTAGCGATGTCACGGCGGCTTTCCCCTTCCGCCGATGAGCTGCAACGACTGCTGGGGGCGCTGCTCGGCCTCAGGGCCGGTAGCGGCAACCGTCTCCCGGGGTTTGCCGAACCGATCCTCGTGTTGCTGGGGACTCGGCCGCAGGCCGCGGTGAAGATGGGTGAGCTGCGTGAACGACTGGGACTCGGTCAGTCACGTGCGAGCCGGCTCTGTGCCGCGCTCAAGCGTGCCGGTCTGGTGGACATCACCGCGGCCGACGACGACCGCCGAGCCTCGTGGGTGCAGCTGACTCCGGCAGGGCGCGAGCTCATCGAAGCCAGTGCGAGCGCATTGCGCGCAGACCTCCACCCCGGCGCATAAATCCGCATACGGTTTGATCTGGTTTCGGATCCGATGGTGCGGCGGCGCCGGGAAGTCTTGACTCCGGAGCATGCTCCAGGCCGTAGCATCCGGCGCATCCTCTCCGGGTGCCGGAGGCCGTCCGCAGGAGCCGACCGTGGCCGTTCCCGCCGAAAAAATGACTGCCGATCGCGTGAGTCTGCCCGTCGAGGGCATGACCTGCGCCAGCTGTGTCTCGCGGGTCGAGCGTGCGCTGAACGCGCTGCCGTCCGTCGAGGCGACCGTGAATCTCGCCACGGAGCGGGCCGATGTGCACTTCGATGCCGAGCGCGTGAGCGTCGAGCAGATCGCCGGCGCGGTGCGCGCCGCGGGCTACGAGGTGCCGCAGGAGACCTGCGAGCTGGCCATCTCCGGCATGACTTGCGCGACCTGCGCGCTGCGGGTGGAGAAGGCGCTGCGCGGCGTACCGGGCGTGCTCGGCGCAGCCGTGAACCTGGCCACCGAGCGCGCGACCGTCGAGACCGCCGGTGCGTCTGTCTCGCAAGCGGCACTCCTCGAGGCGGTGCGGCGCGCCGGCTACGATGCGCAGCTCACGGGCGGTGCGGCGCGCGAGGCGCGCCTCGCGGCCGAGCAGGCTCGCCGCTTCCGCCACGAGAGCCTGCGCCTCGGCGCCGCGGTGCTGCTCAGCGCACCGCTGCTGCTGCCGATGCTCGGGGTGGCGCTGCCCGGGGCGCTCGCGCTCGCGCTCGCCACGCCGGTGCAGTTCGTCATCGGCGCGCGCTTCTACCGCGGGGCCTGGAAGGCGCTGCGCGCCGGCACGGGCAACATGGATCTGCTGGTCGCGCTCGGCACCTCGGCGGCCTTCTTCTACAGCCTCTGGCTCCTGCTGAGCCGCGTCCATCCGGCGCTGTATTTCGACTCGGCCGCGGTGGTGATCGCGCTGGTCAGTGCCGGCAAGTGGCTCGAGGCACGCGCCAAGCGGGCCACCACGCTCGCGATCCGTCAGCTGATGTCGTTGCGTCCCGAGCGGGCCCGCGTGCTGCGCGACGGCACGGAGGTCGAGGTCGCGCTCGAGGCGCTCGTGCCGGGCGATCTGCTCATCGTGCGGCCCGGCGAGCGCGTCGCGCTCGACGGTATCGTGCGGGCCGGGGCGAGCGAGCTCGATGAGAGTCTGCTCACCGGGGAGAGCCTGCCGGTGAGCCGCGCGGTGGGCGATCCGGTCACCGGCGGGGCCATCAACGGCAGCGGTCTGCTGCGCATCGAGGTCACGGCCAGCGCCGAGCACTCGGTGTTGGCGCGCATCATCGCACTCGTGGAGTCCGCGCAGGCGCGCAAACCGCCCGTGCAGCGTCTGGTCGATCGGGTCGCCGCGGTGTTCGTCCCGGCAGTGCTCGGGGTCGCGCTGCTCGCGTGGCTCGGCTGGTGGCTGCTCGCCGGGCAGTTCGGCGCCGGGCTCATCGCCGCAGTCTCGGTGCTGGTGATTGCCTGTCCCTGCGCCCTGGGCCTGGCGACCCCGACGGCCCTCATGGTCGGCACCGGCGTGGCGGCCCGCGCCGGGATTCTCATTCGTGACGCCGAGGCGCTCGAGGCGGCGCACCGTCTCGACACCGTAGTGTTCGACAAGACGGGCACGCTCACCGCCGGGCGCCCCGCGGTGGTGGCGATCGAGAGCCCCGAGCTGCCCGAGCGGGAGCTGCTCGCGCTCACCGCGGCGGCGCAGAGCGGCAGCGAACATCCGCTCGCCCGCGCGGTGCTGGCGCGCGCCGCCGCCGAGGGCCTCGCCCTGGCGCCCCTCGAGACGTTCGAGGCGCGCCCCGGACAGGGGCTGCTCGCGCAGCTCTCTGGCCGGCGCATCGCCGTCGGCAACGCCGCGCTGATGCAGGAGCTGGCCGTGCCGCTCGCGCCGGCTGCGGCGGCCGTGGAGCGGCTGCAGGCGCAGGGCTACACCCTGATGTGGGTCGCGGACGTGACTGCGGCGCCGCGCTGGCTCGGACTGATGGCCTGCGCCGATCCGCTCAAACCCGAGGCCGCCGAAGCGGTGGCGCGTTTGAGGGCGATCGGAGTGACCCCCGTGCTGCTCACCGGGGATCATGCGCGCGCCGCCGCGCCAGTGGCCGCAGCGCTCGGCATCGAACAGGTGCTGAGTGACGTGCGTCCGGCCGAGAAGGTCGAGCACGTGCGCCGGCTGCAGGCCGCCGGACACCGTGTCGCGATGGTCGGGGACGGCGTCAACGATGCGCCCGCGCTCGCCGCCGCCGATGTCGGGATGGCGATGGGAACCGGGGCCGATGCTGCGCTCGAGAGCGCGGCGGTGACGCTCATGCGTGGCGATCCGCGTCTGGTGGGCGATGCCATCGCCATCAGCCGCGCCACCTACCGCAAGATCCGCCAGGGTCTGTTCTGGGCGTTCTTCTACAACGTCATCGGGCTGCCGGCGGCCGCGCTCGGGCTGCTGAACCCCGTGCTGGCCGGCGCTGCGATGGCGCTCTCCTCGGTGAGCGTCGTCTCAAATGCGCTGCTGCTGCGCCGCTGGCGAGCGGCCGCGCGCCGCTGAGTCCTCAGCGGCGCGCGTGCGGCTGGGCGTAGGCATCGAGCCAGCGCTGCGTCGGCAGACCGACCTGCGCCGTCCAGGTGCCGTTCGGCGCCCGGTACAGCAGCGTCGGGGTGCCGTCGCCGCCGACGTCGCTCATCGCATCCAGATGCTGTTTCAGGGCCGTGAGAATCTGCGGCGCGATGCGCTCGGCGGGCGCGATGCCGCCGTGTTCGTGCACCACGTCGAAGTGATCCTCATCGAAGCGCAGTGCGCGGGCCGGATGGGCCGAGGCGAGGATCGCCGCGGCGCGCGCCTGACTGGTGCGCTCGAGGAAGCCGACCAGCACCCAGCGCACCTGCAGGCGGCCGGCGCCGATGAGCGGCTCGGCCATGTGGTAGAACCGATAGCAGAAGCTGCAGTTCGGATCGATGATGGCGTAGAGCAGCGGGGCGTGCGCCGGGCCCTCGCTGATCAGACGGCCGGCATGCTCGAGGCGCTCGATCGCGGCCGCGTCGTTCACCGGCGCGTAGCGCTGGCGGTACAGCGCGTTCATGTCCACGCTCTGCGGGGAGATCAGCTCCCCGGAGAACAGATAGCCGCGCGACCCATAGACGACCTGGGTGGTGCCGCGGAAGCGCACCACGTAGCCGGTGAGGCCCGGCACGTCGGAGGCGAAGCGGCTGAGCAGCTTCACCGCACCGGAGTGGATGAGCGCGGCGAGCGCCGGCGGCGGGGGCGGCAGGGGCGAGGCACGCATCGCGGCACGGCTCGCCGGCATCGGGGCGAGCAGCAGCAGCGCCAGCAGGACGGCGGCCAGGCGCACCACACGTGGTGCGCAGCTCAGATCTCTCGGCACAAAGTCTCCACGGGGGTTGGGCCGGCGCACTGCGGCACTTGCCGGCGTCGCGCCCTTGACGGTCAGTGTACGTGATGCGCACCGGGGCCGCTTGACCCTGGAGCATGCTCCAGGGCGTATCGTGCCGGTCAGGATGTTCAGGAGTCGACTATGCAATCGGTGGTGTTGAAGGTTCAGGGGATGCACTGCGGCGGCTGCGCCCAGTCGATCAAGCGGCTGCTCGAGCGCGAACCGGGCGTCGAGTCCGCCGAGGTGAGTTTCGAGGCCGGCGAGGCGCGCGTACGGTTCGATCCGGCCCGGCTCGGCCCGCAGCGCCTGACCGCTCTGCTCGCGCCGGCCGGTTACCAGGCGAGCGTTCAAGCGCCGCTCTGAGACGCCGCCGCGCCGCTGCGCGCCAGCAGCGCCGTCAGCAGCTCGAGCAGTTCATCGGCCCGGATCGGCTTGCGCGCCAGGCGCAGCCGCGGACTCTCCAGCGCACGCACCGCGCTCGAGGTGTCCCCGGTGATCAGCACCGCAGGCAGCGCCTCCCCGAGCCGCGCGCGCACCCGTGCGATCACCTCCGTGCCGGTCTCACCGGCGCCCAGGTGATAATCGGTGATCACCAGATCGATGCGCGTCCCGGCGGCGATGCACTCGAGCGCCTCGGCGAGGGAGCCTGCGGGACGCACCGTGTAGCCCTCGACGCGCAGCAGCAGCCCCGTGGCGTTGCGCACCGCGGAGTCGTCCTCGACGAGCAGGATGCAGCGACGCTGCTCGGCGTGCACCGACTGCGGGGGCGTCGGCGGCGTCGGCGGCCGGGACGGGGCGGAGCGTTCCCCGGGCGGCAATGTCAGGGTGAACACCGTGCCGTGGCCCGGGCTCGAGCGCGCCTCGAGGCCGATGCCGAGCAGATCGACCAGACGGCGCACGATGCTCAGGCCGAGTCCGTAGCCCTCGCGCCGCGCGCCGTCGGCGCGCTCGATCTGATAGAACTCGTCGTAGATGTGCGGCAGCTGCTGCGGATCGATGCCGATGCCCGTGTCGCTCACCTCGATGCGCATCGCCGCGCCGTCGCGCGCGCAGGTGAGCGACACGCTGCCGGTGGAGGTATATTTCAAGGCATTGGAGAGCAGGTTGCGCAGAATCTGCCCGAGCAGTGCGGGATCGCAGTGCACGCACTCCCCGTCATGCGTGATGCGCAGTGTCAGGTGTTTGCTGGATGCCAGGGAGGCAAACTCCTGTTCGAGTTCGGCGCACAGAGGTCCGATGTCCATGTCCGCCGGCTGCGCTCGCACCGCGCCGGACTCGAGCTTGCTGACATCGAGCAGCGCATTGAGCAGGCGCGACATCGCGCCGATCGCCATCTCCTGGTAATGCAGCGCCTCCTGCGTCTGCGCATCGGTCACCATGCGCGTCAGTGCCCCGTTCAGCAGCGCCAGGGATTGCAGCGGCTGGCGCAGATCGTGACTGGCGGTGGCGAGGAAGCGGCTCTTGGCCTGCGCGGCGCGTTCGGCGGCCTGGCGCGCCTCGAGCAGCGCCGCCTGGATGCGCCGGTGCGCCGTGACGTCGCGGATTGCGGCCGCGACCAGATCGCGCTCCTCGTCGCGGATGGGGCTGAGGCTGATCTCGACCGGAAACTCCGTGCCGTCTTTGCGGCGGGCGAGCAGCTCGAGCCCGATGCCCATCAGCCGCGTGCGCTGCTCGCGCATGAAGCTGCCCCGGTGGGCCCGGTGCAGTGCCCGGTGGCGCTCGGGCAGCAGATCCTCCACGCCGAGCGTGGCGATTTCCTGCGCCGAGTATCCGAACAGCGTGCACATCTGCCGGTTGGCGAACACCACGCGGCCGGCCGCATCGACGAACACCATCGCGTCGGGCGCCGAAGCGAGTGCGCTGCGCATCAGCTCGGCGGAGAGTTTCGATTCCATGACCGCTCAGCGCCGCAGCACCGGGGTGGCCGAGGCCGCGGCGCGTTCGGCCTCGGCCACGCGGATCAGCGCCTCGCCGGCGAGGGCAGGCGCAGCACGAAGCACGCGCCGCTCGGTAGATTGGGGCGGTGATCGAGGGTGCCGCCGTAGGTGCGCGCGATGGTGCGGCTGCTCGCGAGGCCCAGTCCGGTGCCGGCCATCTTGGTCGTGCAGAACGGATCGAACAGCCGCTGCGCGATGTCAGGGGAGATCCCCGGTCCGTTGTCGCGCACTTCGATCAGGACATCCCCGTCGTCGGCGCGCGTGGTGCCGATCACCACTTCGCGGGCGCCGAGCGGGCACTCATCGAGCGCCTCGAGCGCGTTGCGCACCAGGGCGAAGACCACCTGCTGGATCTGGGCCCGATCGAGCGTCAGCGGGTTCAAGCCCTCGGTGAGTTCGAACCGGCAACTCGACTCGTGCGCCCGCGCATCCGACTCGATGAGGTCGGCGAGTTCACGGATCAGCGCGTTGACGTCGGTGAGTTCCCCGAGGGAGTCGCGCGGACGCGTCAGGCCGCGCAGCCGGCTGATGATGTCCCCAGCCCGCACAGCCTGCGCGGTGATCTGGCGCAGCGCGTCGCGGACCTCCTCGAGATCCGGCTCGGGCAGTCCGAGCAGCCGCTCGCAGGCCTGGGCGTAGTTGGCGACCGCGGCGAGCGGCTGATTCAGTTCGTGTGCGACGCCGGCGGCCATTTCCCCGACCGCGGCCAGGCGTGAGACGTGCATCAGCCGGTCCTGCAGGCGGCGATTGGCGTCGTCGAGGGTTGCGTTGCGCTGATTCATACGAAATAGTGGGCCGGCGCCGGCTCGCACGTCTCTACGTATATTCCCAGAGGCGCGGTGGACACTACGATCATGGCCGGGGTGTTCAGCCGGCGAGCTTCACAAGTCGGGCAATGATCTGCGCATCGGGGTTGCCGGACTGGCGCGACAGGTCGTAGCACGCGGTGATCAGCGCGGCGTGCTTCAAGGGCGGGACGACGGTGGCGCCGGCCCGCAGGTGCGACTCCACCATCTCGATCACGCGCTCGAGCAGCGCGAGGTCCAGCGGCTGCGCGCCGGCGCCATACGTTGCATCCGGTTCGCGCAGACCCTCGGCCGGATCGGCGCTCCCGCGGCCGGTGACGAGCCAGTCGAGGCGGGTCTGGGTGACTTCGCAGATCGCGCGCAGGTCGGTCACATTCGGTTCGGATTGTCCGCGCAGCCACTTGCGCACGGCGCTCTCGGAGCGTTGGATCGCCAACGCCAGTGCGGCGGCGCTGCCGAAGCGCTCGAGCCGCTCGCGCAGTCGGACCGCGAAGCCGGCGGCGTGCTGCTGCGCAAGCGGACGAGAGGTCATGGGACAAATGTAGCGCATGTGAGCCTAAAAGTCACGGCTTGTGCACAAATGTGTTGCACGACGCACGATCCGGCAGTAGACTGTAAAAAAGTACAGTTAGGTCTGCCGCGAGGTGGAAACCGGTCATGAGACGAATCCGTGCCGCGCGCGCCGAAGCGCGCAGCGCGCTCGAGGAGGCACTGGCCCGCCTCACCGAGGTGCGCTCGATGGTGGTGGTCGCAGCCGCGGCGCTGCGTGAGCAGAATGCCGACCTCGATGCGGATATCGCCCGGCTGCTGCGGCGCAGTGTCGCGGACGGCATCGCCGAGCAGATCGAGCGGCTGCGGCGGCTATAATCCCCGCCCGCCTCGCGCCGAGCAGCCGCGGCCGGGCGGTGGGGGCGAAAGTGGCGGAACTGGTAGACGCGCTGGACTTAGGATCCAGTGGGGTAACCCGTGAGAGTTCGAGTCTCTCCTTTCGCACCAAATCCGGCGGCACCAGGGGTGCCATGGCCCGAGCGCTGTGGCAAAATGAGCAGTTCCAGGGTTGCCGCCCGACCGTCATCCGGTTTGCTTGATGCCCTCCGCTGGAGCCGCTCCGGGCCCGGGTGCCGCGGAATCGGTGCGGTCGGGCGCAGCGCCGCTGCACATCCCAATTGGTTCGAGGTTCACGAATGCAGGTTTCGTTGTCCACCCGCGGGGCTCTCGAGCGCCGCCTGGAAGTCGCCGTCCCGGCCGACGAGGTTAACCAGGAGTTCGAGCAGCGCCTGAAGCAGGTGGCGCGCTCGGCGCGCCTGAAGGGCTTCCGCCCCGGCAAGGCGCCCATGCCGGTGGTGCGCAAGCAGTTCGGCGAGCAGGTGCACGCGGAGGTGGTCGACCACCTGATCCGCAGCTCGCTCGCCCAGGCGCTGCGCGAGCAGAACCTCACGCCGGCCGGCGGGCCGCGGATCGAGCCGATCGCGGTCTCCCCGGGTGCGGAGCTGAAATACGCGGCGGTCTTCGAGATCATGCCGGAGATCAAGCTGAAGGCGCCGGAGGGGACCGAGATCTCCCGGCCGACCGCCGAGGTCACCGAGAGCGACATCGATGCGATGATCGAGAGCATGCGCAAGCAGCGGCCGGTGTTCACGGTCGTGGCGCGTCCGGCGGCCGAGAGCGACCGTGTGACCGTGGATTTCACCGGTCTGATGGACGGCAAGCCGTTCGACGGTGGCGATGGCAAGGACGTGGCGATCGTGCTCGGCCGGCCGGAGAACCGGCCGGAACTCGACGCGGCATTGAAGGGCGCGAGCGCGGGAGAGACGCGCAGCGTCACCGTGAACTTCCCGGCCGACACGAGCAATGCCGCGCTCGCGGGCAAGACGGCCGAGCTCTCGGTCACGGTGAAGCAGGTCGAGGCGCAGTCGCTGCCGGAGGTCGATGAGGCATTCTGCCAGGCCTTCGGCGTGGAGGACGGTGGCCTCGAGACGCTGCGAGCCGAAGTGCGCAAGAGCATGGAGCGGGAGCTCTCGGATCTGGTGCGCGGCCGGCTGCGCAGCCAGGTGCTCGAAGCGCTCTACGCGCAAAACCCGATCGAGCTGCCGCGCACGCTGGTCGAGGAGCAGGTGCAGCAGATGCAGATCGATGCGGCGCGCAATATGGGGGTGCGGGAAGTCTCGCAGATGCCCCCGCGCGAGCCGTTCGAGGCCCCGGCGCGCAAGCGCGCCGCCCTGGGGCTGCTCCTCGGGCAGATCATCCAGAGCGAAGGCCTGCAGGTCGAGCGGGCCCGGGTGGAGACGCGCCTGGAGGACCTGGTGGCGAGCTACCCCGATCCGGAAGAGGCCCGGGCCGCCTACCGCAAGAGCCGCGAGGCGATGCGCCAGATCGAGTCCGCGGTGCTCGAGGAGCAGGTGATCGACTGGTTCCTCGCCCGCGCCCAGGTGAACGACCAGCCGATGTCCTTCCAGGAATTGACCGGCTTCGGCCGCGACAGCGAGACCCGCTAGTCTGCGCAGCTCCCCCGAGGCGCTCGCCGCATGCGACGAACGCCTCGGCGAGTCTCGCGCGGCCGGACTTGCCTCCGGCCCCGACTGCTAGCGTAATGAGAGAACCGTGGAGACCCGAGCATGAACGAGCGCGCATTGAACCTGGTGCCCATCGTCGTCGAGCAGACCGCCCGCGGCGAGCGGTCCTACGACATCTACTCGCGACTGCTGAAGGAGCGGGTGGTGTTCGTCGTCGGCCCGATCGATGATTATGTCGCGAACATCGTGGTGGCGCAGCTGCTGTTCCTGGAGTCGGAGAATCCCGAGAAGGACATCGCGCTGTACATCAACTCCCCCGGCGGGGTGGTGACCGCGGGCCTGGCCATGTACGACACCATGCAGTTCATCAAGCCCGATGTGAGCACGATCTGCGTCGGCCAGGCCGCCAGCATGGGCGCGGTGCTGCTCGCCGCGGGCGCTGCGGGCAAGCGTTTCTGCCTGCCGCACGCGCGCGTGATGATCCACCAGCCGCTCGGCGGCTTTCAGGGGCAGGCGGCGGACATGGAGATCCACGCCAAGGAAATGCTGGAAACGCGCGACCGGCTCAATCACATCCTCGCCAAGCACACCGGCCAGAGCGTCGATCAGATCAAGCTCGACACCGATCGCGACCGGTTCATGGACTGGAAGGAAGCCAAGCGCTACGGCCTGATCGACCAGGTCCTGGAGAAGCGCGGCGACCTGGGGGCGGGGGCTGGAAAGTCCGCCTGAGCGCCCCCACAAAAGCGTTCAGGGAGCGCCGTCGCAGGGCCGGGAATGCCCGCGGCGCGACCCGCTTTGTCAAGTAGTGAAATCCGTCAAACAAATCCCGCTGAGACAACGACTTGGCCGTGCGGTAGTGCTTTGCCTCACGGCGCCGCTGCGTGCTATAAGAAAGCTGTCTATTGCGGGAAACCGCGGGCATCCGGACGCAGTTCGCGACGTCTGCGCAAGACGATTGAAGACCATGCCTCTTGAGGGCTTTTAAATGAGTGACGATTCCCGCGGCCGCCACGACGACGGCAAACTTCTGTACTGCTCGTTCTGCGGGAAGAGCCAGCATGAGGTGCGCAAGCTCATTGCCGGCCCCTCGGTGTTCGTCTGCGACGAATGCGTCGAGCTGTGCAACGACATCATTCGCGAGGAACTCGAGGACCGTGCCGAGCGCGCCCGCGACAAGCTGCCGAAGCCGCACGAAATCAAGAAGGTACTCGATGAGTACGTGATCGGTCAGGAGCGTGCCAAGAAGGTGCTCTCGGTGGCCGTGTACAACCATTACAAGCGCCTGCAGACCCGCACCGGCGGTGCGCGCGCGAAGGACGAGGTCGAGATCGCCAAGAGCAACATCCTGCTCATCGGCCCGACCGGCTGCGGCAAGACGCTGCTCGCCGAGACCCTCGCCCGGCTGCTGAACGTTCCGTTCACGATCGCCGATGCCACGACCTTGACCGAGGCCGGGTACGTCGGCGAGGACGTCGAGAACATCATCCAGAAGCTGCTCCAGAAGTGCGACTACGACGTCGAGAAGGCGCAGACGGGCATTGTCTACATCGATGAGATCGACAAGATCTCACGCAAATCCGACAACCCCTCGATCACCCGCGACGTCTCCGGCGAGGGCGTTCAGCAGGCACTGCTGAAGCTCATCGAAGGCACCGTCGCCTCGGTGCCGCCGCAGGGCGGGCGCAAGCATCCGCAGCAGGAGTTCCTGCAGGTCGACACCAGCAACATCCTGTTCATCTGCGGCGGGGCGTTCGCCGGCCTGGAGAAGATCATCCTGAACCGCACGCAGAAGAGCGGCATCGGGTTCACCTCCGAAGTGCGCACCGCCCAGGAGCGGCCGCACGGCAGCGATCTGTTCCACGATGCGGAGCCGGAAGACCTGATCAAGTTCGGTCTGATCCCGGAGTTCGTCGGCCGCCTGCCGGTGGTCGCCACGCTCGATGAGCTCGACGAGGCGGCGCTGGTGTCGATCCTCACCGAGCCGAAGAACGCGCTGACCAAGCAGTACCGGCGCCTGTTCGAGATGGAAGGTGCCGAGCTCGAGTTCCGCGAGGACGCACTGCGCGCGGTGGCCCGTCGGGCCATGCAGCGCAAGACCGGCGCGCGCGGCTTGAGGACCATCCTTGAAACAGTCCTGCTCGACACCATGTATGACTTGCCGACGCTGCGGGATGTTGCCAAGGTCGTGGTCGATGAGACCGTGATCGACGGCTCGAGCAATCCGTACGTCGTGTATCGCTCCGAGGAAGGCCGTCCGGCCGGTACCGAGGAGCCCCGGCGGGCCGCCGGCCATTGAACCTGCGCCGAGCCGCGCAGGGCGCGCCGCCCGCCAGCTCAATCATTCGAGGCTTCGAGCGTGTCTGAATCCAACACCCCTACTGAGCCTGTGGTGGCCGCACGGGGCGTTCCCGTGCTGCCGCTGCGGGATGTGGTCGTCTACCCGCACATGGTGATCCCGCTGTTCGTCGGCCGGGAGAAGTCCATCGAGGCGCTCGAAGTCGCCATGCGTGCCGACCGGCGCATCATGCTGGTGGCACAGAAGCAGGCCGATATCGATGATCCGAAGGCCGACGATCTGTACCGGATCGGCACCGTCGCGACGATCCTGCAGCTGCTGAAGCTGCCCGACGGCACGGTCAAGGTCCTGGTCGAGGGTGTCGACCGGGCGCGCATCGAGCGGCTGAACCCGGGCGAGTACTACTCGGCCGAGATCGAGTCGCTACCCGACGTGGAGTCCTACGACGAGCGTGAGATGGACGTCATGTCCCGCTCGGTGATCTCCCAGTTCGAGCAGTACGTGAAGCTCAACAAGAAGGTGCCGCCCGAGGTGCTCACGGCACTGGCCGGCATCGAGCAGGCCGGCCGCCTCGCCGACACCGTCGCGGCGCACATGTCGGTCAAGCTCGCCGAGAAGCAGAAGGTGCTCGAGATCCTGGACGTGAAGAAGCGTCTCGAGCACATCCTGGTCGCCATCGAAGGCGAACTCGACGTGCTGCAGATCGAGAAGCGCATTCGCGGCCGCGTCAAGGCTCAGATGGAGAAGAGCCAGCGCGAGTACTACCTCAACGAGCAGATGAAGGCCATCCAGAAGGAGCTCGGTGAGATGGACGAGGGCGGCAACGAGCTCGCCGACCTCGAAGGCCGCATCGCGCGCGCCGGTATGCCGAAGGAAGCCCGCGAGAAGGCGACCAGCGAGCTGAACAAGCTGAAGATGATGTCGCCCATGTCGGCCGAAGCGACCGTGGTGCGCAACTACATCGACTGGCTGGTCAAGGTGCCGTGGAAGAAACGCACCAAGATCATCAAGGACATCGCCCGCGCCGAGCAGGTGCTCGACGAGGATCATTTCGGGCTGGAGAAGGTCAAGGAGCGCATCGTCGAGTACCTCGCCGTGCAGCAGCGCGTGGAGAAGTTGAAGGGCCCGATCCTGTGCCTGGTCGGACCGCCGGGCGTCGGCAAGACGTCCCTCGGTCAGAGCATCGCGCGGGCCACGAACCGCAAGTTCGTGCGCATGTCCCTGGGCGGCGTGCGCGACGAGGCGGAAATCCGCGGCCACCGGCGCACCTACATCGGTTCGCTGCCGGGCAAGATCGTGCAGAACATGTCCAAGGCCGGCGTGCACAATCCGCTGTTCCTGCTCGATGAGATCGACAAGATGTCGATGGACTTCCGCGGCGATCCGTCCTCGGCGCTGCTCGAGGTCCTCGATCCTGAGCAGAACTCGACGTTCAACGATCACTACCTCGAGGTCGACCTCGATCTCTCCGAGGTCATGTTCGTCTGCACCGCCAACAGCCTGAATATTCCCGCTCCGCTGCTCGATCGCATGGAGGTCATCCGTCTTCCGGGCTACACCGAAGACGAGAAGATGAACATTGCGCGGCGCTACCTCGTGCCGAAGCAGATGAAGAGCAACGGCCTGAAGGACGATGAGCTGAAGGTCTCGGATACCGCATTGCTCGACATCGTGCGCTACTACACGCGCGAGGCCGGCGTGCGCAATCTCGAGCGCGAGGCCGCCAAGATCTGCCGCAAGGCCGTCAAGCAGCTGCTGCTGCACAAGAAGGACGAGCGGCAGGTGAATGTCACGCCGCGCAACCTGGACAAGTATCTGGGTGTACGCCGGTTCCGCTACGGCAAGGCCGAAGATCAGAATCGCGTCGGCCAGGTCACCGGGCTCGCCTGGACCGAGGTCGGGGGAGAGCTGCTGACGATCGAGGCGGCGGTGGTGCCTGGCAAGGGCAAACTGCAGCACACCGGTCAGCTCGGGGAAGTCATGCAGGAGTCGATCCAGGCGGCGATGACCGTGGTGCGCAGCCGCGCCCAGGTGCTCGGCCTGGAAACCGAGTTCTATCAGAAGCTCGATGTGCACCTGCACATCCCGGAAGGGGCCACGCCGAAGGACGGCCCGAGCGCCGGCATCGGCATGTGCACCGCGCTGGTCTCGGCGCTGACGCGCATCCCGGTGCGCTCGGATGTCGCGATGACCGGCGAGATCACCCTGCGCGGGGAAGTGCTGCCGATCGGCGGGCTGAAGGAGAAGCTCCTCGCGGCGCACCGGGGCGGCATCAAGACGGTGCTGATCCCGGATGAGAACCGCAAGGATCTGGTGGAGATCCCCGACAACATCAAGGGCAATCTCGAGATCAAACCGGTCAAGTGGATCGACGAGGTGCTCGCCCTGGCGCTGACGCAGCAACCGGTGCCGCTGACGCACGAGGCTCCGCCGGCACCGGCCGCCGAAGCGCCCGTGGCCGTCGAGGTGCGTCGGGGGCGGCGCAACGGACGCAAGCAGGTACCGCCGGCACATTGACCAAAGATGAACGGCCCGCCATGCTCTATCGTGCATGGCGGGCCGTTTGTTTGCCTGGCCCATCACCGGGTGCTTAGCTCAGTTGGTAGAGCGTCGCCTTTACACGGCGAATGTCGGGGGTTCGATTCCCTCAGCACCCACCACGTAAGTCTCGGCAATTATAAGGAAAAAGAACCCGCGCCAGGCAGCGGAAAGGCCCACGGGGTGACACGAATTGGCACAATCAGTGTGCCAGATTTGTGGTGTGCGGTGAGAAGGCGCGGTCCCTCAGTGGGTTAGAGTCCACCCGGTGTGGGTCTGCCGCCCCCGAACCTGCAGCACTGCCAATGCTCGGCGTTGCCGCCCAGGGTGCAGGTCACTACTTCTTGAGATAACTGAGGTAGGCGGCGATGGCGGCGATCTGTGCCCGAGACAGGCTGTCGGCAATCGGTTTCATGGCGGCTGCCGGACCTTCGACCAGCGGGTTCTGGCCTCGTTTTTTACTCCATTCCGCCAATTCAATTTTCGCGTATGAATTGAGCTGCCCCGCCAGACGAGGAATCTCGCGCCTTCCATTGGCCTCTGGTCCGTGACAGCCGGAGCATGCCGGAACATTGGCCGCGGGAACACCCTCCTGGTAGATCGCTCTGCCCGTGGTGACCAGATCCCTCGGGCCGCGCCCGATCGGCGGCGGATCGAGGCCGCTGAAGTGTGTCGCCAGCAGGGCACGCATTGCCGGGCTGACAGTATGGGCCGAAGTAATACCCATCGAGCTGTCCTTATCTCGCATGGAGTCCGCAAACGCCAACAACTGCCGCTCGATGTACTGAGGTGTCTGCCCCGCGATACGCGGAATGGGAAGATATCCGCCGCTGGTGCCTTCTCCGGACGGACCGTGGCAGTCTTGGCAATATTGTATTTTGGCCTGAAGCGCATGTTCGGAAATGGTATTCGCGCCAGCCGCGATACTCGTAGTGCAAAGCACGATCCATAGAACGGCCGGCGACATCAAGAGGAGATGGGCGAAGTATTTCATAAGCGAACCATTGCTCTGACGGATAAATGAAGAGTCTGGGGCGACCTTCACTCCCGACCGGGTCCGCAGCCAGAGGCTCGGCCTGGCCCGCACCCAGAGACCCAGTTTCCGCCGATCGGGGTCTCGTTCCACGCCTTGAAATTGGCGTCCGAGACGCGCGACAGCTCATTTAAGTATGCGACGACAGCCCAGATCGTATGATTTGGAACCGGCGGCCTATCAGCCTCGAAGCTCGGTATGGCGGTCATCTTTATGCCGTGCTTTATCACCCAGAAAAGCTCCTCCGGTGTGCGGTGATTAACTACCTTTCTCAGGTCCGGCGGAGGATTCAACCCCTCGGAGAATGTCGCCGAATCGACACCCGGCTCGCCATGGCAATTGGCGCAGCCAATCCTCGCGTAGGCGACCGCGCCCGCCTGCACCATTGCCGCATTGTCAACAAACCCAACTGGTGGCTGCACGGTCGCGCGGCGCCTGATGGAGGCCATCCGAATCTGTACGAGCGCCCAATTGACGACTTCCGGATCGGGGTGATTG
>Ga0315298_1004019_pt1 | contig 22498 bp, 20 predicted proteins | sample WHS_1_MG_FD_203077 | JGI IMG/M metagenome (GOLD analysis project Ga0315298, IMG submission 203077) | Extremophilic microbial mat communities from Washburn Hot Springs, YNP, Wyoming, USA - WHS_1_MG | ecosystem: Environmental > Aquatic > Thermal springs > Hot (42-90C) | place: USA: Wyoming...
AAAAAGCTGGCATAGCAGTTGGTCCTATTTTTATTTTCCCATCTACCCGAACAGTAAAATGCACTCCTAAAAAGGGGAAACGAATATCTGGCACAGGATAAATGTTTCTTTTTATAAACTGATCATTTCCTTTATATTCTAAATAAATTCCTTTGAAAGGAACTAATTCATAATCTTTTGAAAAACCAAAGTCTTTAGCAATTTTATCTGCATACAAACCCGCACAATTGATAATTTTTTCAACTTTAAAAAATTTACCACCTGCTATAATTCCAAGGTCATCACTTAACTTTTTCCTATAAGGGCTATTAAAGAAAAATCTTATTTCTTTTTCTCTTAATTCGCTTTCTAAAGCTTTTAAAACTTCTAAAGGATCAACCGTAGCAGTGTTAGGACTTAAGAGGGCATACTTATAGGTTTTAGCGTTAGGCTCTAAATCTTTAAGTTCCTTTTCTGTTATTATATAAAGTTCTACTCCATTTATGTCTCCCCTTCTTTTAAGTTCAAAAAGAATTTCAAGCTCACCTTCATTTTTTGCTACTACTATTTTTCCACATTTATTAAGTCTTAGACCTTTTTCTTCACAAAATTCTTTAAGTTCTTGATTTCCTTGCCTTGTAAATTTTGCTTTTAATGAATCAGGAGTATAATAAAATCCTGCATGTAAAACTCCACTATTTCTTCCACTGGCATGAGCTCCAAGACTGGTTTCTTTTTCTATAATGCATATTTCCTTTTCTGGATAAACCTCTCTTAATGCCTTAGCTATAGCAAGTCCAATAATGCCAGCTCCAATAATTAAAAAATCAGTTTTTATAATTTCCCCCATTTAATTCCTCTCTAAAACCTTAGGCTTAACAAGCACTACCTCCGGAATCTCAAGTCTTATAAATTCAAAAGGCATTTTTACTCATCAACCAATTTTAATAAATACTTCCCATACTCAGTTTTACTTAATGACTTTGCTAATCTTATCAAGGCTTCTCTATCAATCCAGCCGTTTCTGTAAGCTATTTCCTCAATACAACCTATCATTAGCCCTGTTTTCTTTTCAATCGTTGCCACAAACTCTCCCGCTTCCAAAAAACTATCATGCGTTCCTGCATCAAACCATGCAAACCCTCTACCAAGAAGTTTTATCCTGAGACTCCTTTCTTTTAAATACTCTTCATTTACTGAGGTTATTTCATATTCTCCTCTATGAGATGGTTTAATCTTCTTTGACTTTTCAAATACTGTTGAATCATAAAAATAAAGTCCTACAACAGCATAATTGCTTTTTGGATTCTTTGGCTTTTCCTCAAGAGAGATTACATTCCCATGTGAATCAAACTCTGCTATGCCAAATCTCTGAGGGTCTGGGACATAGTATCCAAATATGTATGCTCCTTTGTTTTCTTCAATATCTTTTTTGGCTTCTTTAATAATCTCTGGAAGTCCATGACCAAAAAATAAATTATCTCCAAGCACTAAACATACACTGTTTTCCTGAACAATTGCCTCCGTAACCATAAGAGCATGGGCAAGACCTTTTGGTTTATTCTGTGTGACATAGCTTATTGAAATTCCAAGATGTGAGCCATCCTGAAGAAGTCTTTTAAAACTTTCTAAATCCTCAGGATTTACAACTATAACAAGATTCCTTATTCCTGCAAGCATAACAAGACTCAATGGATAATAAATCATTGGTTTGTTGTAAATTGGAAGTAAATGCTTATTTACGACCTGTGTTGTAGGGTAAAGCCTTGTTCCTGAGCCTCCTGCTAAAATAACTGCTTTCATAATAAAACCTCAGTTTTTAAATTTAATTTTAAAATTTTACTATCAAAAATGCTCAAAAACAACCTAAAATTACTCAAGGTGATAATCCGAAGTTTTATTTTCTTGCAAAACTTCTTGTAAAATTTTTCTAATTTCTTCCTTTCCTTTTTTATCATGAAGTATTTTCTTAAATTTCTCCATCAGAATTTCAATATCCTTTAATGTAAAACACTTATCCCCTTTTGCAATAAAAATCTTTTCATAAATTGTTGCATCAGTGCCTTCTTCTGCTGTTAATATATCTTCAAAAAGATTTTCACCTGGTCTTATTCCTGTAAATTTTATATCAATATCTTTATAGGGTTCTAATCCATTGATTCTTATAAGTTCCTCAGCAAGTTCAAGAATTTTTACAGGTCCACCCATGTCAAGGACCAAAATTTCTCCACCCCTGCCAACTGCTGAAGCCATAAGCACTAAAGATACAGCCTCAGGAATTGTCATAAAATACCTCTTCATATCTGGATGAGTTACTGTAATTGGTCCACCGTGTTTTATCTGTTCTAACCATACTGGTAAAACACTTCCTCTACTGCCAATTACATTTCCAAATCTCACAGATACAAATTCTGTCTTATCAGAATCATTAAAAGCTTTGCATATATATTCAGCCATTCTCTTTGTTGCTCCCATTATACTTTTAGGTTTTACTGCTTTATCTGTAGAAATATTAATGAATTTTTCAACATTAAATTGTGTAGATAACTTTGCTAAATTATATGTTCCAAAAACATTTACTTTAACTGCTTCATCAGGATTATACTCCATCATTGGCACATGTTTATAGGCAGCTGCATGAAAAACTATCTGAGGTCTGAAACTATCAAAAATTTCACCAAGTTTCACAAAATCTCTAATATCTGCAACAACAAAATGTAGTCTATCACTGAATGGAAACATTTCTAACAATTTTGACTCCAAATAAAACAGCTCTGTCTCGTCAACATCAAGAAGAATAAGTTCTAATGGTTTAAATTGTGAAGTCTGTATCGCAATCTCACTACCAATTGAACCTCCTGCTCCAGTTATAAGAATCCTTTTCCCTGAAATAAAAGACCTAATCTTTTCAAAGTCTACTTTAACAGTCTTTCTTGCCAGAAGGTCTTCAATCTTTATATCCTCAAGTTTTTTAACATTAATTTCAGGTCTTTCAAAATTATATATTTTGGGGATTATCTTAATCGTATTGACTCCACATTTTTTCGCCATAGTATAGATTTCCTTTAATTTTTTGTGATTAAGAGAAGGAATAGCAACTATTACAGCATCTACATTATAGGTTTTTATGATTTCTTCAAGATTTTCAGTATTATCAAGAACTTTAACATTATGAATATAAGTCCCAATTTTTGTTTTATCGTCATCTAAAAAACCTATTGGATAAAAATCACTGTAATCTTGTTTTTTAATATCTCTTAAAACCATCTCCCCTACATTACCAGCGCCAATTATTACAGTTCTTAATCCTTTTTTCATCTTTTTGTTTTTTATTACCTCAAGATACACTCTTTTTGATATCCTTAATAAAGAGGTAGCAAATAAAAAAAGCAAACTATCAATTAACACAACACTTATTGGTATAGATGAAAAGGCATTATAAAGCTTTAATGGTAAAATTTCAGAAAATTGAGAATAATTTCTCAATGTAAAAACAGTAGAAATTAAAATGAATAAAACAATTAATGTAGAATTGCCAATTTTAAAAAGCTCTGAAAGAGAAACATACCTCCATGTGATTTTGTAGATTTTAAAAACCCAGAAAGTAAATATTTTTAAAAGTATAAAAAATGGTAGGACTATAATATATGTCTCTTTATATTCTTTTGACAAACTAAAATCAAAACGAAACGAAAAGGCAAAATAAAGAGAAAAAATACAAATTAGAATATCTGAGACAACGAAGAATGCTACACGCTTATATGAAGTAGGTTTTAAAAGGTTTTGTAATATACTTTTTTGCATTCTATTGTCATTTTTTCATAACTTCTATTACTGCTTCTATAATATTTTTATGATCAGGATAGTAAGCCTCTTCCAAAATTCTACTTGCTGGCGCAGGAGCATCTGGCAAAGCAACCCTCATAGGTGGAGCTTTAAGATCATCAAAAACATTTTCTGATATAGTAGCTAATACTTCTGCTGAAAATCCTCCTGTTTTCCAGCCTACATCTGCTATTATAACTCTACCTGTTCTTTTTATTGATTCAAACACAGTCTCAGTATCCATTGGTTTAATAGTTCTTAAATCGATTACTTCTGCTTCAATGCTATTATTTTTCTTAAGATATTCTGCTGCTTTTAAAGCCTCTAATGCCATATAAGAAATACCAATAATTGTTATATCTTTACCAAAACGTCTAATAATAGATTTACCTATTGGAACAGAATACATATTTTCTGGAACTTCACCTTCTATTCTGTAAAGCCATCTATCATCTATATAAACAACAGGATTTGGGTCTTGAACCGCAGAAATTAATAATCCTTTTGCATCATAAGGATTCGAAGGCATTACAACTTTTAAACCAGGAACATGGGCAAAAATACTGTGCAAAGCTTGAGAATGCTGAGCAGCCTGTTCACCACCTCTATTAATTATAGCCCAGATTACTATAGGAACATTTGATTCCCCTCCACACATATAATGCCAGTTAGCTGCCTGGTTAATTATAGGGTCCATAGCAAAAAGCATAAAATCCATTCTTGGATGGACTACAATTGGTTTCATTCCAGCAATAGCTGCTCCAACAGCTGCTCCAGTTATAGCATTTTCAGATACAGGAGTATCTATAACTCTTTCTGTCCCAAATTTTTCAATAAGTCCTCTGCAAGTATTTCCAACATACCAGGGACTCTTAACTCCCTGACCTATAAGAAAAACAGACTTGTCAGATTCCATTAACTGATGCAAAGCTTCATTAATTGCTAAACTGTATGGAAGTTTTCTACTCTTGGAAGACATATCTCATTACCTCTTCTTTTTTAGGGGAAGGACTATGGTTAGAAAAAATATGAGCATCCATTACTTCCTTTTCTATACTTTTTCTTATTTTTTCCGCCTCTTCTTTTGAAATAACCTTATTTTTAAAAAGGAATCTTTTAAATCGCTTGATTGGGTCTTTTTTAATCCATTTTTCCACTTCTTTTTTGGGTCTTATATCTGTATGAACTCCCTGAATATTATCATCAGGACCAACATGTCCCCTAAGTCTATAAGTTATACATTCTATAAAAACTGGTCCGTTTCCATTTCTGCACAATTCAACAGCTTTTTTTGCTATTTCATAAACTTTTAATACATCGTTTCCATCAACTCTAAAACTTTTAATTCCGAATGGAAAGGCAAGTTTATAGATATAAGGATTAGGTCTACACTCACAAATGGGCATATGGGTTGAATAAAAATTATTTTCACAAACAAAAATTATTGGTAACCTTTTAAGAGCTGAAAAATTAAGACATTCATGTAAAACTCCTTCTCCTGATGCCCCATCACCAAAAAAACTTACAGTTACTCTATTTTCTCCTCTTATTTTAGAAGCAAGAGCTGCACCAACTGCTAATGAAATTGTTCCAGCAACAATTGGAGCAGAACCAAGAAAACCAACTTCTGGATAAATTAAATGCATAGAACCACCTCTTCCTTTTGAACATCCTGTTTCTTTACAATATATTTCTGCAATCAATTCTTTTAAATCTCCTCCTTTAGCAAGATAATGTCCATGAGACCTGTGATTACCAAAAATATAATCATCTTTACGGAGAGCAGCACAAATCCCTGTTGCTATTGCTTCTTCACCAGAATAAAGATGACAGGGTGTTTTTATTTTACCTTCTAAAATTGGTTCTACGAGACTTTCTTCACATAGCCTAATTTTTAACATGGTTTTATATAAATTCAATAAAAAATTTTTTCTATACTTTTTCATTATTCATCCTCAAATTTCACATATCTTTTTTTTGTTAAAACTGTTAAAACAGTTAGAAAAATAATTTTTAAATCTGTAAGGAAAGAACGCTCTTCCACATATTTTAATTGAAGTTTTATTTTAATAGGTCTTATTTTTCCCATATATGTCTTTTCAGGGTCGGAAGAACCCGCTAAAATTGCTCCTTCATCAGGATTCCATAAAGATGCCCAATCTGTAATTCCTGGTTTTACATCCAATATTCTCTTTTCTTCTTCAGTAAACATATCCACATAAAAAGGGACTTCTGGACGTGGACCTACGATGCTCATTTCACCTTTTAGAACATTTATAAGTTGAGGCAATTCATCAAGTTTATATTTTCTAATAAATTTCCCAATTTTCGTAATTCTTGGGTCATCATCAGCTGTTGATGGACCCCCAATTTTTTCAGCATCTACAACCATCGTCCGGAATTTATATATTCTGAAAGGTTTCCCAAATTGTCCAATCCTCACTCCACGATAAAAAACAGGTCCACCATCTTCTCTTTTTATTAAATAAGCAATAAGGAAAAATAGAGGAGAAAGCATAATTAATCCAACCAGTGAAAAGGAAATATCAAAAACTCTTTTAATCACTTCAATATACCTCACTTTTTTTCATATCCATAGAACTCTTGAATTTTATTTGCAACATAGTAAACATCATCATCTGTAAGAGATGTATTCATGGGTAGAAGCAAACATCTCTGAAACATTTTTTCGGTATAAGGTAGCTTTACATTAAATCCTAACTTTTCAAATTGATGAACTGCCTTACCACCCCATTGAATTATAGTACCAATACCGTTTTTTCTCAAATATTCTTTCAGTTCATCCCTTTTCTCTGCTTCTATCTCATAATTCTGGTAAATATCAAAATGGTCAGGGTCACTATCAGGTGGAGGAGGAAGAAGTAATTCTTTAACATCTCCGAGCCACTTGTGATATAATTTTGCTATTTCTCTTCTCCTGGCAATCTCTTTATCATAAAATTTAAGTTTATAATTGAGAATCGCTGCCTGAATATTATCCAATCTTGAATTAAATCCCCAGATCACGACTTCGCCTGTTTCATCCCTTCCATGGTCTCTTAACATTTTTAACTTTCTATACATTTCGTAATCATTTGTAAAGATTATACCTCCATCACCAAGACATCCAAGAGTTTTGGAAGGATAAAAACTTACAACTCCAGCCAACCCAAATGTTCCTGCACATTTTCCTTTAAACTTAGAGCCAAGTGCCTGAGCAGCATCTTCAATAATGATTAAATTAAATCTGTCTGCAATGTTTTTTAAAACATCCATATTAGCTGTTCTACCATTCAGCTGAGTTGGCACAATGGCTTTTGTGCGTGATGTAATTGCTTTTTCTACTGATTGAGGGTCAATGAGATGGTCAGAACCACAATCAACAGGCACAGGAGTTGCTCCTGTAAAATAAATAGCAGAAGCAGTTGCTACCATTGTGTGAGAGCAAAAAATAACTTCATCCCCAGGACCAATTCCTGCCGCTCTTAATGCAAGATGGAGTCCATCTGTTGCATTACCTACTCCAACCGCATACTTAGCACCTATATATTTAGCAATATTTTCTTCAAATTCTTGTAAATCCTTTTGCAGTATAAATGCGCCATGCCTTCCAACATCTCTTATAATAGATAAAAAATCTTCTTCATGAGAAGTAAACACATATGGATAATTAAAAAATGGAACTTTTTTTGTTTCACCCATTTTCACTCCTTTTTTATTTTTTTGCAACTGCGTAAATTATTTTAAATTCTTTATTGGGCTTATCTACCGGTATTAAAACAGGTTCTGTATAATCGGCAATTCCCTCATATATCTCATTTGGTAAAGGTATAAGCTTCCCCATAAAAATTCTTTTTAAATATGCTCTTGCTTTCAAACTACCAGGAATTAGATTAAACTTAACAGCAAATCTTTTAATAAAGGAAATTATTTTATTTTTTATTCCTACATTTTCTACTTTGAAAGCACCATATAATTTAACTTCTCCAAATTCATTTCTTAGTGCTTCGTATAGTTCAGGGACAGAAAAATACTTATATGTATATGGTGAAGGATGAAAATCCTCCCAATCTTTATTAACTGTACATATAATTAGTGTGCCTTCCTTTCTTAAAACTCTTTTTGCTTCCTGAATAAATCTATGAGGTTCTTTTAAATAATATATGGCTTCGTAAAGTAAAACAAGGTCAAATCGCTCATTCTCAAATGGAAGGGCATGGGCATCCATAATATCAATTTTTATCTTATCGCCATAGTAATTTCTTGCAATATTAACATTTGTTTCATCAACATCACCGCCTATTATGCTTTTTGCCACTTTTGCAATATAGCCAAGACCTAAACCAGCGCCACAGGCAACTTCTAATACATCCTTACCTATAGCAAACTCCCTGGCAAAATGGTATCTGTGGTATAATCTTTCTATCTGCTCCTTTGTTGCCTTTAAACCAGGTATTTCTGTTATCTCGTAATAACCCATTTCAGATTCCTTGTTAATTTATTTTTTATAATTTACATAAACCCCTTCAATATGGTTTGCATATTCTTCATATATTTTATCTGCGTCAAACATTTCATTAAAAATTTTTTTTGCGTTTTCTGACATTTTTTTATAAAGTTGAGGATTGTTATACAATTTTAATATACAATTTACAAGTGCCTCTACATCATTTGGCGGATAATAAAATCCAATCTGGTATTTTTCTATTAATTCTTTTAAGTCACCTCCAAAGGCTGAGATGACTGGCAAACCTGCTGAAAGGTAAACAAAGAATTTATTTGGTAACAAATCAATTTTCAAATTAGTAGGACACACACCAACTTTTGCATACTTTAACCATAATTCTATTTCTTCTTGATTGAGCCAACCTGTTAAAGTCACATTCTCAAGATCTTTGGATGCTTTTTTAATTTCATAGAAGAGTTCCCCATCTCCTGCAATAACAAAATGAATTTTATCATTTTTAACTCTTTTTGCAACTTCTAAAAGTATAGAAGGATTATGATAGTTTGCTATTGTTCCGACAAAGAAAATTATAAATTTATCCTTGAGTTCTTTAATTAAATCTGTAAGTTTAGAAGTGTCAGAATAATTTGTGAGATTTGGTTTTTTATAACCAAGTGGGAATACCTTATCAACAGGGCTTTTTTCACGATTTGCATACTTCAATCCCCACTCAAGAAAAGTATTTGTTACAGCAATCAGTCCGTTCGCCATTTGCATGGTTTTTCTTATCATATAAAAATCCATAAAGAGTGATTTGCGAGCAATTCCATGGGATGCGTTAGGAACATGTTGGAGAAATATATCTGGCCAGGGGTCTCTAATGTCAACAAGCACGGGGATTTTGTTTTCTTTAGCAAACATTACAGCTTGATAAGCCAGGTCATGAGAAGGCATAGAGGTTATGATAATATCTGGTTTAGGAATTTTAGGTGCTATTTTTTTAAACTTCCAAGCAATAATTCTGTGGTCTATATAACGAGATAAAGATACATTTTTTTTATAGCCTATACCTTTTAAGGTATAAAGCCTAAGCCCACTGCTTAGGGTAACTTTGGTGTCTTTTTTAAAAATCCATTCCTTTTTGAAATGATCAAAAGCACTTGTCCACCATAAAACATTATGTCCTCTTTCAACAAGTTTATCTGCTAAAAGAGCAGTCCTCATCTTTCTTTGTTTCTCATCTAATGGCGAAGTTTCACCAATTTGTATTAGCCAGATGTTGAGCTTATTCGGTTTACAAAATTGATCTTCATACAAATTTTGTATCCTCCTCATTTTTTAAAATTTTTCTTGCCCATATTTCAGCAATTAACACCCTTGAAATATCAGTATACCATATATATTTATTGCCTTTCTGGAATTCATAGTAATAATCTAAAAACCGTTGACTATTTATAATATCCATCTCATGCAATACACTATTAGAAAAAATTTTAATAATCAAGGTTGCAAACTCCTCCTTTAACCATTTTTCTTCTGGTATAATGAATCCTTGCTTGTCTTTTCTCCATCTAATTGGGTTTGGAAGTTCATAAATAGCCTTCCTAAGAATATATTTACTCCATCCTTCTTTTAGTTTAAAGCTAACAGGTAAATTTAAAACAAAGTCTACCAGTCTGTGATCCAAAAAAGGCAATCTTATTTCTAAAGAATGTGCCATAGAATTTCTATCTTCATAATGTGTAAGTGCAGGCACTGAATATTTGTCAATATCAAGTATCTGTCTTTCTTTTAAATGATCAGCTTTCCATACAGGTTCTAAAGAAGTGTTGAAATTTAAAAAATTTTTAGGAAATTTTTTGATAAGAAAAGGCACATATCTCTTTGCTTCACTAATTTTAAACTGCCAAACTGCCGTTCTTTTAAAAATAGAACTTATTATCTCAAAGAGAGCTTTTGTAAAAGCTTTTGATTTTAATAAATTTTTAATATTAAAGAAAAAGTACTTCAGATATCCCATTAATACTTCATCTCCTCCCTGCCCACTTAGAATAACTTTTATATCTGAGAGGTTTTTTAATGACTCTAATACTATGAAATGGGCAATTGTACTAAAACCACCAAAAGGATAATCATTATAATAAATATTTTCATATAAATATTTTACAAATTCTTTATAATTATTAAAATCAACAAAAGTCTTGATATTACTAATTCTTCCTTCTTTAGAAACAATATCAATATATTTTTCTTCACTGTACTTTCGTTCTTTAGATATTACAGAAAATGTATGAAATTGTCCATTATGTAAAGATTTCGCTATAACTGAAATTGAAGAAGAATCCAATCCTCCACTTAGTAATGCTCCGATTTTTACATCACTTCTTAATCTAATTTTCACACTATCTATAAATAATTCTCTAAATTTTTCTACTGCGTCTTTAAATGTTAAATTTAAATTCATATTTCTATATTCCCAATATTTGTTATATTTAATTTCTCTTTCTTCTATAAAGATTACAAGATTGTGTTTTGGCTTTAATTGATATATTCCATTAAAAAATGTTTCTTCATTATAGTTAATAATCCCCTGTTCTAAGTATTTAAACATTACCTCATGATTAATTTCTTTTTTATTCATAAATGGCAAAAGTTGCTTAGTCTCACTTGCGAAATAAAATTTGTTATCTTTATATAAATAATAAAGGGGTTTAATTGAAAACCTATCCCTGCTGAGGATAATTTTTTTATTGTTTATATCAACTATTGCAAAAGCCCACATACCATTGAATTTGCTGAAACCACTTTCTCCATATTTCTTGTAAATTTTTAATATAACCTCTGTATCTGATTTTGTTTTAAAGGTTTCTCTCTCTTTCTTTAGTTCTTCTTTTAGCTCAAGGTAATTAAAAATTTCTCCATTAAAAACAATCCATGTTTTTCCATCATCTGACATGGGTTGATTAGCTGTTTCTGTGAGATCAATTATTGAGAGTCTTCTGTGCCCCAAAAAAACATCAAATTGTTTTTTATTTTTTGGTTGTTTAACATTTAGAGAAATATAACCTGAAGCATCAGGACCTCTATAAGAAACCATATCCGTTGCTTCAACAAATATATGGTAATCTTTCTCATCAAAAAAACCGGTTAGATTTATAGCTCCAAAAATCCCGCACATTATCTTTTTTAGTCCTTTAAAAAATCATTAAAATTTTCAATAGTTTTTTTAAAATAATAAAATCTTTGCAAGCTACTACAGTGTTTGAGAGAACCATGCTCATAATGGAAAATTTCAAGATGTGGGTCATATATAATTTTTAGACCAAGCTTCCTGCATGTCTCTGCAACGAATATTTCTTCCCCATATAAAAAATTCTTATAATTTAAATTGCCTCCCTTCTCAAAATAATTTCTATGAAATATTATGAAAGCTCCAAATGGTGCATAAATTTCTATTGGTTCAGTTATTTTTACATTATATAATTTATTGAGCATTACATATTTCAAAGATGAACATATTTCATATAGAGAGTATAATAAATAATATTTACTAATTATGCGTAAAATTTTAATTTTTGTTTTGTTTAGAGGAAATCTCATATAGGGATTCTGATATTTATATGTGGAAGGCAAAACTGATTTGGTTACTAATTCAATATTTGGCGCAATAACACCAAGGTTATTTGTCTCTTTATACTTTTTTAATTTTAAAAAAAAATCTTTATCTTTAAAGGAAATATCTGTATTTGATACTATAACCCAGTTTGGAAGAGGATTATTTTTTAAGTATTCTTGGAATGCCCAATTAGCCCCACCAAAATATCCCAAATTTTTCTCTGGGTATTTAATTATTATTTTTTCATGTTTTAAAAATTTTAATTTTTGAGAACCTTCTCCATTTACTACCACTATTACTATTCCGTCTTCATAACCTTTTAAATTTATCAGTTCATTTACAAAACTCAAAGTATCTTCTTCATTCAAATAGTTAACACAAATGGTAAGAATAGAAGGATATATCATCTTAAAACTTTCCTCCTTTCAAAACAAAGTAGTAAATAAAAAATTAATAAAGCTACACTAATAGTAGTATATCGGAACATAAAACAACTAAGGGAAGAAATAGTAGCTGAATAGAACAAAATGAGCAACGGGATATAAATTATCTTCCCTCTTTTTACTTTTGTGTATGAAAATCCACCCAAAATCCCAAAAAGAAAGAAAAAAATCAATGATCCAGGTAATGTGAAATCCTCTATAGTATCTCTAAAAAGTGTAAATACAGTTGAATCTGGTAATCCATAATAGATTTCAGGAGGATGAGTTTTTGCAGTTTGTAAACCTATCTGTTGTAGTACTCTACCAAAGGTGAATGAACCAAATGAAGGATTTATGGTTTCATACCAGTTGTTTTCAAACCATAAAGAAAAATATAACACAGAGCCAAAATAGGCTTGTCTCATCACATCCCAAATAAACAAGAATGTATCCCTATCTATTTCTGTAGGTAAAAGTCCTCTCCTAAAACCTTGAAGGCAAATATAAATTAAAATTAAAAAAACTCCCACGCAAACTAACAATGATATTACTTTTATTTTAAAAATTTTAAAGGTTTTCTTTTTAAGAACCACAATTGAAAGAAAAGAAGATATCCAGAGAATTAAAGAAAAAATGATAGAGGCTCTTGTTGTTAACAAAGAAGCATATAAAAATGAAGGGAAAAGACTAAAAAAAGCAATTATACGATTTCTTTTAGATTTTTCAATACCAAATATGATTCCACCAAGTAAGGCTGATAAAAAAGAAAATATACTGCAAAAAACAGCTACAGATGGTTCTTTATAATTTTCATCTGAGTATCTTAAAAAAGAATATCTTGCGCTAATTTTTATTAAAGACTCAATTGGATTAGATAAATTAAATTCTACATCAGCGGACAATATTAAAGATATTATTCCGATAAATGAAATGGCTATAGAAATAAACATATATTTTTTGAATTTTTCAAAAAATATAGAAAAGATATTAGTTTGAATCTTAAAATCTCTGATTAAAGAGTTTTTTATAGTTCCTGTTCCGATTAAAGAACCTGCAAAAACGGAAATACACGCTATAGCTACCCACAAAATTCCGCCATAAAAAAATTTGTATCCAAAAAAGAAAACTTCAAAAAGAACTATAGCACTAAACCAAAATAATGTAAAAAAAGTTCCAGGATGTAACCAATCACTTATAAGAAATCGTCCTAATAAAACTACTATAGGAAATATAGTTATTGTTAAATATACACAAATAAACCATTCACTATTCATTGATTTACCTTTAAATAAATTCTTTTTTCAATATTTCTTCAATTTTTTCTTTATTGAAAGTATTTTTTGTTAATAAATTGTTTTCCTCATAAAAATCTTTTTGTAAATCATAAAGTTCATGATATTGATTGTTTCTTTTAATAAATTTTAAAAGATTTTTATTTATAATAGAAACTTCTGAAGCTATAGTGGGATATATTTTAACATCAAATTTCGGGTTTCTCTTTAAACAGGCTTCTATTTTGAAATTTATATCAAGTAATTCAGATATAACAATTCTTCTTTTTTCTGGGCTTAGCAAAGAATTTGAACTTTCTGGTTTAGGATAGGGCGCATTAATAATATCTAATATTGTTGAATAAATATCATTAAGCTGAACCAAATCAAAATTCTCTCCATTTTCTATTTTTATTTCTCTTGGATATTTTATAATAAGAGGAATATGTATTAATTCATTATATGTTGTAAATAAGTGATGAATATGTCCATGCTCTCCAAAAAGCTCTCCGTGATCGCTTGTAATAATAAATAAAGTGTTATTCCATATTTCTTTAGATTTTAAAAAAATATAGAGTTTGTTTATCATAGTATCTAAAAAAAGTATCTCTTGGTCATATAAACCTGTTAAATATTCTAAATAATCAATTTCAAATGGTTTTTTAGCATAGTGATCGTATTCATCAGTAATTCGGTGTTTTTTCTCATAAATTTTATTCTCTCTTACAAAGATATTTCGGTATGTCTTTGGTGGATTATATTTGTCATGGGTTTGCATTAAATTGACAAATATAAAAAAAGGTTTCTTTTCACGAATAATAGTTTCTAAAAGTTTCATAATCTTTTTAATAGTTTTGCTTGTAAAGAAAGTAGCATTTTTAGATACAGGTTTTAACTGCTTAAAAAACACATTTGAAAATAATAGGAATAAGTGTTTCACTATCTCCTTATAATCGAATAAAGTGTTATTTTTTATATTTAAAGCTTTAGTTATTAAAAATTTAAATTTTTCAAGAGAAGTGCCATTTATTTTTAATTTATCGTAGAAATTATTATTTTCAGCAAAAAGATTCCACATTTCATAAAATTTATCAAAACCTTTGGAGAAACCAAAAAAATCACATATAAGACTATTGCATGAAAAACCAAAAGTGTAATAACCAGTAGCTTTTAATATTTCTGTAAAAGTAATTATATTTGAAGGCATAAACATATTTAACCCATCTACCCCGTGTTCTGATGGATATAAACCTGTAAATAATGAAACATGAGATGGTACAGTCCACGGAGAAGGTGAAAAACACATTTTATAAATTACAAAGTTATCTTCTTTTACCATTTTCTCAAGGTTTGGGGTAGTTTTCTTAGGATATCCATAAAGAGACATATGTTTTGCACCAAGAGTATCACACACTACAAGTAATATATTGGGTAAGGCTTTCATATTTTTAAAGTTTTCTAAATAAATTTAAGAAAAATCTTCTTACTGCTAACCCCATCTTTACATAAGGATGTTTTTCTATTCTCGAAAGTCTTTCTTGACAAGCTTTTAATGTCATTCGTAAATTTTGTATAGTAGCAAAATCATTGTTAATAAGTGAAAAAATTTTTTTATTTTCAGGATGAAATATTATTATCCATGTCTGTCCAGCTGGGTGAAAAAAATCAATCTTTTGCAAATCTAATTGTTGCTCTTTAACCAATTCTGACATTTTCTCAAGTGTATAGGTTACTACTGCTGGATAAACCCATTTTTCTCCATTATAATCTGTATTTCCTTGCATAAAAGTTGCTACAAAAATTGAATCAGTTTTCATAACTTTCTTTGCCTCTGAAAGAGCTTTTTTAATCTGTGATTGTGAAGCATGGGAAAAAATAGATTGAGCTAAAATAAAATCAAATTTTAGCCCAAAGGTACTGCAATTAAAATCGCAATTATAACTAAATACAGGCTTTTTAATTTTAACCATATCTTCTCCAATTTCATTTTTTATCCCTTCTCCCTTCTTCAATTAACCATTTTTCTGGTTCTATGCCAAAATACCTGTTTGGCAGTAAATAAGGTATGAAGAGCTTACCCCCCCTAAGAGAACCACATCCGATATCTAACAAACAATGATGCTCTCGTAATCCTAATAAATACAATACAACAAATTGCAAGCCACTTACTATATCATAAAATTCTAAAGGACCTACATAGCTTTTGTAATTTTCTCTCATAAAATTGCCTCCTCCTTTTAAAAATAGCCCATTTCTCTTAACCTTCTCATAACTTCTTCTTTTTTAGGATCTCTGCCTCCTCTTTCTGAATCTCCAGTCATATAAGGTTTTGTACATGGTTTACAATCAATAGAACGATATCCCTTTTTATAAAGTTCGCAATATAAAATATTGTATTTTTTTATGTATTGCCAAATATCTATTTCTCTAAAATGAAGGATTGGATGAACTCTAAAATGTTCTGGCTGTTTTCTTAGACTGAAAAATTCTTCATTAGTTCTTGTTTCTTGTTCATCCCATCTTATACCTGTCATAAAAGCTTTTAGTTTATATTGCTCAATTGTGTTATTTATAGGAATAGTTTTTAAAAGATAACAACATTCTACTTTATTAATAGCAGGATGAAAGTTAGTAGGAAGCTGAACATTTCTTATAGAAATGATGTTGATATTCCACTCGGTTTGGATTGTTTCAATAAATTTCAGAATTTCCTCAAAATCTAATCCTGTATCAATCCAAAATACAGGCCAAGGAATATTGCCATCAAATACTTCTTTTACAAGATGTAAAAGAGTGGTAGAATCTTTACCACCACTGTATGCAATACCTACTTTATCCTTGTATTTTTCATATGCCTCTTTAATAATATTCTTACTCAAACTTTCTTTTTCTTCTAACGAAAGCTTCATCAATTTTTCATTCATATTCTCCTTCTCCTCATTAATCTTAAATTTTTATAATAAATTAATGCCATTGTGACAGCAGTTATACTTTCTGATAATACCAAAGTTATAGCGGCTCCTATTATACCAAAAGTAGGAACTAAAATTCCACATAATATAGATGCGCTTATAGTGCTAATTAAAAATCCTAAGCTATGCATTCTTTGCTGATTCATTGAAAGTATAGTACTCCCATAGCTATATCTCAGAAAAACTAAAGGAATAAGTATCATAAGTAATATAAAAGTAAATGTACTTTCAGTGTAAGAAACACCCAAAAAAACTTTGATAATTTTATCTGCTAAAAATATTCCGATAATTGCTATGCTAATACCTATACTTGTCATTATTTTGAGAAAAATATTTTGAGTTTTTTTAAATTTTAACCTGTCTTTATAAAACAATTCAGATAAAATAGGATAAAAAGCCATCGGAATGAGAAAGCCTGCTGTAGTTATCGAAGTTACAATTCTATAAGGTGCTGAAAAAATTCCAATTTCATAAGAAGTAAAGAAAATACTTAAAAAAATTATTGGGAGATATTGATTTACTAATAGTAGAAAAGCTGAAGTAGCAAAATATATTGATTGGCTTATATGGTAAAAACAAATGCTAAAATTAAATATAAAATTAAACTTAATGCCTAATTTTTTATAATAATAAACCAATAGCGTTATAGCTCCTGGTAGGTATGAAATTGACCAAATAAAAGAAGCTAAAGCTGTATCTTCAGCGTTTTTTACAAAATATAAAACACTTACTAATGATATTGCAGAAATAAACTGTCCCAAACATAAAAATTTAAACTTCTCAAGCCCCTTTAGTAGCCACTCGTTGTAAAGGGAATAAGTTATCAAGTAAAGTCCGTTCCATAAAAATATAAATTTTTTAGTTATAGAAATATTTAAAATAGAAATTACAATACCAAATAAAGTAAAGATGAGTATCCCTCCTATAATTCTTATAGTAAAAAGAGCATTAAATAAATTTTCAATCTTTTCTTTCTTTTCTTTATTTTTTGCAACTTCTCTTATCCCATACATAGTTGTGCCTAAATCTACAGTTATCCAAAGACAAAAAGATATAGTTTGAGCAAGACTAAAAAGTCCGAAATTAGAAGGTCCTAATATTCTTGCGAGATAAATATTAACTATAAAATAGATTCCTCTTGCAATTGCTTCATTAATAGTTATCCACTGAACATTTGAAATAAAGCGAGTAACAATTGTCTTGGGAGTTTTTTCATCAGATGGATTCGTTTTGTTCATATTTAGAGAGCAATAACATTAAAGACAATTAAATGTCAAGCAAATTCAGGGTTATAGTTCGTAGGAGTGATATATCCCTCTACTCCAAAATCCTGCTTAAGTAGCTTTGGAATTGCCTTCATTGCTTCATCTTCAAGATCCAACAATATAGCTTTTCATAAAACAATCTTATCAAAAATAAATCCTTAATTTCAATTCAATGTTTTCGTCTTAGACCTAATAAAGGTCCAAGTCGCGGGTTCAAGTCCCGTCCACCCCATTTAAATTTTATCTCCCCTTCCCCATATTATATCTACTGCAGAGTATTTTATAGATTTTTTGATAAGTTCTTGAAAATAAATGGAATTTTGACCTTTGACAGCAATAGCATATTGAAAATTTCCAAGAAGTCTGGAATTAAGATAAAGGGGTTTTAGGGTCTCCAGTACAACCGCCCTTGTTATATTGGCATCAACATTTACAATTTTTCCATCATTGGTCTTTAAATCAAATCCCAAAGGAGTTACTCCTTCAAGAACTGTTCCCGTAAGCAAAGGTTCTGTAAATATATGAACCTCCTCAAAACCTGCTTTTTTCAAAGCATAATGAATGCTCCAGGGTTTCCATCTTGTTACATGGTGAGGAGGATAATCATGGAACCACCATTTATATTTTCTGTATCCCTTTGCTGTATTTTCAAAATTATAAAAGGGTGGGCAGCTTAAAATAAGGAATCCGTCATTTTCAAGAAGATTGTAGATGTCTTTTAAAAACTTCATAGGTTCATGAACATGCTCAAGAACTTCAAAGGCTGTGATAACTTTGTAAGGCTCTTTAAAATCATGAGGTAATTCATCAAAGGTTATAGCTCTGACAACATTTAAATTAAATTTAGTTTTTGCAATCTCTATAGCTTTTTCTGAGGCTTCCATTCCATAAACTTCAAAACCAATACTCCTTGCTATTAACATGAAAAATCCTGTTGAACAGCCAACATCAAGAAGTCTTCCTTTTGGAAGCTGTGAAAGAATTGGAAGAAGCACATTAAATCTTGGAACCCTGCTCCATTTTTCTATTTCTGTAGCTTCATCTTCAACATTAATAAATGAAGTTTTATAAGCCATGTCATGAAATGACAACAGATCTTCATGCTTACCCTCGTATGCTTCATCATAATCCATTATTTTCATAGGATAGGTAAACTGCAAACCACAGGAAGGGCATTCAAAAACTCTTGAGCTATTTATAACTTCAAAAAGAGGAATATTACCTGAAAATTCACAAACAGGGCAAAACTCAGGCTTAAGATAATCCTTCTCTAATAGAAGTTCAGCATCCTTTAAGGCAAAATAAATTACCTTAGGAGGAATGCTCTCTATACAGGGACTGTAAAACTGTCTTTTTATCTGTGCTTCAAGGCAGGGACCTTCAGTTGCATGAATTTTACAGGGGCTAACGCAGGTTTGCCCTTTGTAGTTTGGGGAAAGAGGTATTACAGTAGGATAATTTGAAGCTCTTAGCTCAGCATCAATGGGACCTGAAATAAGAACAGTAGGCTTACCCAATCCTCCAGCAATATGAAGTGTTGCAGTATCTGCTGTAATTACAGCATCAGATAATGCCACAGAAGCAATGAGATATCTAATATCCCTCATAAAAACCGATAAATTAGCTGCCCTTATGCCATAGACATCAAGAGCAGTTTCAACAGTTATGTCTTCATCAGGAAGAGAGCATATTACAGGAACATACTCATCCCATATTAAATCCTCAATACCTTTAAGAAGTTTTGGTGGAAGGGTTCTATGAACAGATGAGGCAAGATAATGAAATAAAAGCACTTTTTTATCACCAGAAGCAGACCTGATTTTCTGAAAAGCCTCCTTCATTTCATTAAGCACTGCTTCGTCAATCTGAATATCAGGAGTTTCCTTTTCTGCTTTATAAATGTATAGTTTCCATAGATAGTAATCAATGAGGCTGAGGTTGTCAAACTGAGGAGTATTAACCATTTCAATGGTTTTTACAATATAGTCAGCCTTTGAAACCTCCTTAAAGGGAATTGGCATAGAAAGTAGATTATCAATGTATGAAAGTCCCTCAAGAACAGGTCTTGCTTTCCCCGAGATACTTACATTAAGACTGACCTGAGGATATAGCTTTTTAATCTCCCTTAATGCAGGAGTCATACATAGGGCATCACCAATAGCAGCCTGAGCAATAACAAGCAAAGTTTTACCATTTAAGGGTTCACCTTTATAAAAGGGAGGAAGAACGCTGTGGGCTAATTCAAATCTTGATTTTAAAGGCTCGGGAAGAAGGTTAAAAACATCATCAGCAAAAAGAAATTTGTCTCCAGGACGGATTTTAAAATCGTAACCATTGAAATTTAGCTCAATCTTGTCCTTTGCCTTCCATACTTTCATTTTTTTAATGGCACTTTGAATTCATATCGCTCATCTTCAAGTAGAATCTGAACGCCAATTTTTTTATTTTTATTTATCACAAAGGGAGATTTCAAATTTGCGGCAACTCCATCATTGTGTTTAAGCAATGCAACATAAATTTCAAGATGTTCTTCTCTTTCTGCCTGCAAGATAGAAGTAATTTCATCACTTAATTCAAACCCATAGGTTGGGAAAAATTTAAAAGGAGAAACAATAAGCATTGCTAAATCAGGGTCATCAACTGAAATGAGCCATTTTACAGGCTCAAGGCATTCTCTGATAATAAATCTTTCTGAGGGAATTCCGGGAATTCCATGAGGAAAACTGATGATTTCATTTTCATCAATTACAAGTTCACCAAATCGTGAAGTCTGAATTTTTACCACTTTATCAAATCCTCCGCTTTTAATTCCTTTGAAGATTTTAATGCCTCAATATTACTTTCTTTCAATTTTTCATAGAGTTCTTCCCTGAAAATAGGAATACCCTTTGGTGCTTCTATGCCAATTTTGACCTGAGAGCCATCAATATCTATAATCTTGACAACTATATCATCTCCAATTCTTATTGACTGTCCTGACTTTCTTGTTAAAACTAACAATCCTACCTCAGGAAATCAAACAGAGTAACGCGGAAGAAATCTGTAAGGGTAACCCTTAATGCCTGAAGCACTGTCAACCTCTGATTAAGTTCTGATATAACCTGCAAAGCATCTGCATCCTGTTCATCTGAAAGAGCCTGATTTGTATTGGTCTCAGTTTCAAGATTATAATCTGAGATACTTTCAATTTTGTTAAGCCTTGCACCGATAATTGACTGCTGTTTGTAGAGCTTGTCTGCAATTTTATCAAAATAATCAACTGCTTTCTGAATTCTTCCCTGATCATTGTTTTCAAGGGCTACTTTAAGAAAATGTAAAGCCCTTAAGTAGTAGTTTTCATTGAGATAATTATTGTTGAAACTGTAATAGTTTGAATCATTTGAATCCGTGATATAATTGTATCCATTTATATTTTCCTGAAAACTCATTGAGACATTTCCAGATTCAGGATTGTAGGCTAAAAGATTAAGTCCGGTGCCTGATGCATCAGTTGTCGTTACATCAATTCTTATCATATCAGATTTACCATTGGGAACGCTTCCTATTACAAGACGGTAATCTGGAGAAGCTGAAGTGCCATAATTAATAACCCATGCTTTAACAGTGCTTCCTGCCTGAGAATTTATTGCATCTCTTATATCATTTAAAGAAGCATTTGCTGAAATATTAACAGTTACAGCCTGATTATCACCAAGCCTGATTGTAAGAGTTCCTCCATTAGTTGTAAAAACTGCGGACGGATCATTAATTGCTCCTCCTGAAGGCTGTGGCATAAGTAAAGCTCCGAGAGGGTCTGCATCATAAGGTGCATTTACATCTCCGGTAAAATTGTAATTATATGGAGTTAAAACCTTTAAAGACCTATCTGGATCTGCAGGGTCTACTTCATATGTAAAAAACTCTGTTGCTGGTAAATTTACTTCAACATAAAGGAAGAAACTTATGTCAAGATATTGAATGTTAGTATCAGACTCATAGAGTCCAGTTGAAGGATTAACAGGCGGAGAATCTGTTTTATAGCCTCCAAAAATATACCTCTCAGATATTTTTGTATTAACTGTTTCAATGCTTCGCTGAATCAATGAGTCAACTTCCTCTGCAAGTGCGAGTCTGTCAGTTGGTGAAAGGGTATCGCTTGAACCCTGAACAGCAAGCTGTTTTGCTTTTACAACAATATTTTTCAAGTTTTCTATATTATCTTCTATAGAAGAATTATAAAGCTTGGCAGTATTGCTCGCTCTTTTGTATTCATTCAGAGCGGAAAGGTCTACCTTATATTTTATGATTCTTGTAATACCAACCGGATCATCTCCAGGTGAAAGCACTCTTTTACCCGTTGCAAGTTGTCTCTGAGCTTTATACATTGCTTCAATCTGCCTGTTAAGGTCTCTTAAAAATGTTTCATAAAAAAAACCTGTTGTAACCTTCATCTTTAACCTGCCATTTCAAAAAGGGTTGAAAGAATCTCATCAGCAACCTTTATTACCCGGGCAGATGCTTCATACATTTTCTGAAACTTGATGAGATTTACTGCTTCCTCATCAAGACTCACACCTGAAGCATCCTGTCTGAGTTTTTTAATTTCCTCAACAAGGGCTTCCTGAAAACTTTTCTGTGTTTGTGTACTTGAAGAGTAGACACCAATTTCAGAAACAATGGTTCTGTAATAATCTACAGGTTTTGAACTGCCTATTATCTCAT